>Ga0102953_1000655_pt1 | contig 23427 bp, 21 predicted proteins | sample SalPon2A_C_D2_MG_FD_78509 | JGI IMG/M metagenome (GOLD analysis project Ga0102953, IMG submission 78509) | Soil microbial communities from South San Francisco under conditions of wetland restoration - Salt Pond MetaG R2A_C_D2_MG | ecosystem: Environmental > Terrestrial > Soil > Wetlands | place... | reverse complement strand
CGCAAGCGGGCGGCTTCTTCAAAACGCTGTTTCTTGACCATCGCGTTTTTTTCTTCACTGGTCCGCTCGATATCGGCCTCAAGTTTAAGAATGTGCTCAGGTACGGTGATGTTCGAGAGGTGAACACGAGCGCCAGCCTCGTCCATAGCGTCGATAGCCTTATCCGGGAGGAAGTGGTCGGTGATGTATCGGTCGGTCAGTTTGACGCATCCCTCGATTGCTTCATCCGAGTAGTGGACGCTGTGGTGCTTCTCATATTTACCTTTCACCCGTTTCAGAATTTCCATGGTTTCCTCAGGAGAGGTTGGATTAACCATGATTTTCTGGAAACGTCGTTCGAGGGCGCCGTCTTTTTCTATGTATTGTCGATATTCGTTAAGGGTAGTGGCTCCAATGGCCTGAATTTCCCCCCGTGCGAGCGCCGGCTTCAGCATGTTGGATGCATCAAGAGAACCACTGGCTCCACCGGCTCCTACAATGGTGTGAAGTTCATCAATAAATAAAATTACGTTCGGGGCCTTTTCCAGTTCGTTCATGAGTGCTTTCATGCGCTCTTCGAACTGACCCCGGTATTTTGTTCCTGCCACAAGAGCAGCTAAATCCAGAGCTACGACACGTTTATCGTATAGGATGCGTGAAACTTTGCGCTTGATAATTCGCAGTGCAAGCCCTTCTGCGATAGCCGTCTTTCCGACGCCAGGTTCGCCGATCAGAACAGGGTTGTTCTTTTTACGACGGCTTAAGACCTGTGCAACGCGCTCAATTTCCTTGTCACGGCCTACAATCGGATCCAGTTTATCTTCTTCGGCAAGCTGTGTCAGATCGCGACCAAAATTGTCGAGTACGGGTGTTTTCGTTTTTTCCATTTTTTTAGACCTCACGCTTCCTGAGCTTGGTTTTTCACTTTCAGATGATGAAAGTTCGGATGAGATACTGCTTGAATCGGCCTGTTCAGAAGATTCCCGGCCTGATATAATCAAATCCAGTTCTTCCCGGACGGATTCATAGGAAATATTGAACTGATGTAAAATCTGTGCGGCGATATTTTCATCGTCGCGTAATAGCGACAGTAATAAATGTTCGGTACCAATGGTATCGCTCTTGTAGAGCTTGGCTTCCAGATATGTTATACGAAGTACTTTTTCTGCTTGTTTGGTTAATGGGATATTTCCGATGCGAACTGTGCCGCCTGTGCCTCTGACCGTCTCCTCGATAGCTTTCTTCAGCTTGGATAAATCACAGTTCAGGTTTGTCAGGATTTTAACGGCAATGCCATCACCCAGCCGGATGATACCCAGAATCAGGTGTTCTGTTCCAATATAATCGTGCCCGAGACGAAGAGCTTCTTCCCGGCTGAACTGGATAACATCACGAACTTTACTTGAAAAATTACCTTCCATAAAATAACAGGTTCCTTAAACCCCAGTATGTGGTAATCGGTTTAACTTAAACTAGCTTGTACCTTCAACGAAAGTAGGACAGCGTTAGTGTAAAAGCAAGCTGTCCGGTCCGCTTTTAGAGTGTTTCTGAAGGTTATCGGATAGGTATAACATTTCTTTCGAATAGAATCATTTCATCCTCTAAAAAATAAAGATGGCCTCCTTATCGATTGACACTCTTGAGGTAAGGGAGAGATGTAAAAAAAGCCGGATCACATTTTATTATAATGACAATGTAGCGACCGGCTTAAAAAAAAATTCCCGTTCCGTTATCGATGTTGTAATAACAGTAACTTAACAGATTTAAATACGAGAAATATTAAAGTGTGTTTAAATGACGGGCGAGATTCGATTTTTTATTGGCGGCATTGTTTTTATGAAGAATCCCAACCTTTACCATTCGATCAATATATGAGGTTGCTTCCCGTACGGATTTCTCAGCTTCTTCACGATTGTCAGCAGCCAATGCTTTTTTATAGAGTGTACGCATGGTAGAACGAAGCCGGCGATTGTGTTCGCGGCGCTTGGAAATCTGACGAACGCGTTTAATAGCAGATTTATGTTGAGGCATTGATCGTTAAAAGTTTACTTTGTGTTTTTAATTTTGTACTCGACAGAGTTAATAGCTACATAAATTAAATGATAAGCAAACATTATTCAAGGAAATATTGCATCACAGGCCAAAGAATTTTAAATTTCGAATCTTTGCGATATGATGATTGTTATAGATGGCCCGGCTGGATCGGGCAAAAGTTCAACGGCAAAGGCCATAGCAAACCGGACAGATATCCAGTATATCGACTCCGGCGCTTTGTACAGAGCCGTTACGCTGATTTTTTTAGAGCACTCTGGAGACAGGGTTGCGTTCTTTGATGCATTTGATAAAACTGAAATCAGTTTTAGTTATTCGGACAAACTGTTTCGGGTCTTTCTGGATGGCCATGAGGTGACCAGAGAAATCCGGACTCAGCAGGTAGCCGACAACGTGAGTAAAGTTGCTTCTGACCCTGAAATTCGTGAACGTGTAAACACGCTGATGCGTAAACAGGTGAAAAGAGGTAATTTTATAGCCGACGGTCGCGATCTCTCTACCGTTGTTTTTCCTGACGCAGATCTTAAGTTCTTCATGGAATGTGACTTGGATACGCGTGCCAAAAGACGGTATGAGGAACTGACCCAGGATAATCACAATGTATCTTTTGAGGAGATTCGACGTAATCTAAGTAAGCGTGATCACATGGATTCTTCCAGAAAGCACGCTCCTCTCAAGAAATCCCCGGACGCGATAGTAATAGATACAAGCAATCTCTCGTTTAGGGAACAAGTCGACATCATATTGAATTACATATATAACAAGGAAAAGACATCTCCCGGTGAAACCTCAATTATTCGGGGTGATGGTCCGGACCAGAATAAACCAAAATCATAAACCCTAATCCCATCCCGATATAATGGGGTGCGGCAGTAAATATAAACAGGATCTCATACATGACCGATGAATTAAAAAAAGAAGAACAACAGGAAGAAACGGTACAAAACAATACTGCAGCTGTAGAAGCTGAAACCTCTGGTGAGGGCGAAAAGGCCGAACAAGAGCCCGTTGAAGTTAAAGAAGAAGAAACCAGTGAAGAAGCTGCTCCTGTAGAAGAGAAAAAAGAAGAAGCTGCTGAGGCTGAATCTGAACCGGAAACGCAGCAACCTGTTGCTGAAGAAACTCAAGAGGAAGAAAAAGCAGAAGAAAAGGAAGTACCTCTCCCCGTTTACGACGGACATATCAGTGGGGATGTATACAAACTTAATGAGTTGGAGGAACAGTCGGAAGACTACACAGAAGGCGAGTATAATAATCTCGTCAATATGTACGAGGGAACCCTTAACGCCATTACAGAAAAAGAAGTTGTTACAGGGCGTGTGGTTGGAATCGACGAGAAGTATGTCATTGTAGACATCGGTTTCAAATCAGAGGGTATTGTTCAGTTAAACGAATTTAGAAATGCCGACCAAATCAAAGTCGGTGATGAAATTGAAGTATTCCTCGATCGTGTAGAAGACCGTGAAGGGCAATTAGTCCTTTCCCGTCGTAAAGCCGACACTCTTCGTGCCTGGGATCGTATTGAAAAAGGGTTCGAAGACGGTACCATCCTTGAAGGAAATATTAAACGCCGTATCAAAGGTGGTATGGTTGTTGATCTTGATGGTATCGACGCCTTCCTTCCCGGTTCCCAGATTGATGTGCGTCCGGTTCGCGATTTCGACGCGTATGTCGGAAAGAACATGGAGTTCATGGTCGTGAAACTGAATATGGGAAGTGAGAACGTTGTTGTTTCACACCGTGCTATTGTCGAATCCGATCTTGAAGAACAACGTGCCGAGATCCTGGCCAGCATGAAACCGGGACAAATCCTGGAAGGCCATGTGAAGAATATCACCGACTTCGGTGTGTTCATCGATCTTGGTGGCGTAGACGGTCTGTTGCACATCACCGACCTCTCCTGGGGCCGTGTTGAACATCCTTCGGAAATCGTCAAGCTTGATCAGAAAATCAATGTGGTTGTGCTTGATTTCGACGAGGACACCAAACGTATCTCTCTCGGTTTGAAGCAGCTTCAGCCGCATCCGTGGGAAGAAATCGAAAAGAAATACCCAGAAAACGATCGCGTTCAGGGCCGCGTGGTTTCGATCGCCGATTATGGGGCGTTTGTAGAACTCGAGAAGGGCGTCGAAGGGTTGGTTCACATCAGCGAGATGTCGTGGACACAACATATCAAACACCCGTCACAACTCGTCGAGAAAAATCAGATCATCGAGTGTGTGGTACTCAACGTCAACAAGGACGAACACAAGATTTCTCTGGGGATCAAGCAGCTCGAAAAAGATCCATGGGAAAACCTCCTCGACCGTTATCCAATCGGATCACGTCATGAAGGTACCGTTCGTAACCTTACCAACTTCGGTGTATTTGTTGAGCTCGAACCAGGTATCGATGGCCTGATTCATATCTCTGATCTGAGCTGGACCGACAAGATCAACCATCCGAGTGAGGTTGTTAACAAAGGTGATAAGATTGAAGTTGTGATCATGTCAGTCGACTTTGACAACCGTCGAATCACGCTTGGACACAAGCAAATAGAGTCCAATCCGTGGGAGAAGATTGCTGAGAAATATTCTCCGGGAACCGAGTTCGAGTCGGAAATCACAAAGATTACGGATAAGGGCCTCTTCGTAAAGATTGACTACGGAATCGAGGGATTCCTGTCGACCCGCGAAGCCGAGTTCGAAGGGGAGTTCAGCGATGCTTTCAAGGAAGGCGAGAAAGTGAAAGTTAATGTCGTTGAGATCGACGAGTCTAATCACAATGTGAAACTAAGCCAAAAGAACAAACCGGAGCCACCGAAGAAGAAAAAGAGTGAACCCCGCGGTTCTTCCCGCTCAACCACAACCGGTGCTTTGACCTTGGGTGAAATGTCTGGTCTTGAAGACCTCAAGAGCAAGTTGCTCGAAAAAGAAGCCCAGGAGGTAACGGCAGAATCTGAAGAGTCTGATGAGGAAGAGGAAGGAGAAGAAGAGAAAGAATAATTTCTAATTCTTTGCCGGATTCAGATGTTATTGGCAAATTAAGAAGGAGATACTCTTGTGAGTGTCTCCTTTTATTTTATTAAAATGGGTTAGATATGCAAAACATTCAGGAAGCCACCACCTTTGATCAAACCTACAAACTCCTAAAGGAGAAGGTCGGCAGAATTGTGCCGGATGTTGAAATAAGGCTGAAAGCAGAACTTGCGTATGAGATCAACAAATTAAAGCGTGAAAAGAATGCCATCATCCTCGGGCATAACTATATGGAACCCGCTCTCTATCACAGTATCCCGGACTATGTCGGCGATTCATTGGGGCTCAGCCGGATTGCGGCGGAGACGACGGCAGACCGGATTATTTTTTGCGGTGTTCGGTTTATGGCGGAGACGGCAAAGATATTGAACCCTGATCGCATGGTGCTGTTGCCCGCTGAGTTCGCCGGATGTTCTCTCGCAGAAAGCATCACAGCTGAACAGGTCAGAGAATTGAAAGCCCGCTATCCAGGTATTCCTGTGGTCACATATATCAATACATATGCTGATGTCAAAGCAGAGACCGATGTTTGTTGTACCTCAAGCAATGCGGTAAAGATTGTTAAGAGTCTTGGTACGAACAGCGTGATTTGTCTGCCGGACGAATTTTTGGCCAAAAATATAGCCAGGGAAACGGGTATGCAAGTCATTACAGCGAATGGATCGTTTGTTGAAGAGCAACCATCGATGATGGTCTGGGATGGTCACTGTGAGGTACATGAGCAATTCACAGTAGATGACGTGAAGCGCGTAAGGGCTCAGTTCCCTGGTGTTGAAGTCCTTGCGCATCCGGAGTGCACGCCAGAGGTTGTGGAGGCTTCCGATTTCAGCGGTTCAACAACGGCAATGGTCAAACATGTCGGTGATTCAGCTTCTCAACGATTTCTGCTTTTGACCGAGTGCAGTATGAGTGATAACATTGCCGCCGAGAATCCTGATAAGGAGTTTGTTGGCCTGTGCAGCGTTCGCTGTCCCCATATGAACCAGATTACTCTGGAAGATACCCTTGCATCACTTCGTAATGACCAGTATCAAATCGAAATAGATGAAAAGGTGCGGGTACAGGCAAAAAAATCACTCGATAGAATGTTGGAGTTGAGTTGAAGGGAATGTCAATCGTTGTATTATAATAACGCCTGATGATAGAGAGATTTATTTTTTGAAGATTATAAAAAAGGCTGATTTCTCATAAATGATAATCAGCCTTCAAAGTTTCAAAACGTTAAATACGTTCATCAAGCATCTTTATAGAAAAAGACTTTGCCGTTTACGGCATCCTTACCGCTTTTAATTTTTTGTCCCGTTTCTCTGTTGTATGTATAAACAACATTTCTCATAGAATTTAACTCTTTTTCATTCGTATATGAGACTTCAATGGCTTCTCCCCCAGGATTCAGTTTGTCCAATGCCTCTAATAACGGACGAAATTTAGATGAGCTCTTCTTTGAAATGCGAATATCACTTCTCGGAACAAACTTAATTTTCATGTTCATAACAAATCTTTTATAGAATTAGAAATATCCGAAATATATACTTTCTTGTATTTTCAAAGTAATTGTATGTTAAAAATTACAAAATTTTAAGGAACTTGTATAGTTTTTATTATTTTTTCGACTAAGTCTTCGGCAGAAATATCTTCTGCTTCAGCTTCATAAGTTGGTATAATACGGTGTCGAAGAATATCCATTGCTACTGTTCGTACATCTTCAGGGGTTACGTATGCTCTATGTTCCATGAATGCCTGAGCCCTGGCGGCTAAATTCATGTTAATAGATGCCCGTGGTGATGCACCGAATGCAATCAAATTTTCTAAATCATCTAGTTGATATGTAGATGGCTTTCGTGTGGCGAAAATCAAGTCAATAATATATCGCTCCACCTTTTCATCCATATATATATCATTAATAACCTTGCGAGCATCCAGAACTTTTTGTGGTTTAATCACAGGTTTTAAAGCCACTTTTTTACCTGTTTTGGCCATGCGCCGCATTATCTCAAGCTCTTCCTGCTCGTTTGGATAATCAATTTTGATTTTAAGCATAAATCGGTCAACCTGAGCTTCGGGCAGGGGATAAGTCCCTTCCTGTTCCACGGGATTCTGTGTGGCAAGAACCAGGAACGGTTCGTCTAAGATATAAGTTGTATCGCCAATTGTTACCTGCCGTTCCTGCATAGCTTCGAGCAGTGCACTTTGAACTTTTGCAGGAGAACGGTTGATCTCATCCGCCAGAATTATATTTGAAAAGATCGGACCCTTTTTTACCGTAAATTCCCCCTCTTTTTGATTGTAAATAAGAGTACCCAAAAGGTCGGCGGGAAGGAGGTCGGGCGTGAACTGAATACGCTGGAATTGCGTTTGAATGACTTGTGCCAGCGATGAGACGGTTAAAGTTTTAGCAAGTCCGGGAACACCTTCAAGCAATACGTGACCGTCTGCCAATAGGCCTATCAGCAATCGGTCTATCATATACTGTTGACCGACGATGACTTTCTCAAGTTCACGATAAATATCATCAACAAAGGCACTGGCTTCTTCTATACGCTCACCCAACGCCTGCATATCTACGGCGTAATTATTCATGTTTTTTCTGAAATTAAAATGAAGGTTGACTTATGTTTAGACCTGCTGTTTTTAATAAAATGACAAAAGGAATTATGATAAATGTAAACATCGAACGATAGTAAACAGGCAATATTTTTCATATCACTAAAACGATGTTCAATATACATAACTCTTAAAGCTATTGCCGAATCGTGATATAAACAGAATCACAGTTGATTCCAAACAAAAGTGCCTGGTGTCGTTTTAGAGATAGCGGAGATTATCTGATATACTGCGCAATGTCAAAGTGTTCAGAGTGAAATAAAATGCTTTTTGCGGTTGAACAGCGATTGATTTTTGGGTACTTTTAAGCCGTCAATAAATAGAAAAAAAGATGGTCACATATCTGTTTATCTTATTTGCCGTTATCGCTATTGCTACAGCATTGGCGGTGGTTTTTAACAAAAGCACTGTCAGCAGTGCATTGTTTCTCGTACTGAACCTTTTAACTCTGGCAGGCATATATCTGTTGCTTCAGGCGCAATTTCTGGCAATAATCCAGGTATTGGTGTATGCCGGGGCTATAATGGTGTTGTTTCTGTTCGTCATTATGCTCCTGAACCTGCAGGATGAAGAGAAAATCTTCAGCAGGTCACGGGTTCAATTTATCCTGTCTTTTCTGCTCGTGGCTGTGGTGTTTGCACAGATATTGTATTCTGTCGGCAGTGCCACAAACATGCTTCCTGCAGTTTCTTCGAGTATGAAAACTGTGGGTACGGTGGAAGCCGTGGGGAATGTACTCTTTACCCAATATCTGATACCTGTCGAAGTGACGGCTATACTTTTAACTGCGGCCGTAGTCGGTGCACTATTGATTGCTCAACGTAAAATTCAACTCAAGAAGTAATGGCTCTTAACTGGTACCTGGCACTTAGTGCCGTCTTATTCAGCATCGGTGTAATTGGCGTTTTGACGCGCAAGAATGCCGTTGTAATCTTTATGAGTGTCGAACTTATGCTCAATGCCGTTAATCTTACCCTGGTAGCTTTCAGCAGCCATTTTGGGGATATCAATGGTATCATTCTTGTGTTTTTCTCCCTGTGTGTAGCTGCTTCTGAGGCTGCGGTTGGGCTGGCAATCATTATCACGATTTTCCGAAATAATCTGACTGTAGATATCAGTAAGATCAATCTGTTGCGCTGGTAAGAGTAAGAAGTCGATTTTTAACTTTTTGCAGGCCACCTTCGGTTAACGATGGTGGCCTTTTTATTTGGCATAACTGAGGTTAGAAATTCGAAATTGGATATCTTGGATCAGGGTGAAATCGCTAAGTTGTAAATACTGAAGTTCTATAAAGCCTATTTCAGCTTCATCTTCTAATTCAAAATCCATCATTTAAAATTTAATATTACTGAAGGTGTTCTGCGGCCATCTTGAACACCTTTTGAAAGGTTTCGTCAACTTCTTTTTCTATATTTTTTTGTTGAGGAAACGGGGTTACGTGAGAATAGTCGAATGGGAAGTCCAATACCTGCACATTAGCTGGTAAATCTCTGAAATCACCCTTCAGAGTGTTCAATACTTCCCCGGGTGGTATAACCTCGTCTTTGGTCAGCGCCACGGCAGCGATTCGCGATCCGATCTCTCTGAAGCGATCTTCTCGAATCTTTTTATGGCGGTGACTGCTCAGCATAGACCGAAAATAAATGCCCGACCGGTGGCCCTCATTGAAATAGTGGTTTAGCCGTTCGTTTAACTTGCATTCATTATCGAGATGTTCGATGAAAAAGGAATACAGGGCAATATTCGCCTCGCTATCAAGGATGTAGCGCGACACAGGATACATACGGTCGAGTGTCGGTCCACCACAAAAGATGAACAACCTGGAATCGGAGAACAGGTTGTCTGTATTGGTCATTAACAGGATTTCAGAGAGGAATGAACCAATAGAGTAGGCAAAGAAATCGATATCAGCAGTTTTAGATATATGAGGATGGTCACCGGACCTGATACTCCTGACAAGCTGTAAGATGTCTGAATAGGTCTGTCTGCCCGACCAGAAGAAGCGTTGAGGTATCTTATGTATGCGTGTGCTGATCGCTGCATTTGCAAAGGATGCCTCAGCAATGGCAGGATATTTTTTGCGCCTCTCAGACGAAACAAGATTCATTTTCCTGGGATGGCTCCAACCGGCAGGGACCCGGTTCATATGAAAAGCGATGGGAAAGAGAATCACTGTTTTATTTGTTAATTCCACCAATCGGTAAGCCCAGCTTAAATACTTTTCCCAATGCTTTTCATTGAGCCCATGAAACAGCAAGATAACGTGCGAACTGAGCTGGGTATCTTTAGGAAGGAAAACAGAATATCTAAATGTACGATTACTATCAATGTTACAGTCAGCAGCGTTGAGGTTGTAATCGGGTACATCTGAAGTCTCCCTAATTATCGGATAAGTTTCCCGGAACGTACGATGATGTCGTTTACATTGGTAAAACTGCGAACCGGGCAAAACATCAGCATAGTGAGATATGAATGTGTAATTGCGTATCTCAATTGAACTCTCTGGTATGGTGATGCGATCAGCACTCTGATTGAAACAATCCTTCAACCGATTATGTAAGGAGAGGTATGTCATTAGCCATTTATATTATGAAGTATAGCCCCGTAATGACTGGCGGTGAACATTGTTCACAAGATTATTAAAGCGTTTATTCAGATGCTAACCAGTTTTTGTGGTTTTATTGGCGACGAGAGGCTAAGAATTTGCCAATAAAGAATATAGATGATGGAAATGAACCCTCCAGAGATTTTACACTCATGGAGGGTTTGAATTGAGTAGTTGCTGCCGTTTAATCTGTTGTAACATGATGCAGCCAGTCGAAGCGATCTGGTCTTTCGCCGTATTGAATGCCGGTGATTTCATCATATAGTTTTTTGGCAAACGGACCGATAGTGTCTTCATCTGTAGTCAGAACCTTTTCATTGTGCTGAATTCTGCCAACCGGAGAGATGACAGCGGCCGTACCGGTGCCGAAGGCTTCTTCCAGTGTCCCGTTTTCGGAGGCTTCAAAGACTTCATCAATAGAGATAGATCGTTCCTCGACTGCGACTCCCCAATCTTGCGCCAGGTGAATTACGGAATCACGCGTAATGCCGCCAAGGATTGAACCTTCAAGAGGAGGGGTGATCAGGCGACCACCGATTTTGAAGAAGATATTCATTGTACCAACCTCTTCGACGTATTTGTGCTCTTTGGCATCGAGCCAGAGCACCTGCGTAAAGCCTTCTTCTTTTGCCTTGCGGGCTGGTAATATGGTTGGACCATAGTTGCCCGTAGCCTTAATATTGCCCGTTCCGCCCTTAACCGAACGCACATATTTATCAGGCGTGATCAGGCTGACGGGATTGATGCCTTCTTTATAGTAGGCACCTACGGGAGAAGTTATGATGAGGAATCTGTATGTATTGGAAGCTTTAACAGAGAGGTCCTCGTCCGTCGCAAAAACAAATGGACGGATGTAAAGAGCATTTCCTCTTTTTGTCGGGACCCACTTATGATCCAGCCGAATCAATTCTTCAAGTGCCTCCATGAATGTATCGCCATCAATCTCCGGGATACACATGCGCCGGCATGATTTATTGATACGTTCCTGGTGCTGGTCCGGACGGAAGATATTTACCCCGCCATTGCTGTCGTTGAACGCCTTCATACCCTCGAAAAGCGCCTGTCCATAGTGCAGGGTGGCTAGAGAGGGCAGAATCTCGATCTTTCCAAAAGGAATGATCTGCGGAGATTGCCATTGCCCGCCCTGGTAGTCCAGTGAAAACATATGATCAGAAAAAACCTTGCCAAACCCAGGGTTTTCAAGATCGACCTGATCAACGCGGCTCACGGATACTTTTTTTATAGTCATTGCGGACGTTTCCGTTTCCCGTATTGCTGTTTGTACCGACGTTCCATTCTTCATGATTGAGTTACTCCTGGAAATTGGTCTGTTTTTCACTGATCAGTTTGGTAATCATGTCACCTACTTCAGAGGTGCCTAAAATTTTGGTCTTATTGTCTGATGCAATATCAGCAGTTCGGTAACCCTGGCCGAGAAAGGTTTGTATAGCTTCTTCAATTTCCTGTGCTGCATCATTAAGATTGAGGGAATACCGGAACAGGAGTGCGACTGAAGCTATTGCTGCAAGAGGATTAGCCTTCCCGGTGCCTGCAATGTCTGGTGCAGATCCGTGAACCGGCTCGTAAAGTCCCGTACCATCACCCAGGCTGGCGGACGGAAGCATGCCGATAGAACCGGTGAGCATGGCGGCCTCATCGCTGAGGATGTCGCCAAACATGTTCTCTGTCACGATGACATCGAATTGTTTGGGGTTACGCACCAGTTGCATAGCACAGTTGTCTACCAGTAAGTGATCGAGTTCGACATCAGGATATCGTTCGGCAACCTTTGTCACCGTTTTTCTCCAGAGGCGTGAAGTATCAAGAATATTGGATTTATCCACTGAGCAAACACGTCTGTTACGGATCCGGGCTGCTTCAAAAGCTGCAACGGCAATGCGTTCAATCTCCGAAGTGCGATATTCCATCGTGTCGACAGCATGCTCTTCATTCCCTACCTGTTCAATAAGGCGTGGTTTCCCAAAATAGATACCGCCAGTCAGTTCACGAACCACCAATAGATTCACTCCTTCGATGACATCACGTTTGAGCGTAGATGCATCAACAAGTGCGTCATAGACCGTGACCGGACGAAGGTTCGTATAGAGTCCGAGTGCATTGCGAATCCCAAGCAGTCCGGCTTCCGGACGTTTGTCCTTAGGTTGATTATCCCACTTCGGGCCACCTACAGCACCCAGCAGTACAGCGTCAGAAGCTTTACTGGCCTCGATGAGATCATCATTGATTGGTGCACCATATTCATCGATAGCTGCGCCACCAAAGGCGAATTCCTGGAATTCGAACGAGAGATCATATTTCTTACCAGTAGCCTCAAGAACCCGGATAGCCTCACGGGTGACTTCCGGTCCGATGCCATCCCCCGGAAGAACGGTAATTTTTTTCTTTTGCATGCCTCAGCTCACCATTTTTTCTTTCTCAGGGACCATTCCCATCTTGCGGGCATATTCGAAAATACCGCCTGCTGCAACGATGTCTTCCACGCTGCCCAGGGGTTTTAGTTTATATTCCTTGTTTTGGGTAACATTCCGGAGCACCCGTTCTTTCTTGTCAATTTCGAGTTCATCGTTGGTGTGGACATCAGCACTCAAATCATCGACACTTTCAAAGGGAATGACAAAGCCGCCATCGACGGCATTCCGGTAAAAGATCCGTGCATATGTCGGTGCAATGATGGCTTCGATTCCGGCGATTTGCAGTGCAGCGGGAGCATGTTCACGCGATGAACCGCAACCAAAGTTGGGACCGCCGACGATGATTTTGAATTCTGATTCAAATGCATCGTCAGGTACCAGCGGAATACCTCCCTCGGGGAGTCCGGATTCCTTCGTTGGAACGCCTGAGAGGGCATAACGTCCATAGAATTTTCGTTCCTCCGGATCCTTTAAACTGTAAACCAGATGCTGTGCCGGGATAATTTGATCGGTGTCGATGTTTTTTCCTAAGACAAAAGCCTTGCCTTTCAGGATATTCTGTGACATTCGTTGACTCTTACTATTTGTTTTTTTGTTGATATTCTCCTCGCCATATTAACCCTCGTTCCCAGGCTCTGCCTGGGAACGTAAGGCGTGGAAGCTCTGCTTCCCGGAAACGAGGAATAATTAATTCAGGAATTCTCGTGGGTCGGTAATCTTTCCCGTGATAGCTGAAGCCGCTACGGTATAAGGTGATGCAAGATAAACCTGCGATTCCTTCGAACCCATACGACCCGGGAAGTTCCGGTTCGTCGTTGAGATGCAAACCTCTTTACCGTTCAGGCGACCGAAAGTGTCTTCCGGGCCGCCAAGGCACGCTGCACAGGAAGCACGGCCTATCTGGCATCCTGCTTTATCAAAGATCTCCATAAGGGTTTGTCCATCAATCGTTTCTGTTTCCAGGGCTTTGCCAACTTCCGTCGTTGCAGGTACGATGAAGGTATCGAGTGCCAGCTTATGACCCTTGATGATTTTGGCAGCTGCTCTGAAGTCAGAGATCTTGCCACCCGTACAAGAGCCGATATAAGCACGGGTCAGTGGTGTGCCGGCTACTTCACGGGCCTTGGCTTTGTTATCCGGACTGTGCGGCTTGGCAACCATCGGTTCCAGATCCTCAAGCTTGTAATTATGAACACTGTGATACTTCGCATCGTCATCGCCCTTCATCGATTCAAATGAACGATCGGTACGAGCCTTGACGTAAGCTTCAGTGATTTCATCGGGCTCAACCACGCCGTTCTTTCCACCTGCTTCAATAACCATGTTAGTCAGGGTCATGCGCGATTCCATATCCATTGCCTTGATACCCGGACCGGCAAATTCCATGGTGCGATAGGTGGCTCCGTCGACACCGATATCACCGATAATCTGCAGGATGATATCCTTTGCCATTACGTATGGCGGAATTTCATCACCATCGAAGACAAAACGCATGGTTTCAGGGACTTTTACCCACAGTTTACCGGTTCCCATGATGAAAGCGGCATCTGTGTTACCAATACCGGTGGCAAATTGTCCGAATGCGCCGGCTGTACAGGTATGTGAGTCGGTACCAAAGAGAACTTCCCCGGGACGTGTAAAGCCTTCTTCCGGCATAGCTACGTGGCATACACCTTTATAACGAGGGGTTCCCACGTCGAAGAAATTGGGAAGGGTCTGTTCGGCGGCAAAAGCCCGAAGGATATCAATGTTCCGGTTGGCATATTTATCATGGGTGAAAATATAGTGGTCCGGGATGATGACAAGCTTGTCCTTATCCCAGACTTTGGCGTTTTCACCGAATTGTTCTTTAAAGATAGAGATGGTCGGGGGGCCACAAACATCATGGGTCATTAACACGTCAACATCAACCCAGACACTCTCTCCGGGCTCGACGTATTTTTTTCCACTGTGTTTTGCCAAAATCTTTTCAGTGAGAGTCATTCTCATCGGTAAACTTCTCCTTTTATTACTAATAATTATGGTCACCCTGTCAGGGTCCTGACCCTGACAGGGTATATTTCTAATTACAATATGTTTTCGTGTTTAAGCTGTTCGCGATTGTACGTGTTCGTCAACGCGTCCTTTATTCTGGTAAACGTGCGGGATCAGCGTAAGAATATCACTGTCCGGAACAATCTTCTTTTCATCGGCCAAAGCGGTGAATTTCCGGTACACGTCATCCAGTGCTTCCCCGTTTAACGGACAGCCAAGTGCTTCGAGCTTCTGGCGTAATGCAAAACGTCCGGAATGCTTGCCAAGTACAATCTTATTTGCCGAGATGCCCACCGATTGCGGTGTCATGATCTCGTAAGTCATCGGATTATTGAGGACCCCATGCTGGTGGATACCTGCTTCGTGAGCGAATGCGTTTTCTCCGACGATTGCCTTATTGGGTTGTACGGCCTTACCGGTTATCTCCGTCAACAGATTGCTCGATGCAAAAATCTCTTCTGATTTCACGTCTGTGTATTCCTCAAAATCAGTCTGCCGTGTCTTGATAGCCATCACGATCTCTTCAAGAGAGGCGTTACCCGCCCGTTCGCCTATTCCGTTGATGGTACATTCGATCTGACGGGCACCATTCCGAATGGCAGAGAGGGAATTGGCAACTGCCAGTCCCAGGTCATTGTGGCAATGCACACTAATAATCGCTTTATCGATATTGGGTACATTTTCTCTGATCTTCCTGATCAGATCGCCGTATTCCCATGGAAGGGCATAGCCAACCGTATCCGGAACATTGATGATAGTTGCACCGGCATCGATGACAGCCGTGAAAATCTCATACAGAAACTCCGGATCACTCCGTGAAGCATCTTCGGCCGAGAACTCAACCGTATCGTAGAAGCTGCGTGCCAATTCCACAGCACAAACGGCCGATTCAAGTACCTCCTTGCGTGTCATCTTCAACTTATACTGCATATGGATATCGGAGGTAGCGATGAAGGTGTGTATCCGCGGTTTGGCAGCATATTGTAAAGCATCTGCAGCGCGCTTGATGTCGATGGATTTCGTTCGACATAGCGCAGCTACCTGGCTGTTCTTTATATGCTTCCCGACTTCCTTCACGGTTTTGTAGTCACCTTCCGAAGCGATTGGAAAACCGGCTTCTATAACATCAACTTGTAATTGTTCCAACTGCAGGGCCATACGAATTTTTTCCTGCTCGTTCATGCTGTAACCGGGCGATTGTTCGCCATCACGCAAGGTGGTATCAAAAATGCTAATTCGGTTTTCCATGGTATGAGATTTTAAATGAATTCTAAGTTTCTACGATAATCTTGATCTGATTGGCCAGTAAATGCTTATGAGTAGTCGAAAGGCTACTTAGGTTATTACATAGACATAGTCGCTCAGTTAGGTTCCATAGGAGTTTTAGCATGGGTAGTCCTCTTTTCTTCTTTTAGTTTTTGATTCTTATACAGATAATAACTGAAACTGTCTGACAAAGCCTGCCAGCTGGCATCGATGATATTGGGTGAAACGCCGATGGTTCCCCAGGAGTCTTCTTTGTTACTTGAATCGATCAATACCCGTACGTTGGCTCCGGTGCCTTCTTTTTCATTGAGCACGCGGACCTTATAGTCGGTCAGATGCATCTCTTTTAACTCAGGATAGAACTGATGAAGTGCTTTTCGCATGGCGTAGTCGAGGGCGTGAACCGGTCCGGAGCCTTCGGCTGCGCAGTGTTCCTTGCGTCCGTTAACGAACAGCCGAATGGTAGCCTCAGAGCGTGATTCATCTTCGCCATTCTTCTCCACAATCACACGGAAGCCCTCAAGCTGAAAGTAATCTTTCCACGGCTCGGTCATCTTCTTGACAAGCATCTCGAAGGATGCTTCCGCAGCTTCGAACTGATACCCGTTATTCTCCATCTCCTTGAGCTTGTTGACGATTTTCGGGATATCGTGTTTGTTGCCATCCAGTTGCATGCCGAGCTCATCCGATTTATAGAATACGTTGCTTTTACCGGATAAGTCAGATACCAACACCCGTCGGCGGTTTCCAAGCTGTTCAGGTTCAAGATGTTCATAGGTGCGTGCGTTTTTCATAACGGCACTCACGTGAACCCCACCCTTATGAGCAAAAGCACTGCTTCCTACAAAGGGGAGTTTGTTATCGGGGCTCAGGTTAGCCACCTCGCTCACAAAGCGGGAAAGGCTGGTGAGTCTCTTTAACTGTTCATCCGGGACACACTGATAGTTTTGTTTGAGCTGCAGATTTGGGATAATAGAACACAGATTAGTGTTACCGCAGCGTTCACCATAACCATTTATGGTTCCCTGTACGTGGACACATCCCTGTTGAATGGCCGCAAGAGAATTGGCAACTGCCAGTTCACAGTCGTTGTGTGCGTGGATGCCAAGAGGCGTGTCGGTACGTTTTTTTACTTCAGCCACAATTGCTGATACTTCATGGGGGAGGGTACCTCCATTAGTATCACAAAGAACCAGAACATCTGCACCAGCCTCCTGAGCGGCAAGCAATGTTTGAATAGCATAAGAGGAATTATCCTTGTAGCCATCGAAGAAATGCTCGGCATCATAGATCACTTCTTTGCCGTGTTTCTTCAGGTATGCAACAGATTGATAAATAATCTTCAGGTTTTCTTCAGGCGTGATATTCGGGGCGTCTTCCACATGCAAAATCCAGGTTTTGCCAAAAATGGAAGTAGCTGGTGTCTCGGCATCGACAAGGGCCTGCAGATTGCTGTCCTCCGCAGGCTCCTTGCCGGCTCGGTGTGTGCTGCCGAAAGCGACGATCTTTGCATTGCGGAACTTTTTGTTTCTGGCCTTTTCAAAAAACGCCATGTCTTTTGGATTTGAGCCCGGCCATCCCCCTTCAATGTAGTGGATGCCAAACTCGTCCAGACGTTCCGCTATGCGAATTTTATCATCAGCTGAGAAAGAAACCTTTTCACCCTGCGTGCCGTCACGCAGGGTGGTATCGAAGATTTTTATCAATTGTTTATCCATAATGTCCTTATGCTTCCTGAGGCATCCAGTTCATCATATCACGTAGTCCCTTGCCTACTTTTTCAACAAGGAGAGCTCTGTGTTGGGCACGCAGGGCTTCCATACCAGGGCGTCCTGCTTTGTTTTCCAGAATCCAGTCGCGTGCAAAGGTGCCATCCTGAATATCAGATAGGATCTTTGCCATGCGTTTTTTGGTATCTGCATCGATTACTTTCGGACCACGGGTCATTCCGCCGTACTCGGCAGTGTCGCTGACCGAATAATACATACGGGAGATGCCGCCTTCGTAAAACAGGTCCACGATAAGTTTCATCTCGTGCATGCATTCGAAATAAGCGATTTCCGGTTGATACCCTGCATTTACCAGGGTTTCAAATCCAGCCTTGATCAGTTCTGTTACCCCACCGCAAAGCACAGCCTGCTCCCCGAACAGATCCGTTTCTGTTTCTTCTTTGAAGGTAGTTTCGATAACTCCGGCACGTGTGCCACCAATACCCCGGGCGTAAGCAAGTGCAATATCCTTGGTTTTGCCGCTATGATCCTGTTGTATGGCTATCAGACAGGGAACACCCGAACCTTCGCTGTAAACACGGCGCACCAGGTGACCCGGACCTTTTGGTGCAACCATGAATACATCGACGTTGCTGCCAGGTTTGATCTGATTAAAATGGATATTGAATCCATGGGCGAAAGCGAGAGCGTTACCATCCTGTAAATTTGGTTTGATATCATTCTCATAAACCTCAACCTGTTTCTCATCGGGGACGAGTACCATAATGACATCCGCTGCTTTTGCAGCTTCTGCCGTTTCCAGCACTTTCAAACCGGCCTCTTCAGCTATCTTCCAGGATGAGCTGTCTTTTCTGAGGCCTACAACCACATTAACTCCACTTTCTTTAAGGTTTAAGGCATGTGCATGTCCTTGACTGCCATATCCCAAAACAGCTACGGTTTTGTTGGAAAGCAGACTCAGATCTGCATCAGAATCATAATAGGTCTTTGCTTGCATTATACTTTTTTTAAATGGTTTCGATGTTTATATGTATGAAAAATTTGTTCTTATCAGGTATCACCGGTATACTCGCGTTTCAGGGCAACACTACCGGTCCGTGCAACTTCCACGAGTCCGAACTGACGCAGTAACCCAATGGCTGCGTCGATCTTATCTCCACTGCCGGTAACTTCGATCGTCAGTTTATCCGTACTGATATCGATAATCTTCGCACGAAATACGTTGACAATCTGCATGATTTCAGAACGCTTAGCCGGTGGGGCTGACACTTTGACCAATGCCAATTCTCTGGAGATAAACGGTTCAAAGGTCAGGTCTTTCACTTTCACTACGTCGATGACGTTGTGAAGCTGCTTGGTGATCTGCTCTACGATCTGTTCATCACCCTGTGTGGTGATCGTTATCCGGGCAAGACCGGGTTCCTGTCCCTGGCCGAAGCTGATGCTTTCGATATCAAAACCCCGGCCGCTGAACATCCCTATGATGCGGGATAACGCATTCAGGTTATGAGCAACAAGGACAGAAATTGTATGTTTGGGAAGTTGGGTACCTTTCTTATCGGTACCGTTGAGATATTCAACTTTTGAAGGGGTCATTTTGGCTCCTCAACCATTTCATTTATGGCAGCACCGGCCGGTACCATCGGATAACAGTTGGCTTCTTCGACAACCTGGAAATCCATGACCACGGGCCGGTCGTTAATTTTCATTGCTTCTTCGAGTACAGATTTCATCTCTTCGGGATTGGTAGCGCGTAAACCGACGGCGCCATAACTTTCGGCGAGCTTCACGAAATCCGGATTTCCGCCTCGCAGGTCGGAATGCGAATAACGTTTGCCAAAGAAGAGTTCCTGCCACTGCCGTACCATTCCCAGGTATCCGTTGTTCATGATGGCAATCTTGACGGGGATTTTATTTTCAACGCAGGTAGAAAGCTCATAGGCTGTCATCTGGAATCCGCCGTCACCGGTGATGCAGACAACCTGCCGGTCGGGACAGGCAACGGCCGCCCCCATGGCTGCAGGGAATCCATACCCCATCGTACCAAGACCGCCGGAAGTGATGAACGAACGGGGATGATTATATTTATACAGTTGCGCCGCCCACATCTGGTGCTGACCAACATCAGTAACAACAATAGCCTCTCCTTTCGTTATTTCTGAAATGGCCTCTATCATGTGTTGTGGCATGATCCGGTCTTTCAGTTTAGGAGAGGAAAGGGGATGATCTTTTTTCCACTGGTGTATCGTATTCCACCACTCGTCGACTTCCGGTTTGTTGGTGTGTTTGTCGAGTTCCGGAAGAACGCTTTTTACATGACCAACAATCGGGATCTCCACGGGCACGTTTTTGGCGATGCAGGAAGGATCGATATCGATGTGGATTTTACGTGAGTGGGGAGAGAATCCATCGATGCGTCCGGTAACCCGATCGTCGAAACGGGCACCAACGGCCAGTAACACATCGCACTCTGTCATGGCCATATTGGCATACCATGTGCCGTGCATACCGAGCATGCCCAGCGACTGGGGTTTACCTTCAGGATAACCGCCGAGCCCCATGAGGGTAGTGGTTACTGGAATGTTTGTGCGTTCCGCAAAATCAGTAAGTTCTTTCCATGCTTCTCCCCGGATGACACCGCCGCCGGCATAAATCAAAGGTTTCTTTGCATTGCTGAGCAGTTCGGCAGCTTTGACGATCTGGCTGTAATGTCCGCGCGTGACAGGCCGGTAGCTGGGGATATTGATATTCCGCTCACCGGTATAGTAGCCTTTGGACATCACCATATTCTTTGGCAGGTCGATCAGCACTGGACCCGGCTTGCCGCTTGTCGCAATATGAAACGCCTCACGGATAACATGCTCGAGTTGATTAGCATCCTTGACCAGGTAGCTGTGTTTGGTGATTGGCCGGGTAATTCCAACGATGTCTGCTTCCTGGAAAGCATCGTTGCCAATCAGACTCGTAGCCACCTGACCGGTGAAAACGACCATCGGAATGGAGTCGATAGCTGCAGTAGCAATACCCGTGACGGTGTTTGTTCCGCCCGGACCTGATGTTACAAGTACCACACCGGGTTTACCCGTTGCGCGGGCATATCCATCGGCGGCGTGGGCACCTGCCTGTTCGTGCCGGATGAGTATATGCCTTAACTTTGGGTTCTTATATAGTGTATCGTATATGGGGAGTACCGCTCCACCCGGATAACCAAATACGGTATCCACACCAAGGTCAAGTAATGTCTCGACCAGAATTTCAGCTCCGGTAAGTTCTTGTGCCTGGTTCGGTTTAGAAACCAGTGACGGCTTCGAGCCGTTAAAGTTTCTGTCCTTGATTTGCGTTGCTTCGTTGTTCATTATGACCTCGTTGGTTGCGGTATACACTTTTCTCGCCAGAGGTCATTCTTTAAATCGGTAAGTAAGGCTTGGAAATTTTCAGATTACTGTAGAATAACCTCTGGCAATATGTTAACGATTAATTAGTAGTAGAATTAGGCCAGAGATTATACCTACATTAATCAATAGGACTAGACTTAGTACGGGTAAAGTAAGCCCTACAGAAGGCAGGTAGAGTACGGTAGCGGAAATCAGAGAGATCACGAACAAAACAGCTTCAGGATATATGAAACCGGATTGTTGGGTATCGACTGGCATTACTGCCACTGTATGTGAGTTAGTAATAGTCAACTTTTGATCCATAACTGATTACAAGCTTCTTGGAATGTATATAACCGAATTTCCTGAGTCAAGTTTATTTTCATCTTTTTTTAAAAAAATTACATCAAATACTATTGGTTTTTAGAAATGATTACTTTGTGATCTAATGGTTTTCCTTTTTTATAAGTACTTATAAAAATAATACTTATCTCATTTATTAGGGTCTAAGAGGCTATTCCTGGATTGGTTTGACCGCCTGGCTGGTGCTATTCCTCTGGTTGCAATTGCTATAAATCGAAAACGAACGCCTTTTCAAATAATTATACGGTTTTGTTCCAATCAGATTGTTGTTAGTTCATGATGTTTTACAAATGATATCAAATGATGTTCTTTAATGATTTTATATAATATTTCGATGTAAATTAAATATGAAATGGCTTCCAAAATTTTATGTTTTAGATTATATGGTCGATTAACCTAAAAATATTAATATAAAGACTTGCTGGTTTCTAAAAATAAAAGGATCTGTAGCAAAACGGGATCGATCTGTGTCCTTTAATATTTTTTGTAATACTTTCCATTAATCGTCTTACACATATATATTGTAAAACTTGTTTTTCCCATATATCGTCCACTAGTTTGGGTGAGATGTGATTTTTCCCTTAACAGTTATTAGTAACAAAATTCAGACACAGAGTCGGTTATGAGTTCCAAATTGAATAAATACAGCTCACGGTTAACACAGCAACAATCACAGGTCGGTTCCAAAGCCATGCTTTATGGCGTGGGTCTGTCCGATGATGATATGAACAAAGCCCAGGTAGGGATTGCCAGTACGGGTTGGGAGGGAAATACCTGTAATATGCACCTCAACGGGTTTGCAGAACATGTGAAAGAGAGTGTGTATCAGTCCGGCCTGATTGGGTTTATCTTTCACACGATTGGGGTGAGCGACGGAATATCGATGGGGACCCAGGGGATGAAGTATTCACTGCCTTCCCGGGATATCATTGCCGACTCCATTGAAACGGTCATGCGTGCTCAGTGGTATGATGGTAATATTTCCATTGCAGGATGCGACAAGAATATGCCGGGCTCTGTCATGGCGATGGCACGTTTCAACCGGCCATCGATCATGATCTACGGTGGTACCATTCGTCCGGGAAATCTGAATGGACAGAAGCTGGATATCGTCTCGGCTTTTGAATCCTATGGTCAATTTCTTTCTAAAGAAATTGATGATAACCAGTTACTGGACGTCTTGCACCATGCATGTCCGGGTGCTGGTGCCTGCGGTGGTATGTACACCGCTAATACCATGGCTGCTGCGATCGAGACCCTGGGGATGAGCCTGCCATACAGTTCATCGATTCCGGCGACGCACAGCAGGAAGATTGAGGAATGTCACCAGGCGGGCAAAGCCATTCTCACGCTGCTCGAACGCGACATCAAGCCACGTGATATCATGACTAAACAAGCGTTTGAGAATGCCGTTGCTGTTGCTATCGCATTGGGTGGATCTACAAACGCCGTGCTGCATTTACTGGCTATGGCTTATACTGCGGACGTGGATTTTACGATCGACGACTTCCAGGAAATTAGCGCCCGCACGCCATACCTGGCCGATCTCAAACCCAGCGGGAAGTATGTGATGGAAGATCTCTACAATGTCGGAGGCGTTCCGGCTGTACAGAAACTCCTGTTGAAAGAAGGTCTTATTGATGGTTCCTGTATAACAGTTACCGGCAAGACGCTGGAAGAAAACATAGCCGATCTGCCCGATCTGCTGGAGGGACAATCCATCGTTGCTCCCGTCTCCAATCCGATTAAAAAGACAGGTCACATCGAAATAATGTATGGAAATCTTTCTCCAGAAGGAGCTGTGGCAAAGATCACAGGTAAGGAGGGAGAACGTTTCAGCGGCCCGGCCAAAGTGTTTGACAGCGAAGAAGACAGTCTGACTGCCATCCAGAACGGAGTGGTTAAGCCCGGTGATGTAGTAGTCATTCGCTATGAAGGACCAAAGGGGGGGCCGGGTATGCGCGAGATGCT
>Ga0102953_1000654_pt1 | contig 23458 bp, 22 predicted proteins | sample SalPon2A_C_D2_MG_FD_78509 | JGI IMG/M metagenome (GOLD analysis project Ga0102953, IMG submission 78509) | Soil microbial communities from South San Francisco under conditions of wetland restoration - Salt Pond MetaG R2A_C_D2_MG | ecosystem: Environmental > Terrestrial > Soil > Wetlands | place... | reverse complement strand
CAGGTCGATGCGGTCGAGCAGCGGTCCGGAGAGGCGCGAGCGGTAGCGCTGGATCATCGGCGGGGTGCAGGTGCAGTCGTGCTGCGGGTCGCCGAGGTAGCCGCAGGGGCAGGGATTCATCGCCGCCACCATCATGAAGGCGGCCGGGTAGGTGAGGGAGGTGGCCGCGCGGCTGATGGTGACGTGGCCGTCCTCGAGGGGCTGACGCAGCATCTCCAGGACGTTCTTCTTGAACTCGGGCAGCTCGTCGAGAAAGAGGACGCCGTTGTGGGAGAGGGATACCTCGCCCGGCTTCGGGATGGAGCCGCCGCCGATCAGGCCGGCGTCGGAGATGGTGTGGTGGGGGCTGCGGTAGGGCCGGTGGGCGATCAGGGCGCTCTGGTCGGGAAGCAGCCCGACCACCGAGTGGATCTTGGTCGTCTCCAGCGCCTCGTCGAAGGACTGGGAGGGCAGGATGGTCGGCAGCCGGCGGGCCAGCATCGTCTTGCCGCTGCCCGGCGGACCGACCATCAGAACATTGTGCGCCCCGGCGGCGGCGACCTCGAGGGCGCGCTTGACGTGCTCCTGGCCGCGCACTTCGGCGAAGTCGTCGGCGCCGCGGCCGGCCTTTTCGAAAAGATCGCGAACCTCCACCCGGCAGGGGGCGAGCTGCTTCTCGCCGGCGAGGAAGGAGACCACCTCGCCGAGGTCGCGCACGCCGTAGACCGGCAGGGCGTCGACGATGGCGCCTTCGGGAGCGTTCTCCTCGGGCAGGATGAGGCCGGCGACGTCCCATCTGCGGGCGGCGACGGCGACGGGCAGGGCGCCCCGGACCGGTTTTATGCGGCCGTCGAGGGAGAGCTCGCCCATCAGGACGTAGCGGCCTTCGCGGGCCGGCTTGAGGGTGCCGGTGGCGGTGAGCAGCCCGACGGCCATCGGCAGATCGAAGGCGGCGCCGTCCTTGCGGATGTCGGCGGGCGCCAAATTGATGGTGATGCGGCGGGCGGGAAATTCGTAGCCCGAATTCTTGATCGCCGACTTGACCCGGTCCTTGCTCTCCTTGACCGCCCCCTCGGGCAGGCCGACGGTGGCGAACTGGGGCAGTCCCTGGGCGACGTCGACTTCCACCTCGACGGGGTAGGCGTCGATTCCGATCAGCGCTCCGGACAGAACTTTGGCAAGCATGGTTCCCCCTCCTGGCAGGCGTGAATGATTTCGCCCAGATATACCAGAAAGGCGGCTGCGCGGCAAGTTTTGCGGGGGGGCAAGAACGAAGGTGGTGGTGCGGAACGTTTTTGACTTGAGGGGGGCGGGACTTCGGGCCTGTCGTGGTCGGCTGCTTGTCAGGGCAGGTAGTAGGTCATCTCGCTGTGACCTGCCAGCAGGTGCAGCCCGGCCATGGAAGGCCTTTCGCAGGGGGTGCCGCCCCACTCCTGCAGGAGCTGCGCGGCATGTTCGCCGCAGGCGGGAGTAAAAAGGAGATCGACCCCGCCGTCGGCGCGTTCCTGCCGAAAAAGGGCCATGGTGCGCGGTGCTCCGGCGGTGGTGAAGGCGTCGAAAAAGATGCCCTTGCGCCGTCCTTCCTCTCCCGCTTCCACCTGTTCACGGTTAAGCGTCAATCGATACCAGCTCATGGAATATCTTGCTCCCCCAGATCGTCCAGGTACTTCTCGGCCATGATCGCGGCCACCGCGCCGTCGCCGACGGCGGTGGCGATCTGCTTGAGGATCTTCTTGCGCACGTCGCCGGCGGCGAAAACGCCGGGCATCGAGGTGCGGCATTCGGCGTCGGTGAGGATGTGACCGTCGTCGTCCAGGTCGAGGATGTCGGCCAGGAAGTGGGCCTTGGGGGTGACGCCGATGGCGACGAAGATGCCGTGCAGCTCCAGGGGACGGGTTTCGCCGCTGGCGGTGTTTTCCAGCTCGATCGCCTTGACCCCGGAGGCGTCGCCTTCGACCCTTTTGATGCGGGAGTTCCAGAGCACCTCGATCTTTTCGTTGGCGAAGGCGCGGTCCTGCAGCACCCTGGTGGCGCGCAGCTCGTCACGGCGGTGGATCAGGTAGACCTTGCTGGCGAAGCGGGTGAGGAAGAGAGCCTCCTCGACGGCGGTGTCGCCGCCACCGACGATGGCGACGGTCTGCTCGCGGAAGAAGGCGCCGTCGCAGGTGGCGCAGTAGGAGACGCCGCGGCCGGTGAACTCCTGCTCGCCGGCAACGCCGAGCTTGCGCGGCTCGGCGCCGGTGGTAATGATCACCGCCCCGGCGCGGATCTCTTTTTCCTCCAGGGTCAGCACCTTCTCCCCGCCCTCCTGGCGCAGCCCCTCCACCTCGCCGTAGTCGACCTCGAGGCCGAACTCCTGGCAGTGTTCCTGGAAGCGCATCATCAGGTCGGGGCCGTCGATGCCGCCGGGAAAGCCGGGATAGTTCTCGACCTTTGTGGTGGTCATGACCTGGCCGCCCATGATCATTCGTTCGATGAGCAGGGTCTTGAGCTTGGCGCGGGAGGTGTAGAGACCGGCGGTGAGGCCGGCCGGGCCGCCGCCGATGATGACGACGTCGTAACGGGAATCGGACATGGTGTTCTCCTGGAATTAAAATCGTGGCCGAACATAGCACAGTGCGGGGGAAAAGGGAACCGGCCCTGGCCGGCGGCATATCGGCCTTGCATTTGCGTATCGGGGGCAGCTAGAATGGGCCGAAATTTCAAATTTTCAAGGCATTGGGGAGACGGTCCCGGCCGTTGTTGAAAGCTCGCCCGTGAAACGTGTTTTCTCTTTTTTATTCTGGAGCCTGGTCTTTTTGGGACTTCTCGTGGGGCTGGACCAGTTTTTCGTCCGGGTTCCCACCGAGGTGCCGGGACTGGTCGAGGCGCGCGCCTTCTATCTCGAATTCCGCCAGCGGATCCGCAGCCTGGTTGCGCCGGAAAAGGAGGGTGTGCTGGAGAAGGAAGCGCTGAAGAAGGGGGATGCGCTGGAGAAGGTCATCGAGGGCGCCGTCAGGCAGCAGGAGAGAGCAGCGCGCAACAAGCCTGCCTCCCCCCGCTATCTCTACGTCGATACGCAGGGGCAGCTCCGTTTTGCCGACACCCTGGAGGAAGTGCCCGTTGACCTGCGATCGCAGGCGCAGCCCCTGGAGCAGTAGGGAGCGCCTTTGGCGCCGGGGCGTGTTGTGCCTCAGATGTACGGGTTGAACCGGTCGGTATCCCAGGGGTGGGCGTCGAGGCTTCTTTCCTTGTGGCCGTACCTGCTTCCCATCGTCTCCACGCAGGAGCCCATGGGCCAGCTCTCGCGCCTGCCGGAAATCTCGACCTCGAACCGGTCGGCGCCGCAGGCCACGATCTTGCCGCTATAGTGGCTGTCCCGGTTCTCCACGAACCTGTCTTCTCCGCCTCTGACCGCGTTGCAGAGGATTTTGAATTCCCGTTCCGTCATCTCCCCCGCTCCTTTCTCCGGCACCCGGTCCGGCTGCGGGTCAAACTCTTCAGAATCCTCCCTCTTTTTCTTATTATTATACAGCGTTGTCCGGTTCGGAGATTGCAGTATTCCCAACCCTGGCTTTTCCCCTCACCCGGCCTGCGGCCACCCTCTCCCCGTGGGAGAGGGGAAGCATTTTCGGCAGGAGGCCGGGCTCGATGAAGAGCCCCCCTGCTCCGGCTCGCCATGCCGCCGTATCAGGGCAGGGTGCCGTATCAGGGCAGGGTGCCGTAGATCTCCGGCCTGCGGTCCCGGTAGCAGTCGATCTGGCGCCGGTAGTCGGCGAGCTCCTGGAAGTCGAAGGTGGCCGTCAGTTCGGTGTCCTGGTAGCCGCCCTCGGCCAGGATCTCGCCGCGCGGGGCGATGAGCAGGCTCATGCCGAAAAAGTCGAGCCTGCCCTGGGGGCCGCAGCAGTTGGTGGCGGCAACAAAGAGCTGGTTCTCGATGGCCCGGGCCTGCAGCAGGGTGCGCCAGTGTTCCTGGCGCGGCTTGGGCCACTCGGCCGGCAGGCAGATGATCTCCGCCCCCTCGAGAGCCATCTTGCGGAAGAGTTCGGGAAAACGCAGGTCGTAGCAAATGGCGACACCGAGGCGGCCGACCGAGGTGGAAAGCACCAGCGAGGAGTCCCCGGCGCCGAGAAAGCGGTCTTCGCCCATCATCGAAAAAAGATGCATCTTGCGGTAGGCGCCGGCCACATTCCCCTGGTCGATGACATAGGCCGTGTTGTAGATCGTCGCGCCCTGCTTTTCCGGCAGGCTGCCGACGACAACCATCTCGAGCTCGGCGCTCGCCCGCCGCAGGGCCTCCAGCACGTGGGGGGTTTCCCCGGCCAGCTCGCTCAGCTGCTTGTAGGCGTACCCGCTGCTCCACATCTCGGGCAGTACGGCCAGTTGAGCGCCCTGCCCGGCGACCCGCGCGAGGGCCGCAAGGGCGTGTTCGAGATTGGTGTCGACATCTCCCATGGCGATGTTGAATTGGACGGCCGCGGCACATATTTTGCGGTTCATGAAGGGTTGTCCTTTTTTGGTTTAAAATACCGTTATATTTCCTGTGGAAATTTTTGCGCCAAATTGGCACCCGGTGCATTATAGGAAACAAGCCGGAGGATGACAAGCCCGTTCTCAAGCGGTTTTTCTTGACACCGGGCGGTTGCCGGTGCTACAAGACAACCCGTTCTAAGTGGTTTGATATCGGCTCTTTTTTCGCAACAGGAGAGAGAAGGGGCTGGCCCGACATGGTTGATTTTCGGCCGGACGGGCTTTTTGAGCGTAACGGATCGGATTTTTAAAGGCGAAAGGTGAAAGTCGTGAAAAAATGGTTTTTGGCATTGACGGCATGGATGCTATCGGTCGTCCCCGTTTCGGCCAGTGAGGGAGCTGCCGGCATCAAACTGGACCTTACCGCAACCGGGTACGGCATCTTCGCCCTGATTCTTTTCGTCGCGGCCTACAGCCTGGTTATTTTCGAAGAAAAGTTGCACATGCGCAAGAGCAAACCGGTGATTTTCGCCGCCGGTGTCATCTGGGTGCTGGTCGCCCTGGCCTACGCCAGCGTGGGGGATATCCACACGCCGCACGAGGCGATCAAGGAAAACCTGGTCGAGTACGCCGAGCTCTTCCTCTTCCTGCTCGCGGCGATGACCTACATCAATGCCATGGACGAGCGCAACGTCTTTCAGGCCCTGCGTTCCTGGCTGGTGAGCCGCGGCTTCACCCTGCGCACCGTCTTCTGGGTGACCGGTCTTCTCGCCTTCCTGATCTCGCCCCTGGCCGACAACCTGACCACCGCGTTGCTGATGGGCGCCGTGGTGATGGCGGTCGGCGGCAGCAACACCAAGTTCGTCATCGTCGCCTGCATCAACGTCGTCGTCGGCGCCAACGCCGGCGGTGCCTTCTCGCCCTTCGGCGACATCACCACCCTGATGGTCTGGCAGAAGGGGAAGGTCGACTTCGTCGAGTTCTTCGCCATCTTCATCCCCTCGCTGCTCAACTGGATCATTCCCGCGGCGATCATGAGCATGACGGTGGTCAAGGAGCGCCCGGAGGCCATGGCGGAGACGATCCGCATGAAGATCGGCGCCAAGCGCCTCATCGCGCTGTTCATGCTCACCATCACCACTGCGGTCTCCTTCCACAACTTCCTCCATCTGCCCCCCGCCGCCGGCATGATGCTGGGGCTGGGCTACCTCTCCTTCTTCGCCTTCTGGCTCAAAAAGAGGGAGCAGCGGGGACTTACCGGCGACCAGCCGCTCGACATGACCGGTCACAACCCCGACGAGCACTGCGAGCAGCCGGCTCCGGCCGTCGCCGCCGGGCACGGGCCGGTGGCCGGCTTCGACCTGTTCCGCAAGATCGCCCGCGCCGAATGGGACACCCTGCTCTTTTTCTACGGCGTCATTCTCTGCGTCGGCGGCCTCGGCCAGTTCGGCTACCTGGCCATGGTCTCCCACGGCATGTACACCGGCCTCGGCCCCACCACCGCCAACGTGCTGGTCGGCCTCCTTTCGGCCATCGTCGACAACATCCCGGTGATGTTCGCCGTCCTGACCATGGACCCGCACATGAGCCACGGCCAGTGGCTGCTGGTGACGCTGACCGCCGGGGTCGGCGGCAGCCTGCTCTCCATCGGCTCGGCCGCCGGGGTGGCGCTGATGGGGACCGCGCGGGGCGTCTATACCTTCGGCAACCACCTCAAATGGAGCTGGGCGGTGGCTCTCGGCTACGCGGCCAGCATCCTCGCCCATCTCTGGATCAACGCATCGCATTTCACCGATTTCCACTAGTTGGTTTCCGTCCGGAAACTCGGGCTGGCCTGGCTCGGTGAACCGGGAAGGGGCGGGGAGGCGACTCCCCGCTTTTTTCATTTATGGCCGGACTCTACTTTCACATCCCCTTCTGCCGCCGCAAGTGCCCTTACTGCGACTTCTATTCGCTGGCCGACAGCGCCGGGCGGCTCGAAGCCTACCCCGGCCTGCTGCTCGGGCACCTCGAAATCGAGCGACGACAGGGGCCGCGGCGGGGGTCCTTCGAGACGGTCTTCTTCGGCGGCGGCACCCCTTCCCTGCTCCCCCCGGCCGCCATCGGGACGATCCTCGAGGCGGTCGAGAAACGCTTCGGCCTGGCCTCCGGGGCGGAAATCTCCCTGGAGGCCAACCCCGGAACGGTCACCGCCGCCTCGCTGGCGGGTTACCGGGCCGCCGGGGTGAACCGCCTTTCGCTGGGCGTCCAGTCCCTCGACCGGAAAAGCCTGCAGCACCTCGGCCGGATCCACTCCCCGGAAGAGGCGAAAACGGCCGTGGCCTGGGCGCGCCGGGCCGGCTTCGACAACCTCTCCTGCGACCTGATGTTCGCCCTGCCGGGCCAGACCATGGCGGCGCTCGAAGAAGAGCTCGCCCGTTGCCTCGCGCTGGAGCCGGACCATCTTTCCGCCTACGGACTGACGGCCGAAGAGGACACCCCCTTTTATCACCGGCATCGCTCCGGCGGTCTCGACCTGCCCGACGAGGAGCTCTGCGCCGAGTTCTTTCGCACCATCCATGACCGGATGGAGCGCGCCGGGTACTCCCACTACGAGATCTCCAACTACGCCCGCCCCGGCCGGCAGTGCCGGCACAACCTGCGCTACTGGCGGCGTCTCCCGTGGCTCGGGATCGGCGCCGGCGCCCATTCCTTCGTCGCCAGCGGCTGGGGCGAGCGCCGCAGCGTTCCGCCCGACCTCGATCTCTTCGCCAAAGCTCTGGACGAAGGCGCCGACCCGGCGGGGACGCTGGAGTTCTTCGACCGACGCGGCGCGATGGCCGAGACCCTCTACCTCGGCCTGCGCACCGCCGAGGGGGTGGCGCAGGCCGATTTCGTCGAACGCTTCGGGGTCGAACCGGCCGAGGCCTTTCCCCAGGCCCTGGCGCGGACCGGCGGACATTTGAGGCTGCGGCAGGGACGCTGGCGCTTCGATCTGACGGGGTGGCTGCTCTACGATTATTTCATCCGCGAATTCCTGTAGAAGCAGCGGCAATTTTCCCGCCCTATTGCCTTGACAAAGACTGGGGGCGTTGTTATTTTGTCTTTCGTTAGCACTCCAGAGCGCTGAGTGCTAAACGTTATCCACCGGGCCGGTTATTCCGGCTTGACTTTTTTAGGGCGGTAGCGCGGATGGGCGAAGAACTCAACGAGAGAAGTCGTCGGATTCTCGAAGCCATTGTCGAGGATTACATCGGCACGGCCGAACCGATCGGTTCCCGCGCGGTGACCCGCCGCCACCGCATGGCGCTTTCTCCGGCGACGGTGCGCAACGTCATGGCCGATCTCGAGGACATGGGCTATCTGATCTCGCCCCACACCTCGGCCGGACGGGTGCCGACCCGCAAGGGGTACCGCTTCTACATCGATACGCTGCTGCGGGTCGGCCCGCTCAACACCCAGCAGCAGCAGATGATCGACCGTTTCTACGACAACAAGGGACTGCAGGTCGAGGAGCGTCTGCGGGAGACGGGCCGGATGCTGTCGGCAATCTCCAACTATGCCGGAGTCGTCCTGATTCCCCGCCCCTCCACCACGGTCTTTCGCCATATCGAATTCCTCCAGCTCTCCCGCGGCAGGATCCTGGTCGTCTTCGTCTCCCGCTCGGGGATGGTGCAGAACAAGATCATCGAGACCGACGAGGCAATTCCCATCCGGGAACTGGAGCAGATCTCCAATTACCTCAACCGCACCCTGGAGGGCTTGAGCATTCAGGAGGTCAAGGAGCGGCTGGTCAGGGAGATGGCCGAGGACAAGGATCTTTACGACAAGCTCCTCGGCCGGGCGCTCAAGCTCTCCAAACAAGCCTTCGGCGAGGACGACGAGAAGAAGGACGACGAGAGCCGGGTCTTTATCGAGGGGGCGATCAATATTCTCGAACAGCCCGAATTCGCCGACCTGGAACGGATGAAACGCCTTTTCCGGACCTTCGAACAGAAAAGTCTGCTGGTGAAACTGCTCGACAAGAGCCAGCGGGCCGAGGGAATCAAAATATTCATCGGCAGTGAAACCGAATACAGCGAAATCGAAGGCTGCAGCCTGATAACATCCACCTATTCCAGCCGGCAGGGGACCATCGGGACCCTGGGCGTGATCGGCCCCACCCGCATGCCCTATTCGCGGGTGATCCCGATCGTCGACTACACGGCGCGGCTGGTCAGCCAGCTGCTGGAAGGCGAAACGGAATAGCTTAAAAAAGGAGACGACAGACGTTGGCCAAGAAGAACAAGAAGGAAACCGCGGCGCAGACGGCCGAAGACCGCAAGGAAGAAAAAGAAGGGAAAACGACCGAAGCGTCCGGTGCCGAAACGGCCGAAGAGGCCGGGCAGCAGGGCCCGTCGCTGGAGGAGCAGCTCACCGCCAGCCGCGAGGAAGCGAAGAAAAACTGGGATCTCTACCTGCGCGAGCGGGCCAATCTGGAGAATTTCCGCAAGCGGGCGCAGCGCGACAAGGAGGATCTGGCGCGCTTCGCCAATGAGAAGATCCTGCGCGAGATCCTGCCGGTTCTCGACAATCTGGAGCGGGCCCTCGAGCATGCCCGCGAGAGCGAGGGGGATAACGGCGGCCTGCTCGAGGGGGTCGAGATGACGCTGGGACAGCTGCACAAGGTGCTGGAGAAGTCCGGGGTGACCCCGGTCGCCGCCCTCGGCGAGACCTTCGACCCTGCCTATCACGAGGCGATGGGTCAACTGGAGAGCGAGGAGCATCCGCCCAACACCGTTGCCCGGGAGCTGCAGAAAGGCTACCTGCTCAACGAACGCCTGCTGCGCCCGGCGCTGGTGATGATCGCCAAGGGCCCGTCCGAGCCGGCAGCGAAAGACTGAAACCGAAAGCGTGACACCGATTTCTGAATAAACGAAGGACGAACAAGGAGGATATACATCATGGGAAAAGTTATTGGGATTGACCTGGGCACCACCAACTCCTGCGTGGCGGTCATGGAAGGCGGCGAGCCCGTCGTTATCGCCAATGCCGAAGGCAGCCGGACCACCCCCTCGATGGTCGCCTTCGCCGAGAGCGGCGAGCGTCTGGTCGGCCAGCAGGCCAAACGCCAGGCGGTGACCAACCCCGAGAACACCCTGTTCGCCATAAAGCGGCTGATCGGGCGCAAGTTCGACTCCGACGCGGTCAGGAAGGACATCGAGATCAGCCCCTTCAAGATCACCAAGGCCGACAACGGCGACGCCTGGGTCGAGGCGCGCGGCAAGCAGTACAGCCCGCCGGAGATCTCGGCCATGGTCCTGCAGAAGATGAAGCAGACCGCCGAGGACTACCTGGGCGAAGAGGTCACCGACGCGGTCATCACCGTGCCGGCCTATTTCAACGACTCCCAGCGCCAGGCGACCAAGGACGCCGGCAAGATCTCCGGCCTCAACGTGCTGCGGATCATCAACGAGCCGACCGCCGCCTCGCTGGCCTACGGCCTGGAGAAGAAGAAGGAGGAGAAGATCGCCGTCTTCGACCTCGGCGGCGGCACCTTCGACATCTCCATTCTCGAGCTCGGCGAAGGCGTGTTCGAGGTCAAGAGCACCAACGGCGACACCTTCCTCGGCGGCGAGGACTTCGACCAGCGCATCATCGACTACGTCGCCGACGAGTTCAAGAAGGAGCAGGGCATCGACCTGCGCGGCGACAAGATGGCCCTGCAGCGGCTCAAGGAAGCGGCGGAGAAGGCCAAGTGCGAGCTCTCCTCCTCGATGGAGACCGACGTCAACCTGCCCTTCATCACCGCCGATTCAACGGGGCCCAAGCATCTCAACATCAAGCTCTCCCGCTCCAAGCTCGAGAGCATCTGCGAAGACCTGTTCAAGCAGCTGGTGGCGCCCTGCAAGACCGCCCTCAAGGACGCCGGGCTCTCCGCCTCGGAGGTCGACGAGGTCATCCTGGTCGGCGGCATGACCCGCATGCCGGCGGTGCAGGCCAAGGTGCAGGAGATCTTCGGCAAGGCGCCGAACAAGGGAGTCAACCCCGACGAGGTGGTTGCCATCGGCGCCGCCATCCAGGCCGGCGTGCTCAAGGGCGAGGTCAAGGACGTGCTGCTGCTCGACGTTACTCCCCTGTCGCTGGGCATCGAGACCCTCGGCGGCGTGATGACCCGGCTGATCGAGAAGAACACCACCATCCCCTGCAAGAAGAGCCAGATCTTCTCCACCGCCGCCGACAACCAGCCGGCCGTCTCGGTGCACGTGCTGCAGGGCGAGCGGGAGATGGCGCCGGACAACAAGACCATCGGCCGTTTCGAGCTGGTCGGCATCCCGGCGGCGCCGCGCGGCGTGCCCCAGGTTGAGGTGACCTTCGACATCGACGCCAACGGCATCCTGCACGTCTCGGCCAAGGACCTCGGCACCGGCAAGGAGCAGTCGATCAAGATCACCGCTTCCTCCGGCCTCTCCGAGGAGGAGATCGATCAAATGGTCAAGGACGCCGAGGCCCACGCCGGCGAGGACAAGAAGAAGCGCGAGCTGATCGAGGCCCGCAACCAGGCCGACGGGCTGGTCTACACCACCGAGAAGTCGCTCAAGGAGCATGCCGACAAGGTCGACGAAGAGACCAAAAAGAACATCGAGCAGGCTCTCGAGGAACTGAAGAAGGCCATGGAGGCAGACGACGCCGAGGCGATCAAGCAGAAGACCGAGGCCCTCGGCCAGGCCTCCCACAAGCTGGCCGAGGCGATGTATGCCGAGGCGCAGAAAGCCGGTGAGGCGGCCGGCGGCGAAGGCGCTGGCGGCGCCGAGGCCGGCGGGGCATCCTCCGGCAAGGAGGAAGAAGTCGTCGACGCCGAGTTCGAAGAGGTCGACGAGGACAAGAAGTAACCGTTTTTCCGCAGGGGCGTGAATTATCGCGCCCCTGCGGAGCAATAATGCATCGGGCAGCGGTTTTTTAACAGCCGCTGCTCTTTGCGTTCCAAAGGAAATATATTTTGGCAAACGGCAGCAAGCGTGACTATTATGAGGTCCTCGGCGTCAACCGCAACGCCAGCGACATCGAAATCAAGAAGGCCTATCGTCGCCTGGCCCTGAAGTTCCATCCGGACAAGAACCCCGAGGACAAGGCCGCCGAGGAAAAGTTCAAGGAGCTCTCCGAGGCCTATGCCGTCCTCTCCGACGGGCAGAAGCGGGCGACCTACGACCAGTTCGGACACGCCGGCCTCGGCGGCGGCGGAGGCTTTTCCTCCGAGGGCTTCGGGTTCGGCGGCAGCCCCTTCGAGGACATCTTCGGGGACATCTTCGGAGACATCTTCGGTGGCGCCGCCGGCGGCGCTTCTCGCCGCGGGCGGGGACGCCGCGGCGACGACCTGCGCTACAACCTCACCATCTCCTTCGAGGAGGCGGCCTTCGGGATGGAGAGCAAGGTCCAGATTCCCCGTCACCTCAAGTGTGAAGCCTGTGACGGCAGCGGCGCCCGCAAGGGGACCAGCCCCAAGGTCTGTTCTACCTGCCGGGGCGCCGGCCAGGTCCGCTACCAGCAGGGTTTCTTCTCCCTGACCCGCCCGTGCCCCGACTGCGCCGGCGAGGGCAAGGTGATCGAGGACCCCTGTCCCGAGTGCCGGGGCAAGGGAAGGGTGCGCAAGAAAAAGAGCCTTTCGCTGAAGATTCCCGCCGGGGTCGAGACCGGTATCCGCCTCAAGCTCAACGGCGAGGGCGACCTCGGCGTCCATGGCGCCCCCCCCGGCGACCTCTACGTCGTCATCAGCGTGGAAGAGCATCCGATTTTCCAGCGCGAGGGGCAGGACGTGGTCTGCGAGATCCCGATCTCCTTCCCCCAGGCGGCCCTCGGCTGCGAACTGGAGGTGCCGACCCTGGAGGGCAAAGTCAAGCTCAAGGTCCCGGCCGGCACCCAGTCCGGCAAGGTGCTCAAGCTCGCCGGCAAGGGTATCCCCCTCCTGCAGGGCTACGGGCGCGGCGACGAGCTGGTGGTGATCAGGGTGGAGACTCCGACCCGCCTGACCGCCCGGCAGAAGGAGTTGCTGGAGGAGTTCGCCCGGGAAGGCGGCGATGTCCATCCGATGGGCAAGGGCTTTTTCGACAAGGTCAAGGAGCTCTTCGGGTAGCGCGGGATCGACAGGGGATTGAGGATGGGCAAATTCTCCGGGAGGGACGCAAGGGCAATGAAAAAAGTTTTCATTACGGTAGCTATGCTGGCCGTCTGCGTGTTCGTCTGTCCGGTGCCGCGGTTGCCGGCCTTCGACTTCACCTTCAGCGGTGAGGAAGCGCCGGTACCCGGCGAGGCCATCGTGCAGCAGGGCGTCGAGCTTTACGAGCAGGGCCGCCACGAGGAAGCCCTCTCGGTGCTGCGCGGCTTTGTCGTCCGCCGGCACGATTCGCCCCTGCTTCCCCGGGCTTACCTCTACCTGGCCCGCATCCTCCTCGATCGGGACCGGCCGCAAGATGCCCTTCTCTATCTCGACCGGATTCCCGCCGATCGGCAGGACCCGGAGGTTCTTCTGGTGCGGGGGGCGTCCCTGGTGGCCTCCGGCAAAACCGATGCCGGCACTTCCCTGCTGCGGCAGGCCGAAGAGGACCGGCTCGGCACCGCCGACCGGGCGCTGCGCCTGCTTGCCCTGGCCGATGCCGATGCCCGGCAGGGCCGGCCGCTGGCGGCGCTGGCCCTACTTCAACAGGGGCTGTCGCTGGCGCGAAATCCCCACACCGATGCTCTTTTCGACCGGGCGCACCGCCTGCTCGCCGACCGCCTGAACGACAGCGAGCTCGCCGAGGCCGCCTTCATGTTCCGCGATGCCGGAATCGGGGCCGATGCCCTCCTGCAGCAGGCCCTGCGGGCCGAAGCCGGGGGCGAGACGGACGAGGCGCGGCGGCTGGTCGATGCGGCGGTCAACAGCGGGGGAACCTTCCCCTACCGCCGGCAGGCGGTGGCCCTCTGGGAACGGCTCGCCGGCGAGAGCTGGTTGCGGCGCAAGATCGGCGTGCTGCTGCCGCAGAGTGGGCGCTATGCCTCCTTCGGCAACCTGGTGCGGCGGGGCATGGAGCTCGCCCGGCAGGTCCACGATCGCAATGGCGCACCCGTCGAATTCGTCTACCGGGATACCGCCGCCGACCCCGATACCACCGCGCAGGCCGTGACCGACCTGGTCAACCGGGAACGGGTGGTGGCCATCGCCGGTCCGCTCACCGGCGCCGCGGCGATGGCGGCGGCCGAACAGGCGCAGGCCGACCGGGTTCCCCTGCTGGCCCTCTCCCAGCGCCAGGGCCTGCCCGAGACCGGGGACTTCGTCTTCCGCGATTCTCTCACCAACCGCCTGCAGGCCCGGGCGCTGGCCCGTTACGCCGTCGAGGAAAAGGGGATGAGCGCCTTCGGCGTCCTCTATCCCGATAACCGGCTGGGACGGGAGCTGACCCGCCTCTTCGGCGAGGAAGTGCTGAAGCTCGGCGGGCTGGTGGTGGCGCGGGAGGGCTACCCCGAGGGCGTCACCGACTTCGGCCGGCAGATCAAGCTGCTCAAGGGAGAGGACCCCGACGCGCCCGAACCCGAGGAGATTCCCCTTACGGAGGAGGAGATCCTGGCCGACCTCTTCGTGCCCGATGAACCGGAAATGCCGGCCGTCGATTTCGACGCCCTCTTCATCCCCGACTACGCCGACCAGGTCGGCCTCATCGCTCCGCAGCTCGCCTATTACGGCATCGAGGATCTTCCCCTGCTTGGCATCAACGGCTGGAACTCGCCCGACCTGGTCCGGGACGCCGGCTCCTACGTCGAGGGGGCGGTCTTCGTCGACGGCTTCTTCCGCTACAGCACCTATCCCTTCGTCCGGGACTTCGTCGATCTCTATTTCGAAACCTACGGCGAGGACCCGTCGATCCTCGAGGCCCAGGGCTACGACGCCGCCGGCATCCTGCTTTCCCTCATCGACCAGGAAGAGATTCTGAGCCGGGAGGGCCTTCGCCTCGCCCTCGCCCGCCTGCAGCACTACCCCGGGGTGACCGGCGCCACCACTTTCGACATGCAGGGCGACGCGGAAAAGGTTCTCTTCCTCCTGCAGGTCCAGAACGGCAACATCGTACAGATCAACTGACGCCGGCGATACGGGAAAAGAAGCGGTAAACCAGGGCCCCGACCGCGGGATGCGGGGCGTCTTTTGCATTCCGTCTTCAAAGAGCGCTTGTCTTTATTCGGCGTTCGTGTTAAAAAATTTCCTGCCTCCGGGAAATCGGCGGGTCGAACGTCGGCAAAGAAAGGTTCCGTGGATCTGACGCCCAGGCAGGATGAAGCCTTCATGGCGGTAGCCCTGGAGGAGGCCCGGTTGGCCGCCGAAAAGGGCGAGGTGCCGATCGGGGCGATCGTCGTGCACGAGGGCGAGATCGTCGGGCGCGGGCACAACCTGCGCGAGACGAGCAACGACCCCACGACCCACGCCGAGATGATCGCCATCCGCCAGGCGGCGGCGCACACCGGCCACTGGCGACTTCTCGACTGCATCCTCTACGTAACCCTGGAGCCCTGCGTGATGTGCATGGGCGCCATCATCCTGGCCCGGATACCGCGCCTGGTTTACGGCTGTCGCGATCCCCGGGCGGGCGCCGTCGGCTCGATCTACGACTTCTCCCGCGACGAGCGGTTCAACCATCGGGTGGCGGTGGTCGAAAAGGTTCGCGAGCAGGAATGCAGCGAGCTTCTCAGCGGCTTCTTCCGCACCCTGAGGGCGCAGAAAAAAGCAGAAAAATAAAGACCTTCGGAGGGGTGTCCGAGAGGTCGAAGGTGACAGACTCGAAATCTGTTGTACCGCAAGGTACCGTGGGTTCGAATCCCACCCCCTCCGCCATAACAAAAACAAGGGCTTAGCCGATTCCGGCTAGGCCCTTGTTTTTTGCGTCTTTCCTTCCGAATGAGATTTAGGTGGAAAGATTGGTGTAAATATATGAGTTACATATTTAAAAAATCGCCCTTCGAAACACCCTCCTTGACGACTTTGGCGAGCAACCTCGTCCCACGGAAATCGTCGGTGCCGACGGCCGGTGATTTCTGGAAATCGCGGAAATAGGGTATGCACTTAACTCCACCAGCTACTAAATCTAGTTTGTCGCAACCAAATCTTCTCCTCGGATCCGGGGGCTGATCACCGTTTTCCGCCTGTTGTATCGTCACTGTTGACCAAGCCAGCGAGAAAGTCAGTAAAGGGTTCGATATCCTGCCGGACACTGGCCTCCTCAAGAGCTGCCATGTACGCAGCTCTCGCCTGGACGGGGATGACGGTCCAGGGATAGCCGCCGGCGGCGAACATGAGGTTCATCAGAAAACGTCCGATTCGGCCGTTGCCATCCATGTACGGATGAATGTACACGAAGGCGAAATGGCCGAGCACCACCCGGACGGCCGGGTCCTCTTCCTCCCGAAGCAGATCGAAAAAAGCGGGCATAAGGTCGCGGACCGCCTGATGACTCGGCGGAACGTGCATTGATCGTTGGATAAAAACCTGGGCATTGCGGTAACCAGCCAGATCGGCGGGGCGCATGATGCCGGCGGTCACGCTCGGTGCGAACATTTCCCGGTACCAGGTGCCGTGCACCCCATCCGCAACCGCTCCAGGGTTCTCGCCTTGCAAAACCCTTTTGACGCCGCTGAGCACGGCCTGATAGGCTTGCCAGTAGCCGCGGGCGGCCAACGCATTGCGGTGCTCGAGGTCTCGTTCGTCCGTTTCCGGATTCCACTCCCCATTGCGTACCCGCTCGATCAGGTCGGTACTGACGCGATAGCCTTCGATCGAGAGGGAATGGTAAGCGTCCGTGACGTAGATCTCCTCCACTTGCTGTATGTAGGCGTCTATATCCTGGGGTTGGCCCGGGGCCGTTGGAAAGTGTTCAATTATCGGTCCGCGCATCTGCTGCCACATCAGGCGAAGGCGGTTAACATACGGGCAGGTTTCGCGCGGCGGCAAGGTCGTGGGCAGCTTGGCGGAAAAAGGGTCACTTTCCACGATCTGGTAGCCGGCGGCACGCATGGTCCGCACAATGTCCTCGGCGATTCTGTCGCGGCCGATGTTGCGCAAGGCCCCGGCCAAACGCCCGGCAATGGTGCTATGTCCCCCTTCGAGCAGGCGCGGCAAAAGGTCCGAGGCGTTGCGGATCATGGAGAGAGCCGCGCGGGCGTCGGTCGGCTGAGCGGTGTAAAAGCTTGTCGAGCACGCCGTCAGGGCACTCGGGACCGAGAATACGCGCATTCCCTCATGGATGACGATGTGTGCCGGATCGGGCATCGTCGCCCGCACATCGAGCAACGAGGTGCCATGGGGCAGCTCCGTAATCTTGTTGCGGGCCTTGGGGGAACGTACCAGAAGCTGCCGGGGGACGGTGCGGTTGCCGGCATGCAAAGCCAGGGACTGCTCGGGGGACAAACACCATGCCACGCCCAGGCGGTGCTGCAGATAGGCCGCACAGAAATCCCAGAAGGAGGCGTACCACGCCGTGCTCTCGCCGGCGGGGGGACCCGGCTTGGCCGGGATGTACCATCCCTTCAGGACTTCCTGCAAAAATCCGTTCTTCACCAAGCGCTCTCGATGGGTGCGGGACAGGTCCTTTGAGCGGATGGCTGTCATGCCCCGCTGCCGTAACTGGTGCAGAATCTCCAGAGACGAGGCGAGCTTTTCGGAAGGGGTCGGCACAGCGTGGGTTCCCTTTGTGTTATTAGCTTTTTGCGTATGATGATAATTAGCTTTTCATGGCATGTCAACATTAGCTTTTCCTGCTGCACAAATATGGGCTTTTCGGTTTCACCTCCCTGGAGGCGAGAAAGATGCGTGTCCCAGAGCGTCATTTTGTGGGTGGTGGAGTTAAGTGGCATACCCCACTCGCAAAAATTGAATTCTGGAAATCGCAGAAATTAATAAAGGTTGTTATTATCTCTGGCAAAATCGGAATTCTTCTCTGGAGCCGAAGGGATTGATGGCAGAGGGTTTATCTTCTGGAAATACGGGCTGTTGTGGGCTATGATGACGCCGCGACTACCTTGTCTTGATCTCATGCCGGTTGGGAACGGACCAGCCGTGACATAATAGGTCACACCTGCTCCCTTTGGCGGATGCAATTGTCACTTGGGCATGTTAAGTTTTTAGTATGCGGGAAGGGTGATTTTACAGGTCCTGACCTGTTTGCTGCTCGGAAGATTTGATCATGGCCAAAGCAGATCAACTCAAAGCGTTGCTTAAGTCGCACATCGAGGGAGATGATTCTCATTTCCTGGCGGTCGCCGACATTACCAAGGCCTGCGAGGATGCCATAAAGGATGCGATTATCCGCGATCGCGAGGAAGTTTCCCCGGAAGACCTCTTAAAACCGCTCCAGGAACGTCAATCCATCCGCAAAAAATAGATTTTCCCGCCTGAAAAGGACTGCAATGCCATGCCGGAAATCCGAGGGGGATTACCACATCTTTTAGTTTCCCGAACTGCCACAGCGGAACTCTACACCACGCCCAAACTCGGCAGAGGGCCGTCCCTGAACCTTCCCCCCCGCAATCGGCAAAACATGCCCAAAGTCTTTATAAAAACCTGTCAGCTCCACGGAGATGGAGTGCCCCCAGAAGAATTTTCCTGCAAGCAATGCGGCAACTGCTGCCTTAATCTCAATGCCCACCAGTCCTGCGCAACGGAAGAGGATGTCGCCCTTTGGGAGGAGAACGGACGGGACGATATTCTCGAGTGGGTCGATGAGATGATTCCGGGAGTCCATGATATCTGGATTCATCCACAAACCGGAGAGGATGTCAGCCGCTGCCCTTGGCTTCGCAAGCTGCCCCGCCAGGAAAAGTACGTCTGCCACATCCACGACATGAAGCCGGAGATGTGCCGGAATTACCCCCTGTCGAGGCAGCATGCCGGGGAGACGGGGTGCAAGGGGGTTGGCTAAACCATATGCGCCTGAGGAATGTTGTGGCATAAGCACCAATAGCCGATTGGAAGGACAAGTGTTTCTCCCCCTCTTGGATTAAGAGGGGGCCGGGGGGAGTTGGATCATGAGCATGTCAAGCGCCAGTGCGGGAAGCCGCACGCGGCCTTCTTCTTCAAGCAATGGGGCGGATGGGGGGGCCGATGGCGGAAGTGGGCGAAGAAGAGGAATGGGCGGATGCTTGAGGGGCGGACTTGGGATGAGGTGCCGGAGGTTGGAGAGGTTTTTGGGGGATGAAGCGGGCTGTCTCCTAGGGAAATAAATCTGTCCCGTTTTTCTCCGGTTGGGGAGGCGTTGAATGCGAGGACATCGGGCTGAGCACTGAGTATCTGCACCGGTCTTCCCCAATCCTTTTGACCACGACAGCAATTTCTTATTATGTTTTCTATAGATTACACGTATATGACCTGAGAGATGGGCTATGCCGGGAACAAAGCAGTCAGAAGAATGGTTCAAGCAGGCAGAGTATGACCTGGGCACGGCCGAGGCGATGCTTCATGCCCGCCTTACATCTATACCGTCTTTATGTGTCATCTCTGCCTGGAAAAGGCGCTGAAGGGCCTGCTTGCCCGCCGGGTGGAGTTCTCTTAAGGAGTCACGATCTCGTTTTTCTTCTTGAAAAGTGCAGCATCGAAATTCCGGAGGAGCAAGCCCAATTTCTCGAGATGTTGAACGAGGTCAGCGATTGGCGCCACAGCAGATCGCCGCTTCTTGAGGAGGTCAAGAGAGGGGTGGGATAAATTTTCAGGCGAGATCGTGGAGGATATGTTGGTCGGAATGGTTTTTTGAAGTCGCTTTTGTCACCAGGGTGCTGATGGGGGTGGCTTTTGTGTTTTGGGGAGAATGTCGTCTATTGGTATTGTCAACGTTAAAGATTTGACCCCACCCATACGCGTTTGACCCCACCCATACGCGCTTTCTGGCGGGGGCCTCAATGCCCGTCTCCGTCATTGACAAGGGGCCGCCGCCGGTTTATAAGCTATAAGAAAGACAGGGAAATGGAGCCATGACGACATTCGAGGACATTCAGCGGTTGCTTCACGCCCATCTGGGCGAGTTGCGCAGAAATTACAATGTGGAGAGGATCGGAATATTCGGCTCCTTTGTTCGCGGCCAGGCGCAGGAAAAAAGCGACGTGGACCTCCTCGTACAGTTCTCCAGGCCGGTCGGTTTCGTGAAGTTCATGAAACTCGAAAATCACCTGCAGGAAATACTCGACCGGAAAGTCGATTTGGTGAGCCGAAAGGCTCTCAAGCCGCATATCGGCAAGCAGATCCTGGAAGAAGTCCGTTATGTCGCCTGAGCGGGACGTTCGGGATTATCTTTCCGATATTCTTCAGTCCATCGAGGACATTCGGTCGTTTACCTCCGGGATGTCCTTCGCCCAATTCACCTCCGACAAGAAAACCATCAACGCGGTGATCCGTAGTTTGGAGATCATCGGCGAAGCCGTAAAGAAAATCCCCTCCTCCATTCGCTCTCGCCATCCGGAATTGCCCTGGGCCGAAGTTGCCGGCATGCGGGACAAACTCATCCATGAATACTTCGGGGTCGACCTTGAGATCGTTTGGGAAACCCTGCAAAGTGACCTCGGGCCTTTCGAAGTCGTCGTCCAAAAAGCCCTGGACGGTCTCGATTGATTTCGAGGGGATCTGTTCAAGCACAGGCAGGGTATATATCTCACGCCGCTGGGCAAGGGCCATGATAAAGCCTGTCTCTTTGTGTTCGATTCTCGTGGCGTCGCCGCGTCGTTGCGTGAAATCGCTTTAGGGGGATGGGGAGCGGGGTGTCGAACTCCAGTTGATGCAAGAGTAAAGACATGACCCCCTCGCCTCGATGGTCGGGTCGATCTTGAGGCCGTGAAAGATTACTGGATAAAAAACCTCGTCGGCGAACCGCAATACTTCGGTATCGTAGAACTCGCCGACATGCTGGAGGAAACCGGCTGGTTCGAGAGTGACTTGCAGAAGACATTTGGAGAACTGCTCTCTGAAGGCAAGGTGGAAAACCTGGATATGGAGAGGCAAAGACGCTCCAGGTTTGTGCATTTCGAGGAGAACCGGAATAAGGGCGAGCGTTTGAGAAGGTTGTCGACATGAGCACCAAAAGCAGAATCGAATGGACCGAACAGACCTGGAATCCAGCGGTGGGGTGCACCAAGGTCTCCCCCGGCTGCGCCCATTGCTATGCCGAGGTCATGGCCCGGCGGCTGCAGGCGATGGGGGTGAACGGATACGATAACGGTTTCGCTCTCACTCTCCTTCCCGAGCGGCTCGATGTGCCGCTACGCCGCAAGCGGCCGACGGTCTATTTCGTAAATTCGATGAGCGATCTGTTCCATGAAGAGGTTCCCGACGATTACGTTCGCGAGGTGTTCCGGGTGATCGAACAGGCGCCGCGGCACACCTTTCAGATCCTCACCAAGCGGGCCGAGCGGATGGCGGCCTTTTTCGCCGACTTTGGCGCCGCGCCGCCAAACGCCTGGTTGGGAACGACGGTGGAGGATCGCCGGCACGGTGTTCCGCGCCTTGACTGGCTGCGCCAAGTTCCGGCGCGCATTCGCTTCGTCTCTGCCGAGCCGCTGCTTGAGGACCTCGGGGTGCTCGATCTGGGCGGCATCCACTGGGTCATCGTCGGCGGCGAGTCGGGACCGAAGGCCCGGCCGATGAAGCCGGAATGGATCCTCAATATCAAGCGCCAGTGCGAGGAACAGCATGCGGCCTTCTTCTTCAAGCAATGGGGAGGATGGGGGGCCGATGGCCGGAAGCGGGCGAAGAAGAGAAATGGGCGGCTTCTGGAGGGGCGGACTTGGGATGGGGTGCCGTCCCTCCATGGGATGGCAGAATGATCAGGAGAATCATCTAAATGGCCAAGGTTTTCTTTTCCTATTCGCATCGGGATGAGCCTCTCAGGGATGAACTGGAAAAACACCTGTCTATCCTCAAACGTCAGGGTTTCATCGAGACATGGCATGACCGGAGAATCGGTGCCGGGGCAGAGTTTGAGCACGAAATCAGTGAGAATCTCGAAACGGCAGACGTGATTTTGCTGCTGGTGAGCTCCGACTTTTTGGCTTCGGATTATTGCTACGACATTGAGATGAGGCGGGCCATGGAGCGGCACGAAGCCGGCGAGGCGCGCGTCATCCCCGTGATTTTGCGCCCCTGCGACTGGCACGACGCTCCCTTCGGCAAGCTGCTGGCAACCCCTCCGGACGGAAAGCCGGTCACACGGTTTCCAACTTTGGATGATGCTTTTGTCCTGGTGGCCGCGGACATCAAGAAGGCACTGAAACAGATGGGGCAGGCGAAAACTCCGACTCCATCTGCCGCGGTCATGACCGAGGCTCAACCGGCCCTTGAAGGGGCGGCAAAGCCGCGGTCGAGTAATCTGCGGATCAAGAAAGAATTCTCGGATCGTGAACTCGACAAGTTCCTGGCCGAGTCCTACGAGTTCATCGCCAATTTCTTTGAGGGGTCACTTCAGGAACTGGAGAGGCGCAATCCTGATATTGAAACTGACTTTCGGCGCATCGATGCCAACCATTTCACAGCCAAGGTCTATCGGAAAGGGAAGCAGGAGTGTGGCTGCAAAATATGGTTCGGGGGTCGTCGGGGGTTTGTGAACGGAATCGCCTATCGCGGAAATGATATTTTTCAGGATTACATGGATGATAATAGTTTCAACGAGTCCATGAATGTTGAAAGCGATGGATATGCTATGTTCTTGAAGCCATTGGGCATGGCGCACATGGGGCGGGGCGGGGAGCAGATGCTGACGCAGGAGGGGGCGGCTGAATATTTTTGGGGGCTTTTTATTGCGTCATTGCAGCGGTAGCAACCGTGTTCTTCATGGCAAACAGGGAGGCGAGATGACAAAAGCAGCTCGATTTGGAGTTGACCCAAAACTTACGGCTATTTTGGGCGATGCCTACTCGTCGTCCGAAAAAGCACTGTGTGAACTGGTCGATAACGCGTGGGATGCTGATGCTGGGTATGTCTGGGTAACGTTGCCAGAGCCTCTGACAAACACTCCAATAATAATCAAAGATGACGGGGTAGGAATGACTGGCCGGGAGATCCGCGAGATTTACCTGAAAATCGCGAATGATCGCCTATCTCGAAGCAAGGATTCTCGAACAGCAGGAAAACGTCGGCTTGTAAAGGGCAGAAAAGGCATTGGCAAGTTTGCTGGCCTTGCTGCTGCACACACGATGGAACTAGAGACCCGCTCAAGGGGGATGTTGACACAGCTTTCCATTAACAAGAGTCATTTGTTAACCGCAGGGGCCAGACAAGATCTCGAGAAAATTGATCTTCCACTTATCTCTTCCCCTGTAGACAAATCAGATCGCGGAACAACAATCACACTCACCGATCTTGATCAATCCAAAGAATTTCCTCGTCCCGATGTGCTTCGGCGGCTTCTTGTTCGCGAATATTCGAGGGAGGCGGATTTTCAGGTCTTTGTTAATGGAGAGCCGTTGACTGTATCCGATGTTGGTGGTGAAACAAGGACCACAAATTTCAACCATCTGGATGTCGGGCCGGTCACTATTTCGTGGACCATCGCTGATAAGCCTTTGCCAAAATCCGAAGCAGGTTTTATCTATCGGATCGGCGGCAAGGTGGTAGGCCGGCCAACATTCTGTGGCCTCGATGAGGAAGAGGACTTACCCGAAAAAGTGCGCAACAGAGTGTGGGGTGAAATCGAAGCGGATGGGCTTGACCAACATGTCACCTCTGATTGGGGAGAGATTTTTCAAAACAGCCTCCCACTTAAAGCTATAAAAGCAGAGGCTCGTGAGGCTGTTTCGTCACATCTGCGTGCAGTTTGCAGGACCGAGGTTAACGCGGCCAAGGCCCGGATTGCCAAGAGTGTAAAAGCTCGCATCGAGACTCTCCCGGAGCATCGCAGGCAGTATGCTACCGAGGCAGTTGAACGCGTGATTCAAAAATATTTCCCAGAAGGTGATCCTGAATCAGTGAGCTTACAATCGTAATTTCTCGTTTGATCTTTCACAATCAGCTGATTTTGTTGATCTTTTCTGCTATCATAGAGCCGCTTCGAACTTCACCCAAGGAGATTTTTTCGTG
>Ga0102953_1000653_pt1 | contig 23483 bp, 17 predicted proteins | sample SalPon2A_C_D2_MG_FD_78509 | JGI IMG/M metagenome (GOLD analysis project Ga0102953, IMG submission 78509) | Soil microbial communities from South San Francisco under conditions of wetland restoration - Salt Pond MetaG R2A_C_D2_MG | ecosystem: Environmental > Terrestrial > Soil > Wetlands | place... | reverse complement strand
GCGATCACATCGTCGAAGACGGTTTTGGCCTGGGCATACTTTTTCTCGTACAAATAGGCTTTCGCGAGATAGGCAGCGGCTGCCCACTTATTTACACGACCTGGGCCGGTTTCGGCCGGCATGTTATCATAGGCCCATTGGAAGTCAGCCTCGATCTGCGGCCATACGTCTGGTGTATTCTGAATTTCTATGATTTCAGTCGGAGCTGCAGTTTCATCAAAAACAGGAACACTGTAAAAGTGTTTCTTAAGGTCGAAATAGAAATGCCCTCTTAACGTACGGGCCTCTCCTTCAATCCGCTTGGCATCAGCCGCTGAAATTTCCGTAGATGCGGCCAGGGCAGTCAAAACCTTGTTAGCCCGGCTGATCCCTTCATAACGAGCTCTCCAGATATTATTGATATCGCCATTCGTTGCGCTTATCTCGTATCGTTGCATCGGGTTGATTGAGGAGAAATCCCCTGGATCCGTCCCTTTATTTGCGTCCCCGCCCAAAATGGAGCCGGTTACCCAGTTATTAGGACCTTCCAACTGATCTCCAAAAACTCCGTTCAGCGCCGCATAGGTTGCGATCAGCAACGCTTCGATCCCATCTTTCGTGCTCACCGAAGCATCGGAAAGCGCACCCGTTGGCTGCACATCCAGAAATTCGTCGCTGCACGAAACGGACACCATCATCAGCGCCATCATGAAGACGGTTAATTTTCTTACTCTACTCATAGTTTTCATAGTTTAATTTTTGTTTTAAAGATATAAAAAATATATACATTATGATAGTGTTAATAGATTAAAGGCCTAGCTCCAAGCTAATTAGGTACTGAGGTGTAACCGGGAAGTTTCCTACATCTATACCGAAGTTGGTATCAGGTCCGGCAACCACCGGGTCCAGTCCGCTGTATTTGGTAATGGTCCACAAGTTGTTTGCGGAAATTCCAATTTTGAAGCGGCTCAATCCCCATTTGTCAAGGAGGTTAGGATCAAAACTATAAGTAAATGCCAAACGTTGCAGTCTCAGGAAAGACCCATCTTCCACATACCAGGAGTTCTCAGCTGCACTGGTGGAAAGGTTGGAGACACTCTCCCAGATAGGCGCGGCCGCGTTGTTCCCCAATTCCGGGGTCCAGGATTTCTTGGCATTGATACCCTTGGCCGAACCTTCGAAGGTTCCGAAGAAATCGGTAAACCATTTAGACTGGTTAAAGATCTCGTTCCCGACAGAAGCGTACCAGTAAGTCTCGAACTCAATGTTTTTGTATTTGAAGTTCAAGGTGGCCCCACCGGTGTAATCCGGAACCGCGCTTCCGAGGAAGGTACGGTCCTCCGGCGTAATGGCTCCATCTCCGTTGACGTCCGCATAGCGGAATCGGCCCAGGCCTTTTCCATCCTGGGGTGGAGAGCTGGCCACTTCGGCCTCACTGTTGAAGTAGCCGATGACCTTATATCCAAAGAATGAGGAGATAGGCCTTCCGACAGAGTTCCGGATCGGGCTGATGCCCCTGTAGCCGGGACCACCGATAAAGTCGATTCCTGGAGCCAGGAAGGTGATCTCGTTGTGCAGGAAGGAGTTGTTGAAGGTGAATTCAAAACTCAGGTCTTCCGTGAAGTTACCACGGGTGATGATCTGGAAGTCCACTCCATTGTTATCCATACTTGCTACGTTTACAGAAGGCGCAGCGGCATAGTTTCCGGTGACACCGGCCAATGGTACCTGGAAGAGCAGGTCTTCGGTGGTTTTCTTCCACCAGTCGAGCTGCACTTCAAAATGGTTGTCCAGGATGCTGGCATCAAAACCAATGTTGGTCGTGGTACTGGTCTCCCATTTCGCATCAGGGTTACCGATACGGCTTTGAGCGAAACCTTCATTGGCACCACTGTTCTGCCCGTCAATCGGATAGAAGGTGTTGCCTTTATCCGAGGCATAGAGTGAATATTGGTTGTTGGGGTCCACGTTGTTGGAGTTACCCATCTGACCCCATCCTCCACGGATTTTCAGGTCTGAAAAGAAGCTCTGGTCCTGCATGAAGGGTTCAGCGATCACCCTCCAGGAGCCGGACACCGCCGGAAACGTTCCATACCTTGTATTGGAACCAAATCGGGAAGACCCGTCCCGCCTGAGCACGCCAGACACATAGTATTTCTCATCCCAGTTGTAATCAAGCTTCCCGAATATGGAATAGAAATTCACTCCTTTGAATTGTGAGCTGCTAACTACAGGGCTCTGTACAACGCTCAGGTTCTGGAAATCCAGGTCTGTGGAGAAGGGGTTGATACCACTTCCATTTATATTTCTGCCACGTCCTGTATTCAATGCTTCCAGGCCACCGAAAAGCTTTATTTTATGCTTTCCGAACAATTTTTCATAGGTAACCGAGTTGGTAAATACCCACTGGAAGGAATACCCGCTTCCTTCTCCAAAGTTATTACTGGCTTGAGGCTCGGAATCCCCCAAATATTTAAAATCATAGTTGACAAAGTGCCCATTGCTATAGGCTCCTCCAAGGGAACTGCGGATCAGCAATCCTTCGACAGGGGTAATATTGATATATGCATTCCCGAACCCGCCAATGGCATAGGTTTGGTCATGGCCTTCATTCTCTTTAAGGCGTCTTACCGGGTTCCGCGGGTTGTTGAAACCGGCTGCCCTTGTACTGGCGTAGCTCCCGAATTCGTCATAAACAGGTATAATAGTGGGCATCCTGTAAGCGGACAGCACTTCAGATTCATCATCGGCTACTTCCACACCTCCATTGCCCCCGAAAATGGCGCGGGCGGAACGATAGGTTGCCTGGAAATTTTCACCCATGGCCAGCCAGGGAGTAATATCCCATTCGGAGTTGAAGCGAGCGGCATATCGTTTAAAATTCTGAGATAAAACGATACCATCCTGCTCCTGTCCGCTGAAACCAAAGTAGAAACGACCGCGTTCCGTACCTCCGCTGATCCCCAGGGTGGCCCTGAAGATAGGGGCGGGGCGGGTGATTTCCTTATACCAGTTAGTCCCTTTCAGGTTTGGTTTGATAAGGAATACGTTGCCCGGGTCGGCCTCATAGTGCGCACGGATCTCGGCGAGGTTAATGTCGTCCTCAAAGACTCCGTTTTGCCCGTCTGCATGCAGGTAATCGGGAAAACGTGGATTGGGTCCGGGTCCGTACTGCGGATGGGTATACTGTACCGGGGTGCCGTTGGCAGCCGCGTTGTTCCGATAGGCGATAAAAGTATAATCAGCCATTTCCTGCGGATTAAGCATTTTTGGGGAACCGGCCACATTGGGGTCTGTAACCCCGCTGGATATGTTCAGGCTAACCTGGGTTTTTTTCTCCCGATCGCCTTGTTTGGTGGTATAAACCACAACCCCGTTGGCAGCCCTGGCTCCATAGATGGAAGCCGCGGCAGCATCTTTCAACACGGTGGTCGTCTCGATGTCATCCGGGTTCAGGAAATCGGTGTTGGTGGTTGGAACCCCATCCACTACATAGAGGGGGGCGTTCCCGCCAAGGGCGTTGAAACCGCGGATCCTGATCTGGCTGGTGGTACCCGGCTGGCCGTTGGTCAGTACGGTCACCCCTGCTACCCGTCCCTGGAGTTGTTGCTCCACGTTACCGGAAGGGATGGCGGCGAGTTCTTCGGCCTTAACAATGGAAACTGCTGCAGTTGTTTCCCGTTTTGTTTCAGTGGTATATCCGGTCACTACCACCTCTTCCAGTGCCTGAGAGTCCTCAGCCATGGTAATGTTGATAGTAGACCTGCCATCTATCCGGATGTTCTGGGTAACGAAACCGAGGTAACTGAAGACCAGGGTGGCGTCCCCGGGGGCCTCGATGGTGTAATTCCCATCGAAGTCAGTCTGTGTTCCTCTGGTGGTCCCCTGAACAATTACGTTTGCTCCGGGAAGCGGTGTTCCAAAGGAATCGATGACCTTTCCCGAAACCGTTACCTGAAAAATGGTATTGGCTGCTGCATCAGGGTTGTTTTCTGGATTGGCAAATACTGCTTGCGTACCAAAACAAATCAACATCGACAAAAACCCGAGTCCAAAAAACAGCCTTCCGGAGATTTTTGACGAATGATAATCATTTCTTTGATTCATAATCATTTGTTGTTTAGTTAGTTTTAATTAATTGAAATTCACGTATTTAAAAAACATTTGCACGAAAACGATTTCGGTCAAATGTTAAAGAAAAGGTAAAATTTTGATAATATTAGTAAAATTATGTGAATTAATTAGGGATGTCTTACATTATTTTATCAAATTTTACTCTTATAATTAAATGATGTCAATTTGTTATAAATGAAAAAGACCGCCCGTATTTGCTAGGTTTCCCAAATTTTAGCATGCGGAAATTCCCCTTTTGATACCCCTGGTTTTGTGGCGTGCTTGTATAACCCTTTCAGACCACCTTGCGAGAAGAGACTAACACGGGGAATAATTTTGTGGAATTTATACCTTAATTATTATATACTTTATTTTGGGATATATCCAGGTCCGGCACGACGGGAATTTTCCCACATTCGGAAATGGCTGTGCACGGCCCGACCCTACGGTCAGAAGGCACCCTCTCTCAAAGAGTTTCACCAATCGGCCCCGCTTATCGGGATTTCCCAACATTCCCTCCCATACATTGGCTGCGGTTAATTTATTTTGCTATCATTGTACTGCTATTATTTTGTCATATTCTGATCAGATAATGGCACATCAATGTCAGGCAGCTATATGGAGTTTTTAAAGAAGATCCACAGGGAGATCACCCCTATTTCCAATCAGGACAGTTTTTTGGTATTCGACCGGGTCAAGGATATATTTGACTACCCGGTTCATTTCCATCCCGAATACGAGATCAACTTTATTGAAGGCGGGAAGGGGCTGAGGCGTATTGTCGGCGACAGTATAGAGGCAGTAGGCGACCTGGAGCTGGTCCTGGTGGGCCCCAATCTCTTTCACGGCTGGGAACAGCACGAGTGCCCCCGAAGGGAAATGCACGAAATCACGATCCAGTTCCACAGCGACCTGTTTGACCGCACCTTCCTGAACCGCAAGATCATGAAACCGATCAAGGACATGTTCGAACGGTCGTCTCACGGGATCCTGTTCTCTGAAACCGATGTGCTGGGCATCATCCCCAGAATCCGGAAGGTATCCAAGCTGGAGGGGATCGATTATTTCCTGGAGTTGTTCTCTATCCTTTACGACCTGGCCAATTCACGGAACCAGCGCCTGCTGTCCACTACCACAATTTATATGGAGAGTTTTGAGAATAGTGACAAGCTGAAACTGCTCTATGAATTTGTGCAGGAAAATTACGCTTCCAAGATCACCCTGGACGAAGTTTCCAAGCTCATGAACATGAGCAGCGTGTCGTTCAACCGCTTTATAAAAAAGCGAACCGGGAAGACCTTTGTGGAATATGTAAACGACGTCCGGATCGGTTACGCTTCGCGCTGGCTGATCGAAAAAGACCTGAGCATTTCAGAGATAGCCTTCCTCTGCGGGTTCAATAGCATTGCCAACTTCAATCGGGTGTTCAAAAAGAACAAAGGCCGTACCCCTACCAAATACCGCCAGGATTTTTCCGGGATCAAGCGTGTCCTTTGAAATCGGTTTCAATATTTTAAGAACCTCAATGACAGAGATATAAAAGTAAAAATTTCCTTCGCCTCCCATGAGTTGATCGGCCGCGAAGAGAGGGTAATCCTTTGGATGTCCTGATTCGGCGCTTGATACCCCATCGTGTAAGGCCTTTATAATTTCACAATGCCGCGGGGATTACTTTTTTTTATCAAATGTTTTGCAAAAAACTTCAAACGGCTACGGCAAACCGACAATTCCTCCTGAAAAAGGGAGGAACTTTGTAAGAAACGCCTATCTTGTATTGGAAACTAAACACCAACTATGCAAATCAAGGAATCGCCCAAGACATACGATGCGATTGTCGTGGGTTCTGGTGCCGGAGGCGGCATGGCGACCAAGGTTCTGGCGGATGCCGGACTGAATGTAGCCGTGGTTGAAGCCGGCCCTTTTTTTGATCCGGCCGACCCGGATCAGATGACACAACTCAAATGGCCCTGGGAATCACCCCGCCGCGGGGCACCTACTGAACGCCCTTTCGGCGATTTTGACACGGCTTACGGCGGCTGGGAGATAGAAGGGGAGCCGTATACCCATAAAAACGGTACTAAATTCGACTGGTTCCGGTCGCGCATGCTGGGGGGCCGCACCAACCACTGGGGGCGGATTTCCCTACGTTTCGGACCCAAGGATTTCAAACACAAAGATGTGGATGGCCTCGGTGAAAACTGGCCTATTGGGTATGAAGACGTGAAGCCCTACTATGATCGGGTAGACAAACTCATTGGAGTATTTGGCACGAATGAAGGGCTTCCAAACGACCCGGATGGGTTTTTCCTGCCTCCTCCCAAGCCCAGGCTCCACGAATTATTCTATATCAATGGCGCTCGGAAATCCAATATCCCGGTTTATCCCGCCCGCCTTTCCATGCTCACCAAACGGATCAACAACGAAAGGGGCGTGTGCTTCTATTGCTCCCAGTGTTCCCGGGCCTGTCAGGTCTACGCCGACTTCTCGGCAGAAAGCTGCCTGATCTTTCCGGCCCAAAAGAGCAGGGGACAGGTAGACCTGTATGTGAACAGCCAGGTACGGGAGGTGACCACCAATTCCGAAGGCAAGGCAACGGGCGTATCCTATATCAATAAGGAAGACCGTAAAGAATACCAGTTGAAGGGACGGGTAGTGATCCTCGCGGCTTCGGCCTGTAGTTCTGCCCGTATCCTGCTGAATTCCAAGAGCGCACAGCATCCCAATGGCCTGGGCAACAGTGGCAATGTGGTTGGGAAGTACCTGCACGACTCTACGGGAAGCAGCCGGGCCGGCTTTATACCCGGCCTGATGAACCGGAAGATCTATAATGAAGATGGGGTGGGCGGCATGCATGTATACACACCCTGGTGGCTCGACAATAAGAACCTGGATTTTCCCCGAGGTTACCATATCGAGGTGTGGGGCGGAATGGGAATGCCCAATTACGGCTTCGGTTTTAACCCCAACGAGTTTAATAAATTCTTTAACCTTCCTACCGGGGGCTACGGTGACAGCCTGAGAGCCGACGTGAAGAAATATTATGGCTCTGTCCTTGGTTTCGGCGGTAGGGGGGAACCCATTGCACTGGAAGACAATTATTGTGAGATCGATCCCACTACGGTCGATGAATTCGGTGTCCCTGTCCTGCGGTTCCACTACAACTGGTCTGACCATGAAAGGAAACAGGCCAAACACATGCAGGAAACTTTTGAGGAACTCATTCACAATATGGGCGGGGAACCTCTTGGTGCCACCCCTTCGAAAGAAGAGGACTACGGACTGGCTGCCCCTGGCAGGATAATCCACGAAGTAGGGACGACCCGAATGGGAGATGATCCCAAGACGTCTGTAGTAAATAAATTTCAGCAATTGCACGACGCGGATAACGTTTTCATTACCGATGCCGGGCCCTTTGTTTCCATGGCAGATAAAAACTGTACCTGGACGATCCTGGCCCTTTCCTGGCGGGCGTCCGACTATATTGTGGAGCAATTAAAACAACAAAATATCTAAGCATGGATAGACGAAATAGCATAAAATCCATGATCCTCGGCGGTATGGCCGGCGGACTTGCCTTACACGGTTGTAAACCGCAGGCGGAAGCCGGGGCCTCCCAGGAAGTTCCGGGATATTCCTATAAGTATGGAAGAACTCCTGAGGAAAAGGAACGGATCATGGAACTGGAATCGGAAGTGTTTTTCAGTGAACACGAAATGGAGACCATCCGGGTTCTTTGTGCCCTGATCCTCCCGGCAAACGAGCATTTTGGCAGTGCCGTAGATGCCGGGGCGCCCGAATTCATTGAATTTATGGCGAAAGACGTACCCGAACTACAAACCGAGCTAAGGGGAGGGATGATGTGGCTAGACCACCAAAGCAACACCATGTTTGGCACGGAATTCAAGGCGGCGGCCGAAGCAGACCAGAAGAAACTACTCGATACCATCGCCTTTTATGACAGCAGCATCCCCCTGGATCAGCAGGCGCTGGAAATCCAGTTCTTCTGCCTTATGCGCAACCTGACGGTCTGTGGGTATTTTACCTCCAAAATCGGGATTGAGGATCTGGGTTATAAGGGAAACACTCCAAACGTCTGGGATGGCGTACCCCAGGAGGTTTTAGACCAGCATGGGGTAGCCTATGATGAAGAATGGCTGGCCAAATGCGTCGACCAGAGTAAACGCAACGTGATCGCCGAATGGGATGAGGAAGGAAACCTTCTTACATAGGGCTAAAAAAATGAAGAAATGAAAAAAATAAAGCTACCAAAACAGATTGCTGTTTGTATGTTCCTGGCCATCTTTTTGCAACCAGGCATTGGCCTAGCACAGGAAATCGGGCTCCAGTTGTACAGCCTTCGGGACCAGTTCAAAAAAGATGTGGAAGGGAGCCTGAAGCTCATCAGCGACTGGGGAATCACGGCCCTGGAAGGGGGTGGGACCTATGGGTTATCCCTTGAGGAATTTAAGGGATTGCTCGATAAATACAACCTGAAGGTCACCAGTGTGGGTGCCTCCTATGAAGACCTGGACAAGGGCCTGGACGGAATCATCAAAAACGCAAATGATTTTGGGGCTAAATATGTTATGTGCGCCTGGATTCCCCACCATGGGGATAGGTTTACCATAGAGGACGCCAAAAAGGCAGTCGACTTGTTCAATAAGGCAGGTAAACGCCTGAAGCAGGAGGGCCTGACCTTTGCCTACCACGCCCATGGATATGAGTTCCGGCCTTATATGGACGGGACCATCTTCGACTATATGGCCAAAAATGCAAAAGATTTCAATTTTGAAATGGACGTTTACTGGGTCCAGCACGGAGGGGTGGATCCGCTGAAGCTACTGAATACCTATCCCGACAAGTTCGTGCTTATGCACCTCAAGGATATGGAAAAAGGGGTAAAGCCCGACAATACGGGGCAGGAAGATGAGGATACCAATGTGGTACTGGGTACCGGGCAAATAGATATTGCCGGCCTGGTAAAACGGGCCGGGGAACTGGGGATGGAATATTTGTTCATCGAAGACGAATCTTCTCACGTGGTGGAACAGGTACCCCAGAGCCTGGAGTTCCTCAGGAACCTCTAAAGTTCATTTGAATGACACGGGCCTCGGCTTTTGGCTTATTGCTCATTTGCAGTGGAATATTCTGCGGGTGCAATCGGCAAATTGCCCAACACGACGGCACGTCACTTCCCAATATCGTGTGGCTGGTCGCCGAAGACCAATCCCCTGAGTTCTTTCCTATGTATGGTGACCATACGCTGCCATTGCCCCGCCTGGAGCAGTTGGCTGAAGATGGGGTGGTCTTTACCAGGGCCTATGCGCCCGTACCGGTATGTGCACCGGCCAGGAGTTCAATTATCACCGGGATGTACCCCACCACCCTGGGGACCCATAACATGCGTACTTATACGGCCTGGTCTGAAGAAAATCAACCCGAAATCGGGATTCCCAGCTATTCCCCCATCCCCTCCCAGGGAGTTCGCATGTTTACGGAATATTTACGGATGGCAGGGTATTATTGTACCAATAATGCCAAGGAAGATTATAACTTTAAGCCCAGTCCGGTTGCCTGGGACGAAAGCGGGAAAAAGGCACATTGGAGGCACCGCCCGGCCGGGCAGCCGTTTTTTGCGGTTTTTAATTTTGAGGTTTGCCATGAGTCGCAGATCTGGCAACGGACAGGGGATTCCCTTTGGGTGGCCCCCGGGGAAGTTCCGGTACCCCCTTATTTTCCAGACAATGATACCATACGGCACGACCTGGCTGTAAACTACAGCAACCTGGGGCGCCTGGATAGGCAGATAGGGGAAGTGATAGCACAATTGAAGGCCGATGGCTTGTATGAAAATAGTTATATCTTCTTTTACAGCGACCATGGCGGACCTTTCCCCAGACATAAACGCGCATTGTATGAAACGGGGGTGCGGGTTCCTATGATCATTAAATTCCCTCAAAATCGCAGGGCCGGGAAACGGGATAGCCTCCTGTTCAGTTTTATTGACCTGGCGCCTACGGTGCTCTCACTGGCAGGCATCATGCCGCCCCCTGTTATGCAGGGGAAGGCTCAGCTTGGGGAATTCAGGGATACGACCCCCCGCAAGTACCTGTTTTCTTCTTCAGACCGTTTTGATGAGGTATATGACCGGTTGCGTGCAGTGCGTTCCGAACGCTTCAAATATATCCGCAACTTTAACCCGGAGATCAGCAATGCCCTCCCGGTACGTTATCGGGAGCAAATGGGGATGATGAGAAACATGCGTTCGTTGTATGAACAGGGGCAATTGGATTCGATTGAAAGCTTGTGGTTCCGGACCCCAAAACCGGAAGAAGAATTGTATGACCTTGAAAAGGATCCTTACGAACTGGACAACCTTGCGCGGGCTCCGGCTCTGCAGGACACGCTCCTAAGATTCCGGGAGGTACTGGATCAATGGATAGGGGAAACTAAAGACCTGGGCCGCTATCCAGAAAAGGAACTTATCTCAGAGTGGTTGCCAAAGGGCACCCCGCCTAAACTGCCGGCTCCTGAGATGGTTGAGAAACAAGACTCCTTTACCTTGTTATGCGGGAAGCGCGATGCCACCTTGCTCTGGAAACAGCCGGGAGATAGCATCTGGCATTTTTATAACACCCCTTTACCCAACACAAAATCTTTTCAGGCAAAAGCAATTCGCCTGGGGTACGAAGAAAGTCCCCTGCTCGAATATTCTGCGGGGAATTGATCTCCGGAGAAAGCTTGTTTCAATCCGCGTCCCTGATCGCCAGCCCCACCATAGAATCGGCGGTGCCATAATACAGGAACCATTGCTCCTTAAAATATACCAACCCTTCAACGAAAGTGGTTCCGGCCTCGTATTGGCCGGTAAGTTCGTGGGGCAAGTCCGGGCAAATGAACGGTTGATCGAGGCGGGCGATCACACGGGTTGGATCCTCTTTGTCAAACAGGACCTGCCCCCCGCAGTAAGTGCCTTCCGGGGTGCTGCTGCCGGCGCCCTGACCGCTCAGGTTTTTTCCGTTATACATCAACAAAATACCCTGTTCCGTATAAAGTGCCGGAGGCCCCGGTTCCACCAGGTGGCTGTCGAATTCATGCGGACTGGGGCTGAACACCTGCAGCAGGTCCCCATTTTTATCCAGCAGTGGCTTCCAATGGATCCCGTCTGCAGACTGGGCAAGGTTCATATACAATTCACCCCAGTACATCAGGTATTGGCCATGTATTCTTTTGGCCAGGAGCCGCCCGTTTTTCAGTTCGGTGACTATGGCGCCAGATTTGCTCCATGAATCCAGGAAACGGCCCCCATAAGCCTCCTGGAACACGGGGCCCTGTTTAGACCAATGCCGAAGGTCCCTGGAAGTTGCGCAGGAAAGCCTTGCCTGTTTCCGGTTCCAGCTGGTATATAGCATGAGATAGGTTCCGTCTTCCCGCTCCACCACCCGGGGATCTTCCACCCCCCCGGGGTTGTCCCATTTGCTGAATTCATCGTCCGAAGGGTAAAGGACGGGTTGTGATTCCCTGGTAAAGTGAATGCCATCCAGGCTATACGCCAGCCCGATTCGGGAGGTACGGCCCCCAAGTTCCGCATCAGGGTCGTCTTCCGCCCGGAATAAAAGGAAAACCGTGTCTTTGCGAACCACCGCGGCCGGGTTGAAAACATCCGCCTTTTGCCATTGTACGCTATCTTTGCGGACCGGGCAGAAAAAAACATAACTGCTGTCCGCTTTTAATATGGGATTTTCCACCGGCTTTTCAAATCCCAGCAGCCAGGGACTATCCGCCTGAGCAAATACCGGGATCGTCAGGAGGAGTCCGATGCAAAGAGCAAATCCTTTTTTCATTTCCATTTGTTATCCGTTAAAGGTATTATTTCCCGGGATGGTTTCAAAAGGGAATAACCTGAGTTTAAAAAGTTCTTTATAGGGAGATTCAGGGATTCTTTGGATTCGGGCACATGGCATTTTACCCGATTGGTCATTGCCCATTCGAACATGAGGGAAGAATTTCTATAAAAACAATAATTCACGATTTTAAGAAACGGATCTTATTGTCGATGTTTGTATTATGAAAGGCTTTGGAATCTTTTTGATGGCCTTGGCAATCTGGGCCTGCCGGGAGGCCCCCAAAAAGGCACGACCGGGGGAGGCAGAAACCGGACCTATGGAGGAAGCTGCCACAGAAATGCCGGAACAGTCCGCCGCTGGGGAAAAAAAGGTGAAATCATTGGACGGTTTGAAGGACACGGCATTTGTACGCCTGGCCGACTATAGTGATTCATTTTCCTACGATATGCGCTATGCCACCGACAATAATTTCCTCAAGGCAAAAGTATATGATTGTGCGGAGTGCTACACCCGGGTTAAAACAGCCAGGGCCCTGATCTCAGCGAACAGGGACTTCATGAAGAAAGGATACCGCATTAAGTTCTTTGATTGCTACCGCCCCCATGATGTACAGTATAAAATGTGGGACCTGGTCCCGAACCCCCAGTATGTGGCAGACCCCCGGAAAGGGTCGATTCACAATAAGGGAGGCGCGGTAGACATTACCCTGGTTACCCTGGGGGGGAAGGAGGTGGATATGGGGACAGATTTCGATTATTTTGGTAAAAGGGCCTATCACGACAACCTGGATCTCCCCGAATCCATTCTCGAGCACCGCCGGCTACTTAAAGAGACCATGGAAGCCCATGGCTTCTGGTCTATCCGCACTGAGTGGTGGCATTATAACCTGAAAGCCGCTTCCAATGACCCTATAGCTAATTTTAAATGGGATTGTATCCCTTCATCCACTGACCATGAAGCTTCGTAACATCCTTTACCTGATCCTTATTATGACTTCCAAACCGGTTTTTTCGCAAGATACCATTATACCACTTTGGCCGGGGGCCATCCCCAATCGAATTGAAACGGATGAAAAGGAAATCCACGAACAAGATGACATCCTGCGCATCAGCTACGTACAAAGCCCTGAGATTGCGGTTTATCTGCCCAGTAAAGCCAACAGCACCGGGAAGGGGGTACTGATCTTCCCAGGAGGGGGCTATCACATCCTGGCCTATGACTGGGAAGGAACAGATATCGCCAAATGGCTAAATTCCAATGGGATAGCTGCATTTGTGGTGAAATATCGCCTGCCCGTTTCCAAATCCCTGGTACATCCCTCTGAAGTTCCGTTGATAGATGCCCAAAGGGCGTTGCGCCTGGTACGGGGAATGCACGAAAAATGGCAGGTCGATGAGCATGGTATCGGGATTATGGGATTCTCCGCCGGCGGGCACCTGGCCTCGACTTTGGGCACGCAGTTTGATCGCCCGGTTTACCAGGGGGTAGATGCCTGGGATAAAGAGAGTGCCAGGCCGGATTTTATGGTTTTGCTCTATCCTGTGATCACCTTTACCAGGGATTCGATGCATAGCGGATCACGTGATGCCCTCATCGGGTCTAACCCATCCGCGGAACTTGCCAGGCAGTACTCATCCGAATTGCAGGTGCGGGAAGATACGCCCCCCACCATCCTCATCCACGCATCGGATGACGAGGCAGTACCTGTAGAAAACAGCCTCTTGTTCTACAAGGCTTTGAATGAAAACGGGGTCCCGGCTTCCCTGCATATATATCCCAGTGGGGGGCATGGGTTCTCGCTTGGCCTGCGCGATCCGTACCTTCATTCCTGGACGGATCAGGTGATCCGATGGATGAATACCATACCCTGAAGAAATAACCCCCTACATCCCGGGAAATTGTTCTGGCATCGGATGCTCCCAGGGACCGCGGTAGTCGCGTTTTAGCAATGCCGTGGCTTCCGCGTCGTTAACGATGATCCGGTTTTTAGGATCGTAAACCAGGGGGCGTTGGATATCCCTGGACAAGTTGGCTATAATACAACTAGCTGTGGAAATATGACCCTGTTCGATATCCGCTATGGGGAGGGTACCGTTTTCGATGGCCGCGAGGAAATCGAGCATATGCAGACGGGTTGCCGGGGCCGCATTCAGTTCGATATCCTTTTCCGTAACGTCTTCGGGGTATTTTTCCCTTTCATACAACACATCGAAATGAATGGGTTTTCCATTGTCATCTCCCTCAGGTACGAAATCGGCCTGCATGGTACTACCCGAGAGGGTACCCTTGTCTCCATAGAGTTTAAATGACCATGGATATTCCGGATCGGCCGGCGTGCCCCAGGTGCGGTGTTGCCATACCACGTTCAGTTCAGGGTATTCAAAGACGGCCGTCTGGGTATCCGAAATATTGGATTTCCCTTCTTTTTGCACGTAAATACCGCCAGAAGAGGATATTTTATCCGGCCAGCCCAGGTCGAGCATCCAGCGAACAGTATCGAGCATATGTACGCACATATCCCCCATGATACCGTTTCCGTATTCTTTAAAAGTCCGCCACCAGCGCTTGTGTGGCAGCCCGTCGTATGGGCGGAAGGGCGCTGGTCCGGTCCACATCTCGTAGTCCAGGAAATCCGGTACAGGCTGGACAGGAGGATTGCCATTGGCCCGCATATGGAAATAACAGCACACTTCGGCATGCGATATCTTCCCGAGTTTCCCGGTATCCACGATTTGTTTTTTTACATCGATCAGGTGGGGCGTACTTTTACGCTGAGTACCTACCTGGACGGTTTTGTTATAGTGCCTGGCAGCTGCGACCATGGCTTCTCCTTCCATCACGTCCACGCTGATCGGTTTCTGAACGTAGACGTGGGCACCAGATTTAAGCGCTTCGATACACGTCAGGGCATGCCAGTGGTCTGGGGTGCCGATAAGTACGATATCCAGGTCCTTTTCCGCCAGCATTTTTCGGTAATCGGAATACATCCTCGGTTTCTTGCCCGAACGTTGCCGCTGGGAAACCAGATCGGCCGCTTCACTCAGGAAATGCTGGTCCACGTCGCAAAGCGAAACCACATCCACATTGGCTACCTGTATCAGCCGGAACAGGTCGCTCTTGCCATACCATCCCGTTCCTATCAGCCCCACCCGCCAGGGTTTGTCCCGGTTCATCAGCTCGAAACCATAGGAACCGAATGAAGACAAGACAGCCGCCGCGGTGGCGCCTTTTAGAAAATTCCTTCGGTTGATGTTAAAATGACTGGATTCCATGAGGTATAAAGTTTGATTTAGTTGACTTGTAATATAAAAATTCTTTTGGTCAATGACTGATACGAAATTGTTAGATTTTTTCGCATTCGATCATTATCAACCCCTTTTGTGCGCTGGTGGTGAAGAACAGGAAAACCGACCCTCCATCCGCAATATTATATTTCCTGCGGATGGTGGCCACCGGTTCGGGAAAATTCCGGATGCTTACATTGGCTTTAACTATCCCCAGGGACTTCATGTTCGAACGGGAATAGGGTACTGTGCGAAGGATCCGGAACCTTCGCCCCGGGAAGGAAAGGAGCTCATCTGAGGTATAAAGATGTGAATGTCTGTGCAGTTTCGGCAGCTTATATTGACTGGCCAGGGATTTAAATCCTCCGGATTTCATGATGGCTGCATTGGGTTCGTATAAATAGGTCTTGGGTTCGGATTGCAGCTCCGGCAGGTTTTTTTCGCTATCCATGGGAAAGGTAAATTCCTCCGGGCTTTGGTTTTGCCGGAGATGGGCAGAAGTAATCCATACCTTGCCCTCATATGCGCGTTGCATGGACCAAAGCACTTCTTTTACTTCATTGTCTACGGCCACCACATGGATATGCCTTACATGGCGCAGGGCTTTCTGCCCGGCACTAAGGTCCAGAAGGGGGGAAGTTTTAACCAACAGCTCCGGGGCGGTTTTGAATAACAGAGGGAGGTGGGCGGTTACATCCGGGACGGAGTCCGAAAGCAGGAAAACCCTCTTTCGTTCTTTGTTCCTGCGAGATGGGTCCACATACAAGAGGTCGGCCTTTATCCCTACCTCGCTTATGGCTTTCAGGCTGTCTCCGGTATGACAGCTGATATTTTGAACATCCAGTTGGAGGAAGTTATGGGCGGCAATTTCCGCAAGGCGGGTATCGGTTTCCCAATATCCCACTTCGGCTGCCTGTTTTGAGAAATAATAGGCATCGACCCCGAACCCACCGGTAAGATCCAGAACCCTGCCCGTAGGTAGCAGCCTGGCCTTGTAGGCTGCCGTAGCCTCCGAGGAGCACTGTTCCAGATTGCGTTTATTGGGGTAGTAAATGCCATGGGCATGGAACCAGGTTGGGAGTTTGGCCCGGGCTTTTTCCCGGGATGCGATTTGTTCGGTAAGTTCCTGGGGGCTGATCCCCGGAAAAGGGCTCTTCTGCAGGAGGATCCGATGCATGTCTGCTTCGGTATGGCTGCGAATAAATTCCTGGACCTCGGTATTTAGGATAAGCGGATTCAAGCCGGACTACAGGTCATTCGTAAGGTTCTTAACAATGGGATTGTCCGCAAGGAATTCCTTAAGGACCACTTTGATGGCCGTATAGCCGGGGACGGCGACGATCATACCGACCACGCCAAACAACAACCCGGCGATGATGATGATAAGGAATATTTCCAGGGGGTGGGAACGTACGCTGTTGGAAAATATGAAGGGCTGCGAGAAGAAGTTGTCCACGAGTTGGCCTATGGCCAGCCCGATAAGCACATAACCCGTTTTTGGCAGGATCACCGTACTGAAATCATATCCCAGATTGCTGGACATGGTCAGAAAAATCATGATAACCCCTCCGATGATGGGCCCGATATAAGGGATGATGTTGAAAAGGGCGCAGAGAAATGCAATCACTACTGCGTTGTCTATACCTACCAGCAGCAGGGTGGCGGTGTAGATGCTGAAAAGGATCAGGAGCTGCAGGAGGAGGCCAACAAAATACCGGGATAGCAGCCCGTTGATCTTCTCAAGGGAGTTGACCATCGCACCTTCACGGGATTGCGGGATGAAGATGAGCAATCCCCTTTGGAAAAGACGACTGTCCTTCAGGAAAAAGAACGAGATGAACAATACCGAAAAGAGACCGATACTCAGGGTACTGAGGATTTGTACGAAGGAATTAAGGAAATTCGGGATAAAAGCCAGGTTGAGTCCCTCCAGCACGTTCTTTTCAAGGTCGGACTGCTTTATCAGGCTGTTTACAGTCTCCGGTGACGCCCCAAAATATTGGGTTGTTTCCAGGTACAGGGTGTTCAGCTTCTCTTGAAGCTCATCGATATTCAGGAGCGACAGGTTTTTTCCTTGTTCGGATATCAGGGGCACGAACAGAGCGATGATCCCGGCCAGTATAGCGACAAAAAGCAGCATGGTGCTCACCACAGCCAGGGTATTGGGGAACTTAAACCGCCGCCTTAAAAACAATACTACCGGCCTGCCAATGAGTGCGGTTACAACGGCGATGGCAAGGTAGGCGATCACCGAACGGATCCGGTACAGGAAATATACGAGCAATACGCTGCCGGCCAGGATGGCTACAGCCCGAATAATGCCCCTTGAAATGGTTTTTGAGGTCATACCCTAATTCTTGAAGCAGTATTGCACAATATTGGCCCCCATTTTCAGCGCTTTGAGGCGCACCTCTTCGGGATCGTTGTGAACCGCGGGGTCTTCCCAGCCATCCCCCAAATCACTTTCATAGGTAAAGAGCAATACCAACCTGTCGTTTACAAAGATGCCAAACGCCTGTGGGCGTTTCCCGTTATGTTCATGTATCTTGGGAAGGCCATCGGGAAAGTCATATGCCTGGTGAAAAATGGGATGATCCGCACCCAACTCTTCCAGTTCCTTCCCGGGGAAGACTTTTATCAGTTCCTTACGCAGATAGGGCTCCATCCCGTAGTTGTCATCAATATGTAGAAATCCCCCCGCAAGAAGATACATCCGGAGGTTCGCGGCTTCCTCTTCAGAAAAGAAAATATTGCCATGACCTGTCATGTGCAGGAATGGGTATCGGAAAATTTCCGGACTGCCTACTTCCACGGTCTCTGTATGGGGTTGCAGGGTTGTCCCGATGTTTTGGTTGCAGTACCTTACCAGGTTGGGAAGGGAGGTGGGATTGGCATACCAGTCTCCGCCTCCTTTGTATTTAAGTATAGCCACTTCCTGGCAGTATCCTGCCAGACAACCGAATACTATGCAAATTAATGTAAGTTGTTTCATAACGGAACGACCCATCGAATGGCCTATAAATGTACTAATTCTCATGGTTAAAAACGGTGACCGGTTTTTTTTCCTGCCGGGCTTGTTCCTGGCTCTTTGCTTCTTCTGCAACTCTTTCGGGAGCCCCGGGTTGTTCTCCCCACCTACCCAGGAGTCCGATGCCTATACGCCAGTGGTCGTTTTGGAACTGTTCACTTCCCAGGGATGCTCGAGCTGCCCCCCGGCAGACGCCTTGTTACGGAGGTTAAAAGAGGAGCCGTCGGGAAAACGGCTGTTTCCCATTGCCTATCACGTGGATTACTGGAATTACATAGGGTGGGCAGATCCTTTCAGCCGCGAGGAATACAGCAGGAAGCAGAAGGAGTATGCCGCCAAATTCCTTTCGGGCACGATTTACACGCCTCAACTGGTTATAAACGGACGTGAGGGGATGGTTGGTTCCGACGCCCGGAAAATTGAAAGCAGGATAACCTATTACTCCGGGATGCCCGCTACCAATTCAGTGACACTCACCTTAAAAAGGAACGGAGCCTCTTCCGTTCAGTTGGGCTACCGGATAGCAGGATCACTGGAGGGCAGGCAAATCCGCACCGTCCTGGTCCTTGATGAGCGAACCACTTCGGTGCAAAGGGGTGAGAACAGGGGCCGCGAGCTGATTAACGCCAACATCGCCATAGCTGAATCACGGGAGTCCCTGCAAGCCGAAAAAGGGGAAATTTTCCTGCCAATTCCCGGGGAGGTCAGGCCGGGGGAAACGCTTCATGCCATCGTAATCACTGAAAAGGTAAATGGGGATATTACCGGGGCAGCAAGGCTGACATTCGAGAAATCGGGATAAGATTCTGGAGGGGTTGCCGCATTCAGCCACTATTGATAATAGCCACAGTGGCGGCAGCCACAATGGCAGCTGTTTCTGTCCGCAGCCGGCTTTCGCCCAGGGAAACGGGGTGGAATCCCTGTTGGTAGGCCTTACGGATTTCATCCCTGGTAAAATCACCTTCCGGGCCTATTAAAACCAATACATCCTGGTCTGCACCCATCCGTCTTTTAAGGTCGGTTTTTTCTTCCTCTTCGCAGTGTGCAATAAAACGGAGGCCGGGTTGGGGGGTCTTGATAAAATCTTCAAAAGACATGGTTTCGTTCAATTTGGGAAGGTAAGCCCTCAGGCTTTGCTTCATAGCCGACTCCAGCACTTTTTCCATACGCTCGGGGTTAATGGACTTTCGTTCGGAGCGTTTGCAAATCAGGGGAGTAATCTCATGGACCCCTATTTCGGTGGCTTTTTCAAGGAACCATTCATAGCGGGATTTATTCTTTGTAGGCGCGACTGCCAGGTGGAGGTGGTAGCGTTTATCCAGCTTTTTGCGGGTCGATGTTACTTCAGCTTTGCAATGTTTAGGATGGGTCTCCAGGATGCGGACATCAAAAAAACATCCCTTTCCATTAGTAGTGTGAAGGGTATCCCCGGCCTGTTTCCTGAGTACTTTTACAATATGCCTGCTTTCCTCGGGATCGAATTCGAACCGGGTGACTTCTTTCGACAGGGCAGGGGTATAAAATAATTGCATAGCTACTATCAGTCAGACTTCTTCAATAGCATTTCGGGCATGTTCCAGGCCCAGCGCTATCCATTCCTGCCATTGCTCAACAGAATCGAGAAAGGCAGGGGATACATATACAAATTCCTTCATCGGCTTCCCGCTAAAATCCATTGGCCGTACGCCCTCTATTGAAGTATTTTCGGCATTCTAGAGGACAGGATACGGACGACAAGCTCCTGTTTAATGATCCCAAAGGCCATCTTTCCTGAGTAGAGGTACGCCAGTCCGCCGAACATATTCTTCCTGCCAATCAACCCGTTAAGTTCCTCGGGCATGGCCTCTAGGGCGAGGTTGATCTGCCTTTCGATATCCTTGTCATATGCCATAATCCGGGCAAGGGTTTAGGTGGCTTCACATTGATTTCACTCAGACCAGGGGGCCCGCTACATAGGCAGGCGTGCCTTAGGGGTAATATGCTGATCCACAAAATCGCCCTCAAGATACTTTAAATATCCAACTATCCCTATCATAGCAGCGTTATCCGTACAATATTCAAATTTAGGAATATACGTATGCCAGCCATATTCTTTGCTGGCCTGTTCCAGGGCCGCCCGTATTCCTGAATTTGCCGAAACTCCTCCTCCGATAGCTACGGTGCGGATACCTGACTGGTCAACTGCCAACTTTAATTTTTCCATCAGGATCTCCGTGATGGTATGCTGTATAGAGGCACAGATATCATTCAGGTTTTGCTCTACAAAGTCTGGTTGCTGTTCGGTTTGGTCGCGGATAAAATAGAGGATACTGGTCTTGAGTCCGCTGAAACTAAAATTCAGCCCGGGCACTTTGGGTTTGGGAAAGGAAAATTTAAACGGGTCCCCCTGCCTGGCATGCCGGTCGATCAGGGGACCCCCCGGATAGGGCAGCCCCAGGATTTTGGCGCTTTTATCGAAGGCTTCACCCACGGCGTCGTCCAGGGTTTCTCCCAGTACAGACATGCTGTTGTAGCCGTCTACCCTTACAATCTGGGTGTGGCCCCCGCTGATGGTAAGGGCCAGGAAAGGAAAGCCCGGCTTATCACTGCCCTCGTCTTGAATAAAATGTGCAAGGATATGCGCCTGCATATGGTGTACCGCTATCAGCGGGATGCCTAGTCCCATGGCCATGGATTTGGCAAATGAACTTCCAACCAGCAGCGATCCCAAAAGTCCCGGTCCGCGCGTAAAAGCTATGGCTGATAACTGTTTTTTGTCGATATTTGCTCTTGCCAAGGCACGGTGTACCACGGGAACGATATGCTGCTGGTGGGCCCTGGAGGCAAGTTCTGGAACCACTCCTCCGTATTCCTCGTGAATCTTTTGGGTAGCAACAACATTACTGAGGATTTTATCGTTGCAAAGTATGGCCGCTGCGGTATCATCACAGGAAGATTCTATAGCAAGGATATAAATGGTATCATTTTCCACCGCCTTTGGAATGTAATTTGAAGGACAAAGGTAAAACATATAGCCCTATCAAAAAATTGCGAAAAATACTGGTCAGAATCGTACTGGCCCTGCTGCTTTTCTGTGTTCTGGGTACCATTATCCTGTCGCTGCCGGTTGTACAGACGCGCCTGGCCCGCTATGCCACAGACTCCCTCAATGAAACATTCGGCACCCATATTTCTATAGACAGGTTGCGGATATCCCTCATTACCTGGGATACCTCCCTTCGGGGGGTTTATGTGGAAGATTATCAGAAGGATACCTTGTTCTACATCAATGAATTGAGTACTTCTGTCCTCAGTCTACGGAATATGGCCAAGGGCAAACTGGAATTCGGGGATATCGATATGGATGGCCTGAATTTCAAACTAAAAACCTACCGGGATGCCACAGACTCCAATCTGGGGATCTTTATTGAGAAACTTGACGACCATAAGCCCCGGGATCCGGGCACCCCTCCATTTTATTTTTCTTCTGCCGATATCACTATCAACAACAGCCACTTTCGCCTGATCGATGAAAACCTGGAAAAGGAAGAATCCCTAAACTTTACCAGCCTCAACATTGAAGCCGGGGATTTTCTGATCCTCGGGCCTGAAGTCACGGCAAATATCCGAGATCTAAGTTTGGATAGTGGTCGCGGGATAGAGGTGGAGGAAATGGCCACCTCCTTTAAATATTCCAAGCAACAGATGCGTTTTGATTCCTTGAGGATAAAAACACGTGAATCCGAGCTGAAGGGCAACCTGGTCTTCGATTATGACCGGGAGGATTTCAAGGATTTCCTGGATAAAGTCAACCTCACCGCCGAATTCAATGAATCTTCGGTTTCCCTGGATGAGGTGAATTTACTGTACAATGAATTCGGCTCCGGGAAAACTGTTACGTTCTCTTCCAGCATTCACGGGGTTCTGAACGACCTGGACGTCAGCCACCTGTTCCTTCAGTCAGACAACACGGGTATCAGTGGGGACTTTAATTTCAAGAACCTCTTTACTTCTGAAGCACCATTTAAGCTGCAGGCTGATATTAGGAACATCACTACCAGTTATTACCAACTCCGGAGCCTCCTACCGAATATCCTGGGGGATGCCATTCCTTCCACCTTCCAGCAACTAGGGCAGTTTACGATCAGGGGGGACGCAACCATCACCGAGAACAGTATAGACTCCAGGATAAACCTGAATTGTGCCATCGGGAAGAGCTTTATAGACCTCGACCTGACCGACATCGATAATATTGACAATGCCTCCTACAAGGGGTTTGTATCCCTGATTGATTTTGACCTGGGCAGCTTCGCCCAGAATGAGCAACTTGGGAAGGCTTCAATGGACCTAAATGTGGAAGGGAAAGGCTTTGTCAGGGCCACCCTGAACACAGAGGTAATCGGGGAGGTCTATTCCATGGTTTACAATGGCTACGAATATCATAATGTCAAGGTTTCGGGTGTCTTGAAAGACTTACTCTTCGACGGTTCCCTTGTCAGCAATGATGAAAACCTGAATTTCAGTTTCAAAGGGCTGGCCGACTTTGGGAGCGCCCAAAACAAATTTAATTTTATTGCTTCGGTTGATTACGCAGACCTGAAGACGCTGAACTTCGTAGACGACAGCATCTCCATTTTCAAGGGGGATGTAAACATGGATATTACCGGGAACTCCCTGGACAATATTGCCGGAGATATCAAGTTTACCAGCACCAGCTATAAAAACGCCAATGACACCTACTATTTTGAGGATTTTAAAATAGAATCGAGCTTCAGACCCGATTCTACCCGTACCATTGAGATCAATTCCCCGGATATTATAACGGGCTATGTAAACGGGAAGTTCAGGGTACGCGAACTAGGCAAACTGCTCCAGAATTCTCTCGGGAGTATTTATACGAACTACAAACCGTATGATATTTCGGAAGGGCAGCAACTCTCGTTTAATTTCAAGATCTATAACAAGATTGTGGAAGTCTTTTTCCCGGAAGTACAGTTCGGCCCCAACACGATTATCCGGGGGGATATCGTTTCGGACGAGGGGGATTTTAAGCTCACCTTCCGATCTCCCAGTATCACTGCCTATGGGAATGAGCTGGATAGCCTTGAGGTGAAAATAGACAATAAGAACCCTCTCTTCAATACGTTCGTCTCCGTCAAGGATGTGGCTACGCCCTACTATGACGTCAAGGATCTCAACCTGATCAACACCACACTGAACGACACCCTTTTCTTCCGTACCGAGTTCAAAGGG
>Ga0102953_1000652_pt1 | contig 23487 bp, 22 predicted proteins | sample SalPon2A_C_D2_MG_FD_78509 | JGI IMG/M metagenome (GOLD analysis project Ga0102953, IMG submission 78509) | Soil microbial communities from South San Francisco under conditions of wetland restoration - Salt Pond MetaG R2A_C_D2_MG | ecosystem: Environmental > Terrestrial > Soil > Wetlands | place... | reverse complement strand
GTCCCTGGCCGTCGGCGTAGTCCGGCGCCGACGTTCACGGTCGGGCGCCCGCCGACGCCCGCTCATGGTCATCGGGAATGTCGCCTGCATGCTCAAACTGAGTGTCGCCCTACAGACGCCCTGGTGGCCGAAGAGCAGGACGCTGGACGGCTTTAGATCCCGCGGACCGTCTGACGGACCAATTTCGCGCTATCTTGCGTCACCTCAGAGCATCTGAGAACACTTCAGGGAGTCCTACATAACCTTAGATCCCCTCAAACCACCGAATTGAGGGGCTTGTGCCCTTTACGGGGCGTGATGGTTCGACTCCATTCAGCCGCATCGGAAACCCCCGGAAATCGGGGGTTTCTGGTAACCGTTCAGTCGGGTGGGGGGACATAACCGCCGCCCGGCGAATCCCTTGGCGTAGAGCGCGCCGATGCCGAGGCGATCTATGACCAGGGTCGCGAGACCGTTGTCGCGGTGTTGCTGCGCATGGACGAACAGATCCAGCAGCTGACCAGGCAGGTCGCTGAGCAGGCCGTCAAGTACGACGAGCGGATCGCCGAGCTGGAGCGACGGCTCAACCGCAACTCGCACAACTCCTCCGTGCCGCCGAGCCAGGACCCGCCAGGGGCGCCGGAGCGCAAGCGCCCCGATCCCTCCGGGCGCTCGCAGGGCGCCCAGACCGGACACCGGGGCAAGGGGCGCAAGCTGTTGCCGGCGGAGGCCGTCGATCGGGTGGTGGAGCACCGGCCGGGGCGCTGCGGCTGCGGGCATCGCTTTGGCGAGGGCGAGGAGGTCGGCCTTCCCGCCCGCCACCAGGGCGACCGCCCGCTCCCTGACCTCCGGCGGGTACCTCCGATTTCTTGACATGACCTCATCCTCTCAGGGGATTTGGTCTCCATCGAAGCCGGGGCGGTTCACATGTGGAAATAGACGCTTTTCGTAGGCACTTTTGGGAAATCCCGGTTGCGCCGCCGGAGCAAAGACGCGAGACTCCGCGCGCGGCTCGGCGAGGTAGGGGTGGTGCGCCGGGGCCTGTAGCCTCGCGGAGCCCCACAGCCATAAAGGAGCACACATGCGAAAGCTCGTCATCGGCGCGGCCCTCCTGGTCGCCCTTGTCCTGCCCGCGGCCGCATCGGCGGAACCGCCGGAGCCCTACCCCGGCAACTCCGAACCCGGTATCGAACGCTACAACGAGATAGCCAGCCACCCGAACCCCGAAGCCCAGTGCGGGACCGGTGGCGGATCGGGCGCCTTCGGCTACTTCGGCAAAGGCTCCAGCCTCGCCGGTGGGGCCGACGGCCATCAGACCGGCCTCAACAACTCGGCCGTCTGTGGGAATCGTCAGGGCAACCTGCCGTAGGTTCAACGCTGCCGAGACCAAGGGCGGTCCGGGAGGGGGCCGCCCTTCCGGCCGCCTCTCGCTCAGCAGGCTTTTGAACACAGCCGGAGCATCGCCTCTCAGCAGCTCCGCCGAGTCCATGGCTGGCAAACGAAAAGATCGTGGACCCTCCACGATGACTGGCCCGCCGCCAGCTCATAGCTTGATCTGTCGATGGGCTCAAGCCACGACTACGACGCGGTGATCGTGGGCGCCAGCGTGGGCGGGTGCGCCGCGGCTACCCTGCTGGGACGCGCTGGCCTGCGGGTAGTTCTGGTCGAGAAGCAGCCCGATCCGGCAGCCTTCAAACGCCTCTGCACCCATTACATCCAAGCCTCGACGATGCCGACGCTGGAACGCCTCGGCCTCGTGGAGCCGATGATGGCCGCCGGCGCCGTCCGCTCGCGCGGGCGCGGCTGGACTCGCTGGGGCTGGTTCCTCCCGCCCGCGGACCGGGTGGTCGCCTCGATCAACCTCCGTCGCGAGAAGCTCGACCCCATCGTGCGCAAGCTCGCCGCCGACACGCCGGGGGTCGACCTGATGCTCGGTCGGACGGCGGAAGAGCTCAGCCATGGAGAGAACGACGCAATCGACGGCGTGATCGTTCGCGACCGCGACGAAACCAAGACGCGGCTCGGCGCCCGCCTCGTCGTGGGCGCCGACGGACGAGACTCCCGAATCGCGCGCTTGGCCAGAGTCCCCGAAAAGACGTCGCCCCACGGGCGCTTCGTCTACGGCGCATACTTCAAGGGTCCCCCTCTGCCAGGGGCGCCGGACAGCGTCGCCTGGTTCATGGACCCACAATGGGCGCTTGCGGCGCCAACCGACGGTGACCTCGTGCTCTATGGGGCGATGCTGACGAAGGATCGCCTGCCGGAATTCAAAGCCGATCCCGAGGCGGCGCTGGTCTCATTCATGAGCGACATGCCTTGCCCGCCGCCGGTGCGCGAATCCGAGCGGGTGAGCCCAATGATCGCCAAGCTCGACATGACCAACCGAACGCGTAGGCCGACTGCTCCCGGCCTCGCCCTGATCGGCGATGCCGCGCTTGCCGCCGACCCTCTTTATGGAATCGGCTGCGGCTGGGCGTTCCGGTCGGGCGAGTGGCTGGCCGAAAGCGTGGCGCCCGCCCTACATGGCGAGGAGCCGCTCGAACGCGGTCTGAGGCGCTACCGCCGCCGCCACACGCGTGAGCTGCGCGGCCACGCCCTCCTGATCAACGACTACGCCACCGGCCGGCGCTTCAACCTGCTCGAGCGAACGCTGTTCTCCGCAGCCGCTCACGATCCGATAGTCGCGGTCGCGCTCGACGAATTGGCAACCCGTCGCACCAAGCCGGGTCGCCTGCTGGCGAGGACCCTGCCGAGGGCGATCGCCGTCAACGCCCGAGCTCGGGTCACGGCCCGGCGAGATGGAGCGGCTCGGTACGCAAAAGATCGGATCCCCTTGGCGGAAACTCCGTGAGCGCCGAAACCAGACAGCGCCGCCTCTCCGTCAATGGCTCACACACCAGACTCATCCAGGCGGGACCGTCCGATGCGGCCGAGGCCGTGGTCTTCGTGCATGGAAATCCAGGGTCGGCCGACGATTGGAGCACGCTCGTGCAGGCCGCTGCCGGTGCCGGTGCTCGCGCCGTGGCTCTCGACCTCCCCGACTTCGGCGAGGCGCAAGCGCCGGCCAGCTTCCAACACTCCGTGCCCGCCTACGGGGAGTTCCTGGCGCAAGCGCTCTCAGCGCTGCACATCGGCAAGGTTCACCTGGTGGCCCACGACTTCGGCGGTCTGATCGGGCTGATCTGGGCGGCGGCGCATCCCGATTCCCTTGCAAGCGCAACGCTGATCGACACCGGCTTTCTGCCCGAGTACCGGTGGCATCGCGCGGCACGGATCTGGCGCAAGCCACTGCTGGGCGAGCTCTTTCAGGCGAGCACGACGCGCCCTGGCTTCCGCTGGGCCGTCAACCGCAACGAGCCGCGAGGGCTGCCCCGCGAGTTCGTTGACGAGATGTACAACCACTACGACCGACGCACCCGCCGCGCGGTGTTGAAGCTGTACCGCGCCACCGACAACCCCGGAGAGTCCGTGCCGGGACTAGTGGAGACCCTGGCGCCCCGAGACATCCCCGCACTTGTGATCTGGGGGGAAGACGACGCGTACCTGCCCGCCGAGTACGCTGCCCGCCAGCGCGACGTGTTCCCCTCGGCCGACGTGCACGTGCTGCCCGCCAGCGGCCACTGGCCATACGTCGATGCAGCCGAGACCGTTAAGCGACTGCTTGTGGAGTTTCTCGCAGGCATAGGCGCCCGCAGCGTCTCCGAGGACCGAGTCCCAGCATAGGTAAGAGGGGCTTTGGCTCCTCTGCGCGCCCCGCCGACGATAGGTCGCCGTTTCCGACCGAGCGTCCGCGCAGGGGAACCGGGACACAGTAGGTACTACCCACCGGCCCCCGAGAGCGACTCGGCGATGTGCGGCAGAGCCTGCTCCACCGACAGCATCGGCTTGGTCTCATACTCGACCCACTGCGTGTAGTTGAGAATGTTCCGGTAGGCACCCTCGATGTCATCGCTCTCGGAGATGACCACGCCGTGGCTGTTGTCGGCGGCGACGTAGTGCGCGGTGGCGCCTGGACCCGCGCCCTCCGCGGCGAATACATCCATCAGTTCTTTCGTCTCCCCTTTGGTGAGAAACGGCTTGATCTTGTACGTCGTGACGAAAATCATGTCTTCCTTCCCTTCGCGTTGTTTGCGCTTCACTCGGTGGATGAGCTCTACGGCTGAAGGAGGTGGATGCTGAGGAACTCGATCTGGTCGCCGGCCACCTCGTCGACGTGCTCGGGCGAGAAGCAGCCAAAGTGGTCGATCGGGTAGCGGCGCAGCTCGCCGTGCGGCGCTTGCCGTGCGACCCTCTCGACCGCCCGGCGCGGCGCCAGGTTGTCTCGCTCGCCGAGTTGGACTAGCACCGGCGCCCCGATCCGTCGAGCCCTGCGCACCGGGCGGTAGGCAGGCATCGGGTGATCGAGCGCGACGTTGACCTCGTTGCGCCAACCGCTCGCGGCGCCGAGCCGTTCGAGGCTCGGAAGCTCCTCGGGCGGGAAGGCAGCCGCGGGCCCGGCGGCGGGTAGCGGTCGCTTGCGCTTCCTCAGCCGATCCGCTACCGCACGAGCGGAGAAGCGCGCGAAGCGCCGACTGAGCGAGAACGCCAGGCCGTCGGCCATCGGGACGAGCGCAACCACGGCCGCGATCCGGGCGTCCTCGGCGGCAGCACTGATCGCATGGCCACCGCCGAATGACATTCCCCAGACCGCGATCCGGTCCGGGTCCACTCCAGCGGCAGCGCGAGCGTGCGCCACTGCGGAGCGCCAGTCCGCGAGCTGGCGGGGGATCGAGATGAGGCGCCGCGGCTCGCCTTCGCTGTCCCCCCAATGGCGGTAGTCGAAGCTGAGCGCGGCAATGCCGGCGGCGGCGAACCGCTCGGCGTATGCAGGGATGCCGTCGCGCTGGGTCAGCGTGCCGCCGGCGCCCATCACGACACAGGGAACTCGCTCGGCCGCACTGTCAGTTGGCCGGTAGACCGTCGCCGCGATCGCGTCTCCTGAGGCGGTTTGAATTCGCACCGCTTCGCGTTGCGGCATGACCGCTACGGACCTTCGCCGGGGACCGGCCTCAAACGCACCACCTGAATCGTCCTTCCGAGCGCGCGTTGTTCGTAGTCGCCATAGGTGCGGGTCAGCCGCTTGGCAAACGCCCACAACCGGTCGCGATCGTCGCCGGTCGTGACCTGCGCCCTGCATCTCCCGACCTGGCCCGCGGCCCGTACCTCGACGTCGGGGTTCGACTTGATGTTGTAGTACCAGCCGGGATGGCTCTCGCGGCCGTAGTTGGAGGCCATCACGACCAGATCGTCTCCGTCGGTGAAGTACGTGAGCAGGTTCTGGCGCTGCTTCCCCGTGCGGGCGCCCGTGTGGACGAGGGTCAGGATCGGAGCCGGAATCGAAGTGAATCGCCCGCCGCTGAGACGGAAGATCGCCCCATCCAGCTTGGGCGAGACGTTGATCAGCCACCAGCGCCCGGCCTCGGTCCTCGCCAGCGGTTCGATCAGCGTTTTGGCGAGGCGGCGTGGCTTGGTCGGGTCGACCCGCGGGACCCGCATCGCGCCCTGCCCGCGGGGGGTCGCGCGAGCACGACGCCGCACCATCCCGGGGCCCGTGACGAGCGACGCGGCGACGGCAACCGCCACCCGCCGAACCGCGCCTCTCTCGCGTGAAGGCCGCGACGACTCGTCGCGCAGCGCCAGGGTGAACAGCCCACTGCTTGCGCCGAGAACCCTCACGCCGGCGATGAAGCTGCGGTCGCGAGGGGCGAGTCCACGGTGTCGGCTCGTCGCCGCAACCGCACGCGCAGGTTCTGCGGAACCATCACGAAGTTCATCTTCTCGCTCACCGGCCCGCCCGATTCGTCGAGCTCGATCTCGAAGTTGCGGGCGATCGCCGCCATGCCGGCCTTGGCCTCGAGGAAAGCGAGGTTGCGGCCGGGACAGAAGCGCGGGCCGGCGCCGAAGGCCAGGAAGGACTTCTGGTCCGGCGCCGCCTGCTGATCGTCCTCCAGCCATCGCTCGGGATCGAAGTCGAGCGCTCTCTCGACCCCGCTCTCGTACAGCCCTGCGTGGCGGAACATCAGCCAGAGCTGGGTTCCGGCCGGGATGCGGACACCGCCGATGGTGACGTCGGCAAGCGCCTCGACGGGGGTGAGCGGCGCCACGGACTTGAGGCGCATCGACTCGCGCAAAACCGCCTCTCCGTAGGCAAGCTCGCCGACCTTCTCGTACTTGCCGACGAAACGATCCTCCCCCAACACGTCTATTGCCTCCGCGGCCCAGCGCTCCTGAATGTCGGGCCTGCGAGCCAGCAGCAGGGTCGTCCAGGCCATCGTGTGCGCCGTCGTGTCCTCGCCCGCGACCAGGAGGGTGAGCGTGTTGCCGACGATCTCCTCGTCGCTGAACTTGCCCTCCTTCTCTCGAGCGGCCAGCATCGACTCGAGAAAGTTCTCCGGCTCCTCGCGCAACTCAGGCCGCTCCTCCATGCGCTCCTTCGCTTCCGCGATGAAGCCGGTCACCGCTTGGCGGAGCTCTGCCAGGGATCGCTCCCAGACGCGGTCGGAGGGCAGGCGCAGCCGTCGCCAATAGCGAATCGGACTTTGGATTCGGCGATTGAGGATCTTGAAATGCCGCTCGATGTGCCGCTGCAGCTCGTTCTCGCCCCGCTCCAGGGTGTTCATGTCGTGACCGAAGCCGAGCGCCGAGACGATGTCGAGTGAGTAGGAGGTAAGGGTGCGGTCGATTTCGAAGAACTCGCCCGCGGCGGCCTCCCGCTCCAGCCGCGCGCAGAGGCGCTCTCCCGCGATTCGCACGATGTGGAAGTAGCGCTGCAGATGGTTGGAGTTGAGCGCCGTGACCACCAGCCGCCGCGCCCGGCGCCACTCGTCACCCTCCGCGGAGAAGACTCCGGCGTTGCCCGCCTCACGGAACACGGTCTCTATGTCAAAGCCCCGCTTGAAGACATCGGGGCGCTCGCGCATCACCGCATTGATGTCCCCGGGGTCGGCAAGGACGACGGTGTGCCGCCGGCCCGGCCCCATATCGAGCCGGAAGGTCGGACCGTAGCGCCGGCACCACTCCTCGATCTTGAAGGTGGCGCGGTCGGACCGCCAAAGGCTATGCAGGTTGCCGACCAGCGGCAGCCGCGCCGGGCCGGGCAGCTCGGAGATCGAGCGACTTTCGGGGGTTTGACGGCACCCCGCCGGCGCGCCTTTGTGTCTCATGAGGTCAATCTGCCGGGTTCCATCTTCCGTGTCATCGTGGAGGGTCCACGAACTTTCCTGGATGGGCTGGCCTAGCCCGCAGCCTCAACGAGGCAAAAACCTGCGAGCGCGTACATCGGCGAGGCTGAACGAGTAGGGCCCGGAGCGGCCATGGGTCCACGCGGCAACGAAGCCACGACCGCTGGCGGTTATGGCGGGAGCGAACTGACTCAGCCTGGCGATTGCGTTGACACGAAACTCACGGCCCAGCGGCCGGCCGGAGCGGTTGAGGCGGCGAGCATAGATGCCGGCACGATCGCCGTCCTGACCGTTGCTCTGCCAGGCGACCACGAAGCCACCGCGGGTCGCCGCTATCGCGGGTCGCACCTGCTGACCGGAAGTCGTCGTATTCACCGACAACTCACCGCTGCGCGGATTTCCGGACGAGTCGAAGCGCCGCACGTAGATACCGCTGCCGCTTCCGTCCTGTGCATAGCTCTGCCAGGTGATCACACTCCCGCCACCTGACGCCGGAGCGACGTCGGGATAGCTCTGATCGTACCTCGTCGATAGAGCCGCCCGAATCTCGGGCCCGGCCGCGCGACCGTCGGCATCGAAGCGGCGTGCGAAGATGTTCGACGCTTCGTTCGGGGAAACGCGTTCCCAGACCGCCGTGAATCCTCGCCCCGGCCCTTGCGCGAGCGCGGGCGTGCGCTCCGATCCTCCGGTCGCCGTACTCGTGACCGGAACCTCACCGCCGAACGGCTCGCCGAACGCGTCGAAACGGCGTGCGAAAACCTCGGCCGAGTCAAGCTCCCCCACTTCCCAGGCCACCGTGAAGCCGCCGCCTTTGACGGCGGTCACCGCAGGGTCCATTTCTCCGCCTTCGCCCAGGCCGAGCCCACCCGTGCTCACCGGAATCTCGCCGCCTCGCGGAATTCCGTTCGGAGCAAACCGACGTGCGTACACAGTGTGCCTCGACCCCAGCCCCCCGCTGCTCCAAGCCACCACGAACCCACCGCGGCCGTTCGGGGCCACCGACGGATCGGACTGGTCGCCCGCGATCGTCGTATTGACCTGCAGCTCGCCGCTGAGCGGCCTGCCCGTCCGGCTGAACCGGCGGGCGTAGACACCGAGCCGGTGTCCGTCCTGGCGCCCACTCTCCCAGACGACCGCAAACCCACCATGCCGGGTCGCGACGATGTCCGGGAAGCGCTGTTCCCTTTCCACGGTCTCATTGACGCGGACCTCCCGTCCCCCGACCCAGGCGGGCGCGCTGCCTGCCGCCACGAGCCACATCGCAAGAACGGCAGCGCCCAGCGCACCGAGCCGCCGGCGCGATCTGGCCCCTGCCATCGTCGGCCCCTCAGCGTCCCCGGCTGCGTCGGCTTCGGGATGCCTCCTTCAAGACCAGAGCCCGATGCTCGATGTCGCGACCGACCAGCCTGACCGCGAGGCGATGTCGGCGGGTCAGTAGAAGCCTCCCGCGACGGCGCAGCGCGATCCGCACGACCTTGGTCCTTCCTGCGGCGAGGCCGAAGCGCGTCCTACCTATCGATATCCGCCTGGCCCGGCGCCTGAGGCGGCTCTTACTCGCATGCCGGTCGTGGACCAGTGCGAGCAGCTTGGCCAGGCCACTGCACCGCTGATCGCCGGGGCAGGTCAACCTGAGCAGGGCCTTGCCGCGCAGAACGCGGACCACGCGTGCTGCAACTGCGAGCCGCCGATCCGGGGGTAGCTCGACTGGGGGCGCCAGCACGGACGGAGGCACCCCGCCCAGAAATGGCTCAAGGGTCGCCGCCTGCACGCCGGCGGAGCTCTCGAATACCGCAAGGCCGCCGCCGTCGGGGGCAGCCGACACCTGCCCGTTTACGTACGCCGGGCTTGCGTCGGACACCGCGATCGTCGCCGCCGGGCCGAACGTCGCACCGCCGTCATGGGAGATCGCGTGGCGCAAATGCAGCTTTCCGTCAGCCTGGATCGTTGAGCCCCAGAGCGCGTGGACGTGGCCGCCCTCGTCAACCGAGACGTCAAGCGTATTTGCCACGCTCTCGTTGCCGGCGCTAACCAGGATCGCGTCCCCGAACGCCGAGCCGGTCCAGCGACGAACCTTGACGCCACCACTCAGATGGTGGCCGGCGTTCTCGTAGCGACCCTCGTAGAGGATGAACGTGCCCGCGGGCCCGGTGTCGAGACCGGGACCCTCGAGTCCAGCTTCGTCGACGATCGTGTTTGGCCCCCAATTAGCAGCGTTGCTCGGATCGCCCGAGGGGCTAAATCGGAAGGCGACGGCATCGAGGTTGCTCCAGGAAACCAGCGGCCTCCCGTCAGGCAGGCCCAGCACCTTGCTAAAGAGAAAGTCGAGATCGCCCAGCATGGCGAAAGCGGTCGCCGGGACCGCGGCGTCGAAGCTGGTCCGCTGGAAGTCGCCGCCGGCTCCGTACATCAGGTCGAGAGTGCCGTCTGGAGCGGCAAACGCGTCGACGAGGTAGTTGATGCCCTCGGGATCGCCAATCTCCTTCGGGACGCTGAACGAGTTTCCGCCGTCGGTGGAGGTCGAGACGTACACGGCGTCATCCCAGCGCTGCGCTACGACCCGGATCTTGTCGCCCTCCAGGAACACGTGCGGGCGTTCCGAGGCGGACAGTTCCGAAAACTCGATGTCTCGGGTGAAGGTGCAGGTGGTGCTGCCGCGCGGGACCTGGCAGTAGGTAATCGGCGTGTTGTTCGCGTGCCCCTCGTACGTCCAAACGACGTGCGCAGTCCCGCCATCCGCGACTACGACGTCGGGGCCGGCAGCGTCGCGCCCCGCCAAGGTAAAAGGGCCGGACGCATGTGCGGCCTTCGGTAGGAGCAGAAGCAAGGCGAGGAAAACCCATGCCAATGCGAATGGATGGAGTCGAAGCATGCTGTCCCGTGGCCAAACCTGTCGCACGCAGAGCAGCGTTCCAAGCAAGCTTGCGCATGTCATCGTGGAGGGTCCACGAACTTTCGCCGCAGCGGGGCAGTCAGCGGAGAGCCGCGCACGCACGCAATGACTCCAACAGGCCCGCCAGCTCCATCCAGCCTGCAAACGGGGTCTCTTCCCCGGGAACCCCAACCACACCGCGCATTGGCATCGAGTCGGGAGTAAGCCTGATCGTGACTGTCACCGACGCGTCGTCCTCGGCCATGGCCAAAAGTATCCACCTCATGGCGACAGCCGTCATCGTGGAGCCACCACAGTCTTTTGGCGAAATACGTCGAAGCGCATTTAGTGGAACACTGCCCTAGATGCAGGCAAGCCGTGGGGGCGATCGGTTTGATTCGCTGCTCGAGCGCGATGCCGAGCTCGAGCAGATTGGGGGGCTGCTCGATGCTGCCCGCGACGGTCGGGGTGCAACGATGCTCGTCGAGGCTGCCGCCGGTCTCGGAAAGTCGAGCCTGCTCGAGTTCGTGGGCGATCGGGCCCGCGAAAGCGATCTGATGGTGGTCGAAGCGCGCGGCACGGAGGCGGGGGGCAACCTGTCCTTCGGCGTCTGCCAAGAGCTCTTCGAGGCACAGCTCACGGGGGCGACCGAGACCGAGAAGATGGAGCTGCTGCAAGGAGCCGCCGGTGGTGCGCGGGCCATATTCGAGCTGACCGGCGGGGACCAGCCACCGGTGCCAGATGCGGGGGAGCAAATCTTTCCCATCCTGCACGGTCTCCTGTGGCTGACCTCGAACCTCGCCGAGAACCATGGCCTTCTGCTGGCGGTCGACGACCTGCATTGGGCGGACCGCCCCTCGCTTCAGTTTCTCCTCTACCTCTCCTCGCGGGTTTCCGATCTCCCTGTCGCTGTCGCCCTTGCTTGCCGACCAGGCGAGCCCGGCGCGCCGGAAGACCTGCTCGGCCAGCTGCGCGCCCGTCCCGGAGTTCCCCGGCTCTCACCCGCGCCACTCAGCGACAGCGGAGTTGCGCACTTGATTCGCGACCGACTTCCGGGTGCCGATGCGGGCTTCTGCGCTGCCTGCGCGCGAGCCACGGCGGGCAACCCTCACCTGGTAGCGGAGCTCCTGGCCGACATCCAGTCGCGGGGCCTGGCGCCCGACAGCACTACCGCAGAGCACGTTTCCAGCTTCGTGCCCGCCGCAGTCCTCGACGGAGCGGAGACCCGCCTCGGGCGACTCGGTCCCGATGCCACGGCGCTCGCCCGCGCGGCGGTGGTGCTTGGCGCCGACGCGAACCTCAACCGAGCCGCGACGCTCGCCTCCCTCGACCTCGAGCGGGCCACCGACGCCGCGGAGGCGCTGAGCGCGGCGGCAATCTTCAAGCAAGAGGGATCGCTCGCGTTCGCTCATCCTCTCGTGCGCAGCTCGATCGAGTCGGCGATCCCAGACACCGACCTGGCCGAGGGCCACGGCCACGCAGCACGCCTGATCGCTGACGAGGAAACCGCTCCCGAGCGTGTGGCCGCCCACCTGCTCGAAACGTCGGGGCAGGGTGATCCGTGGGTGGTTCGGGAACTGCGCAAAGCGGGGGCGCAGGCCCTCTCGCGAGGTGTTCCGGACACGGCAATGCGCTATCTGCAAAGGGCCCTGAAGGAGCCTCCGGAAGACGCCGCGCTCGCCTCGCTGCTCATCGACCTGGCCGGGGCCGAGGCCCTTGCTGCCCGCCCCGAGGCAATCGCCCGCTTGGAGCAGGCGCTCGCGCTGCTTGACGACGGTCCCGAGCGGGCGAGGCTCTTGTTGCAGCTGGGCCGGCTGCTGCACGCGGGCGGTCGAGTGGCGGAGGCGTCGGAGAGCTTCGAGCGGGGCCTGGACGAGCTAGATGGAGCCGACGAGGAGCTCGCTCTCGAACTTGAGACCGCCTACCTCGACACGGCCTGGCTCGACAGCTCTCGCGCCAGCGAGGTCGCGCAACAACGGCGAGACCTCGCCTTCCGACGCCGCGGCGGCCGGACCCGCGGCGACCGGGCGTTTCTCGCTCAGAGCGCGATGGTCGGGGTGTTCAGCGGCGAGTCCAGCGACGATCTGATCGAGGTTGCAGAACGCCTACTGGCGGGCGGCGCGCTGCTCAAGGAGGAAGGTCCGGATTCGTTCAACGTGTGGGTCGCCGTCGGCTGCCTGAGCTGGTCGGACGCCCTCGACTCCAGCGAGGCCGCCACCGCGGCCGCCCTCGCCGTGGCGGAAGCGAGCGGTTCCGTCACGGCGATCGCCCAGGCCCTGTACGCACGGTCGTGGCCGCGCTACTGGCGCGGTCGGCTCGCTGACGCGGCCGCCGACGCACAGGCGGCCGTCGATGCCTGGGGCGCCGCAGGCGGGTGGGGTAAATACCTGCCCGCCGCGCAGTACTGGCTTGCCGCGGCCCAGATCGACCGTGGCGATTTGGAGGCGGCGGAGGCGGCGCTCGAGCTGCATGAACCCGAGCGCTGGCAAAAGACGAGCCTCTATCTGATGTGGCGCACCGCGCACGCGTGGCTTGCGCTTGCCAAGGGAGAACCTGAGCGGGCGCGCGACGAAGCGCTTGCCGCGGGAGAGCAGTTGGTGGAGGTCGTCCGGCTCCAGAATCCGGCGATGCTGCCGTGGCGCTCCGCGGCGGCGATCGCGTCCCATCGCCTGGGCGAGACGGACGCCGCGCGGGAGCTCGCAGAGGAGGAGGTGCGCCTTGCCCGTCGCTTCGGCGCCCCACGGGCTCTCGGCAAGGCACTGCGATCCGCCGGGATCGCCGAGGGCGGCGACGCCGGCATCGAGCTGCTGCGCGAGGCCGTCGGGGTCTTGGAAGACTCGCCGTCCCGCTTGGAGCACTGCCGGGCTCTGGTCGAGTTGGGCGCCGCGCTCCGCCGGGACGGAGACAAGAGCGAGGCGCGCGAGGTGCTGCGAGTCGGACTCGACACGGCGGACCGTTTCGGAGCGCGTCCACTTGCCGGACGCGCCGAGCAGGAGCTGCGGGCGAGTGGAGCGCGGCCGCGGCGCAAAGCGCTCAGCGGCCCGGACTCGCTTACTCCGACCCAGCGCCGTGTCGCCTCACTGGTCGCGCAAGGCCTCTCCAACCAGGAGGCGGCCGAAGCCCTGTTCGTCACCCGCCGCACCGTGGAGACCCACCTCACCAGCGTCTACGAGAAGCTCGGGGTCGACTCGCGAGAGCTGCTTCCCGAGGCCCTGGAAGCGACGCCGGAGTAGAGGTGGGCGATCGGCTCGACAGCCTGCTCGAGCGCGACGACGCTTTGCTGCAAATGAGCGAAGCGCTCGACGCGGCGAGCGCCGGACGGGGCGGCGTGACGATCCTCGAGGGCGCCGCGGGAACCGGCAAGACCGCCCTGTTGGACCGCGTATGCGAAGAGTCCACTTCCAGCGACCTTCTGGTCTTCTCGGCGACCGCCAGCGAGCTTGAGCGCACGTTCCCGTTCGGCGTCGCGATCCAGCTCTTCGCCGAACCGGCGCATCGCTCCCGAGAGCATCTGGAGTCGATCGGCGGAGCGGCCGAGCTGGCGCTTCCGCTGCTCGAAGGCATCGCGCCGGCGCCATCGAACGACCCGACTCCGTTCTTCCCGCTTGTGCACGGCCTCTTCTGGTTCGTCGCCGACCTGTCGGAGAAGTCGCCGCTGCTGATCGCCGTCGACGACGCTCACTGGTCGGATCCGCTATCGCTGCGCTTCCTCGCCTATCTCACCGCGCGGGTAGAGGAGCTGCCGATCGCCCTCGTGCTCGCGGTCAGATCCGGGGACACACCCTCCCCCGACGCCGCCGAGTTGCTGCGCCAGATCGGCGCTGCTACCAGCTCCCGCGAGTCGCTCGACCTCGCCAGCCTCGGCGAGGAATCGACGCGCGCGATCGTCCAGCGCAAGCTCCCCGGCGCAGATCCGGCGCTGTGCGCCGCCTTCCACGAAGCCACTGCCGGCAACCCATTCCTGCTCAGCGAGCTCCTGACCGCCGCCGGCGAGGAACCGGAAATCCACGAGGACGCCGTGAAGGCGCTGCGACCGGAGTCGGTTCGGACCTCGATCCTGCTGCGCCTGGGTCGCCTCGGCGAGGACGCCCAGCGGGTCGCGGTCGCGGTGGCGGTCCTCGATGCGACCGCCTCGGTCAAAATCGTGGCGGACCTCGCCGGGCTGGAGAGAGGCGCTGCCGTCAGCGCAATCGACGCCATGGTTGGCGCGCACATCCTGGCGCCGGGCGAACGGCCGCAATTCGTGCACGCGATCATCCGCGAGAGCGTCTACGCGGACATTCTGGAAGCGCGCAGGCGCCACGACCATGCCGAGGCGGCCCGCCTCCTGCACGCGTCAGGCGCCTCCGCGGAGGAGGTCGCAAGCCACGTCCTGCAGGCGGAGCCGATGGCAGAGGAGTGGGTGATCCCCACGCTCCGCACGGCAGCCGCGATGGCGGCCGGTCGCGGCGGAGCCGCGACCGCGGTCGAGCTGCTTCGACGCGCCCTCGAGGAGCCGGGAGACGACGATCCCGCGCTCCTGCTGGAACTGGGGCGCTCCGAGGTCGCGCTAGCGGACCCCGTGGGCCTGATCCACCTGACCGAAGCGCGCGATCTGGCGCCCGACCCCATGCAACGGGCGGTGGCACTGGCGGGTCTCGGTCAGGCCCTCTATGTCGCCGGCAACCCGAAAGGCGCCTTCGGGGCCGTCAATGCCGCGCTTGCCCTGGTACCGCCAGGACAGGGTGGGCCGCCCGAGGCGGAGCTGCTCTGCTACAGCATGTCCTCCGGCCGGCTGCTTCCCGAGCTTGTCGACGAGGCAGTGGCGCTGCTCGCGCAACCACGCGACATCGAGGGTACTCCTACGCCGGCAGAGCTCGCGCGGCGGGCGGTGCGGGCTTTCGACTTCGTTCTACGCGGGAACCGGGAGCGAGTGGCGGAGGAACTCGCATGGATGTCCGAGCACGGAAGGGATCCGGCGCTGAGGAGTTCTCTACCGACGATCGTGGGAGCCGCCGAGGGCCTGGCCCTCTGGCAGCTCGGCCGCTACCGAGAGTCCGAAGTCGTCACCAACCGGATGATCGAGGACTCAAAGAGGCGCGCCAGCCTGCTCGACCTTGCCGTCTGCCTGGAGTGCCGGATTGGCATCAACTGGGGGCGTGGCGACGTCAACGCCTGCATCGCCGACGCCGAAACCCTGCTCGGACTGAACGAGGAGGGGTGGGAGACCACCACCGTGCCGACCCGCTCGATTCTCGCCGAGATGGCGCTCGAGCGAGGCGACCGCCCGGCGGCGAAGGCCGCGCTGGCTCCAACCGCCGCCGTGGAGTCGCGACTGGAGGGCTCGCACGGATGGTTCTGGCTTCCGTATGCGCGCGGCCAGCTGGCCTTCTACGCAGGAGACTGGCAGGAGGCGCTGGCGCAGTTCCTCGCCGCAGGCGAGCGACTACTGGCGATCCAGGCGCCGAGCCCCGACTACATGCCATGGCGCTCGCTCGCCGCGCGGTCGGCTGCAAGGCTGGGCGACTACGACCGCGCCGACGAACTGGTCGGGGAGGGGCTGAGCCTGGCCCGCTCAAGCGGCTCGCGACGGGCGGCGGGCATCGCCCTGGCAGCCGCGGGAACGATCCGAGGCGGCGACGAGGGTGTGGAACTGCTACAGGAGGCGGTCGACGAACTCGACAGCACCGAAGCCGAGCTGGCACCCGCGCGGGCAAGGGCTGAGCTCGGCACCGCATTGCGGCTGGAGCGCCGGCCTCGCGACGCCAGGCGCCCGCTCGAAGAAGCAATCGACAGCGCCCGGCGACTCGGAGCCCTACGGCTCGCCGAGCGCGCCCTGGACGAGCTGCACACCGCCGGGGGACGCCCGCGCCGCGCCGCGATGAGCGGCGTGGAGTCGCTGACCCCGAGCCAGCGGCGCGTCGCCGAGATGGCCGCCCGCGGCATGTCGAACCGGGAGATCGCGGAGAGCCTGTTCGTCACCCGCCGCACCGTCGAGACGCACCTCAGCCAGGCCTATATGAAGCTCGACATCGACTCGCGGGAGAAGCTGCCGGAAGCTCTGGGCGAAGCAAGCGAGTGAACCAAGCGGCTGCCCTGTACCGGGCGTCCGCTTCAAAAGTTCGTGGTGGGTCCACGATGCGCGGACGGAGTGGCATTGGAACGATCGCCGCCGACCCTCTCTGCCAACGTCACGTGAGACGCCCATGATGCGGGAATTACTGAACCCCCCGCTACAGCGGGGTTTCGCGTTGTAGGGCTTCACCGGCTGCCGAGAGCCGCGCCGGGTTCTCGTCCCTTCCTCTTCCCATTTGTCAGTCGCGTTCGCCCCGCTCGGCGCGAGCGTAGGCGTCCGCCGGTCAACGGCCTTGACGACTGAGGCCGTGAAACAGGGGGAAGGGCGAGCGGACCAGCCTCGCCCTTCCCCATGCGCCGGATTCCCTCTGCCCCTCGACAGCTCATGGGAGGCGAATCCGCCGAGGTTCCCACAGAGACTCCCAGCCAGCCGGGACCCTAGCGCTGGGGGTTAGAGTTTTCGATTCACGCTAACGCTCTGATCCGCAATTCACGGTTCCTTGATCGGTGGCGGAACTTCAAATGCGCCCAGCGCCGCGACGATGACGATCGGTTCCTCGCCGGATCGCTTCAGCCGTGCTTTGGCTGCCTTGTGCTCGTCACGGATGAAGGCGTGGAGGGCTTCGAGAGATGCAACCACACTTTCCCAGCCCCTCTGATCGAGGCTGAGCATTGACCATGCCATCCACATCTCATCGCGACGGTTGAGGGTGCCCGCCAGCGCTGCCTTTTTCACCTGCTCGGAGAGCTGCGCAAAGGTCGCCCAGTCGTCGGAACTGGCGAGTGAGTCCGGCACGTTTGCCCACGGGCCTCGCCTGTCTTCGTCATAGAGAGCGGGACCCGTCGCGCGGTAGAACTTCTCCGTCGCCCCTCGCCGCTTTCCCCCGGTCTTGTGACCAACCACCTTGATCCAACCGATGCGCACCAGCTTGTTGAAGCGGCGACGGATCGCGTCCCTGCTCAGGCCGAATCGCTTCCCGTACTTCTTATGGAACTCTGGGACGCTGATGTCCCCCCGGTTCGTCTCGTCAATGATTTGTATGCAGACCTCATCCATGAAGACTTTTGAGAGGCGCACCGGGAATGGAATCATCGGCTCCTGACTCGCAACGAGCGCCGGGCCAAACCGCTGATCGTCGTCAGTCGGCACCTCGAATGCGATCAGCAAAGACCCGAAGCGAAAAAGTTCCTCTTCGGTGTAGTCCGACCGACGCCTAGCGTCCTCTTGCTCCTCCCAGTGGCCGGAGAACTCCTCGCTAACCGCCGCGGACACTCGCCTCCAACCCTGCTCGTCCAATAACAGCCGTTCGCTTGTGAGCTTGCGCTCGGGCCGCGCCTCGAAGGTCAGCGCCTCCATTGCTCCCCGTACCTGCGCCGCGATCTCCCTAAAGCCGTTCCAACTGACGGCCAGCCTGATCGAATACGGGAGCGCGATCCAGGTCGGGTGGTCGCAGAAAGCAAGTTCGGTGGCACGGTAGATCCCTTCCCTTCCACCTCGCCGCCTTCCCCCAGCTTCCATCCTGTAGACGAGCCTGAGCCAGCCTGCCTTTCTGAGCTTCTCGAAGTGCTGAGCGACGCGAGCGGGCGAACCGCCGCCGAACTCTTCGAAGAACTGCGTCGGGCTCATATCCCGCTGATACAGCTCGGTGACGATCTTGAGCCGGATCGGCACGGCGAAAACCACGGCGAGCCGCCGCAATTGCTCAACCTGCTTGCGCAAACCGATCCAGACTCTGCCCATTGCGTTCTCCTCTGATCGCTTGGAATTGGCCGAGCGCGCAGAAGTCTAGGGGCATACCTAGACGGAATCGTTCCCGTCCCCCAATGTTTCCTTGGCTAGCTTTAAACGGGAAACTCTTAGCGAGGATGAGAGGGGGTGACGTGAATGAAGATCGCAGCCACGGATTCCAGGGTTCCGGCCGTCTCAGTCGTCAAGGTCGGCTAACCAAGCGGGGCGACGGTGATTCGAGGCTTGTCCTATGGCGGGCGTAATGCACCGTCGCCCCAATCTCTTCACGCCGGAATGCCGATCAATCTCTAAATGAATACACGCGCTGGCGGCCGCCTTCCGCGCACGTTCCCGGCCGCCTTGGCTGTCGGGACCCGCTCCGGCGTGGATAGCTTATGTCCGCTGGCGGGTGTGGATAGCTCAGGTCGTGGGTGTACTCGAAGTCCACGCTGCGGCTCGACAGGACGGCCTTGAGCCACTTCTCGATCGCCTGCTGGGCGTGGAAGCCGATGATGCCATCGGCGATCTCGGGGTTGGCGGCGAACTCGCGGACGGCGGTCGCATCCTCCGCGGCCTTGCGAGCGAGGATCGCCGCTGCGCCGGAGGGCTCAAGCGGCGAGGACGCGACCATCTCGCAGCGCCTCGTGGATGACGCCCCCGGGCACTTCGCCCCACTTGCTCACGTGATCGTCGCTGACGACGATCAGGTCCACCGGAACTCCGATGTCACCAAGAGCCATGCGAAGGCGCCCGAACTCCTTGCGCCGACTGGGGAGCCGAGGCTCGACGACGAGCAGGTCGAGGTCGGAGCCAGGTCTGGCCTCACCTCGGGCATAAGGGCCGAAGAGGATCACTCTGGCACCGGGAGCTGCGGCCGCAAGGCGGCACCCCGCCTCGGCGATCAGGCTGTCATTCGCAATTGCGGCCATCGTGATGGATCGTAGCCGCGGCCGCCGCCGCCAACGGAGCTGGCCAGGTGACAGGCTTGACCAGCACGTCCCGCAGATACTGGTCCGTGCTCGTGCGCCAGTGGTGCGCCAGTCAGGGCGGCGTGCCGCTTCTCGGACTCGTCGCGTGTTCCGGCGCCGGCGCCAGGACGTGCTGCTTGCGCCAGCTCGCGGTCACTGAATGGAGCGGAAGACCGCTGAAATACCGCCAGCTGCTGTCGTGAACGACGCCTTGCCTGAGAATCGGGCGCCGTCAGACGGCGATTCGGCGCGGAAGGTGGCTTAGATATTCGGTTCCCAACTTCCTAACCTTGGCGCAGTCACGATCGGAGAACTTCTTGCCCGAGTCCTTGACCATGCCGGTGATCACGGCGATCTGCGGCCAGTCGAAGCCGCGTTCACGCAGTTCCCTGGAACTGCCGTTGTCGAGGATGCAGAAGAGCCGATATTGGCGCCGGCCGGCTCCGGTGAGACGGATCTCGTGATAGCCGCCCATATCGCCATGCATCGCCTCCCAGTAGCCGCCGCCGCTGAACTGCGGGGGCGGCGCGTCGCGGACGGCCTCCAGAACCGCGGAGAATCGAGCTTCGATCTTCGCCGAGCAGCCGTCGAGGAAGTCCTCGGCAGGCACCCTGCCATCCTCGGTCGCGCAATAGACGATCCCCCATGCCATCGCTCGCTTAGATTAGCCGCGGCAGCGGCGTGTCTTGTCTGAGCTAGGCGGCGGCGCGCGACTGGTGCTTCTTGCGGGCGCGTTTCTCGCGAGCGGTTCCCCCGGCAACGACCTCGACCCTCGCCCCGAGAACGTCGGCAAGAGCCGCAACGGTCTTCAGCTCGGGGTTCACGTCTGCCGTGAAGAACCGCCGGATGCTCGACGGCTCCTTGCCGATCGCCCGCGCCAGCTCGGCCTTCGACATACCGGCTTGCTCCCGCAGCTCGTCGAGCTGTCGGACCACGGCGTCGATCTGGGCGATCTCGCGCCGCTGCCGCTCGAACTCCGCACGGAACGCGGGGGCTTCCTCCAGTCGCCGAGCGAGACGCCGATCGTGGTAGGTCGTGTCGAGAGACTTGGCCATCGAGACAATGAGCGTAGCACATAAGTTACGCTATATATCCGGATCCGAATCTCCGATCCTGCCTGGACCGTCCCCGTCAATCATCGCGGTAAAGCCACCGATCCACTGCGGAGGGCGTGCAGCGGGCGGTGGGCGGTGGGAAAAGCCGCTGCTCAGCTGCTGGGGCCGCCGGCGTCGTTTTCCTCGCCGCCGGGACCCTCTGGCTTGGTTCCCCCCGCGGGCGAGTTCTCGACCAGGAACTTGACCAGCTCTCCGAGTTCCTCATTCGGGATCGTCTGGCCGTAGTCCTGCGGCATCACGTTGGCCGAGAAGCCTTCGGCGATCTCGGCGTTCGGCTTGACGATCATCTCTTCGACCCCCGCGGCATCGTCGTCTGGGGCGAGGTATTCGTTCAGGTCGGGACCGATGGTTCCACTCGCGTTGGCCGCCTTGAAGGTATGGCAGCTGCCGCAGCCGTTGCTCGCGAAGACCTGGGCGCCCTCTTCAGCCGGGGTATTGCTCCCGGTTGCCTCACCGCCGCTTTCTTGGTTCGTGGAGGTGACAGCGACGGTTTCGACCTTTGGCGAGGCGCCGAGATCGCCGATCAGCAGGCCCGTGACGAAGGCGATGGCCGCCACCACGACGAACGCCCAACCTTCGATGAGCAGGCCTTTCCAGCCGGACTTACGCATTAGCCGCGATCCTATGCGATCGGCCCCCCGGAAAACAGCGGCGGCGTCACGGCTTCTATGCCGACCCCGGGCCGCGGGAGGGGGAGCGAATAGAATTCGCGTGCTTGGCGAAGCCCGAACAGACCCTGGACCGGCCGGCTTCCCCCCGACCCGCTCCGTCGCCGCGGCGCCCTGGTGGCGCCAGGTCGAGGGGGCGGACTGGGCCCACCCGGAGGGTCCCGACGGCACCTGTGTCCGTGATCACGCAAGACTGTCGCTCCGTGATCACCGAAAAACGTAGGTCTATCCCGCAAGCTGCGGCTACGGCCTCCACGAGATCGATCAGCCGGTGGCCGCCGGGGGGTCGGTCAGTGCCAGCCGCACCAGGTAGGCGACGATCACTCCGACGATCACCAGGGGGTCGACGCCGGGCCCGGCCGAGGCGGTGAGGGCTATGCCGAGCACGGCGGCCGAGAGGGGAAGGCCGAGCACGGCGACGACCGCGGCCCCGATGCCCACGGCGACCGCCGGAGCCGTCGAGAAGCCCGGGAGCTGGGCGGCGATCAGGCCGGCGGCCGCGCCGAGGAACATCGAGGGGAAGACCGGGCCGCCGCGAAAGCCGCCCAGCGAGAGGCCGTAGGCGAGACCCTTGAAGCCGATCAACAGGGCGAGCGCCGCGACCGACCACGAGCCGGCGTCTTCGACCAGCGGGCCGAGCGAGTCCTGGCCGGAGAAGATGACCTCGCCGGTGCTTTTGCCGGCGATCTGCGAGAAGGCGATCGCCAGGCCTGCGACCAGCAGCCCGGTGGCAGGCAGCAAGAGGTAGGAGTGGCGGACGAGCACACGGCGCGCCTCGCCAGCGAAGCGGAAGATTGCCACCATCGCCACGGCGACGGCCGCGGCGAGGACGACCGTCCAGGCGAAGTCGGCGAACCCCGGGCTGGGAAAGGCCGTCAGCTGGAGCCCGCTGATCGAGATGTCGGCGGTGCTGAGGCCGGTCCAGGCGCCCATGCCGATCCACACCAGCGAGCCGATGCCGGATGCGAGCAGGCCTGGAACCAGCACCAGCGGCAGCCGCTCCCCTCCCAGCCCGGCCGCCTCGATCAGGATCACCGCGGCGACGATCGGCAGCGGCCACCAGAGCGGCTCGTGGTCGAAGCCGAGCCCCCCGCGGCAGGTCGGTGAAGGCCCACTGCTGCAGGTAGTAGACGAGCTCGGAGGAAGCCCCAGGCGACGAGCGAGGCGACGACACCGACCAGGGCCGCGACCAGCAGCAGCGCGAGGAACTTGCGGTCGCGCAGCAAGGCCGCGGCGTCGGGCGCCGGCGCGGCGGGAGCAGTCGCCTTCGAATCGCGGGCTATACGCCGCTCGCCGCCTTCAGCCCACGCCGGCCGTGGTCTGGACTCGAGCCGTTGCCCCCGTTGACCCGTTCACCGTCGCGCAGCAGCCCGATCGAGCGGGCGCGCTCGACCGCCTCCTCGCGAGAAGACACGCCCAGCTTGCGGTAGACGGCCTGCGCTTGGGTCTTCACCGTGTTGGGCGAGACATGGGCCTGGACGGCAATCTGAGGATAGGAGTGGTGCGTGGGGAGGTAGCCGAGGATGCGCAGCTCGGCCGGGGTCAGGTCGCTCACCGCCGCCGTCGAGAACAGCGCCAGCAGCGGGATCTGTAGGAGGTCGCTCACCAGGCGATTGTCGCCGCTGAGCGCGCCGTTGCAATCACCCCAACCGGGCGACGTGGCGCCTTTCCGGTTCACGATGAGAACCGAAGGTTGATTCGGGATCGCTGGCCCTATTCGCAGGCTTGTCGATCGTGCGATCGACCTTGAGGCGCCATCGGAATCCTGTCAATCGATCAACCCGCGGCGCATGCCCTCTGCCACCGCTGCCGCCCGGTCGGAGACGCCGAGCTTCTCGTAGAGCTGGTGGAGGTAGGACTTGACGGTTGAGGAGCTGAGGTGGCGTTGGCGTCCGATCTCCGGCGCGGAGAGACCCTTTGCCAGGTCCACAAGCATCTCCAGCTCCCGCGGGGAGAGCAGCATGTGCCGGTGGTCCGCGTGGCTACGGATCTGGTCCATCAGGCCGCCGTGAAGATCGGCCGGCAACACCCTGTCGCCGCGAGCGACGGCGACAACGGCGTCACTGAGTCGTTCCGCGCCTTCGGTCTTCGAGATCAGGCCTGCGGCGCCGGCCTCGATGAGTCCGTAGGCGTTCTCAGGGCTGAGGTCTCCAGAGACGATCAGCGCGCGGGTGGCGATTCCGTCGCGAGTCATCGATTCGACGATCTGATCGCCGGCGAGGTCGGGCATGCGCAGGTCGAGGACCGCGACATCGGGCCGATGCTCCTTGATCAAGTCGAGCGCCTGGCGACCTGTCTCTGCTTCGCCGACCAACTCCAGCTGCGAATGCCTGCGAATCGTGGTCGCAAGCGCCTCACGAAAGAGTGGGTGGTCGTCGGCGACAACCACAGTAATGGGCTGTTTATTCGGTTTCAACGCTGCACCATCGATCATACGGTGTCCGATAGGACGGTATGGCCACCACCGTAAGTATGGCCGAGCGATAGGGGTGCGACCCGCGACCAAGTGGCGATACTGAGACATGGCCCAGGAACAGTCCGCCCTCCTAGGGGACATGACCGACCCAGCCGAGGTCGGGCCCGATCTTCGTGCGCCCCTTGCAGTGATCATGGGCTACCTCGATCTACTGCAGAACCGGCACCGACTGACACTCACCGAGGAGAAGCAGGACGAATGCCTCGAGGTCGTCGAGCGCAATTGCCATGAGTTGCTTCACCTGATCGAAAGGCTCGTCTTCACGGAGGCGATCGAACCCGGTGATCTCGCCGTCCATCGTCAGGGCGTGGAGCTCGGCGAGCTGGTCGGGCGCTGCTTCGGCACCTGGACCGCGCAGGCAGCGGCGCAGGGCGTCGAATTGATTCTCGTGAAGGGCCCTCCGATTTCG
>Ga0102953_1000651_pt1 | contig 23508 bp, 19 predicted proteins | sample SalPon2A_C_D2_MG_FD_78509 | JGI IMG/M metagenome (GOLD analysis project Ga0102953, IMG submission 78509) | Soil microbial communities from South San Francisco under conditions of wetland restoration - Salt Pond MetaG R2A_C_D2_MG | ecosystem: Environmental > Terrestrial > Soil > Wetlands | place... | reverse complement strand
TAATTTGGAGCTCATTGAAGAGAAGGAGGTTGTTGGAATTACGCCAGAGGTGCGTGCTGCAGCCGCAACAATTGCAGCGGAGGGTCGTACAGCTCTGTATCTGGCTGTTAATGGTAGTGTGGAGGCCGTGGTTGGCATTGCAGACCAGATCAAGACCGAAACGCCTTCGACAATTGCCCGCCTTAAAAAAATGGGCCTGCAGGTAATTATGCTGACCGGTGACCATCAATCTACAGCTGAGGCGATAGCAAAACAGGCAGGCATAGACGAGGTCATCGCTCAGGTGCTGCCCGAAGCAAAAGCTGCCAAGGTAAAAGAAGTCCAGGCAAAAGGCATTAAGCTGGCAATGGTTGGCGACGGGATTAACGATGCCCCGGCCATGGCACTGGCAGATGTTGGTATTGCCATGGGTACAGGTATTGATATAGCCGTAGAATCTGGCGATATTGTTTTGATGAAAGGGGACCTTGGTGGTGTTGTTACGGCTCTGGAATTAAGCAGAGCCACCATGAGGAACATCAAGCAGAACCTCTTCTGGGCCTTTGCCTATAATATTATTGGCATTCCGGTAGCGGCTGGCTTGCTGTATATCTTCGGCGGTCCAACCTTGAATCCCATGATTGCCGGAGGCGCCATGGCCTTGAGTTCCGTGTCCGTGGTCAGCAATGCCCTGCGGCTTCGTTTTTTCTCTCCCAGTGTGTAATTGGGCAGTGCTTAATCTTGGTGGTGGGGGATTTCAGCTCCGGGAAGCGGATGTCGTTTTAAGCGTTTCTACGTATTTTTGGGCACCCAGGTGTGGTGGTGGGAGAGACAGGTTTTTCAGATGTTTGAGTAACAGCTCGATATGTAAAAAATCGGGGATCTCTTTTTTATAAATAGAGAGTGTTTCAATTGCCTTCAGTGACATTTTTTGGGCGCCGGTATCTCTGCCATAGGCTAGATGAACATAGGTACCGGCTGCTCGAATAAGGGCTTGAAAGATTTTTTTCTGGGCACCATGTGCTGTATACCATTTTGACTCCAGCCACTCGTGTACTTCAAAAAATAAGCCCTGGTCCCAGAGCAGCAGAGCGATAACGTATGCTTCATGTGCCGCAATCTCTATGGCATTAAGTTGGTTGATAACGCATCTGTAGCATGAAATTCTGTCATTGATGTATCGACGCATAAAATTTTTGACATTCATTTCTAAATATCTGTCAGCGACTGATAAACTTGGTGCGAGAGATTTCGACTCAAGTGACAGCATTAAGCTTTCAGAGAGGTCGTTACGAATGTCTCTGCACAGGCGATCGCCGCTAAATGGGTCAAATTGTGCTGCCGAATGAATTTTTGTAGCCATAGAACAACGATATGACTTCTTACAAAAACATCAACATACGTTCTGTGAAATGGCAGGACGTGACGATGCGACTATCTGGCAGAGGCTATCCTTTGATCGATTCGAAAATTAAGTCAAGAAGTTTGTGTGCGGTTGCGGCTTTGCTCATCAGGGGAAGGTTGTAGCTCTTGTCATTTCGGTCCAAAACAAGCACTTTATTGGTGTCTGCTGCAAAGCCCGTATTTTTACCAAGTATGTCATTGACCACGATCATATCAAGATTTTTCTCTTTGAGTTTTCGCAAACCTTCCTTTTGATGGTTTTTGCTCTCAGCAGCAAAGCCGACCAGGAAATAATGGTTTTTGTCCTTGCAGTCACCGAGTTCTTTTAAAATGTCCGTGTTCGCTGACAGGGCACAGTCATAATTTTGGGCACCTTTTTTTATCTTATGTTTTGCTGTAGATGCCGGTCGGTAGTCTGATACGGCCGCTGATTTAATGATAATTGATGCGGTTTGATAATGTTTTTTTACGGCGGTCTGCATTTCTTTGGCAGAGGTTACGTGCTCTGTGTGGATGCCGGCTATATCTTCGAGATGGGTAGGCCCGCTGATAAGTACAACCTCGGCACCTCGCTGTCGTGCGGCCTGGGCTAGGGCAAAGCCCATTTTTCCCGTTGACCGGTTGCTGATAAAACGGACTGGATCAAAATTCTCCTGAGTCGGACCGGCAGTGATCAAGATGTGCTGGCCTTTGAGATCTTTTCTGCTCAGGGTGGTCATAATAGCATCCTGGGCAAGAGGCCATTCCGGCAGCCGGCCTGGACCATTGTCTCCACAGGCCATGGACCCGGAATCTGGGGGCACGATATGATATTGATATTCTTTGAGCCGTTTGAGATTGCCTTGAGTTGCTTTGTGGAGATACATGGCGCTGTTCATCGCTGGAAAAATGATGACAGGGCAGGTTGCGGCAAGTGTGATGGTGGAGAGAAGATCATCCGCTAAGCCATTGGCAAGTCTGGCAATTGTAGCCGCTGTTGCCGGGGCGATAACAATCAGGTCTGCCTGATTGGCTAAAGAGATATGGGGTATCTTTTCAGAGTCTGCCGGATCAAACATATCAGTGTAGACTTTGTTGCCGGAAAGTGCGGCATACGTCAATGGCGCAACAAAATTCCGGGCGGATCTGGTCATGACAACAGTGATGTCGGCACCAAGCTTCTTCAGCTGGCGGACCCAGTCAGCCACTTTATAGGCGGCAATGCCGCCTGTGATTCCCAAGAGTATTTTTTTGCCAGCAAGACTCATTTTGTGAGGTTCATTTTTTTAATTTAAAGATACGACATCTTCAGTTATATAGACATAGACTTGAGTACGACTGCCGAATTCACCATCATGGATGGTGATCATGCAGCTCTTATTCGGCTTTGAAAAGGCAAGAAGGACGTTATTGCTTCGGATTTCTCCAATTACTCTCCATCCGTTTTTCTGCATGGAGTTCACAAAAAAATCGGTGAGGGAGCCAACATCAACCCGGCCGGAAAGATTGATGGTGCCGCCATTAAATGATGCAGTTTTAATAAAAAGGGTTTTTTTTCTCTCCAGGCGCAACTCTCCCGGGACTTCGAAATCACCAAAGCTTGTCGGGAAATATGGCTCGTTTTCTTGTGATGCGGCAGTCGCTCCTGTATCGGCAGTTGAGTTTTTATTCATGGCGGCACAGCCGGTCACAAGAAAGAAGAGGATTGTTGCCAGAAGCGTGAATTGAAGTTTATTCGTTAGTCCTTTTGCCATTGTTGTTTTCTCCTATAGTTCTTTAATTAAAAACTCTTCAATTGATTTTCTGGTTGATGACTGGTTGTGGTGTTCCGGGTAACCAAAGGCCAAAATTGCCATTAAATCGTATGTGTCAGGGAGTCCAAGAACAGCATTGACCTGGCCCATGTTTTTAAGAATTTGTCCAAGCCAGACTCCGGCAAGGTCGATGGCTTCGGCAGCAAGTAACATGTTTTGAATACAGGCGCCGGCAGATTGAATATCTTTCACTGTATCATACATGAGAGCTGTATCAAGATAGACGGCAATCAGGGCTGGCGCCGCCATAATGATATGACTATACTGTGTCAGTTTTGCAAGGTGTTCTTTTATTGTACCATCAGTAATTGTCACAAAGCGCCAGGGCTGGTTGTTTAAACCGGACGGAGCCCAGGAACCGGCCTCAATAATTGCATATAGCTGGTCACGGGGGACCGGGGCATCAGTATATTCCCGGATGCTGCGCCTGTTTTTAATAGCGTCAATGACATGGCTGTTCATGTGCTTTATATACTGTTCTTCATCGAGAAAATCCAGGGAAACAATAGGTTTAAGAAAATTTATAGAGGGTTTTATTTGTGTCAAAAAAGAAAAAAGAGGCGTTACCCGTACTGAGTGATAATGCGTATGTAATTGATTCTCATTGTCATCTCGACATGGACAGTTACTCGACTGACTGCCGCGAGGTAGTCCAGCGGGCCGGGCAAGTCGGTGTTAAATATGTGATGACCATAGGGATTGATCTGCAGAGTTCACGGGCTGCTGTACGTATTGCAGAACAACATTCTGAGGTGTACTGTTCAATAGGCGTACATCCTCATCACTGCGCCGAGACGAACTCCGAAGATTATGAAGTCCTGGTTGAACTGGCGGGGCATCCAAAGGTGAAAGCTTACGGTGAGATAGGCCTTGACTATGTGAAAAATTATGCGCCGAAAGAGACACAATTGGATCATTTTAAAAGGCAGGTGAATTTAGCTAAAAAGTTGAATCTGCCCTTGATCGTTCACGACCGAGAGGCCCATGCTGATGTTATGGGAATTTTATCTGAAGCGGCACCATTTCCTAGCGGCGGCGTTATGCATTGCTATTCAGGGGACAGTCATTTGGCAAAAGAGGTGCTTGACTTGGGGTTTTATATTTCTATTCCCGGAGTTGTTACCTTTAAAAAGGCCACTGTTATTCAGGAGGTGGTGGCCGATGTGCCGTTGGCTTCGATGCTTGTTGAAACCGACGGCCCGTATTTGTCCCCTGAGCCCTATCGAGGCAGGAGAAATGAGCCTGCCTATGTTCTTTATACTGCCAAGAAAATTGCTGAAATAAAAGGTGTGGCACTCGATGAAGTGGCAAGCCAGACCTCCCGGAACGCTTGCAGATTGTTTGGTCTCAAGGGGTAAAAATGACACTGAAAGAAAACCTGCAAAGTGTTCATCTAAGAATTGAAGCGGCAGCCAGACGAGCAGGCCGTCAATCGGAGCAGGTGACATTGGTGGCTGTGAGTAAACGCAAGCCGATTGAGGCAATTCAGCAGGCCGTTGATGAAGGCCAGGAATGCTTTGGTGAAAATTATCTCCAGGAAGCTGTTGATAAAGTTGCACAGTTTCCTCAGGTTAGATGGCATTTTATTGGCCGTATTCAATCAAACAAGACTAAGGTAATCGCCCAATACTTTGATGTTGTTGAAACAGTCGACCGTTTAAAAGTGGCAGTGGCACTCGATAAGCATTTGGGTGAGTTGGGGAAAAAAATGGGAGCCTACATTCAGGTCAATTTGGGAAAAGAAGAGCAAAAAGCCGGAATTATGCCTGAAGAGCTTGATGATCTGGTGGAAAAATTTAAGAGTTTTTCCCATCTTTCTCTTGCTGGTTTAATGACCCTTCCTCCCTACAACGCCGATCCGGAAGGGAGTCGGCTTTATTTCCGACAACTTCGTCATCTGGCGCTATCTTTGGAAGTAAAGCAGCTGGTTAATTATTCACTTGGTCTGTCCATGGGGATGTCAGGGGACTTTGAAGTTGCCGTGGAGGAAGGTGCAACTATTGTGCGGGTTGGCACAGCCCTTTTTGGTGAAAGAGAGTAAGGGATTGCAGTGAATGTCCTTTAACCAGTTTTGTCCAGATACTCTTTTAAAGATACAAAGTCACAACCAAGGGCGGAAACAGGGTCTTTTTTACCTTTGACGAGGTATTTGCAGGTTTGGAAGTAGTTTGGCATGAAATTTGGGTCAAGGTAGGAGGCTGTGCCTTGTCCAAGTAAGAGTTCTTTGCCGACTTTTTCAGTCAATCCTTCAAGACGAAAGGCAATATTGACCACATCACCTATAACTGTATAGTCGCGGTTGCCATCTACACCAATATTGCCAATGACAGCTTCTCCTGTATTTAAAGCGGCGCCAATGGTTAAGGGTCGTGGTAGGTCAGGGAGGGCGCTACCTATTTTCTGAGTGAACTCGGAAATTGTTAAAGCACAGGACAGGGCAGCATGTACGCTTTGCTGGACGGAATTACTGCCGGACCAGATCGCCATAACTGCATCGCCAATAAATTTGTCCACACTGCCTTTGTGCTGGTTAACTATTTTACTGGTTCCCTGTGTCCAAAGTTTGAGAATTTCTGAAATTTTGTCGTCACCAATTTCTTCTGAAAGTGTTGTGAAATCCCTGATGTCACAAATAAGGATTGTGATTTCCTCTTTTTCCATAAATGCGACAGTCTTTTCCTCTTCATTTGGTTCTTGTTCCGGCTGGTTGACAGTAGAATTTTGCAAAAAGGTTAAAGTTATTTTGTTGCCAATTCGAAGTAAGTCACCGGAGCGGAGCCGGGTAGGGGAGTAAACCCTGTTTCCGTTAACAAATGTGCCATTCGAACTTCCCATGTCGAGGGCGTTGAAAGCACCGTTTTCTTCGACTTGGATCATGGCGTGCTGCCTGGAGACCCAGGTATGGTTAAGGGTAATCTCATTGGAGTCTGAGCGGCCAATTCGAAAGGTTTTTTTACCTTCAAGACGCCAGGATTTAACAACAGATCCATTCTCGTCGATTAATGAAATGGATGCCGGTGCAGAGAGGGTTGTGTCCATAGCGATGAAACAGTTCCCAATTACTTATTAATGAGGGCGATGATTTCGCTAAGTTCGGGAAATCGACCTTCTTGTTGTTTTGAGAAAATTTGCCTGCCGTCAACTTCTACGTCGTAAACACCGCTTGCCCCCTCAACGAGATTAATTGTGGCACCAAACTGTTTTGTTAAGTCGTCACCCATACTGGTGGCTCTTGGTTTGTAGTTTCATTGTCCGCAGTAAATTATTGTGATAATCATTTTTTTCAAGGTACCTTGTAGTAATTTTTTGTTCCAAGCAGAGACTGTCAATAGTACTTCATAACATATAGCAAATATTATACTGGATCGGCAAATAAATATAAATTTGACATCTTTAATTAAAATTTATTTAATGATAACAGCTGGGTTGGCGGCTCCATTGAAAGTTTGGTCAAGTCTATCTTTAGAGCGATTAGGAAAAGCAAAATATGGGTTTGGAAGATTTCGATATGGAAATAAAATATGGCAATGGCCTCGAGTTTGAGACAGAAAGTAAGTCTAAGTCTAGCGGTGACTCTGAAAGCTCGCTGTTTTCCAAAGAGCAGGAAGAGGCCCTTAAGGTTATTATCCGCGAGGGGTTTAGGGCTCCTGTCGGCGCGAAGGATAAAGTGTGTTTGATGGTTGGGGAAAAATCATACCATGTTTTTAACCTGAGCGTCGGTGGTGTTGGTGTTTTTTTTAAGGAGTTGCATGATTTTAAAAATAATTCAATAATCAAGGGAATGATCCTGAAGATAAATGGCAATGCGTTTGAAATTGATGGTCAGGTCATGCATGTATCGCAGGATGAAGCTCAATATTTATGCGGAATTAACATTATTACCATGGGAGAAGCCTGTCGGAAAGAGTTGTTTATGTATCTACAGAAATGCAGAAATGCATTATTTTCCTAGGAACAAGAGTACAATGTCAAATACTGTTAACGAACGCGATATTCTTGCGGATATCCTCAATGACTCACAGAACGGTTCGGTTCGTGGACTTGATGAATTGAGCAAGTTAATTCATGTAATTGGTTCTGATCAAGATCGTCTTGCTGGTAATGTTAAGCCAAGACGTAAGGCGGCGTCGCCCACTAAAAAGAAGAAAAAAAAAGGAAAACGCAAAACTACTCATTATCTGAACCAGGATGTTTTTGATAATCTTGGAGCGGCCAAAAAAAATATAAAGGAATATCTACCTGATGGTTCAAAAACCATAGCCACTAAGTCCCGAATTGTTGAGAGCGCTATTAAAGTATTACTTGGTGAATTCGAGCAAAAGGGCGAAGATAGTTATTTAGTAAAGGAATTGCTGAAAAAGAAAGACTCATAAAGGCAGTATTGCTTTTATTTAATTTGATGCGTAACAGGGAAGAAAACAATGATAATAACTTGTCCTCATTGCCATAAGCAACATAACATTGATGAGAAAAATATACCAGCAAATGCCACCAAGGCGAAATGCAAGTTCTGTGGAGAGCAGTTTTCATTAAATATTTCAGATAAAACTTCAATTGTTCTGGGGCAGCAGGGAGAAAAGAAGGCAGTAGGGCCTCGTCGGATAAGTGTTTCTTTAAGTAAGGGAGGTGTCGGAAAAACGACTACCTCCGTTAATCTTGCCACAGGACTCAGTCTGGCCGGCTATAAGGTTCTGTTAATTGATACAGATACCCAGGGCCAGGCGAGTTACATGCTTGGCGTCGACCCAAGTGCTGGGCTCACAGAGCTGGTTATGGGCGAATTGGCTCTGGATGAGGCGATGGTTCAGGCACGTGAAAGATTATGGATTCTCTCTGGTGGTAAATCATTGGCAGGAGTTAAACGTCTGATTGGCAGAAAGGATTTTGGAGGAGAATTGACATTGTCTGAGACTCTTTCTGTGGTCGACAATCAGTTCGACTATGTCATAGTCGATACCTCCCCTGGGTGGGACCCTCTTACTGTAAATATCCTTTTTTATGTGTCCGAAATACTGACCCCGGTCTCTTTAGAGGTCATGTCAATTCAAGGGATGGTAGAATTTTTAAAAAGTATTGCATCGATACAAAAGTATCGTCCTGAAGTATCCCTCAAATATATTCTTCCGACTTTTCTTGATAAGCGTATTAAAAAATCTGTAGAAATTTATGAGAAGCTAAAGACTCTCTACGGAAATAATGTGTGTGAACCTATTCGCTATAATGTCCGTCTGTCGGAAGCGCCTGCCTATGGTCAAACAGTTTATGAGTTTGCTCCGGGATCCCATGGGGCAAATGACTACCGGGAACTTGTCCGTAAGGTTACGAACAATTACAATCTTTTTAAGTAGTTGTTCGGCTCAAACCCCAATAGTTGACAAACTCGCAGTTAACCTGCAACGCAGGAAACGAAAAGCCCCAATCGTCCCGACGCCACCATGTAAAATCAACTGCTTACGTAGTGTCCTTGGGATGTCAAGCGGGTTTTGGCGAGACCATTAATGGTTGATGGCTTCGTGAAAAGGCGCCCTACTGAGTTGTAACCGCAGAGCGATGTTTGGGTTGGCGTAATGCTTTACATACCATTTGTATGCCCCCGCTTTCACGACACCAGTCCTTCTCAGAGTCTACGCTTAACCTGCATATCAACTTTATATATTACCTTCTTAAAGAGATACGCAGGGGTTTTGTGAGACCATCAATAGTTGACAAACTCGTAAAAAGCCTCAACAGTTCCTGCGCCACCTTGTAAAATCAACTACTTACATAGTGTTCCGGGGATGTCGAGCGGGTTTTCGTTTCCTGCCAAAGCAGGTTAACTGCGAGAGATCAATAGTTTGTCAATTACAAGTACTAACTTGCCGATTTGTGGTTTTGTCCATCAATCGATACTGGTTTTCTTAAGTCTCTGGACAGGCTTCGGTTAGCGTGAACAATCCTGTTCACTCCTGGTTTGCAAATAACCCAAGGGTAAAGCTGTTGACTTGAGTCATCAGGACAATTTTGCATATGTTGGTAATAGCGCTTGGCTTGTTGTCTGTGACGAGTGGATTGGTCAACATGTAGGACCTTTTGAGATATTTGTTCCGATGGGTTCTTTCATGGTTTCACGTGTTCAGCTACCAGCTTGAGATCAGGTGGTAATCATATCACACAGTTAAAAGCTGAAAAATAATAAGTTTTTCTGATAAAATTTTTGTGAAGATCGCCACATTTAATAGAAATTAGTATAATATAAAAGTATCATAATTACTATTGGGGAAAGAGTGATTATGGGCCCGCAGCGTTGGGCAATAATCAATGAAAGTTACGCGTTTTAGGCGTGGTCGTTTACTGAGAAGTTTATACAATGTTTTTGGAGTAACAAGGATACATACGTGAAATGTCCCAGGTGTAATACCGATAATATTGCCAATGTTTCACATTGTGAAATATGTGGGGCGCCGTTGCGTGTCCGTCGCCAAACAGATCGATTTCGTAAGAGAAAGGGCTTATTGATACTTTTTATTTTCATCTGTTGGTCTGGTAGTTTTATCTTTTTTTTCCGTGATATTTTATTTTTGGAAGAAAAGACGAATCAGGGGATTGCCGATGCACAGCGTCTTGAATTTGAGCGTAGTACAGATGAAAGACGCCATGAACTGGTACAACGTTTGCGTTCGGCGATGACCAAGGAACAGAATTTGTCAGATCAGCAGAGAATCGATGTCGCTGACAGTGGCACTGCTTCTGAAGCAACTTTGGACGACTCGGAAGGGGAGGCAGTTGAAAAAGAAATTATTGCCGGCTGGACTTCAATCTTTGACCCATGGTCCCGGCAGGTAACACGTTTTCGTTCCACCGCCACAGCAGCTGGTTGGGTTGCAATTCCGAGCCGTGCTTCTTTGGCAGGAAATAAGTGGGTTTTCTCTGCTGATTTTGGACGAGAAACCCAGTTGGCAAATGGTATATGGTCAGCGGGCAACAGTGTTGGTTTGTGGCTTGCTGCAAGTAGTGAGAATCCATCTGGAGCATCACTTGTTGCCTGGGATAACAATGTGCCCGTAAGCTGGATAAGTATCGAAACCCAGAGGAGTCAGAGTGATGTGACTCTTACACCTGTAAACACGCAACCACCGTTCGTGGTCTGTTCTATTTCTCCAGACCTTAATGAAATTGGAGTTTTTGTTCAGAATGATAGTGTTGTTGGCTGGACTTTTGGAAAATGGCTTAATAATGGATTTTTATGGAATGGTCAGCCTGGTGCAGTATTGACCCCTCAAATTACCGTTCAGTCATTTTATGATGATACTTTCAGTGGCGGACGCGAGGAAAAATTCGCCAGCACTTTGGCTCTGGAAGAAACGGGTAAAGAGGTAGAGCGCCTTCAAGGTTTTATTGATGGCTTCCGTCTTCAGCCAAAATTAAATTTAGTTGATACCCCCTATTATTTACATCCGGACGAGATTGCCAAGCAAATAAGAATTTTAGCCTCGCAGTTGATTCATAGTGGTAAGGGGGCGACTGTCGCTGAAAGTCTTGATCCTGAAATGTTGCAAATTATCGGTGACATTGGGCTCTTCATGGATATTATTCCAGCGATTACAGCGACAAGGGGGTATGAGGCTGCCATCCATGACATTGAAACTACAGGCCGTAGCATTGTCGATTATTTGCGGATAGACGTACCGGCGCTTAATAATCTGCATGTCACATTGTACCAGGAGTGGTTGCAGTCACTGGTAACTGTAGGTGCAGTTGCTGAGGGTGAACAGGTTCTTGCAAAAGCGAAAGCCTATTATCCTGAAGATCCTTATCTCCATTTATTAGCGGTTGAGTTAGAGCTTTTACGCGGCAATTGGGAGGAGGCTGAGGCTCTGCTTTATTCCCGAGACTACCCCTCATTTTTACAAGATCGTTTTCAATTGCTTTCCAAACGAATTTCCGAGATGAAAGGAGAGCAAGGCAAAATAGTGGTTTATTTTCAGACAGGGTCTTCTCGTGTTCCTGTTGTTGCAACTGTAAATGAGGCAGTGTACCAGGATTTTCTGGTAGATACAGGGGCCACAACGGTGACAATTCCCTCTTCGACAGCTGGCACCCTGCAACTGACAGCTGTCGCCGGGGTTCACGGTGGGCAACGAATGGTGGCCACTGCCGGTGGACCGGTTGCAACGAGTGAAGTTATCATTGATTCTCTGCAAATTGGTGGCTGGACTGAGTATAATGTCAGGGCCTTAGTTCTGGATATACCGGACCAACCAGGGGTCGGTTTGTTGGGGTTGAATTATCTCAGTAGATTTCAGATGGACTTGAATACTCGCGATGGTGTTTTGCAGTTAAGACCAAAGTAGATCGCAACAATATAAAGCATAATGCATTTATGACACTGCAGAGAATCTGAGCCTGGGGTGGGATATACCGAAAAAAGGGTCAAAACTGTCAGGGGGCAAAGACCTGGATGCCTTGGCGGGTTTCTCTGAGAACCACATTATAAAATTCGGCTGATTTAAACAATGGACGCCCAAAGTAGAACAGCTCTTTTGCCAGTGATAACCTATGATAGCTTACTGCCTCTTGCCGAATGGCAATGTCCTGGCTGATCATTTGGTTGAGTTCAAAATAATTGGCCTTTTTTGCCAACTCTTCGAAATTTCGATACGAACAGTGCCGGTCGTGTTTTTTTATCAGCTTAAGCAATTGCTCATCTGTGAGAATATCAACCCTGGTCAGCGTTTCTGTGAAGATGATCTGGGTTAACGCATCAGTGTCCCAGCATTTAAGCAGGACGCATTCGACAGGTCTGTTATTGTAAATCCCGCATTTGTTTTGATCTTCATTAAAAAAACAGCACTGCCAGGAATTGGCAATCCCAGCAATTTTTATGAGTTCGCTTTGGGCAGGCTCAACGGTTTGAGATAACGGGTTGAAGACCGGTTCGGCTTCTCTGATGGTTATGCAGTTTTCAATCTGCAACCTATTTTTAAACAGGGGCAGGTCCTCTGTGTGGAGCGCAGGGCCGCCATTCTTGCAACAGGCACCGCAACGTTTACATAAATTCATTACTGAATAAAAAGGTTGGGATTGATTATAGGTTGCAAACAATTTCCCCTGTTAAATAAAGTGAAAAAGAAATTTCATCGAGATTAAAATTCCAGGACAGTTGGTCCTGTTCGTCAGGCGTGGTTAGTGTCATTATCTGAGGGAGACCCAGCGAAAATGAGGTGCTTTCTGGAAGTATTTTGCTTAGGAAATTACCACCGATGGTATTAAGCAGTTCAGAGGCTAAATCGTTTATCTGAGTTTCTGAGAGATCTTCTGTCGCAGGGAAAAGCGTTTGAGCTATTTCTTCAAGCATTGCTGTTGGCGCCTGCAGGATAAAAAAACCTGAGGCCGGTGAAGTAATATCCATTTGTACTTGCAGGCAATCTTTGCTGGACATGGGTGTTGGATCTGTAGAGGCATATACTTCGGCAAAGGCAAGACTCTCAATGGATTCTTGAGTTGCTGTGAGCATGGTTTTATTGATGTGTTCTAAGTCCATGTGTTATTCCATATAGGGTAGTAATATTGTGTATAAAGCTGCTGGTGCAAACGGTTTAGAAATAACAGCAAGCGCACCTTTGTCAAGCAACGTGCTTTCTCTTGCTTTATTTCCAGCACTGGTTACTACCAGTACAAGAGAGTTTTTGAAATTGCTATTTGATTTAATCGAACTTAAGAGCTCTTCCCCTCCCATGATAGGCATCGTCAGATCTGTTACGACAAGATCAATGGGGTTTTTTTCAAGAATTGAGAGTGCCGCCTGGCCATCTCCGGCCTCATGGAACTCGGCCTCACTCAACCCTATAGCTTCAAGGCAGCGTTGAACAAACATTCGGGCCGTTCCTGAATCATCGACAACGAGTACGCATTTTATCATTCTCTTTCTCCCCTTCTGATAGTGGTTATTCCAGTTCAATTCTTATTCTGACGGGCACCTTCTATCGGTCCTGCAGAGCAGCACTTCGTTGCACCACGTAGGGCAATTTTGCTGCTCGTGTGTTTCCCAGTAGTCAGTCAGAATACCGTTGGGAATTATCAGCACCTAAAAAAATTACATCCTTAATTTTTCAGCAACTCTGATGATATCATTTAAACTATGGTTCTCTTCATTGATCGTAGCAATAAGCTCTACGGCACATGAGCTTAAAAGGGGTAAGGTGTTAATATTGTCAAGAATTAATTGGTTCAGTTGGGGGCGGTTGGTCATATAGTCCACTCCCCTCTTGCAGGTGATGATAAGGTAACAGCACCTGTATTAACATCGACCGTAACGGTTCGGCTAATAGTGCCGCCGACATCTTCTGCCAGAGGTGCCAGCCCATAGGACCATAGAATCTTTTTTACTGTAAGAATATTACGTTTCCCAATTTTGAACGTGTCGCTGCTCCTCATTATATTGGCGCCGCCTGCCATTTTTACTGCAAAACCGCCAGTATTTTTCGTACTAATACAGCCGATATCTTTCATGGGTTGTAAGAGTGCCGGTATTCCGGTATCGGCAAAATATCCGGGTTTGCTTATGGAACGGCTATTCTTCTCAATTGAAGAATCAGGAAGAGCAATATGCACCATGCCAACAGTTTTAGTTGGGCGATGCAGAAGCACTACAGCAACACAGGACCCAAGGGCAAAAGTTCTTAGTTGGTCGTCCGGGGTATTAGACACACAGAAGTCACCTACGCCTAGGACTTTAATGACAGACCTCTGTCGGTATAAAATTTAATGTTCTGCAATTGTCCATGAAAAGCGGTCACTCACTGCGGATTCGCCCAACCAGGTTCATGACAACACTTCGTTGGTCGCCTGAAAAACTCTGGAAAGTTATGGTGCCGGCTTTGTTTGGAATTCCTCTATTATCAAAACGAACCCGATTCGCTCCGAGGTTGTTTGTCATAGTCACTCCAGGCTCAAGTGTTCTATTTGCCAGTATTCTTTCACCAGGATCATAACTCCACTCCGTTGCGCCATCGTCGACAAAAGACTGGTAGCCATTGGCTGTAAACAGGAGAGCAACATTGCTGCTTTCTCGAATCGCCTGCATTTTGGCCTGCTGCAGATCGCCAATCAAATCATATACCGATCCCTGAACTTTACTTTTTTCACGCCATCCCAGAAAAAAAGGTGCTGACACTCCAGCGAGTATGCCGATAATGGCGAGAACAACCATCAGTTCAACTAAGGAAATACCATGGGCGTTGGCAAAGGGCCGTTTTAAAGACATCAACCTAATTTTCATCATTAATTCGTCCATACTCCATTTTCAAACCGTATTTCCCCTCCGCCGCTCGGTTGAGGCGATTGCTGCGGCGGTGTATCAACGGCAGGTTCCTCTCCATCCGGGGCTTGTTGTTGAAAGACTTTGTATACTTGATTGTCTCCGAAAGTATAAAAAAGGACAAAATTCCCCTTGGGGAAGTTATTGGCAAGTACGTTTTGGTTCTGTAAATCAAAAAATTTTGTATTTTCTGTATAGATGTACTGTTGATCATTAATATATATGGCATAATTTGCTGGATCAAGTTCTTCTACTGTGCCGTAATGATCCTCTGTACCGTCTGGCAGCAGAACACCATCGGGTGAAACTGGATCATCGTCAAAGGCCAGACTTTGGGCGGACGGAAAAAGAAGAACTGCTCCGCTAATGATACACAAGGTAACTATAAGCAGAATGTTATTTTGCATAATGCCCCTCATAATTATTGTTTAGCTGCGGTTATCGTTATTGCCATGGTAATTCCCGCCAGTAGTAGACACCGAGACCATAACCGGTTACACTCTCGTCTTCAATTTTACTGCCCTTACCTTCTGGATCCGCCTCGGTACTGGGTATATACCACTTGTCACGGCCCCGTCTATTTCTAACAACAGTCGGTGAGGCAATCAGACCGTCTGCCTTCACTCCGGATATCGGGACCCAGAGTGGTTCATCCGGTGTACCTATGTCAAGCATGTCTTTATAATCAATCACACCATCACCGTTCAGATCGACAAATGATGTTTTCAGTCGAGATCCAGAGCAGGCCTCAAGAGTGTTAATGAAGGAATAACCGCCGCTGGAACAGGGTGAGTCAGACGGAATAGATGAGGTAATGATAAGAGTTCCGTTAACAAGGCGTAATTCATTGATGTTCCGTTCGCGGTTTGCCGGCAGATCAAAGACCCAGCCTATATGGGTTGCAGTCGTTGGATGTGTCCCGCTAAGATAGGAGGATGGAGAAAACCAGTTGATTGAATGATCGCTGGTGATGCGGAAAATTTCATCATAAAGATCAAGATTTTCAGCTCCATAGGCAATTTCATCCATAGTGCCGGCATAAGTTTCACACTCGGAACGGCAATTCGTTTCGGCAGAAGTACAGAGGGCCTCACAATCAGTGTCACCTAAACAGGCTGCGTCGCAGGTGGTTTTTTCCGTTGTACATTCAGTGTTGCAGACGTCCTCAGCTAAAAAATTGACCCCGCCAAAGAAAATCTGTTCCTGTTCAAGTAAAGTAACATAGTGTTGAGACGAGGAGTCAAGGACATTGTCTAAATTGCTTAAGCTGCGCAGTGCATCACAATTATCCCAGCATTCGGCTTCCTGCTCATCACAGGTTTCTTTGCATGCAACGTTGCCGAAACATTCATAATAGCAAGTATCCTCAGTTGCATCATCACCTTTTTCATCTGTGCATTCGGTTGAACAGGCAGCACGAAATGAGTCGTCAACAGGGCCGATTTCCCCATAAAATTTATCGGTAACACTCTGCCCTTCTCTGGCCCAGGAGTCAGACCAGTCCCAGATTCCGTATACAGATTGAGTGCTGGCATCTGCATAATCGTCATTGCCAAACATGCGTCCCGTTGCAAAATTAATCATATAGCCTTCTTCGCCCGCATCACAATGAATACTCACCGTAGGGCGCACAACTATCGGCTGATGATGCCCGTCCTTGTTTATTGCTTGAAACAGTGGTTTATTTGTTGCTCCGTCCTTAAAGGCAACATCCCAGGTTGCAGTATTTGAACTACTGATATCAAATTTCCACATATTGCCAAGGAGATCACCTGCATAAATCAGGTCAATATCACCATCAAGATCTGTGTCAAGCAAAGAAGGTGTTGACAGGCCGTTGCACTCACCGGATTTAATCGCGTCAAGAGACGTGCCGCTGCCAACGCCTGTGTCGATTTTTTTCACGGTGTTGATGGTTCCGTTATCATTAAGCAGCATGATATACAGCACAGCGCTGCCGTTATCACTGTCATAACCATTGCCGAAAACGACTGCTTTACCTGATGCAGTAGTAGCAATTTGCGGACGGCTGTAGGTATATCCAAGATCGGGGTCACTGTTTGCGGCAGCACTGTATTCCCATAAAACAATCTCGTTGGCATTGGATTCAATAGCAGCAATGTGCTCTGATAACTTGTCCAAGTTCAGGGCATAGATCGCTTTGCCGCCTTTTCCTAGGCTGCCGACCAGAATTGTGGTGCTTGCTGTTTGGCCGACGTGGACAAATCCATCGACATAAAATTCATGGTTATCGACATAATTGATGTCGGTTAACGAATTAAGGTTGGCAACCACTACACCTGGAACGTATCCCATAATTTCATCACCTGTAGTACTGTCTAAAACATGGAGCATGCCATCGTTTGATCCGGCAAAAACAAGGTCCAAGCCCAGAGTGGTGTTGCTGTAATGAAAAGGTTCAGAGCGGATAAAATCCCCCAGCTTACTGCCTCGATCCCTGAACGTCCCACCCTGTGTGACTTCATTGGTGTTATCGCCGCGAATATACTCGAGGATTTGCTGGGCTGTGCCATTGGCGGTAATATCGGCATCTAACAAGGTCTTCATTTCATCAGAAAGGGCGGTAAAGGTAAAGGCGGTGCCTTCGCCATCGGACGTTGCTTTTTGTCTCTCGATATCAAAGGTTATGATTTTGCGATCGGCCTGGTCAACGCTGCTGAGTTGATCCGATGCAGACCATTTGACGTTTGTTGTCGTGGTAACCGGGTAGGCAAGGCATTCGGTGTTGCAGCTTGTCAACTCTGTGTCACAATCAGTTTCACAATCGGTATCCGAGTTACATGCCGATATGCAACTGGTGTGAGTGTCGGTACAAAAAGCTTCACAATCCGCCTTGGTTGGACATATAACAATATTGCCATCGCTGTTCATACACTTGGCCAGAACATCACCGCTCCAGTCATCCGTCTGATAGAGCGTCTGAAACAATAAGGCGCCTTCCTGGATCTCTCTGGCATTTAGAGCAACTGATGATGCGGTGCCGGATTGATCTGTAATCAGGCTCTTAATAGCCTCCATGGATTCTATAAGTTCCTGGGGATTTGCGGCATTTAAGAATTTACCGCGGCCATTGACGCTGGCATGAAAGAGGTCATCTATGGTGTCACTGGTATTGCTTGTTACATTGTACCACTCAGGACAGGTTTTTTCACAAGGCACAGTGCTGGCGCAGTATTTACTTCCCCCCTTGCTTAAACAGACACCGGAATCAGTGCAATCTGAGTTGCTATTGCACGAGAGGGTCTCATCCACACAGTTCTCGTTCGTAATTTCGCCAAGCAGAGGTGCAATATCGCCTATTTCAGGGCAGTCAACCTCACCAGGTTTGCAGTCCGGTAAACAATCCGGGTACAAGGTGGGATCAAAATCACCAAACACACCGAAAGAGATGCCGAATGTCGTCATGTGCTGAAATGGCGCATTGTCAAAGTTCCTGATTGGCAGGGAATCAACTAAACCGCCATCAAGGTCTCTCTCGTAAAAATGCATTGCGATGTCAGCAACTTTATACCTGTAACCATCACCAAAAATTCCCTGATCGTACAATATTGGTGCCGCCGGGGTCCCATGATTGGGAGAACCGTCGTTGTCTGCATTTGTACTCAGAGTACTGAAGCTACCGTTATAATAACCATCTGTCATCACCAGGGCAAAAGCACGCTGACAGCCGCCGCCATAGGCTTCATCGTAAAATACAGAGGTGTCACCGGAATCAAGGCCGTCCGAGGTTTCAAGGCCGGAGTAGTCACCGCTGTCGCCGGCTTCAAAGTATTTGCCAAGCTCATAGAGGCCTCGACGCAGGGGGGTGCTTCCCACTGCATCAATATCATATAATTTCCTTAAGAAAGTAAGTTTTTGTGCACTGTCTTCATCAGGGATATAGTCAAGAGGCAGTCTCAGACTATGGTAGATTGTATGAATACCAAGCTCAACCTCTTTCATATCTTCAACAGTCAAACCCATAGCAGCCTTCGCTGTGAGCATTCTGCGGCGATAAAATGAGAACCAGTCAGCAAAATTTTGACGCTCCTCTTGAGCAGTCCGTAAAACTGCGGTCGGATTGCCATCGCTGTCCAGCACTTTTGGCGTAATAGTAGCAGGAGGTGAGGCGGTCACGTCGAGAAGTTCACCATCTTCAACCCGTCCGTCGCCATCAGTGTCGAGAACCTGGTAATAATGCAGTTCGTAAGCAGCGCCAACTTTAGGGATGGTAACCAGATACATTTCGCCGTTATCCTGGGTCCCGTTGGCATTGGCATCGTTCCAGGTGAAGTAATGGGCATAGGGAACAGTAACGACTGAAGCGGCGCTGACCTGTTCGTCAAAATCATAAGTGGTGTTGCCCAGCCTATACCATTGTTCACCATCGCCGCCGCTTCCCTGGCAGCGTTGATTCACTCTGAAATCCTCTGTGAGTAGTGTAGTTCCGTCAACATCATAGTACGAGAGGGTAAAGAGGGCATTTCTGTCACGGCTGCAGTAACTGTCTGCCCAAACATAGACGTAATAAGGGCCGGCGGCTGCTTCTGCGGCACTCAGGTCAAGTTTCCAGGTTGCAGATTTGCCGTTTGTGCCTGTATAATAGGTGCTTCCTGCCCACTCGTAGGCATCACTGGAGTCAGGCTGCCCCGGGGTATATGTCGAACTACTTGATTCACTCCAGCCGCTGCTTTTTGAAAATCCCGAGGCATCTCGATTGTCGTAGATGATTTCCGGATATTCCGGACTTGTATATGCATCTGTTGCTGTGTATTGTTGCCACGTTTTTCTATCATTGCGCTGCAGGTCGTCACGAGTTGATAAACCCACGGCATCGGCAACAGTATTGCTGCCACTTGGGTTATTTCTGGTTACAGTAATTTGTTGACCGCCTCCGCCAATGTCGAGAGTCATGAAGGTGGTGTCGAGGTCGGCCCGGTAATCCTTATCCATGGCAATAAGGCCGGAAGATGCGTCGCAGCTGTTATAGCGTGGATTGTCAAGGTCGGCATGGTAATAGCCGTCGCTATCGACTGTAGCTGTTGCCAGGGTTGAGTCAGTGTCACTTTCATCGTACTCACCAGAGTCGTTATAATCACCATCGCTGTTAGCATCGTATTTAACGACACTCTGCCATTTCGGCCACGGTTTATATTCTGCCGACGGATCGTAGTAGATATGGTTATAGCCCGACCATTGGGTCTTCCACTCTTTTTTCTGGTTGGCATCAAGCGGTGAATTGCTATAGTTTTTTGCCTGGGAAGGAGCATCGAAAACATAGTATTCTCCACTGTACAGCCCATTGGAATCAGTGGTCATGAATTCCCAGTCCATACTGCCGGAATCATCCAGCAGGAACATCAGCAGAGGTGGGGCCGGTCGTGAAACAACGTTTAACGGGTCATCTGACAGCTGAGCACAGGTCACTTCTGAGCCGCAGGCACTGTCTCCATCGTAACAGTCTTCGTCTATGCCATTGTCACATAAATCAAAAGCACCAGGATGGATCAGGGGGTCTGCCGGGTCGCAGTCACCCTGGTTAGGGCTATAGCCGTCGCCATCTGTGTCTATATCGTCAGCACCGCAGGCCTCATCGACGCCTGAACAGTCTTGGTCAATTCCGTCGCCGCAAATTTCTTCGGCATCGGGATGACTGGTTGCTTCAGTATCATCACAATCAAGAGAGCCGCTTTCGACACAACTGCCGTCTCCAGCCAGCGTATAACCGTCACCATCGGCATCTTGGCAGGGAAGAGAGAATACCGCATCAACAACCTGGTCGGCATTCATGGTTACTGTGAGTTCAGTCGCTGGTGTGGGTGACTGGACAACTCCATCAAGTTTCCATTGATAGAAGTCGGAACCGGAACCTGGATTGGCTGTTAAGGTGACAGTTTCTCCAGTTGAATAAATAAACTTGTTGGCTGCAGCACCGGCGTCTCCTTCTGGCGCACGATCTACTGTGCCGCTGCCGGTAATGTCGATGGTAAGCTGGTAGTAGAGGGCCAGATAGGTTCCTGTTACGGTTTGAGGGCCATAGGTGGCAGATTCAACCTCAAGAAGTAACGGGTCTGGAGTGCTCCAGGCGTCAACGGTTGAAAATATTACTTTAATGTATTGTGTATTACATGGAGGGGTAAAGGAGTCGCCGTGTTCACCTGAATTTATTAACACAGCCGTGGCATCATCATAACTTGCATCTGTGGAATATGCACGCCACAGCGCGTCAGCCTGAATTTCGGCATTTTTAGTTATGTCGTCAGCGGCGACATTAACCGTATATACCGGAGCAACCGCAGATGTAGCAACGATAGTGTGATCTTCAATGACATTGGAAAATGTGTAGGTATCACCGTCCCAGTTATCATTGGCACCCACAAATGGTCCCAGAGATGTTCCGTCGACAGTAAGGTCACTGATACAAACACCAGGAGCAGCATCAATATCGAAGAACTGATTAGAATCATGATCAACAATTATTGCTGTGGTTGCATTAGTAACGTCAACATCAGGGGCTGGTGTTGTGGCAGTTATAGTTGAATCGGCGTCAGCAGTCATGGCAATTTCATGTCTGAAGACCACGGTAATCGTGTGAGTGATGTCTTCATCAGTGTTTGCTTCAAAGGCATAGGTATGGTTTGCAGTATCAGCACGGACTATCGTGATATAGCCTAATACATTTAAGGTTGGATAAACTTCTGTACCGTCAATCACGACTTGCTCGATTTCGTGGTCTGCTGTCACGGAAAATGTGCTGACAGTCATATCCTCAATGGCAACAGCCGAACCGTTGGTGATGGCAACCGCGCCACCGGAATCAAGGGTCAGCACGCCGCAGGTAGGAGTCCAGCTTGGAGTGATCAGGTAATCATTATCGGTTATGGTACCCTGCCCCTGATTGTCAGATATTTGGGTAATGCTTAATGGCGACGAAGTTGTAAGGTCTACCAAAAACGTTTCATCGGGCTCCTCATCAAGATCATCACGGAGAACAGGCACAGAAAGGGTTTGAGTCAATCCATCAGCATTGGAGAAATCCATGCTGCCATTGGTAGCGCTAAAATCTGTTCCCTCAATTGCGGTGTCGCTTGCCGTGTCGTAGGTTACTGAAATGGTTCCGTCATGTTCTGCCTGTACCTGGGGAGCGACAGAAATTGTAAAATTCACCTGGCTGTTGGCACGATTGATACCGTCGGATCCAGTGGCGTCATTAATTGAAAAAACATACTTATCGTCAATACTGATCGTGCCAACGCCCTGTGCATCACTTATCGTGGCCTTGGCACTTGCATTGGACAGGTCCACCGTGAAAGTCTCGTCATATTCAATCAAGGCGTCATCTGTAATAGGAACGGTGATGGTATTACTTGTCCCGCCAATAATTTTGAGGGCGGTTCCTCCACTGCCGCTGGTTGTTGTATAATCACTACCAGCCGTTGCTCCATAAAGGCCGACGGGGCCGTCAGTGGTTGTATAATCGACTGAAACTTCCGCATCTGCGGCTACCGTTTTCCCATTGGAGATTGATACTGTAAAAACAGCGTTGCCGGCATTTTCGTTTACGGTTACGTCATCGATCACCAGGGTGCCGATGTCATTGTCGGTGATTGTGCACGTGCCGGTGGCGTCGCCTATGGTAGCATTGGCCACCGGGTTGCTCAAAGTGACAATGAAATCTTCGCTGTTTTCGATGATGTCATCGTCATTGACAGGGACGGTAATCGTACCAACAACTGCAGGGCCGGTAATGGTCAAGGTGCCGTTGGTTGTCGTGTAATCATTGCCGACTCCATTTACCGCTGTTCCATCGGAAGTTGCATAATCGACTGTAATTTCGACATCTGTGCCAATGGTTTTGCCGTTTGTGATGGAAACGGTAAAATCTCCATTGCTGCTTTCGTCAACAGTCGGATCATCAATGGCCAAGGTTGCTGAATCGTTATCTGTTATAACGCGGTAGCCGGAATCGTCTGCTAATGTTGCATTAGCACTTTGGTTATGAATAGTGACCCAAAAATACTCCCAATTTTCAACAACATCATCATCGGTAACAGGGACAGTTAATGTAGTTGTTGTTGCCGGGCCTGTAATTGTTATGCTGCCGGTGGTAGCCGTGTAATCAGTGCCGGCTATTGCGCCAGTGATACCGACAGCACCATCTGTTGTATAATAGTCTGCTGTAATAACGACACCTGCAGCCATTGTTTTGCCGTTAGAGATGGAAACCGTAAAGGTTGAAATGGTATCTTCATCTAATGTAACGTTATTAATGACAAGAGTTGCCGTATCATCGTCAGTGATGGTGCCTGTGCCGGTGGCATCGCCAATGGCGGCATTGGCGCTTTGGTTGCTTAAGGTGAGTGTCAGAGTTTCGCTGCTTTCAATAACAGTATCATCAGTGGTTGCAACAGTGATGGCCCCGGTTACGGCAGGGCCGGTGATGGTAAGGGTGGCGGCGGCGGCGGTGTAGTCACTGCCGGCGGCAGCCGTTGCGTCAGAGGTTGCATAGTCAACAGTGATGTCAACACCGGCTGCCACGGTCTTGCCATTGGTTATGGACACCGTGAAGGATGCGTTGGCTCCTTCAGCAACAGTCGGATCATCCACAGCCAGGATGGCCGTATCGTTATCGGTGATGGTGCCGGTCCCGGTTGCATCACCAATGGTGGCATTGGCGCTTTGGTTGCTCAGGGTAAGGGTAAAGGTCTCACTGCTTTCAATCACATCATCGTCAGTTGTGGCGATATTGATAGCCCCTGTTGTCGCAGGACCGGTGATGGTAAGGGTGGTAGATGCCGCCGTGTAGTCACTGCCGGCGGTAGTCGTGACGTCAGAAGTAGCATAGTCAACAGTGATGTCAACCCCAGTCGCCACGGTTTTGCCATTGGTTATGGAAACGGTGAACGATTCATTGACGCCCTCTACGACTGCTTGATCATCAACGGCCAGAGTCGCCGTATCATTATCAGCGATGGTCACGGTGGCACTGTCGCTGGAGCCGTTTATGGAAATATCCGAATCTCCGGCGGCAATAGT
>Ga0102953_1000650_pt1 | contig 23531 bp, 23 predicted proteins | sample SalPon2A_C_D2_MG_FD_78509 | JGI IMG/M metagenome (GOLD analysis project Ga0102953, IMG submission 78509) | Soil microbial communities from South San Francisco under conditions of wetland restoration - Salt Pond MetaG R2A_C_D2_MG | ecosystem: Environmental > Terrestrial > Soil > Wetlands | place... | reverse complement strand
GAACTGGATACAGAGCGTGTCGATACCGCGGAAGCCATGGAGAGCGCGATGACGGCCGGGGAGTGGGATGTGGCGATTTCCGACTGCCACATGCCGGGCTTCACTGTCGAAGGGGCACTGGCGATCTGGCAAAAGGAGGGGAAAGGCCAACCCTTCATTGTGATTTCAGGAGCTATCGGGGAGGAGGAAGCGGTGTCGCTATTGAAAGCGGGGGCTCACGATTTTATCAAAAAAGGCAACCTGGCCCGCCTGGTCCCCGCCATCGAACGCGAGCTGCGGGATGCGGCGGACCGGCGTGCCCGCAAAGAGGCTGAAGAGGCATTGCGCCTTAGCGAGATGCGCCGCCTCCAGTTGCAGACGGAATTGAACTGCGCGGCAGAAATACAAAACATACTGCTTCCTCGGGAACCCCTCACTTTGCCCGGTTTTGAAATCGCCGCGCTGTGCAAGCCTGCCCGTCAGGTGGGGGGCGACTTCTACGACTGGTATGAGACGATACCGGGCATTGTGAACCTGACCTTTGGCGACGTGATGGGCAAAGGGATGGCAGCCGCCATGCTCATGACAACAGTTCGGGCCTCCCTGCGAGCGGTAACCTTGCGCGTTCAGCCAGCGATAGCCGTGCAACTGGCCGAACAGTCTCTCCGTCACGACCTGAACCGTTCCGAAAGCTTTGTCACGCTTTTTTTAGCGCGATTCAATGTCGATGCTTCTCTTATGACGTATGTGGACTGCGGCCATGGTTTTGCCTTCCTGAAGCGCAGCGATGGAAGAGTTGAAGAGCTTCTGCCACGGGGGCTTCCACTGGGGGTTTCGTCCGAAGAAAAATATCAAGAAGGGGGATGTGTCTTTGAAGAAGGCGATGCCTTCGTGCTGTACAGCGACGGATTGATTGATGCCCAGACCGAGCTGGCTCTCGATAATGCGGTCTTGGCTGATCAACTGGAAGGAGTAGCAAATGCCAAAGAAATGGTGGATCGATTAGCAGCGATGATACCGTCTGAGACTCCTCTTCCAGACGACCTGACCATTCTGGTGGTACGCAAGCATGGAATTAACTAATGCCATCACGACAAACGGAACATCTATGGTTGGACCGCCCGAAATCGCTCGAATTCATCGAGGTTGTGTCCCCAAGATCTGTGCCGTTATGCAAATGATCGAAAGACTTGCCGTCTGCATCCCCCCTCCCCTTCCGAAGTTGAAATTCGGCGGCATTTATCGGGTCTGAAAAAATCTTGACGCCCTTTATTGACAGCCTCGCACGTTCAGCTGTCATGGTTCAAGTATCAAACATCCAGCCCCGTCCCATTCTTCCGCAGCCACTCCTTGCGCTCCCCGTACGCGTTCTGCGGGATAACCTTGTCGACCTCGTTCCAGAAGGCATCGGTGTGGTCAAGATGGTGGAAGTGGCAGAGCTCGTGGACGACGATGTAGTCGATGATCGTCTGCGGGGCCATCATGCATTTCCAATGGAAGGCCAGATTGCCGTTCGGTGCACAGGAGGCCCAGCGGTTGCCGAGTTCTCGGACGTTGATGTCGCGGGGCGCAACGCCCACCTTCGGGGCATAGTAGCTCACGCGTTGCCTGATCCGTTCCTGGCCGCGGGCGATGTAGTAGTCGCGGAAGGCGGCCTGCGCGGCGTCGATGGAGCCGGCGTCGACCAGATCGCGGCGCAGGGAGAACCGGCCGTTCTTGAGCAGCAGAGGTTCGCTCTGATCCGCAGTCAGCAGCAGGCGGTAGGACCTGCCCAGAGAGAGAAAGCCTTCGCCGTTTTTGTACTCGCGCAGCACGCGAGTGGCGTTGAGATCGCGCCACTCGGCGAGGTTTTTGTAGATCCACAGGCGCTTAGCCTCGACCATATCCTCGATGCGCTCGTCGGGGATCGTCTCCGGCGCGCGCACGACGATGCTGCCGTCGCGCTCGATGACGATGTCGGCGGTTGCGCGGCGGCTGCGCAGGACCTGATAAATAATGTCGTCTTTCTTGCGGGCACTCATCGGATCAGCTCCTGGTGGCGCTTCTCGGCCAGCTTGACGATCTCCACCGCCAGCCGCTCGTGCATAGCCACCAGTTCCGGGATTTCCGCGAGGAGGATCTCGGTGTCGATGTTGCCGCGCAGCTTCTTCACCTCGATCGGCTTCTTCCAGAAGTCGATGATGGCAATGGTCCCCTGCAGCAGCTCGACGATCCCGGCCATCAACTGTTTGAGCCGTGGCCTGCTGGCCGCCGGCACCTCCCCGCCCCCAAAGGCCCGCTGCACCACATGGTCGTAGAAGGTAGTCGCCTCGCGGCTCAGCCCCTCCACCAAGTCAGTGCGCCCGGCGAGTGCCTCGTTGCGCAGGTGCTCGTACTCGTGGACCAGCACCTCCCAGTTATTCTTGTGCTCCTCGATGAGTTTCTCCAGCTTCTCGCTCAGGCGCTTGTAGAAGGCCGGGTCTTCGTCGAAATGAACGGTGCAGTGCTTGCGGATGGCGTGCTCCATCTCGCTCGCCTTGGCCTCCGGGTTCCCCTTGGCGTGCTTCTGCACGTTGGCGATGAAGTCGTCGGCAGCAGCTCGATGGGCGGGATCTTCGGATTGATGCCGAGGTCGATGAGGTGCTCGTTGATCAGCGCCTTGACCTTGGCCCCGGCGTCGGCGATGTCGAGGGAGTCGTCCTTGTAACGCTCCTTGACCATGCGCAGCAGATAACCGAAGCGGCGGGCCGGCCCGCGATAGGGGTGCCCAGCGGCATGGGGGAGGATCAGGTTGAGGCTCTGCAGAAACTTCTTCAGGTAGACCTCGAAGTCGGCGCGACGCTTGATCTCCTGCATCGCCGTCACTGCCGCATGTACCACCGCCACGTCGGCCGCCGGCGATCCGAGAGCAGCGGTGACAAACGCCTGAATCTCGGCCACCCCGGCGCTGCGGAAGTGCTGCAGCAGCCGCTGGTAGCGCTCCTCCAGGATCGGCAGCTCGGTGAGGCGGTTCTTCAGCCCGGCACTTAGATCGGCTGCGTCTTCGTCGGAGTAGATGCTCAGCGCTCCGGCGAGGTGGTTGGCGAGGCCGATGTAGTCGACGATGAAGCCGCGCTGTTTGTTCTTCGCCACCCGGTTGACGCGGGCGATGGCCTGCAGCAGGTTGTGCTCGCGCAGCCGCTTGTCGAGATACATCACCTGCTCCACCGGCGCGTCGAAACCGGTCAGCAGCATGTCGCAGACGATCAGGAAGGCAATACCGGTCAGATCCTTGTCCGGGTCGTCGAAGTCGAAGGGCTTGCAGAAGTTCTCGACGGCGTTCCAGCGTTTCGCCTCCTTGCGCGCCTCGGTGATCGCCGCCAGTTCATTGGTGGCGTCGGCCGAGACCACCACCGCAGCCTTGAGAAAGGCGATGCGACGGATCAGCTCTGCGTCGGGCTTCGGCTTGAGACGCTCCTTGTCGAGGCGTTCGGCGAGCGCGCCGCAGATCGCCTTCTGGTAGCGGAGCGCGGCCAGCTTGGGGTGGCAGACTACCTGCGCCTTGAAGCCGTCGGGGAGGATGTTGTCGATGTAGTGGTCGACCAGGTCGCGGGCAATCGCCGCAATGCGCTGCTCGGCTTCGAGGATGTCGCCGCTGGCGCCGTACTTCTTGCGGATCGCCGCCAGCTCGTCCTCGCTGCGCTCACGAAACAGGTCCTCGAACTTGGTGTCGAAGCCGTGCTTGTCCTTCAGCGCCGTGTCAGCGGTGCGGTCGTTGTCATGTGTTGTGGCTGGAGTTCACAAATTTGTCACACAAACCGCCACACCAATGCCACAAACACCAAGGGGTTAGCCAAGCACTGGATAACCCCTTGTTTTATTGATGGTACCCGGGACGGGACTCGAACCCGTACGGCGCAAGGCCAGGGGATTTTAAGTCCCCAGTGTCTACCAATTCCACCACCCGGGCGAAACAGGCCTAATAATTAACCGGAACGGTCCGGAGGTGTCAACCCAAAAGCCGGGATTCGGTCGAGGATCTCGATCATTTAAAAACCCTTGCAACAGGGATGCAAGGGATGCAAGGGATAAAGTCATAAATCACAAGGGCGCTGGATTGATCTATCCCCTTCATCCCCTGTGGATAAATTTCCGTGGTTGTCGTACAACCGGAAGCCCCCGCACCTCCACATTGACGCCTTTAAAGATTATAGGTCAGCAGTGTCCGGTTAGGTTGATGCACTAGGGCAGAATCGCCCCTCATCCGCCCCTTCGGGGCACCTTCTCCCTGATGGAGAAGGGAAAATGCTTCCCCTCTCCCACGGGGAGAGGGTGGCCGCGGGCCGGGTGAGGGGATATTTGCCAGGGCTGGAGATACTGCAACCTCCTAACCGGACAACGCTGATTATAGGTCCGAGAAAAAACAAATCTCCGGCACATCGGGGATCATTTCGTATTTGCAGGCCAGCTCGAAGAAGAGCTTCAACCCCCGGATATGCTCGTCGGTGAGGTCGTACGACATGGTCTGCCAGTAGTCGACGAGGGGGCCTTGGCCGAACCACTGCCGCTCCGGCCGCTCGGCGGCCAGGGCATCCAGCGAGGCGAAGGCCTGCTGCCGGGAACGCGACAGCTGGGCGATCAAGCTGCGGACCTCCTCCCGCTTGTCCTCGGCCGCCTCGCGGCGCAGTATCCAGAGGGCGAAGACAAAGGGCAGACCGGTGAAGCGGTACCAGAGCTCGCCCAGGTCGTGGATCGCGCCCTGCGACTTCGTTCCCATCGCCGCCCGCAGGGCCCGGTCGCCGATCAGCAGGGCCGGCCGGCCCGAGGCGACAATCTCCTCCACCGGCTGGCGGGGAACACGGCAGCGAAACTGCCGGTGGAGGAAAAATTCGCGCAGGATGATCTGGAGCAGGTGGATCGACGTCGCCGATTCGCCGGTGAGGGCAATTTCAACCCCGTCGAGTTCCTCGACGGGACGCTCGGAGAAGAGCAGAACGCTCTTGACCGCCCCGTAGCTGCTGATCGCTTGGCCCGGCAGCAGCAGGTACCGCCGCCAGTTGCGGGCGTACTCGAAGGAGGAGGACGGGCTGACGTCGATGGTTCCGGAGGCCAGCTGCCGGTTCAGCTCGGCCGGCACCCCGGCGACGATATTGCCGTCGAACCCGAACTCGGGCAGGTAGTGAAAAAAGGGAGCGCAGTTGGCGTAGGTGATGTGGCCGACATTGAGGGTCATTTCTTTTCCATGCTGAAGAGGGACGAGTCGTCTTCGGCGTCGGGTTCGGCAATGTCGACGCCCCGTTGCGCAAGCAGCGTTCCGGTCACCCAGAGGTAATTGGTGATGGACTGGCCGTACTCGGCCCGGGCGGCGATCTGGTCGGTCCTCGCCCGGGCCAGGTCTTCCTCGCCCTCGAGGACATCGCGGGTGGTGGCGAGCCCGACGGAAAGACGTCCGAGCAGGGTGCGCAGCTGTTCCCTGGCGAGTTCGCGACCCTTCTCCGTTACCTCCACCTTTTTGCGGCTGACCTCGACAAAGCGCCTGGCGGAGCGGATCTCCCGCCGTGTCTGGCGGCAGAGCTGGGCCAGCCGGGCATGGAGGTTTTTCAACAGCAGTTCGATGCGGCGGTATTCGTTTCGCGCCTCCCGGTTGCCGATGGGGTAGGAGAAGTTAAACGCGACTTCCCAGTTGCGGAAATCGTTCGAGCCGATATCGTCGAAGGCGTCGTCGACGTTCTGCCCCAAGCCCTTGTGGGAGTAGGTGGCGCCGAGATCGAGAGCCGGAAGGAGGCGGTTGCGGGCCACCTCGCATTCGATGCGCCGCCGTTCGATCTCCTCGACCTGCCGTAGCAGGTCCGGACGTTTTTCCCGGGCATGGTCGAAGGCGATCCCGTCGTCGACCACGACGTCGGCCGCCACCGGAGGAGGCTCGGCCAGATCGGTCGGCGATTCGGTGTTGAGCAAAACGCCGAAACGGTCCAGGGCGTCCTCGTAGAGGCGCCTGGCATCGAGCAGCTCGCGCTGCCGAAGCTGGAGGCCAACCTCGGCTTCAAGGACCTCGACCGCGGGCAGCACCCCGGCATCCAGCCGGGCGCGGTTTTCCTCGAGAACCCGTTCGGCCAGGGCGACGGAGGATTCGCGGTAGGCCATCTGGTCGCGCAGACTGAGGGCCTCGTAGTAGAGGTGTCGAACATCCCGCACCAGGTCGAAGGCCTCCTGCCGCAGGTCCTGAAACGCTATGCTCCGGTCGCGGGTAGCCAGCAGGATGGGACTTTCGGTCACCGTCCGGCCAAAGTCGCGCAGGAGAGGCTGAACGAGGCTGAGGCCGAGTTCGGCCTGGTAGGAGGGGTTGAACAGGCGGCTGGTGCTGTTGCTGTCCTCGCGGAGGTTGGTGAAGAAGGCACTTAGCCGGGCCCCGAGGGGCAGGAGCTGGGAGACGGAGAGGTTCAGATCGCGATATTTGACGATGTTGGCTTCGGTCTCGCTGATGAATATCAGGTTGGTCCGCTCCCGGCCCTCTCCCTCGGCGACCGTCAACTGAACCTGCGGATCGTAGATTCCATAGCCCTTGCGAACCAGGGCATCGCCGGCGCGGGCCTCGAATTCCAGCGCCCGCAGATCGAGATTGCGCTGCAGGGCCAGGCGCTCGGCGCTTTCCAGGTCGAGAGTGGCGCCGAGACCGGGAGAAGCGCGGAAAAACAAAAATAAGGCGACGATGAACAAACGGCGGATCATGGCATCCAACCACCCGGAGAAACAAGGTGCCTCAACATAAAAAGCGGGATCAAAATTCCCGCCCTTTCGGTCTGTCCTCTCCCCCCAAAACAACCGCGGACATCACTACCCCGCCGCCTCCAGGAACTCGATACTCTTGATGTCGCGCGCCTGGATGCGGAAGGCGCCGTAGTCAGTGCTGCCATAGAAAATGATCCGTTTACGAACGAGCAGCCGGATCTTTTTCTTGGAATCGAGCACCAGATCGGCCGGAACTTCCTGCCCGACCACCTGGTCGAAGTCGACCCTTTCCAGGGTCTTGAAGAGGACCGTGATTTCCCCCTCCCCCCGGCGACCGGTCAGAAACACCTGTCCGTCCATGGAAAAACGGGTCAGTTCGGTCATAACCCCGGCCCGGTCGGTGAGCCGAACCCGGATATTCTCCGTGGTCTTCGGAACCGTTCCCTCGGGGCCGCCCCCCAGACCGCCCATCCCGCATAAAACGAGTCCGGTAAGCAGAATCCCCAACGCCGCAACGACCGATCTCATGGCATGGTCTCCTTTCCGTATCCGGTACGGTATAAGCATAGCATTAGAACATTCGGGGTAAACCCCGGCCGCACCTTCAGGCGATCCCCTGAAGATTCCACCGAGGGTTCTCGTATTTTTCCCTACACAGCACGGCGGCCCGGGCGCGTTCTTCGGGCGTCGGGCAATCCTCTTCCAGGGCGATATCCCAGGATGAGCAAAAAGACTCGATGAGCCGATCCTCGACGGTGCCGATCTCGACCGGCTGCTCCAGCCACCGGTTTAGCCACCCCACCGATTCCAGCAGATGACGGATGCCGGACTCGGGAACTCCGGCACTGGCGCTCAGAGCCCGGCAGAGGCGATCCACATCGATCTCGACGGGAATGGATCCGTGCTGGAGGAAGGCGTTTCCCTGCCTTTTCTGGGCACTGCCGGTCACCTTGCACCCCCGGAAAACGAGCTCGTAGGCCGAGGGGGCGGTAAAGCAGACGGCGGGAACCTCCCCTGCGCCCGAACCTCGGCTCCTTCCCGGGGCCATCGAAGCCTCGAGCCCCAGCGACGCCAGGGTCTGCCGCAGGACATCGGCGATGCGCCGGTAATTTCCCAGGATGCCGCCGGGGAAGAGGTCGCTTCGCTCCGGAGAGATGACCGCGTAGGTCGCTTCCCGGTCGTGCAGCACGGCCCGTCCGCCGGTAGACCGGCGAACCACGTCCAGGCCCAGGTCCCGGCAGGCCGCGAGGTTCACCGCATGCCGGCCGCGCTGGCCGTAGCCGAGAGTGACGGTGGGCGGGTCCCAGCGGTAGAGGCGAAGCACCGGCCGGGACCGGCCGGAGGCCACCGCCTCCAGCAGCGCCTCGTCCAGCGCCATGTTCTCGGCCCCGCCGAGTGCTCCCGAGCGGATCAGCCGCCAACGGCGATACGGCATCCAACCTCTCCCGGAAGAAAAGGCCGGACAAATGTCCGGCCTTCTTATCTCCTGCTACCAGACCAGCCTCTCGAGGAAGCCGGTGTCGACGTTCTTGCCCTCGATGAATTCCTTATTGCCCATGATCCGCTGGTGGAAGGGGATCGTCGTCTTGATCCCCTCGATGATGTACTCGTCCAGCGCCCGCGCCATGCGCTTGATGGCCTCTTCGCGGGTCTCGGCATGAACGATCAGCTTGGCGATCATCGAGTCGTAGTGCGGCAGGACAGTGTACTGGTCGTAGACGGCGCTGTCGACCCGAACGCCCAGGCCGCCGGGAGTATGGTAGCCGTCGATCTTGCCGGGGAAGGGGGTGAACTTCACCGGGTCCTCGGCATTGATCCGGCACTCGATGGCGTGGCCCTGAATGACGATGTCCTTCTGCTCGAAACGCAGGGGCTCGCCGGCCGCCGACCGGATCTGCTCCTTGATGATGTCGACGCCGGTGATCATCTCGGTCACCGGGTGTTCGACCTGGACGCGGGTGTTCATCTCCATGAAGAAGAAGTTGCAGTCCTTGTCGAGGAGAAACTCCATGGTGCCGACGCTTGAGTAGCCAACCTTCTTGGCTGCCGCCACTGCGCACTCGCCCATCTTCCGCCGGATCTCGTCCGTGAGCACCGGACAGGGGGCCTCCTCGATGAGCTTCTGGTGACGCCGCTGAATCGAGCAGTCGCGCTCACCGAGGTGGATGACGTTTCCGTGCTTGTCGGCCAGTATCTGGATCTCGACATGACGCGGCTGCTCGCAGAACTTCTCGATGTAGACGTCGGGGTTGCCGAAACCGGCCTGGGCCTCAGTGCGCGCCGCGGCAAAGGCGTTGGCCAGGGAGGCGGGCGAATGAACCACCTTCATGCCACGCCCGCCACCGCCGGCGGTCGCCTTGATGATCACCGGGTAGCCGATATCGGCGGCGATCTTCTTGGCCTCCTCGACATTGGGAACGTTCTCCTTGGTGCCGGGAAGAATCGGCACCCCGGCCTCGGTCACCGTCTGGCGGGCCTGGATCTTGTCGCCCATCAGACGGATGTTTTCTGGCGTCGGGCCGATGAAGGTCACGCCGCAGCTGCGGCAGATCTCGGCGAACTCGGCATTTTCGGACAGAAAGCCGTATCCGGGATGGATGGCGTCGGCGTCGGTGACCTCGGCGGCACTGATGATGGCCTGGACGTTCAGATAGCTCTGGGCGCTGGCGGCGGAACCGATACAGACACTCTGGTCGGCGAGCTTGACGTGCAACGCCTCGCTGTCGGCATCGGAGTGGACGGCCACCGTCTTGATGCCCAGCTCCTTGCAGGCGCGGATAACGCGGAGGGCTATCTCCCCCCGATTGGCAATCAGGATTTTATGGAACATGCGCTTCTCTCTCCGAAAAACGGGTTGAGCTACGCCGCAGCAAGCTGCGGGGTACCAGAATTCAGAATACGGGACCTTTCGCCCTCTTCCCTCTTCCTTGCTCCCGCCTTTTTACAGGGGCTCAACCAGGAAAAGGGCCTCGCCGAACTCGACCGGCTCGGCATCCTGCTTGAGGATTTCAACGATCTTGCATTTGAATTCGGCCTCGATCTCGTTGAAGAGCTTCATCGCTTCGACCAGGCAGACCGTCGCTCCCTTTTCGACCACGGAGCCGACCTCGACGAAGGTATCGGCATCGGGGCTGGGCTTGCGGTAGAAGGTGCCGACGATCGGGGACGGAATAGTTTCGTATTTTTCGTCGACCGCGACAGGCGCCGGCTGCCCCTCGGCGGCCGGCGCGGGAGCGGCCGGTTGAGGAGCGGCCAGGGGAGCGGCCGGGGCCAGCGCCTGGGGCGCCTGGACATGCACGATCTCCTGGGTCGTTCCCCGCTTGATGACGATTTTCTCGTCGGCGTTTTCCATCTCGAATTCGGAAATATCGGTATCGGTCACCATCTTGATGAGGCTTCGCAGATTCTTGATATCCATTGACTCTATTCCTCCTTGCAACTTTTTGGCTTCCACGTTTGCCAGGGTGTAACTATTCAGCACAACCCGCATTTTCCCCTCTGGCCGCGTTGCCGTGCTGCTCGAATGCTCACAATGCTGGGGTATGTTGCGCTTCCGCGCTGCTCGCGCCTTGCCGGAGAACACGATTCGCGCATGCTGAACAGTTACGTCGGAGCGAGCGCAAACCGGTCAAATATCAGGTTCCCGGTCAGACCGGGAGGGTACGAAAATCCTTGGCGATGCGGGTCAACGGCCGGCAGCCGTCGGCGGTGACCTGCATCATGTCCTCGATGCGGACGCCGCCCAGGTCGGGGATGTAGATTCCCGGTTCGACGGTAAAAACCATCCCCTCCTCGGCCACCGTTTCGGAACGGGGAGAGACGGTCGGGAACTCGTGCACTTCCAGGCCGACGCCGTGCCCCAGTCCGTGTCCGAAATACGATCCGTAACCCTGGCGATCGATATACCGGCGGGCCGTCGCATCGATGTCCTTGAGGGCGACCCCCGGCCGGATCTCCGAGATGGCGCGATCATGGGCCTCGAGGACGGTGTCGAAAATCTTCCTCAATTCGGGCTTCACCTCCCCGACCGCCACGGTAACCGTCTCGTCGGAATGGTAGCCCTTGAATCGGGTGCCGAAGTCGAGCGTCACCAGGTCGCCCGTCTCGATCGGCTTGGCGGAGGCGATGCCGTGGGGCATGGCGCCCCGGGTCCCGGAGGCGACGATGAAGTCGAAGGCCTTCTCCTCTCCGCCGAGCCGTTTCATGGCAAATTCGAGCTCCAGCGCCACCTCCCGTTCCACGGCTCCGGGCCGCAGCAGGGGAAGGATGTCCTCGAAGGCGGCCGCCGAGATGCGAGTCGCTTCGAGGATCGCCGCGATTTCATCGGCATGCTTCCTGCCCCGGAGCGGGAGAAGTTCCTTGGCCAGCGGGTGCCATTGCCATTCGGGCAGGCCTTTCTCCTTGAAGCGCCCGACCATGGCGAAGGAAGTCGTCTCGGCCTCGAACCCTATCCGCCTGGCGCCGCACTCTTTGAGCAGAGCGACGATCCCGGCGACCTTTTCCGCATATTCCCTGACCCCATCGGCCAGGACCTGCTGGCGGGCCTGGGTGGTATAGCGGGAGTCGGTGAGAAAGCAAGTCCGCTCCCTGGTCACCACCAGAGCCCCGTCTGTACCGGTAAAACCGCAGAGGTAGCGCAGGTTGGCGAGGTCCAGGAAGACCATGGCGTCGAGACCGGCTGTCTCGAAGACGCTGCGCAGCGAGGGGGTCATGTCTTTTAACATAACGAGGCTTTATCCTCAATAACTATGATTTTATTTTGGATAAAAGACCGCGAAGGGCCAACCGATAGCTTTCCGCGCCGAATCCGCAGACCTGGCCGAGGGCGACGGGGGCGATAAAGGAATGCTGACGGAAGCTCTCCCGGGCATGGATATTGGAAAGATGAACTTCAACGGTGGGAATGGCGACGGCAGAGATCGCGTCCCGCAGGGCGACGCTGGTATGGGTGAAGCCCCCGGGGTTGATGAGGATGCCCTGCACCGCCTCTTGCCGCGCCTGGTGGATACGATCGATCAGTTCGCCTTCGTGGTTGGATTGGTGGCAGCTCAGCGCGAACCCGAGCTCACCGGCCAGATCCGCAAGGTCGCGATTGATATCCTCCAGAGTCTGCCGTCCGTAGACCTCGGGCTCGCGGGTGCCGAGAAGATTGAGGTTGGGGCCATGCAGGACTAGGATCTCCATCTTCCCTTCCATCAGGCCAGGGCTTCCCTGAGCGATTGCGTCTCCAGCTTCAACAGGTAGCGAGCCTTGCCGAAATTACCGCCCTGCGCCAGGGTCAGGGCGACGAAATAATCGTCTGTGATGGTGCGAATGACGACCTGGAATCGCTCGGTCTTCACCGAAACCTCTTCCATGATCCCGGTCTGAAGTATCTCCGCCGTTTTCTTGATTTCTTTTAGCACGTTGGCATATTCAACGGCGATCAGATGCAGGTCGACCCCTTCGCAGGGCTTGAAATATTCTTCGATCGCGATACCGTCATAACCCATCAGAACGGCTCCGACCCCGCCGGCGGTGCCGTCGAGGATTTTCCTCATTATTTCACTGAACATCTTCCCTCCTGCGGCGAATCGCCTCAAGCCATCGTTCAAATTCGGCAACCGTCCCCGAATGAGGGGACACTTCGGCGGGCGACGCGGAAGCCGCCCGGGGTGGTTCCTCTTCTCCGGGAGAAGGTTCCACCGCCGTTTCCGAAGCCAATTCCACAACCTCTTCCGAGGCATTTTCCACGGCCTCTTCCAAAGCTGGTTCTGTTTTCGATTCCTGCCCTTTTGGGCCCGCTTCGGCTTCGATCCGCTTCTTCAGTTCGACCAGTTTTCGGCGAATCGACTCATTATGGGGGTCATCCTGCAGGAGGTCCCGATAGACCTTTACGGCTCGTTGGGGAAAGCCCTGCCGGATATAGAGTTCGGCGATGGTCGGCGTCGAAATAGGACCGCCAGGTCCACGGGGGCCCTCTTCCCGTCGCGGCTTTTCCGCCTCGGGTACCCCCCCCGCGGCAACGGAGGACAGCGGCTTCTCAACTGCCGGAGTCCGGCCGCCGAGCCTGGTCAGCATTTGGCTTGCCATTTCATCGTCAGGCTTCAGGGTCAGCACCCGTTCCAGGAGTCCCCTGGCGGCCTCTTGATCCCCCGTTTTTATCCGGACGCGGGCAAGCCCCTTGATCGCCGCCAGGCTCTCCTTGTCGCGGTCGATGGCCTTGGCAAAGGCGGCCGAGGCCTCTTCGAAGGCTCCGCGCTGGGCATGAATCCGGCCCAGCGCCGTATACCCGGGAGAAAACATGGGCAGCGTTTCTATGCCCCTTTCGGCTATTTCCAGGGCGTCATCGAGAAGGCCCATTTTGCGATAGGTTTCGCAAAGAGGCACAAAAACGGTCGAGTGGGGGTCCTTGGCCAGGATCTCGGTATAGTTGGCGATTTCACCCAGAAGGGATACGGTGTTCTTATCGGGCATGTCTTCACCTGTTTGTGGTGACAAGCTATTTCAATACCGCCTCGAAGAGGGGCTTCGGTTCTTCGATCTCCCGGATCAGGCAATCGCCGATGCCGCGATTGAGAACCAGGCGAAGCACCCCCTCCTGGACTTTTTTATCCCGCCCCATGGCCGAAAGATAGGCCTCAAGGGGAAACTCGGGAGGGGTGACCGGCAGGTCGAAAGAAGACAAGATGTCTTTTACGGCGGCAACATCCAGGGAGGAGCAGAGTTCCATCTCGCGGGAAATGGCGGCGGCCACGACCATGCCGATCGACACGGCTTCCCCGTGCCGGATTTCCCCATACCCGGTGAGGGTTTCCACGGCATGGCCGAAGGTGTGGCCGAAGTTGAGGATCGCCCGCAGAGAGCTTTCCTTCTCGTCAATTTCTACAACATTCGCCTTGATTTGGCAAGACCTCTTTACCGCCTGCACCAGCGCTGCGTGATCGAGTCGGCGCAGACTCTCGCGCTTCTCTCCAAGCCAGTCAAAGAACCCTCGATCCCGGATGATTCCGTACTTGATCACCTCGGCCATGCCGGCGGCGAACTCCCGCGCCGGCAGGGTCTCCAGGGTCGAAACATCGATATGAACATGGACCGGTTGATAAAAGGCCCCGATCAGGTTTTTCCCCAAAGGGTGATTGACCGCCGTCTTGCCGCCGACCGAACTGTCCACCTGCGACAACAATGTGGTCGGCACCTGGACGAATGGAACGCCCCTCAGAAAGGTGGCGGCGGCGAACCCGGTGATGTCGCCGACTACGCCGCCGCCCAGAGCGACGAGGCCGGAAGAGCGATCGAACCCTTTCTCGATCAGCCGGTCGTAGATCGATTCGAGGACCTGGAGGTTCTTGTGTTTTTCGCCCTCCGGGATAATGACCGGGGACACCTCGAAGCCGGCTTCCTCCAGCACCTTTCCCACCCGGGCGCCGAAGAGGTCGGCGACGGCGGGATTGGTCACCACGGCGAGCTTGCGGGGGAAGGAAACCTCCCGCAACGCCTCGCCGAGCCGGTCCATGATGTTCGCCCCGACCCAGATCGGGTAACTCCTCTCGCCGAGGCCGACCGCCAATCGTTCAACCATCCTGAGCCATCTCCATTTTTTCGATCACGATCCGGGCCACACCGGAGACGTCCAGTCCGTCCGTCTCGACAACGATGTCGGCTTGTTCATAAAGGGGCAGGCGCTGCTCCAGCAGGGCCTTGACCCGAGACCAGTCGCCGTTGGCGGCCAGGGGCCGGTCCTTCGTACCGACGAGTCTCGCCCTCAACGTCTCCCAGCGGCTGCGCAGGTAGACGATCGTCCCCAGCCGGCGCATGATCTTCCAGTTTTCGGCGCAGCCGACCACGCCGCCGCCGGTGGCGACAATCGCTTTACGGACATCGGCAAGGGACCGAAGGGCCTCGGATTCCATCTTCCTGAAAACCGTTTCCCCCTCGCGGGCGAAGATCTCAGGAATGGTGCGACCCTCCCGGCCGACGATCCGGGCATCGAGGTCAATCAGGCGAAAGCCGGTCATGCGCTGCAACTCGCGTCCCACGGTCGTTTTTCCCGCCCCCATGAAGCCGACGAGAAAAATATTCCGAGATTCAGAAATTGCGGACATGGTCCCGATAGGCCCGGTGATTGGCCTTGATTTCTTCCATGCAATCGCCACCGAATTTTTCCAGCATGGCATCGGCGACCTCGATCGCCACCACCGCCTCGGCGACGACGGCCGCTGCCGGCACCGCGCAGACATCGGAGCGCTCCACGGTGGCCGAAAAGGATTCCTTGGTTTTCAGATCGACGGTCTGCAGCGGGGCATAAAGAGTCGGGATCGGCTTCATCGCCCCCCGGACAACGAGTGGCTCGCCGTTGGTCATGCCGCCCTCAACGCCGCCGGCACGATTTGTCAGGCGCCTGAAGGCGCCGTCACGATAAACGATTTCGTCATGGACCTCGGACCCCGGCCGTCGCGCGGCCTCGAATCCGAGACCAATCTCCACCCCCTTGAAGGCCTGGATGCTCATCACCGCCGCCGCAAGGCGGCCATCGAGACGGCGATCCCAATGGACATGGCTTCCGAGACCGACGGGAAGCCCCAGCACGGCGACTTCCACCACCCCGCCGAGCGAATCACCCGCCTCTTTGGCCCGATCGATCGCCGCGATCATCTCCTTCCCGGCGGCCGGATCGAAGGTCCGGCAGGGAGACTGTTCGCTCAACTCGAACCGGGCGTCAGGGTCGAGGTCCGCCTGGCCGGCCCGCACCCCGCCGATTTCCGTCACATACCCCCTGACCTCAATGCCCAGGGCGCCGAGAAAGCTTTGGCAAAGGGCTCCGACCGCAACCCGCGCAGCCGTCTCCCGGGCACTGGAACGCTCGAGGATGTTCCTGGCGTCGTCCTGTCGGTACTTGATGACCCCGCTCAAGTCGGCGTGGCCCGGCCTGGGGTGGGTAACGGCGATGCCCTCCTGCCGGTCGCCGGCGCGAGGCGACATCTTCTTTTCCCAGTTGGCCCAGTCCCGATTGCGAACCGCCAGGGTGATCGGCGACCCGATGGTTTTCCCCCAGCGCACCCCGGAGAGAAACGCGACCTGATCCCTTTCGATTTTCATCCTTCCGCCGCGGCCATAGCCCATCTGCCTACGTGCCAGGTGACGGTTGATGTCTTCTTCGGTCAATTCGAGATTGGCCGGAACACCTTCGACAATGGCGGTCAGGGTCGGTCCGTGGGACTCGCCGGCCGTAAGATAGCGCAGTTTCATTTTCTTTATTCCGTTTCTTTTCGATGATCCTAACTGTTCAGCATGCCCGAATCTTGCTCTCCGGCAAGGCGCGAGCGGCGCAGTAGCGCGGCATACACCGGCCAGGTGAGCATTCGAGCAGCACGGCAACGCAGGCAGAGGACAAAATGCCGAATAGTTACCGATGATCTCTCTAAAACCATACTCCCCCTAAGAAACCAGAAACAGCTCTCCAAATCAAGAACTTAAACGAGGTGCCCTTGATGGCCCGGGGGGAAGATTCAACTTTTGGCGGGTTTATCCTCGTCGATGAAGAAAAGGACAGGCGGCTACCTGTCCTTTTCTTCTATCGGCGACCTGAAGAAGACCGACTCGTCATTGATCGAGAATCCGCGGAGTAATGAAGACGAGCAGCTCCGAGCGGTCGTTCTGCTTGTTGGAGGATTTGAAAAGATGCCCGATGATCGGCAGCTTCATCAGAAAGGGAATGCCCTGTTCGCTGGTAGCGTTGCTTTCGGTGAAGATGCCTCCCAGCACCGTGGTCTCGCCATTTTTCACCAGAACCTTGGTGCTGGCCTCTTTTTTGTCGATCCCCGGCGCCGTGGCCCCCGAAACGGTCGTCGGGGTGTTGTTGGCGGCGTTGATGGTAAGAATGACCGAGTTGTCGGGGTTGATCACCGGCGTCACCTCGAGGGAAAGGGTGGCGTCGACGAATTCGGTCTTGGTCCCCTGGTCGCTGACCGACTGGTAAGGAATGGTCGTTCCCTGCGAGATGGTCGCCGACTCGCCGTTGAGGGTGGTCACTCGGGGCTTGGAAATCACCTTGCTCTGGCCGGCGGTCTCGGCCGCGGAGAGGCGCAGGTCGAGAACGGAACTGGAGACGCCGAGCGCACCGAAGGTGATGCCGGTCCCCAGGCCGCCGGCGCCGACCGACGGATTGATGATAAAGCTGCCGCCGCCGCCGATATCGACGGAATTGAGGTCATCGACCGAATTGACACCATCGGCCGCATAGGAAAAGGCCCAGGTGATGCCGAGGTCGCGCGTCAGGTTGGTTCTCGCTTCGACGATTCGGGCTTCGATCATCACCTGCTTCTCGGGGGTATCGAGGATGGCGACCAGCTTCTTGATGTCTTCGACAACGGCAGGAATGTCGGTGACGATCAGCTGCTTGTTGCGGTCGTCGGGGGTGATCTTGCCGCGCTCGGTCAAAAGCTCGCTCGCCGGGCCGGTAACGTTGTTAAGGCCAGTATAGCTGACCGTGATGACTTCCGTGATCACCGGCTCAAGCTCACGTTCCTCCTTGACCGCCATCAATTCGGCCTGGCGCATTTCCCTGATCTGACTGGCGGGAAGGACCCGGACGACATTGCCCTCCCGGATCATCCCGAGATTCTTGATGTCGAGAATGAGGTCGAGAGCCTGATCCCAGGGAACGTCGATGAGCCGTAAGGTGATCGTACCGCCGACCTCGTCGCCGACGATGAGGTTCAGGTCGCTGACCTCGGCGATCAGCTGAAAGATCCTCCTGACATCGGCGTTGTCGAATACCAGGGTAATTTTTTCTCCCTTGTACTGCCCCTTCCCCTCGCCGGAAATTTCTTCGATGGGGCTCCCGGCGAGGGGCTCGGAAGCAGTTGCCGCCATTTCTTCGCCGGCTTTTCCTTCAACCCCGGGGACGGGAACCGTTTCGGCAGCAGTACCCTGCCGCGAAACGGCGACCTCCATCCTTTCATCCTCGGACGGAAGCGCTTCGGCGAACGGACCGTTCTCGACGATAAAGCGAAGCGTCTTGCCTTGCCTCTCGAGGCGGTAGGGAACCGGTCCTTTCAACTCCACGGCAAACCGGACTTCCTGGCTGTCCTTTACGAGCACCGGGTAGGGGGTGATCAAACGGACGGCGCTCGGGAAAGCCGATGTGTCAATTATTCGTCTCTGGTCCCGGTCGATGGTAGCGGCTTTCACTCCAAAGCGAACGATTCCGTCCTCAACCTCCGGATCGATAATCTCCGCCTCCCCCGACAAAGACACGGTAAATACGGACAGGCCATCTTCAACGGAGAAGTCGAGAGCCTCGATCATTACCGGAACCTCGAACACCTCCGGTGCGGCCTCGCTCGCGAGATGCCCCCCCTCTCCCCAGTAAACGCCGAGGACATCGCCGTTTTGACTGACGGAATAATCGGGCAACCCTCCGCTTGCGGCATCGAAGACGAAGCGAACCTTGTCCTTGTAGGTTCCCACCCGAATCTGGCGAAAACCCTGGGCCAGGTCGAACGACCGCTGCTGGAAACCCGGCTTCACGTCGTAGACGTCGACCACCAGGCGAGGCGGCCCGGCCAGGCTGAAGTAATGAAATTTTCCGATGCGGCCATCGGCCCTGAACAGGGTTCGACTGTCACCGGTTTCCACCGACTCGACGATGGTGGCAGGCGAGACGACGTTACCCTTTTCGGGCATGGCGATCGGAGACGCTACCGGCCGCGCTTCCACTTCCGGCTCATTTGCCGGGGTTTCTTCCACGGACGTCGTTTCAGCACCTTCCGTCCGAACAACCTCCGCCATGGCGCCGCTGTCATCGGTCTTAACCGCGCCGCCGAATTTGAGCTGAAACACGGTCCCTTCAACAGCGACGTCGTATTTCCCGACATCCGAAAGAAGCAGTTCCACGCGGCCGAGGTCCCCGGAGGTCAGCTTAAGGGACGAGATCCGGATTTTGTCGAGGGGGGGAGAATTCGCATCGACGAGGGGCTGCACGCCCGAGACATCCATTTCCGGAAAGTCGACCACCACCCGTACAGGGTCGGAGGAATCGTAAACGGTGTAGCGATAGCCCACGGGCTTTTCCGTATGCAGCCGAACGACGGGAGCTCCGGCCTCCTGTTCGACATCGACGGAAAGGAGTCGATTCCGCCCCTCGGCGGCATGCGAAGATAAAGGAGCGCCAAGAGTCAGCAGGAAAATTCCCAGACCGACGGCAGTTGAAAAAAAGCCTCCCAACCGCTCAAAACCAGAATGAAACATCTTATTCCGCTCCTTCCCGTTCAGGGACTTTGATTTCCTTGGTACCCGTCCTGACCTCGCCCGAGAAATCAAGATAGGGTTCCTCCACGACCACGGCCTTCGCGTTGATATCAACGACCGTCCCGTCATGCGGCCCCACCTTTGTCCCGGCCTTCAAAATATACGATTTCCCGTCGGGGGCGACGACCAGGGCTCGAGGTTCTCCCTTGCCGACGATAATTCCCATCAGATTCAACTGTGAAACCTCGAACTTCTGCAGCGGAGTCAACGGCACACCGGTAAGCTGAATCGATCTCTTCCCCGAAAACGGCGGCTGAAAGGGGTCGCGGCGGCCTGCCGGATCGTAAACGTATTCCGGCTTTTTCTCGACCGGTTCTTTCCGGACGTCCTCGGTTACGGCCTTCTGCTTCGGAGTGGGGATTTTTTGCGAGGGCGTTGAAGGAGGCGCGGGCTCCTCCTGGCCGCACGATACAAGAAACGCCCCGACAAGAAATACAACGAGAAGCAGATATCTCTTCATTATCAAGATAGTTCCCTTTGTCTGCAACTGTTTCAGCCCCCCTCAACAAAGCGGAAGGTGGTCGCAGTGCAGTTGACCTGAATGGTGGTCTCCCCTCCGGAGGTCTTGGGCTGGCTGATCGTGACGTTATTGACATTGACGATGCGGGACAAATCGCCGACATCCTGAAAAAAGAGGACCAGTTCGTGGAACGACCCCATCAATCTCAGCGATACCGGTACTTCTGCGTAGAAGCCCTTCACGGACTCGCCCGCGGGCCGGAAACTCAATACGTCGAGGCCATTCTCCTTGGCGAGCGAGGCGATATTGGTCAGCAGGGTGGGAATCTCCTTTTTATTGGGAAGCTGGGTGAGGGCGGCCTCCAGTTGTCCCTGCATTTTTTCGTACTCGGCCTTGAACTTCGGCAAGTTCCGCGCAATGCGCCGGTCCTCCTCCAGCTTGGTCGCCAGGGACCTGTTGCGGTCCTGCAAGCCCCTGTATTCGTCGAGCTTGGGCATATAAACTAAATAAACGAACCCGCCAACGATCAGCAGAAGGAATACACAAAGGATGATGACCCTTTGATAAACCGGCAGTTTCAATATTTTTTCAACGCGAGGATTCATGAGGACTCACATTTTTTATTTTTTCGAAGAAGTCTCGTCCGGGGATTCGACCTGGGCCTTGACGCTGAACGTATTGAATTTTTGCGCCCCCTGTGTTCTCTGCTCGACCCCCTGCAATTCCACATTTCGATAATAGGGAGAGGCTTCCAGGTCCCGAAGAAAGGTAGCGACCGTTTCCTCATCCGTGCCGGTACCGCGAAGGGCAATGGACTCATTGCTTTCGGAGAAAGATTCCAGCCACAGCTTTTCCGGAACCGACCGGCTCAACTCATCGAGCAGATGAACCGGGCCGGTGCGCCCCTTCTTGAGTTTATCAAGAACCTCCAGTTTGCCCCTCAGCTCCTTCTGCAACTTCTTGAAACGGCCGACCTCCCCGATCGACTTCCGCAAATGGCTGATCTCGGACTCCTTGGCCGCAATCATCTTTTGTTCCGAGGACATCTTCCCCAGAAGCATCGAATAGACTCCGCCACAAGCCACCAGGACAAGGGCCAGGGCCAGGACGACGACGATAAGCTGCCCGCGCAGCATCTCCCTTTTTTGTACCGCCTTGACGGGCAAAAGATTGATACGAATCATTTGTCGCCCAACCTCCTCATGGCAAGTCCTACCGCGACTGGGAAAAGAGGCCCGATACTGCGTATGTAATCCGGATCGAATTCTTTCTCGTTCACGACGACCTGGCGGAAGGGATCGAGCACTTCGACCGGGATGCCCATTCGTTTTTCAAGGGCATCAAGCACCCGCGGCGACTTCGATACGCCCCCGGTGATATAAAGCTTCTGAACTTTTTCGTCGGACGAGGTGGCCGAGAAAAAGTCGAGGGACCTCTGGACTTCCTGGGCCAGGTTTTCGACCGCGTCGGAAACGACCTCTTCCACGGCCCCTGGGTCGACGTCCGCGGCCTCGCCACCGAGCTTGACTTTTTCGGCTTCCTCGTTGCTCAACCCGAGCCGTTTCTGGATCTCTTCGTTGAACATGTTCCCGCCGATCTGGATATCGCGAGTAAAGACCGACTCGCTGCCCCTGAGGATGTTGACGTTCATGGCACTGGCACCCATGTTCACCAGGGCTACAATTTCATCCTCTTCTGATGCGTAGTTGGCCTCGAATGCATTTTCGAGAGCGAAACAGTCGATATCCATCACCAGGGGATTCAGGCCCGCCTCCTTGAAGACGGCGATAAAGTCATTGACGAAATCCTTTTTCGCGGCCACGAGGATGACGTTCATCTGGGAAGGGTCGTCGGCATCGGCGCCGATGATCTGAAAATCGAGGTTGACCTCGGAAATTTCAAAAGGAATATACTGCTCGGCTTCCCATTGAATGGAAGACTCCATCTCCTCTTCGGTCATGATCGGCAAGAGGATCTTGCGAATGATGACCGAGTGCCCGGAAACGGAGGTGGCGACGTTTTTTGTCTTGACCTTCAGGCTTTCCACCAGGTTGCGGACACATTCCACAACCGAACCGGAATCCATGATGGCGTTATCGACAATGCTTTCGGGATTCAGATGGGCGATGCCGAGATTGACCAGGTGAAAGACCCCCTTGGCCTCCCGGAGCTGAACCAGCTTTACCGCGCTCGACCCGATGTCGACGCCGATGATATCTTTCTTGGTCTTGAGTAGCATCTATGACCCTGCATCAAAGGTAGGAGAAAAATGAATTCTCTTCGTCATTCCCGGACAGATCTAGCAAGCGCCATACCAGCGCTATTGAGGAAATACCTTTTCCCGGTCCTCCAGCTTGAGGTCCAGGGCAAGAATGATCTTGCGCATGGTCGCCATTCGGCAGTCGGCGCCCTTTTCTATGCGATCCACCGTGATGGGCGATATTCCGGCCTTTCGTGCCAGCTCGGCCTTGCTCATCAAGAGCGATTCGCGGATTTTCTTAACCCTGTTTTTGGCCATGTCCCAACTTCCGTCAACATGCAGGTTAGATTAAATTAGGCATAATTATATGCCAATTGAAACATCTGTCAAGAAAATATCGCTAACGGCATTTTGACAAAGCATTGAAATTGCGAGAGAAAATGACCAGAAGACAAGATGGTGCACATTCCGCCCGACTCACCCACAATATATGGTGGCGTAAGGCCCCTTCATTTTTTTCCAAGGAAAGGAGAACCAGCTTGACCATTCATCCAAAAAACGGCAGTTGATCACGCAACGCCGCAACGGATGCAACGAAATCAAACGATTACATTCCCAAGAAAACTTACCGGATGGGAAGCTTGATGGCTTCGCAAAAAGTCAAATCATTCACCACGGAGATCACAGAGATTGCCGAGACCACAGAGAAAGCCTAACAAAATCGATTATTTTTCTCTGTGGTCTTGCCGTCCCTCAGCGTTCTCTGTGGTAAGGCTTGAGAATTTGCGATCTCATCAGGCTTCAGAGGAAATAAAAAAATCTTCTCTCATCCGCGGATGCACGCAGATTGACGCAGATAAAAACAGGATCAAAAATCTATCCCGAGAAGTGTACAATCAGCGGTTACAGAAAAATCCATACTGAATGATCCGGACTAAAAAAGGGAAAGATACCAGCGGACAAGCTGCGGACCCCGGAAAAGCCAGATCAGCGCCGAAGCGGCCAGAAAGGGACCGAAGGGGATGGCCAGCTTGCGGTCGGAACCGGTAAGGAGCATCAGAGGAACACCGACGAGGGTCCCCAGAAAAGAGCTGAGGAAGATGACGGGGAGCATCGCCCGCCAACCGAGAAAAGCGCCGAGCATCGCCAGGAGCTTGATGTCGCCGCCCCCCATCCCCTCCTTTTTGGTCAGCATTTCATAAATAAGCGCCACCAGAAAGAGGCTCCCGCCACCCACCAGAATACCGATAAGGGAATCGAGCCACGAGACCCAGGGGATGGCAAAGGAACAGACAAAACCCACAACGATGCCTGGCAGGCTGATGACGTCGGGAATGATCTGGTGATCAAGGTCGATGAAAGTGATGGCTACGAGAGAAGCACAAAAAACCCAGTAAACGGGGGTGGCCCAGTGAAATCCGAAATCGTAAAGTACCGCTGCGAACAGAATGCCCGTCAGGGCTTCCACCAGGGGATAACGAGGGGAAATCCGAGCCCGGCAGGAGGCACATTTTCCCCCCAGGACCAGGAAGCTGAATATTGGGATGTTCTGGTACCAGCGGATCGCTGTTCCGCAGTGAGGACAGCGAGAAGCTGGACGCACGATCGACTCCCCGGCGGGGATGCGGTAAATGCAGACATTGAGAAAGGAGCCGATGGCGGCTCCCAGACAGAATGCGAAGGCCAGAGGTAAATAATAAAAAATCAAGCCCTTCTCCAAGTCGTTTCAAACGAAAACCTGCATTTAGCCACGGATAACCACGAATAACTTCGGATAAGGCCACAACAAGCCTTTGGAACCATGTTCACCTGTTTGGTTCCTCGAATTTCGTCTATATTTATTTGAACTATCCGTGTGCATCCGTGTGCATCCGTGTGCATCCGTGTGCATCCGTGTGCATCCGTGTGCATCCG
>Ga0102953_1000649_pt1 | contig 23564 bp, 21 predicted proteins | sample SalPon2A_C_D2_MG_FD_78509 | JGI IMG/M metagenome (GOLD analysis project Ga0102953, IMG submission 78509) | Soil microbial communities from South San Francisco under conditions of wetland restoration - Salt Pond MetaG R2A_C_D2_MG | ecosystem: Environmental > Terrestrial > Soil > Wetlands | place... | reverse complement strand
GATAATTATCCGATTATATTCGCAATGGCTAATCCTGACCCCGAGATATCCTATGCTGATGCAAAAGATGCCAGGAAAGAAATAATTATGGCTACAGGCAGATCTGATTATCCGAACCAGGTAAATAATGTACTGGGCTTTCCTTTTATCTTTCGCGGAGCTCTTGATGTTAGAGCAAAAGCAATAAACGAAAAGATGAAAGTTGCAGCAGCAAGAGCAATAGCAGAGCTTGCGAAAGAAGGTGCTCCTGAAAGCGTTGCAAAAGCTTACGGTGTATCGAAATTCGAATTCGGTCCTGATTATATAGTTTCGAAGCCATTTGACCCGAGGGTTTTCGTAAAAGAATCGGTTGCAGTCGCTGAAGCAGCTATTGAATCCGGTGTTTCAAGAATAAAAATAGATCTTGATGCATACAGTGCCAGTCTTGAGAATAGAATAAAGCTGGACTGAGTGTCTATTTAAATTCTATTTATACCGGTATAAACCGCAGAACAATTATTATATTTTCTTCTCAAAAATATATCTGCAATAAGGAACAGATTTATAGTCATATAGATGCATAGATCCGTAATATTTGATATGGACGGTGTAATCATAGATAGCGAGCATCTATGGGAGCGAACCGAGAAGATATTACTTGCTTCAAAAGGGCTTGAGTATGACGACAGATACAGGTACAAAATAATCGGTTTGAACCAAATTGATTCCGCTTTACTATTGAAAGCACATTTTGACTTAAAGGATTCTGTAGATTTTATAATAGGACGCAGAATCGAGATACTTCTCGGACTCTACGATCAGCATCTCAATATGAAAGAAGGAATACCAGAATTATTGAATAAACTTTCTAAAAAAGGATTTCCTATCGCTCTCGCTTCGAGTTCCCCTGGCAGGGTAATTGATTTTGTACTTGATAAGTTTGATTTAAAGAAGTTTTTCAATATAATTGTTTCCGGCGAATCAACTACGAGGGGAAAACCTCATCCTGATATCTACATTTTTACTTCAGATAAACTCGGGATACCACCATCTGCTTGCATAGTAATCGAAGATTCCGCTAACGGCGTTAAAGCTGCTAAAAATGCCGGTATGTACTGTATTGCAGTACCGGACAGAAGATTGTCATTAAAAGAATTCCTTATAGCGGACGAAATAGAAAAAGATATAGTTTCTCTTTTGAACAACTGTACAATCAATACAAATATTTGTTAATCTCTGGCGGGAGGTGCCATGAATTCAGGTCCAATAGGATCAGTCACAGTGGTTTCAACGATATTCTCAATTTTTTTTATTGATTCATCATCAAGCTTCCACCTGAATATACTTTCCAGTTCATCCAGCTGATCAGGTTTTCTCGCGCCCCATAAGGCGAATTCATTTACGGTGCGGTCCAGGACCCATCTAACGGATAATTGTAATACATTTGAATTGAAATTTTCTTTTGCAAAATCGTCGAGCTTCTTTACTGCGTTTATGTATTGATCGAATCTTTTTCCAGAGAACTTGGGGTCCTTTTTCCTTATATCGTCTCCTTTAAATACCGTATCACTGCTAATTTTTCCACTGAGGAGTCCTCTGCAAAGGACGCCATAAAGAAGCATGTGTATATTATTTCCCCTGCAATAAGGCATAACATCATCTTCGATACCTCTCTCCAGAAGATTGTAAGGAGGCTGGGAAGTGCTTAATGAAGATACTGAATTGAATCTTTTCATCTGTTCTACACTGTAGTTACTTACACCAATAGCACGTATTTTGCCTTCTTTTTTAAATTTTTCCATAACCCTGGCTGTATCTTCTATCGGAGTATTCGGATCCGGCCAGTGGATCTGGTAGATATCTATATAATCCGTCTGTAGGCGTTTCAGTGAATCGTCTATCTCTTTTGTTAAACGTTCCTCCGTTGAATTTCTGTATATACCCTTGCTATTCCATTCAAGGCCTGCCTTTGTTGCCAGTATTATTTTTTCACGATCTACAAAATTCTTAACAGCTTTACCGACGATCTTTTCTGAAGCGCCGAATCCATATACTGCAGCAGTATCGATTATGTTAATTCCTTTATCGATGGCGGTCTGAATGGTTTTTATTGATGTTTCTTCATCACTTCCACCCCATAACCAGCCACCAATTGACCATGTTCCAAGACATATTCTGGATGTTTTTATATCAATATTGTCGATACTTGCAAATTCCATATTTACTCCTTATCGAAAGAATTGGTGATCTGATATAACATATCCCTGACTTTGGGAATAGTTGGTAATCTGAATTTGGCTTTGGATGGTCCGAATCCGACTTTGATTGAAATCGCCTGCCTTGGCAGTATCTCAAATATATCCTCATCGGTCCAGTCATCGCCAACCGATAGTATAAGGTCCCACTTCTGATTGTTGAGCCAATATGATGCGCCCTTGCCTTTATTCACACCTGATGATTTGATTTCTATCACCTTGTTGCCTTCAAGTACTCCCACATTGAGATTTGATGTTATATGTGAGAGGTCGTCTTTGAGTTCCCCTACCCTGACGGCAGCAAGAGCAGGGTCTACTTTTCTGTAATGCCATGCTAGTGAATAATTTTTTTCTTCTATGAACGACCCCGGGGTCCTGTCAACAAAAATTTCCAGTATAGGCTTTATCTCCGTTTTCCATTTATCGGACATTGAGTCTATTGTTTCCCATTTTTTGCGTTTAACCCAAACTCCGTGTTCCGCAACAAGCCCGTTGGTGACTTTACCAAGCCACTTTTCCAGGGTTTCCTTGTCCCTCCCGCTTATAATAACTGTTTCTGTATTAGAGTTATTTTTCAGTTTACTTAATATCTCATAAAGCTGTTTATCAGGTTTTACTTTTTGAGGGTCATTATCAAAGGGCATTAAAGTTCCATCATAATCGAGCAATAGAAGTGATTTTTTACTCTTGCTCACCCTTTTTACCAGATCGGAGATGTTCTTGGTAGTAAGTTCCTTGGAAATCATATTGTACTGTATTGATTTAATCTGATCGAGCCTGTCGAGATAATCTCTTATCCACCTTTCAATGTTGTATCTTTTAAGTCTACTCCTCATTTTTTTCATTCTTTTTGACTGTTCGCTTTCCGACATTTCAAGAGCGGCTTTAAGTGCGTTCGCACTTTCCTCTACATTATTTGGATTGATTATTATTGCTTCTCCAAGTTCTTTTGCCGTACCTGCCATCTCTCCCAGTATCAATACTCCCTTTTCTTTTATTCTGGACGCCACATACTCCTTTGCTATCAGGTTCATACCGTCACGTAACGGGGTAACGAAAAGAACATCTCCAAGTGTATAAAGCGATACCAGATCATCAAAAATAAAAGAACGGTAGAGATACCTTATCGGTTCCCAGGCAAGAGTAGCATATTTACCGTTTATCTTGCCCACTAGATTGTCTACTTCTTCTTTAAGTTGTTTGTATTGTTCGACCTCTGTTCTGGACGGCACTATCACTAAAAATAACAGTACTTTTTCATTATATTGAGGGTTCTGTTCCAGGAAAAGATCAAATGCTTCAAGTCGGTGAGGGATCCCTTTTGAATAATCCAGTCTGTCTATGGAGAGTATTATCTTGTAATTTCCTCCGATCCTCTTTTTAATCCTTTTTACTTTATCCTTAACTACACTTTTTTTGGGAGCGCTGGCAAATTTTTCATAATCTATTCCCATGGGGAATGCATCTATTCGGAGCGCGCGGTTTTCGACGGTTAATTGCCCCAGGGAATGCTCGATCCCTCTTATCCTTCTTACGCTCTCTCCAAAGTGGCGCACATAGTCAAAGGTGTGGAAACCTATCAGGTCGGCCCCGAGTAAACCGTCTATTATCTCCTTACACCATGGTATAAGTCTGAAAATTTCTGATGAAGGAAAAGGTATATGAAGAAAGAATCCTATCTTTGCTTTTGGTAATTTATTCCTCACCATTTGCGGTAATAACATCAGATGGTAGTCATGTATCCAGATGATGTCATCTTTGTCCGCTACTTCAAGTACAGCATCGCAAAATTTTTCGTTTACTTTTTTGTAACATTCCCAGAATGATTTCTGGTATATACCGTATTGAATAAAATAGTGAAAAAGCGGCCAGATGGTTTCATTACAGAATCCGTAGTAATAATCCTCGATTTCCTGGTTGGACAAAAAGACAGGGTGTAAGTTCTCCTTGTTCAGTTTCTTTATCAGCTCGGCGATGGTTTTTTGATTGCTACGTGTAAAATCCATTCCCGGCCATCCTATCCATGTTTGCTCTATGTCTAGGTTGAGAGAACTAATACCAGTGGCCAGTCCACCTACACTGGGTTTGATATTAAATTTTCCACTTTCCATCTCCACTGTTACGGGTAATCTGTTGGAAACAACAATTAGCTTACTCATTTAAAATTTGAGTATATCTAATTATCTGTCATAGTTAAAATATTTCTTAATTAAGCAAAATGATTTTTTTATCTGAAAAATTCGAGTAAAATTAAATTTAATTAATTATGAGTATTACAAAACATATATCCAAGGTTATTATTCTTATCTTTCTGTTATCTCTTATCTTACTGATGTATTTCGGTGTCTTCGGTACAGCCACAAAAGAGGAGAAATCCCCCTTAATAGACAGACCTGCACCTGACTTCAAACTTGAAACATTTGATGGTAAATCAATCGACCTTTCGGACCTGCATGGGAATGTAGTAGTCATGAATTTCTGGGCTTCGTGGTGTATCCCCTGCCAGTCTGAAGTAGATGTTTTGGAAAATGCCACTAACGAATACAGAAACATGCCCGTTAGCATTATTGGTGTAAATATCTGGGACGATAGGGAAAATGCTGTTGATTTTATCAATAAGTATAATGCCGATTTCGTGAACACATATGACCCGAAGGGGCATATACAGGTTGATTTTGGTGTCAGAGGGGTACCTGAAACCTTTTTTATCAACAAAGACGGGATAATTATCAAAAAATATTCCGGTCAGATAACGGGAGATATGCTTCATAAATTAATAAGTGAAATACTTGCAGGCAAGAAGGGCAAAGATGTCTGATTCATATAAAATCCTAAGTTTTACTCTAATCACTATACTTCTTTCATGTTCTTTTGCTGTTGCGGACCAGCTCGATACTCAAGTTTATGATATTGCTCAGGAACTTATGTGTCCTGTATGCAGGGGACAAACCGTTGCCAATTCAAATTCCGAGCTTGCACATGACATGAGAATGGTTATAAGACAAAAGCTTCAGGAGGGTAAGACCAAACAGCAGATACTGGACTACTTTACCGCCAGGTATGGAGATACGGTACTTTCATCACCACCAAAAAGAGGTGTCAATCTCGTATTATGGTTGTTACCATTGTTTGCTCTGATAGCAGGATTAGTTTTTCTACTTTGGTTCCTTAATAAAGAGAGATCTGATAACAATGTCGGATGGAGTAGCAAAAAAAAGGAAAGTATTGACAAAGATATTTTAAAGAAAATCGATAAGGAACTACATTCTCATAATCAGTAAAAGAATTCTCTCCCTTTTTTAATGACTTTGTCCAGTTCAGAATCACAGTCATACCAGTTGAGATCATTTTCTTTTCTTAACCATGTGATTTGTCTCTTGGCATATCTTTTTGTATCTCTCTTTATAAGATATTTGGTATTTTCAAGATCTATCTCGTTATTGAGGAAACTGTTCACCTGCTTATATCCGATTGATTGCATAGGTTTAATGTCTGTGTTGTAGCCGAGCTTTCTTATATATTTGACTTCATCAATAAATCCTTTGTCGAACATCGATTCGACTCTGTCGTTAATATTATTTCTAATTTTTTCCCTATCATTATACAAAGCGACTTTTAAGGTTGAAAATCTGTTCTCATCAAAATTATGATTTTTTTTGAGTGTAGAGAACTTTTTACCTGTTGTATGGTATATCTCAATAGCTCTTGTAATTCTTACATGATCGTTGGGATGAAGTTCATCTGCAGACTCAGGATCAATGTCCATAAGTCTTTTATATAGATATTCAATTCCATGTTCACTAAGGGTATTGTAAAGATTTTTTCTGATTAGAGGATCTGATTTGACATCCTGAAGAAGGCCGTTCAATAGTACTTTGATATAAAGAAATGTGCCACCTGTCACTATAATATTTGTGTCCCGGGAGATCTTTTCAATATCACCAAGGGCCATTTGCATATACTTTCCTGCGTTACAGACTTCATCAGGATCAAGTATATCTATCATGTAATGTTTTATTCTTTTTTGCTGTAATGGGGATGGTTTGGCAGTACCGATATCAAAATACCTGTAAATCTGCATTGAGTCGGCATTTATAATAACGCAATTAAGTTTTGTAGCCGCCTCGACAGCAAAATCGGATTTGCCAATTGCAGTAGGTCCGTATACTGCAAGAATTTTTCTTTTGTTTGATATTTTACTGTTGTTGATTTTTTTGAATACTAGTTAACCGATTTGTAATCTTCGATATTTTCATCCAAAGCTTCTTTTCTGCTCAGCCTGATTTTACCGTCATTTTCCTTACCTATGCATTTTACCAGCACTTCATCACCTTCTACCAGTATGTCTGTAACCTTTTTAACCCTGTAAGGTGCAAGTTCTGATATGTGAACAAGACCGTCCTTACCGTTCTTCATCTCAACAATAGCACCGAATTCAAGTACTCTTTTGACTTTACCCAGATATACCTTTCCGACTTCGATGTCCTCGGTAAGTTCATTAATATATTTCATGGCCGCTTCACACGCTTCTACGTTTGTGGCAGCAATATTAACTTTTCCGCTGTCGTCTATGTCTATCTCAACACCTGTTTCTTCAATTATCTTTTTGATTGTTTTACCACCGGGTCCAATTACATCCTTAATCTTATCGGTATCAACCTGCATTGTAACGATCATTGGTGCATATTTGGATATCTTTTCTCTGGGCTGAGCAATAATATCATTCATTTTACCAATAACGAACATTCTTGCCTGTTTTGCCTGTTCAAGTGCCCGGGTCAATATCTCTTTTGTGATCCCCTTGATCTTTATATCCATCTGTAAAGCGGTTATACCCTTTGTTGTTCCGGCGACTTTAAAATCCATATCTCCAAGATGGTCCTCATCACCAAGTATATCGGATAATATTACAAAATCGTCTCCCTCCTTTATCAAACCCATAGCAATTCCGCCAACAGGGGAGGAGATCGGGACACCTGCATCCATTAAAGATAAGGATGCACCGCATACAGTTGCCATTGAAGATGAACCATTTGATTCAAGAACCTCAGATACAACTCTCAGTGTATACGGGAAATCATCATTTTTTGGTAGTACCGATGATATAGCCCTTTCAGCGAGAGCACCGTGACCAATTTCACGCCTTCCAGGCCCCAGCCTGAAAGATACTTCACCAACGCAGTATGGTGGGAAATTGTAATGTAGCATAAATGTTTTTGATGAATCTCCCTCTAGAGCATCGATCCTCTGGGCATCATACGAAGTCCCGAGTGTAGTAGCAACAATAGCCTGAGTTTCGCCTCTTGTGAACAATGCTGAACCATGTGTTCTCGGAAGTAAACCGATTTCTGCAGTAATCTCTCTTATATCGGTAAAATCCCTTCCATCAGGTCTTTTTTTGTCTTTTATAATTTTTTCTCTTACGATATCCTTGACAAGGTCTTCGTAGATTGCACTGATTTCCGATTCACTTTCTGGATATTCTGTCTCAAGTTGTTCAATTAATTCTTTACGTATTTGTTTTATTATATTTTTTCTTTGATCTTTGGATGGTGCTATTATCTGTTCGTTAATTTTATTAGCGGCGATTTCTCTTACCTTTTCAACAAGAGTTGTATCTTTTTCCTGAACTTCAAGTTCCCTCTTGTTTATTTCCATTCCCTCTGTTAAAAGATCCTGTAGTTTTAGGAATTCTAGATTTGCGTTCTGTGCAAACATCAGAGCTTCAATCATATCATCTTCGCTTACTTCCCTGGAACCACCTTCTACCATTACAATTGCTTCACTGGTTCCGGCAACCATCATTTCGATGTCGCTTCGTTCAGATTCCTCATTGGTCGGGTTACATATGAATTCACCGTTAATACGGCCTACCCTTACCGCTGCCACAGGACCATCAAACGGAACGTCCGAAATCTGGAGTGCTGCAGACGCAGCTACCAGTGATAATGCATCAGGATTATTTTCCTGGTCTGCGGAAAGAACGGTCACGATTATCTGTGTTGGAAAAAAGAAGTTCTTGTCAATCAATGGTCTTACAGGTCTGTCAATAAGTCTGGAATTTAGTATTTCCTTTTCACTGGGCCTACCTTCTCTTTTGAAGAACCCACCTGGTATCTTCCCGGCAGCATAGGATTTTTCCTGATAGTTTATCGTAAGGGGGAGAAAATCCTCTCCTTCATTTTTTTCCTCTGTAGCAACAACGGTAGCAAGTACTGTTGTACCTTCACAGGTTGCGAGTACTGCACCGTTAGCCTGCCTGGCAAGATGCCCTGTTTCCAGTTTATATTTCTTTCCAAATATTTCCTGCTCTATTACTTTCTTATTTCTATTCAAAAAATTTTCCTCCAAAACTCTATTTTCTCAATCCAAGTTTTTGCGTTAGTGATAAATATTCTTCCGGGTTATTCTTCTTTATGTAGTTTAATAATCTTCTTCTTCTTGCTACCATTGAGACAAGACCCTTCCTTGAGTGAAAATCCTTTGGTGCTTTTTCCAGATGGACTGATAGCTGTTCTATCCTTTTTGATAGCATTCCGATCTGTACCTGCGGAGAACCAACATCATTCTCACTTTTTTTGTATTCTTCAATAACTTCCTTTTTAATATCCTTGTCTAAAGGCATTTTGTTCCTCCTGAAACTAATTGAATACTCTGTTAATTTTGAATATTTGTTCGTTTTCGTCGTAATTATTTAATTTATCAGATGATATTAATGATTCTACTACGGATATCAATCTGTTCCCGTTTTTAAGCATTAACCGGTCGCCGGCAGAAAATCGGGTTAAACGATCCTGGTCCAGATGTATTTTAAATATTTTCTTTCCGTGTCTTAGCATAGATTCCATATTTTTATCAATATCCAATGTTTGCAAATGCTTCATTGAATCAATAATACTTATTACCCTGAAATTATTTTCAGTAAGATCGTCTATATTATACGCATCTGAAATCCTAAAATTACAACATCTGACACGTCTGAGGCTGTAAAGGCATGCTCCTGACGTTAATTCCCTTCCGATATCTGAACACAAGCTCCGTATATATGTTCCTTTTGAACATCTTACAAAAAATTTTACAAAAGGAATGTCAATATCAACAAGTTGTATCTTTTCAATATTGACTTTTCTTGGCTTCCTGCATATCTCAATGCCCTTTCGAGCAAGCTCGTATAAGCGTACACCATTTTTTCTTATAGCGGAAAACATAGGAGGTGTCTGTTCTATACAGCCTGTAAATTTTTCAAGAACTTGTAATATATCACTTTCACTGAATTTTCCAACTTCTCTTTCATTAATCTTTTTCCCGGTTATATCCATACTGTCGGTTTCAATGCCGAGCTGCATAATCGCTTCGTATTCCTTGTGATTATCATCAAGGAAAGGAATTATCTTTGTTCCGCCATTAAGACATACCGGCAGAACACCTGTTGCCAGTGGGTCCAGTGTTCCGATATGACCTGCTTTTTTTATTTCAAGTATTTTTTTTACCTTGTTAACGGTCTGGGTAGACGTAAAACCTTTGGGTTTATCAATAACCAATATACCGTTCATCATCTTACAGATCCTCGGTCAACCTGGTTAATACCTGTTTTTTAGCCTGTGCTATGCTACCGTTAACTACAAAACCCGCTGCTTTCTGGTGACCACCACCACCAAACCGCTGTGCCACTCTTGTGACATCAGTATCAGACTTCGATCTTATGCTTACTTTCCATAATTCGTTGTGTCCGTCACTTTCTTCCTTGAAAAGCATTGCTACTTTTACACCTTTTATGCTCCTTGCAAAATTTACAACTCCTTCCGTATCCTCTCTTCCAGTTTGTGTAGCTTCATACATTTTTTTTGTGGCATATAAAGTTGCAATTCTGTCATTGTTATGAAGTTCAAGTGTGTTGAGTATTAAGGACAGAAGCCTTATCTTATTCTCAGATTCACTCTCGAATAACTCCGTGGACACTTCTTCTGGATCCGCTCCGTATTCAACCAGCCTTGATGCTATGCTGAAAGCTTCTGGATTGGCGTTTGAATATTGAAATGATCCTGTATCACCTACCAGAGTGGTATAAAGACATTTTGCCATATCAGGACTTATTTGAACGTCCATGTCCATTAATAGCCTGAATATTATCACACCGGTAGAGGCAGCATTAACATCTACATAAGAACACCCGAACTTTATTGTATTTGTCTTGTGATGGTCGATTATCACGTAGTTTTTGAGTTGTGAATTACGGATAAATTCTTCTATCTCTTCACCTACTCTTGATAAATCTGCGGAGTCTAGAATAAAAACTGCATCGAAATAATTGCCTGTTTTTTTATCCAGACTATTTTTTATTATTTCATGACCGGGCAAAAACCTGAGATGTTCCGGAACGCCGCTTCTATTGTAGCAGTAAGTGTTCTTACCCATACTTTTGAGTGCAGCATTGAGTGCAAGAACAGAACCGATAGCATCACAATCCGGATTCTCATGAGACACAATCAAAAACGTTTTACCGTTGTTAATAATATTAATAAGGCAATTTGAATCAGACATCTATAGATCCTTGATTAAATCATCAAGTTGATGACTTTTTTTCAGGAATTCGTCATAGCGGAATTCCAGTTCCGGCATCCTTTTTATTTTTATCCTGTCCGCAAGCTTCTTCCGGATAAACCCTGTAGAACTTTTAAAACCTTTCAGCATATCCTTAACATCCATTCCCTCGGTCAGTGGCATAAAGTATACTTTCGCGTGACTGAGATCGTCTGACAGTTCAACATTTGTTATAACTGCGGATTCAACCCTCGGATCTTTTACTTCTCTGCTGGTTATCATCTGAGATATTTCCCTGAATATAATATCTTTTACCCTGTCAGCTCTTTTATAACTATATTTCAATTGTTTACTCCTAAAAATTTATTATTTCTATTTCGGAGGAAACTATATGGAAGAAACCGTTTTCCTTTATATAGGTCTGAAGTTGATCCAGAAGAGAGTTAACAAAAGGAGTATCATTGCCAGCCAGTGTAAATCCCAGTAAAGCATGTTTCCATATATCTTGTGAGCCTACTTCCGATACGGATATATTTATAAACCTCGATCTTATCTTACCCAGGAGACTTTTTATTATTTTCCGTTTTTCTTTTAATGATCTGTTACCTTCCATATATATTTCTATTTTTAGAATACCTATAACCATCTCATTGTTATAGTTCCTGCTTTATTAGCTGGTATTCATAAACTTCAAAAGTATCGCCGACCTTAATATCATTGTAATTCTTGATAGAGATTCCGCATTCATAGCCGGACTGGACTTCCTTGGCGTCGTCCTTGAATCTTTTCAATGATTCAATTTTGCCGTCATAAATTACCACATCATCTCTCAATACCCTTAAATTACTGTCTCTGGTGATCTTTCCGTCTGTAACCATGCAGCCCGCTATAGTGCCTTGTTTTGATATACGAAATGTATCCTTTACTTCTACATGGCCAAGTATTATTTCTTTTGTTATAGGTTCAAGCAATCCTTCCATAGCGGATTTAATTCTGTTGGCCACATCATAGATAATACTATGCAGTTCGAACGATACCCCTTCTTGCTCTGCATGTTCCTTGGCGTTTTTATCCGGTCTTACATTGAATCCGACAATTATAGCATTTGATGCACTTGCGAGAGTAACATCCGTTTCGGATATGCCACCAACACCTGTGTGCACAATGTTGACCTTACATTTTTCTGTACTGAGATCATTCAAAGACTCTTTGAGTGCTTCTACAGAGCCCTGCGTATCACCTTTTATGATAAGGTTTAGTTCTTTTACTTCCTTTGTATCAATAGATTCATAGAGATCTTCAAGCGTTATTTTGACATCCGGTTTTTTCATCTTCTCACGTTTTTCATCCTCTCTGTGAGAGACGACTTCTTTAGCTGCCTTTTCATCTTTGACAACATAGAATTTTTCCCCGGCTTCGGGGATATCTGCAAGACCCATTATTTCCACAGGGGTTGCCGGACCAGCTTCCTTGACCCTTTGCCCCTGGTCATCAGTCAGAGCCCTTACTTTAGAATAATCAGTTCCTATTACAACGTAGTCACCTACCTTTAAAGTTCCTTCAACTACAAGAACTGTGGCAACAGGACCTCTGCCAACATCGAGTTCAGCCTCTACTACAACTCCATTAGCTCTTTTGTTCGCAGCAGCTTTTAATTCCATAAGTTCTGACTGCAGTGTTACAAGTTCTAAGAGATGATCAATGCCTTTCCCGGATTTTGCAGATATCTCGGCGATCAAAGTATCACCGCCCCACTCTTCCGGAAGTAACCCAGCCTCTGACAGTTGTCTCTTGATCTTCTCGGGTTCTGCTTCCGGTTTATCCACTTTATTAATTGCTACAATAATCGGAACACCGGCTGCCTTGGAATGATTTATTGCTTCCTGAGTCTGAGGCATAATACCATCATCGGCGGCTATCACCAGAATCACAATGTCTGTAATACTTGCCCCCCTCGCCCTCATAGACGTGAAAGCCTCGTGACCCGGAGTATCTATAAAAACAATTGTCTTATCATTATGCTGGACCTTGTAAGCACCTATATGCTGTGTGATCCCGCCTGCTTCGCCTCCGACTACATTGGTTTTTCTTATGGTGTCAAGGAGTGTTGTTTTACCGTGATCCACATGTCCCATAACGGTAACTACAGGTGGGCGTGACTGCTTTTCGAAGTCCTCCTCGTCATCTTTCTGAAAGAGTATTTCCTTTTCTTCAAATTTCTCTACGCTTACCTCAAATCCAAATTCTTCAGCAAGTAAAGTTGCGGTTTCATCATCAAGTGTTTCGTTTATAGTAGCTTTAAATCCTAGCTGCATGAGTTTTTTGATAACATCGCCGGCTTTGAGTTGCATCTTTTTGGCAAGGTCGCCTACAGTTATTGTTTCGCCTATCTTTATAGCTTTTTTAGATGGAGTAACTTCCTGTCGCTGAGAATCAGTTTTTTGTTCCTGGTAGTCACTTCCTCTCCTGGTATCGTATCTCCTGCTTTTTGAATGGGGTCTTTGCTGTTTTCTTCCGGTATCTGATTTTGATTTGTTCTTTTTGTCCTGAACAACGTATTCTCTCTTTCTGCTTGGTAGTTTTGTTCTGAAAGCCCGCCTCAGACCTTCAAGTGTTTCGGTATCTATAAAATCATCGCTTTTCGGTTTCGTTTTTTTACCTTTCTTTTTGGGTTTTGTTTCCTGTGGTTCCTCTACCGTATCAATTTCATCTACAATTGCCTTGCTCTTTTTATCTTTACGTTTTTTCTTTTTTATATCCGTAGGGATCTCTGTTAGCTGGTCACTGGCCTTTTCCTGTTTTACGATTTCTTCCGGTTCTTTTACTTTTTCTTTCTGAGGTTCGGCATGGTCAGATTTAGCTACTTCTTCGAGAACTTCTTCATCTGATATATTTGCTTTTTGCTCTACTTGGTCTGTTTTCTCTTGAGCTATTTCTGAACCTTCTGTTCCGGCAGCTACCTGATCGGGTTTCTCTTCGGGTGTATCTTCTTTCTTTCTCCCCTTCTTTCTTCTTATGATCACATTGCTGCCTTTTCTTCTTTCTACAACTTCCTCGCCAGTTTCAGAGGTAAATACTTTTACTTTTTCTTCTGTATTCTGACCGGATTCATCAGCGTCTTTCCCGGATTCGGATGCCATAGCACCTTTTATTTTGTTGGTGATCTGTTTTGCTTCGTTATCCGATAATGTACTTACATGACTTCTGACTTCGATATTCAGGTCCGAAGCAACATTAAGTACTTTCTTATTTGATATCCCAAGTTCTTTTGATAATTCGTAGACTCTAATTTTTCCCATATTAATCAATCTGTTTATTTATTTTCGTTTACTATTCCCTGATCCTCAACATGTTCACGAGATTGTTCCTGAGCATGTTGATCGGTCTTTTCCTGTGTTTTTTGTACTGACATCTGTTCAAGCTTGTCCTTAAGGGCGAGTCTTGCAGCAGTCTGTATTTTTGCTACGTCCTCCGCTGTTTCCATGTCAGCTGCCCTTGCAAGAGCTTCAGCATCGGCGAAAGCTATATCTTCAAGGCTTCTGAAACCTTCATTGTATAAAAGGTTAGCTGTCATTTCTGTTATTGCAGGCAAGCTTATGAGCACGGATATAACCTCATTTTGTTCTTTTCTGATCTGTGTCTCTGTCTTTATATCTATATTCCAGCCTGTTAACTGTGAAGCAAGTCTTACGTTCTGTCCTCTTCTGCCGATTGCAAGTGATAATTGATCATCATCTACAACAATTTCCATTGATTTGTTATTCTCGTCAATTATTACCTTGTTAACCTTGGCGGGAGCAAGTGCATTACATGTATACCTGGCGGTATCACTTGACCATGGAACAATATCGATCTTTTCCCCTCTTAATTCCTGTATTATGTTCTGTACCCTGGCACCTCTCATGCCTACACATGCACCAACAGGGTCAACATCAGGATCATTGGATGCTACGGCTATTTTTGTTCTGCTCCCGGAATCCCTTGATATTGATTTGATTATAACTACCTGATCTGTTATCTCGGGAACTTCTGATTCAAAAAGCTTCCTCACAAAATCGGGATGAGCTCTGGACAGTATGATCTGTGGTCCCCTCTTTGATTCTTTTATGTCAAGAAGTATGGCTCTTATTCTTTCCTTGTTCTTGTAATACTCTTTTGGAACCTGTTCGTCGTATGGCAATATGGCTTCTGTTCTGCCCAGATCAACTATTACGTTCCTTCTCTCGATTCTCCTTACAATACCGCCAACGAGATCACCCTTTCTGTCGATAAACTCATCAAATATAACCTTCCCTTCAGCTTCTTTGATATTTTGAAGTATCTTCTGTTTTGCATTCTGTATGGCAATACGTGTGAACGCGGGACTTATCTTCACACCTATCATGTCCCCTATTTCTGCATCGGGGTCAAGCTCCCGGGCTTCGTCAAGAATTATTTCGAGGTCAGGATCTTCGAGATCTTCAACCACTTCCTTGAACTCGAACAATTCAACTTCACCTTCAGCTTCGTTATACTGAACTTCAAGCTCTTTGTTCTTGTTTCTCATTCTGAAGAGCTTTTCAGCTGCGGACAGTACGGCTTCCTCGACGGCGCGAATAATCTCGTCTTTCTCAACCCCTTTGTCTTTAACTACGGAATCGATCACTCTGCTAAGTTCCGTAATCATTATCGTCCCTCCTAAAAATCTATCTCTAAATTTGCTTTTGAAATCATGTCAAACGGGATTTCGTGGCGAACATCTTCAACATCAACATAAACTATCCCATTATCAAAACCATCCAGCTGACCTATGAACAACTTTGTTTCATCTACCGGAGCGAATGTCTTAATCTTTACTTTTCTGCCTTTGAATCTGGAATAATCTTCCGGTTTTTTCAACGGTCTTGTAAGTCCTGGTGAAGAAACTTCCAGTCTGTAGGATGTATTTATTATTTCCTGAACGTCCATTATGGTACCGAACTCCCTGCTAACCGCGGCACAGTCATCTATAGTAACACCGTTTTTTTTGTCAATAAATATTTTTAATATAGAATTATTCCCTTCTTTCTTATACTCAATGTCTACAAGTTCAATCTCTTTTTCATCAAGCAAGGGTAAAAGAATCTCTTTAATTGTATCGATTGTATTTAAATCATCTTTTCCCATATTTTTATCAGTAACCGGTAATAAAAAAGCGGGACATAGCCCGCTTAAAAAATCAACTATAATTAGTTTATATGTTACATTAATTAACTTTATCGAGCAAGTAGAACTATCAAATTAAGAAATTATATCTTATGACACTATTTATAAAAATATACAGGGCGTTAACATTTGATGAAAATTTTTACAGGGAACTGGAGAATGACCGAACGAATATTTCTCACGCTATTCTTGTTGTTCTCATAGTAGGTATATGTAACGGACTGGGAACATTGAATATTGTTTCTACATCAATTCTAAGGGAAATTATATTTAACCTTATAGGATGGTTCGTGTGGAGTTTTATCATTTACCTGATAGGTGTAAAGATATTGAACATGACCTCGGATTTTGTCGAACTTCTGTTATATCTGGGGTTTGCATTTTCTCCCGGGATAATAAACATTTTTGGTTTGATTCCTAATCTTACCTACTACGTGCTTATAATTTCTCTGTTCTGGACTATTCTGACTTTTATATATGCTACCAAATATGCATTGAACTGTAATTTTATGAAAGCATTTGCCGTATGTGTTGTTAGTGTCGTTCCGTATATTCTTATTAGGTCATTACTTCTTATAATCTAGATTTCTTTAAACTTTTTCTTATTCTGCTCAGTATCATACGCAGTTCTGTTAACCTGTTCGGTTGGTTATCCCTTCCGAATCTCGATTCAAGATACAAATCCGTGAATCTCTGAAATGATTCTATTTTATCACCATGTTTATCATTGATGAACTTGCAGAATTCAGAAGAGGTGATATGAGGTTTTTTAGAGATGCCTCTTTCCTTGAATGCCTTAAGTAATTTTGTATATGTAACCGATGCATCAGCTCTCTTTTTCTCTTCGGTAAAGCCCAAGAGATTATTTCTTAATATATACGCGACAACTAATATTAAAAAAAATCCAAAAACTAAAATGCCTGCATATCTGTCAATATTGTCCGATGGAAGATCGAACTCCCTCATCCTGTATTGTATCCTGTCAATACCGTTTCTTAAGCTTTTAAACATCCATTTCTGATCGTTCGTGTCAAAATCAACTATGTATCTGTTCCATTTATACTCAAGATATTCAACAATTGACGATAAAAAGAATCCCTTGTCATTTCCTATCCCTGCCGATGGAGTAGGATCGAACCTGACCCAACCGGAAGAATTGAAATACACTTCAACCCATGCATGTGCATCGCTTTCCCTGACGGTGTAGAAATGACCTCTTTCATTATATTCTCCTCCTATAAAACCTGTAACGAGTCTTGCAGGTATATTCATATTTTGCAGTAAAACGGCCATTGCTGTTGCAAAATATTCACAATGACCTTTCTTTTCCTTAAATAGAAAGTCTTCCAGGGGAAAACCGTTTTGATCCGCATCAAGTGTTCTTGTATAACTGAAATTACTTCTGAGAAAATTCTTCACTTTTAGTACATTACTGTAAGTTGTGATTTTTGGGTCATAGAGTTTCCCCGCAAGATCTTTAAGATCTTTGTCGCTGTATTTATAATCAAGATATAAATTTCTGATTTCGTAAGGATAAGACTTGTCGTTACTGAGTTTGTCTTTGTCAGGTTCGGATATATCGGAATATGCTATATATTTGATCCTTGCATTAAGCTGCCTGTAAGTATAATTCGACCATTTGGTGTGTCTTAACTTACTAAAAGGAACATTTTTATATGCAGATGGTATGTCAGCGGCAAAAAGAACATCAGTATTTAGTGGTTCTGCTATTATTTCCTGCTGAATCTGATCTTTCCAGTCAGCTTTTTTTAATGCTACAATACCATCAGAGTTTTCATATCTAACCTTTTTGTTTTTTTCTGTAGAGACCCAGGAATTGCCGTCGAATCTGTTGAGTGTAACACCTCTCCAGTAAAGTGGTTTGTCAATTCTGCCGTTTTTTCTGTTAAGTATCTTAACCCTCATTACAGGGCTGTTGTCCTCTTTGATATTTCCTACATCACCAAGATTAACGTTGTTCGAGAAACCTGTTTTTAATTTGTTCGATTCGATCAGGGATGTACTTATGAAACTCTTCCGGAACCTGGGCATGGTTATGAATACCAGCGTTGTAAGTACTAATACCATTAATACACCTGGCAGTATTATCTTCAGCAAGGCTATATCAAATATTTTTCTTTCTCCGGCATCATTATATTTTTCTGAGTCGGCACAAATGTTATGAAGGATTATCCCTGTGGTCGACATTGCCAGAAATACAACACAGAGTATGCCGTAGGCAACCCCTATAGTTGAAACCGAAACGGCAAGTACCTGAAAAAAACCGAGGGCTATCAATTGTCTGTAATCATGTATTTTCTTTTTGGAAAGTAATTTTATGATCTGTATAAATACCAGAAAATAAAGAAGAATAGTGAAAAAATCGATACCCGGGATTATATATCCGGTGACCAGATAAATTATCAGTATTATTCCCAGTAAAGTTGAAGTTTTACCCGAAATATGAGGTATTGAACTTGAATAGTTTCCAATAAAGCTGTAGCAAACAAATAATACTGAAACGATAAATAAAAGAGAATGTATATTGCCTGTTATTTTTAAAGAAAGGAATCCCAGAAATACCACAATATGAGTAATTATCTTTAAACCCTGAAGAGCGGTCATAGTCTCTTACTTTGAGTATTTCAACTCCAGATCTTTTAATTTTTTTATTATTTCTTTTTTCTCCGCCGCTTTTTCAAATTCAAGTTTCTTTGCGGCTGTTTTCATCTCTTTATTAAGTGATTCAATTACCTGATGTATTTTTTCAGGCGGAATATTCTCAATATCCCGGTTTTCATCACTCCCGGTGTTTTTTGGTATGTGCATATAATCGGATTCATATATTGAACTAAGAATATCTATAATTCCTTTTTTAATCGATATTGGTGTTATGCCGTTGTCGCTATTGTATCTTAGCTGCATTTTTCTCCTCCTGTCCGTTTCACTTACTGCTTTTCTTATGGATTCAGTGATATTATCGGCATAAAGCACAACCCTGCCGTTGATATTTCTCGCAGCTCTTCCGAAAGTTTGTATAAGTGAAGTTTCCGATCTCAGGAATCCCTCCTTATCTGCATCGAGTACCGCAACCAGTGAAACTTCAGGTATATCAAGTCCTTCCCTCAGGAGGTTGATTCCCACAAGTACATCGAAATTACCGCTTCTAAGCTCTCTTACTATTTTTATTCTCTCGAGTGTATCTATATCGGAATGAAGGTATTTTATTTTTATACCAATATCTCTGTAATAATCAGTAAGGTCTTCCGCCATTCTCTTGGTAAGGGTTGTTATCAGAACTCTGTCTCCCTGTTTTTTAATCTTCTTGATAATCTCAAGAAGATCCTCTACCTGGTTTCCGGCAGGTCTCATTTCAATGACCGGATCGGCAAGACCGGTTGGTCTTATTATCTGTTCAACCACTTTATTATCACATTTATCAAGTTCATATTTACCGGGGGTGGCCGATACATAAATAATCTGTCCCGTTCTTTGTTCGAACTCCTCGAACATAAGAGGACGATTGTCTACCGCTGAAGGAAGTCTGAATCCATTTTTAACAAGTGTATGTTTTCTACTGTAATCGCCTGCATACATCCCTCTTAATTGAGGTACCATCTGGTGACTTTCATCCATAATGCAAAGAAAATTGTCGGGGAAATAATCAAGAAGAGTGTACGGCGCCTCTCCTGGTTTTCTTCCTGAAAGATGTCTGGAGTAATTCTCGATCCCTGGACAGAAACCCATCGTTTCAAGCAGTTCAAGATCATAGCACGTTCTTTCGAGAAGTCTGCTTTTTTCAAGCTCCATCCCATGCTTCTGAAAGTATTTAACCTGTTCTTCCAGTTCTTCTTTTATTCCACTGATTGCCATCTTCATTTTCTCTTTCGGTGCAACATAATGTGAACCGGGGAAGATAGTTGCCTTAAACAATTGCTTTTGCGTATTCCCTGTATAAGTATCAATTGCCTTTATATTCTCGATATAATCACCGAAGAATTCTACACGTATCGCTTTGGTTTCTTCATGTGAGGGGAAGATGTCCACGGTATCGCCTATTACCCTGTAGGTCCCTCTTCTGAGCTCTGCTGAAGTTCTTTCATATTGAACTTCTGAAAGTTTGCTCAACAATCTGTTACGGGAAAGCTTCATGTTTTTCTTTAAAATCGTAAGCATTCCGTAGTAATCCTGTGGTGATCCGATACCGTAGATAGCTGATACACTACCAACTATAACGACGTCTTTCCTCTCGAATAGAGATGAAGTAGCAGCATGTCTGAGTCGGTCTATGTGTTCATTTATAGCCGCGTCCTTTTCTATATAAGTGTCACTTTCCGGTATATATGCTTCAGGCTGGTAGTAGTCATAGTAACTCACGAAATAATGAACAGCATTATCGGGATAAAATTCCTTTAATTCCATATAAAGCTGTGCCGCGAGTGTCTTGTTATGTGCAAGAATGAGTGTGGGTCTCTGCACCTTTTCAATTACCTTTGCAATTGTGAAGGTTTTCCCGCTGCCGGTTACACCAAGAAGAACCTGGTTTGCAAATCCGTCATTTATTCCCTGTGTAAGTTTGGAAATCGCCTGTGGCTGATCACCCTTAGGCTCGTATTGGCTTACGAGTTTGAATTTGGTATCCACAATAAAAGTCTAAGCTATTGTTTCGACTGTTCAACTGTTACTGTTTCAGGACGAATAAATCAGTCTTATATTTGGCGGGATGGTATCAGTGTTCTTTGGTAAACCCTGAAAATATTCATGTTTGATCTTGTGAAGCTGGGTTCTTTGTTTGTTGGTAAGAACCGCTCTTATCTCCAGCAGCATATCGACTTTCATCATCCTTCCCTTGGCTTTTATCTGTTCTACTTCATCCGTCAGATACAAAACCTCGTCTCTCGATACATCCGAAGACTGGAGTGTTTGCCTTAGACTGCCTTCTTTTGCTATAAGTTCGTCCTGCAGGTACTGGATCTGCTGCTTGTAGGACTGGAATATACCTTCAATCTTTTTTACCTGTTCATCCGAAAGATCGAGTTCTTTTCTGACATTCTCGTTTCTCCACCAGAAAAATTTACTTCTGGTGTCAGTGTCCTGTGCGGAAACGGTTAATGAGAATAAAGACAGGATAATCAATAGGCCCAGAACTTTTCTCAATTTACTCCTCCCATGGTCCGAATACATCCAGATATGCAGCGGTCTTTTTTGTTAATGACTTGTCCAGATTATTAAATATAATTTCATCCTCCGTATTAAAGACGAGATTATTATTAATATCATTATGCTGCATAACAAATACGTTGATCAGCAAGGAACTAACCAGCAACAATGTTGCAAATGAAGTTATGAATACCCATTTTGTGTTGAAAGTTTTTATCTTCTCCAATATGCCTGGATTTTTTTCATCCTCTTTCACACTGTTCCAGAAAATAGATATGTAGTTTGGATTCGGCTCTATTTGATCGGCAGAATCCAGCATGTCCCATACAGCTACGGACGTGTCAAGGTATTTTTTCATCTCGGGATTGTCAGCAATGTCGGATTCAATACTTTTTTTTTCTCCGAAATCAACATCCCCGGATAAATACTTTACAACCAATTCCTTTTCAAGTTTCTTTTTGTTGCTCATCTCTTTATTATTTATCATCTACCAAAAATCCAAGCATTTCTACTAATTTCATTCTACCCCTGTAAATATGAGTTTTTACAGCGCCTACACTGCAATCCATTACTTCTGCTACTTCGTTATAAGAAAATCCCTGATATTTACAAAGTGTAATTGCAATTCTTTCTTTGTCGGTAAGTTTTTTCAGTGCATCGTCAATCGACTTCTTTATCTGTTTTCTGTAAATGTTGTCATCAGCCTCGAAAAATGAATCATCTTCCATTTCTCCCGTGTTTTCGGCTATTTCATCCAGACTGAAGTATTTGCTGTTTTTTTTAAAATCTGATATACACAGGTTCGTGGCTATCTTGTAAAGCCAGGTCGTAAATTGTGCCTCAGGTCTATATCTGTCAAGAGACTTATACACTCTGTAAAAAACCTCCTGTGTCAAATCCTCTGTTGTATTGCTACCATTCGTAAATCTGTAAATATAATTCAAAACACCCTTATAATGTCTTCGCATAAGCTCATTAAAAGCACTGTCATCACCTGACTTGGCCCTCGAAACGAGCTCATGGTCATTTAGCTTATGCATAGTACAGTTTATACACTATTAATAACTCGATTTAATAAATAAAGTTTCAAAATTTTTGGATATGCCGAAACTATAATGTATATGCTGGAGGCAAATTGATAAACTTGTAATTATATGCTCATAATTTATTAATATATCTGAGTTTGTCAAAAGTTATAATTAGAGAATAATAACCTCATCAAATAATAATAGACAATGAAAACACTAGTTTACCTGTTAGGAGCCGGACCCGGAGATCCGGAGTTAATGACAACTAAGGCAAAGGAAATAATTGAATTTTCTGATGTTATTGTCTATGACTCCCTGATAAACCCGGTCCTTCTCGAATACAATAAAAAAAATGCAGAAATAATTTACGTAGGTAAAAGACGCGGTAAAAGAAATTTTGAACAGAATGAGATAAACGAATTACTTATTAAATACGCCAGAAAAGGACATGTAGTTGCCCGTCTAAAGGGCGGTGATCCTTTTGTCTTCGGCAGAGGTGGGGAAGAAGCTGTTGAGCTAAGAAAAAACGGAATAAGCTTTGAGGTTGTTCCCGGAGTAAGCTCGATCAGTGCAGTGCCGGCTTATGCAGGGATCCCCCTGACGCACAGGGACTACAACTCTTCTTTTACAGTTTTAACCGGTCATGAAGATCCTAACAAGAATGAATCTATGTTGGACTGGAGGGCTCTTTCTGAAATGGAAACCCTGGTTATTCTGATGTCACTTAACAATACAAAGAAAATAATGAAAAAACTGTTGAAATTCAGCAAACCCGGAGACACGCCTGTATCTATAACTTCCTGTGGTACAACTCCTGAACAGAAGACTATTACAGGTACTATTTCCGATATATCGGAAAAACTCGACAAGAATCCCCGGATCAAGACTCCTGCAGTAACGGTCGTTGGCAAAATCGTTGAATTGAGAGAGGAAATTAAATGGTATGAAAATTCACCCCTTTTCGGAAAAAGAATCCTTGTAACCAGGGAAAGAACACAAATCCACGAATTCAGGAAACTGCTAAATTCATTGGGGGCTTATGTAATCGAACTGCCCGCGATAGAGATTACAGAACCGGATTCATACAAAAAACTGGATAGAGCTTTAAAGAATTTCGGTCGTTATGAATTGGTAATATTTACTAGTACAAATGGTGTTGAAAAATTCTTTAACAGGTTGAGTTTAAACGGAATGGATTCGAGGGTGTTCGGTGGAAAGAAATTAATAGCTATAGGAAGCAAGACATCTGCGGCATTAAACAATCATGGATTGTTTGCGGACTACATACCGGAAAAGTATGTAGCTGAAGGTATAGTTGAAGTTTTGGGGAATCTCGCTCTGAACAATAAAAGGATACTTATTCCAAGAGCAGAAATTGCAAGGGATATTCTGCCCGTGAAACTTGGAGAACTCGGAG
>Ga0102953_1000648_pt1 | contig 23568 bp, 16 predicted proteins | sample SalPon2A_C_D2_MG_FD_78509 | JGI IMG/M metagenome (GOLD analysis project Ga0102953, IMG submission 78509) | Soil microbial communities from South San Francisco under conditions of wetland restoration - Salt Pond MetaG R2A_C_D2_MG | ecosystem: Environmental > Terrestrial > Soil > Wetlands | place... | reverse complement strand
CATGGCGGCTTGTAAACCATGGAATATTACCATATCAATCATCTGTAAAATCAATTTCGAAGTACGGGAAAACAATTTATCTTTCAACAGGTCCAGCAGGTTCATACTTTACCGAAGATAAACAGAATTGGGAACTGATAGGTGAGTCTGGATTTCATTGTATGAGTATTTCTGAAATTGACAATTCAATCTGGGTTGCAGGATCCGGGGGGAGAGTCGCTAAAATTATTAAGGAAAAGTGATTAATCTATGAGCCAAAACACTGAGAAACTGATAAAAACAGCATTCATTCTAAGTATTATTACAATTGTATATAATTTGATCGAGGGTGGAATTTCGGTCTATTTTGGAATGCAGGATGATACCTTAACCCTGTTCGGTTTCGGGGTAGACAGTTTTGTTGAAGTTATTTCAGGTGTTGGTATAGCACATATGCTTATACGAATGAAAAAATCAATTTCAATTTCAAAAGATAATTTTGAAAAAAAGGCACTAAAAATCACGGGGTTCAGTTTTTATTTGCTTACAGTTGGATTAATTTTTGGCGCTGTTGTTAATGTAATTAATGAAGTAAAACCTGTAACTACGATTCCCGGATTGGTAATATCGATACTTTCAATTTTAACGATGTATTTTTTAATGAGCGCCAAACTGAAAGTCGGGAAGAAACTTAACTCAGATGCAATTATCGCAGACGCAAACTGCACAAAAACGTGCCTCCAATTATCGGTTATTCTTCTATTATCAAGCCTGCTTTACCAGTTTTTCCAGATATTATATATAGATGCTATTGGTTCCATGGCAATTGCTTGGCTTTCATTTATGGAAGGTAAAGAATCCTTTGAAAAAGCTGCAAGAAGCGATTTCAAATGCTGCGATAATGATTAACTAAAACCCACCACACGCTGCCACCATGATGTTGATCCTAGGATTAGTCCGAATATCCGAAGTGATTGTGTTATCTGGTTTGATCCAGATAACTTAACGAAGCTATTAAAATATATGTGGAAGTAATTGAAAAACACTGATTTGAGGTAAAAAAAATTTTTATCTGAATTTGAAAAATTTTGTAAGCCATTTGGTTGTTTATAAAGAGGCTTTTTATTATAAAAAGCATATTGATTAGTTTGTCATAGTAAGAGACAGTACAATTTCATAAATATTTTATTTGAATTTAGATCTGAGGGGAGAATTAAGCGGCGAGCTAAGCAGATATGTCAGAAATATATATTGATGCAAATATGTATTCCGGTACATTTTATCTCTCAGAAGTGATAAATTTATCACGAAGTACTTACTTCTGAAAGAGAAAGATATAGTTTTACCTCCTGGTTGAAAAAACAAAATCTATTTTAAGTTAAAATTTAAGTTTCAATAAAAATTATTTTAAAATTTTATTAATAAAGTTTTGCCTATCAATAAAAAATTTGTAGATTGCATCAGTTCATTCAGCAATTGTATTACCCGGATTTGTTAATGGAACAACTCACACTTTCATTTGGCGACCATACTTCTTACAAGCTTAAAAACACGAATTGGGATTTTAATTTTAGACCAGACCAGATCAAAAAGGCGAATCCAGACGATAAATTTGTAAAATTGGATCGCGAAGAGAACAACCCTCATTTAAAAGCACAAAAAGGGGATTTCTTTATAAAAACAAAGTAAATTATCTGATAAGTTAATATTATTCTATAATACCAGTTGGCTATTTTTTCAACTATATACATGTCTTACGGGGAAGCACGCCGGTTAAATAAAAAAATAGATTTATAATCGATTTATTTAAAATATATTTAGTAATTCTTAGTTAAAAAGATTTAGTCCTCAACAAAATAAAACTTTAGTTTTTATCAGGGGTATAATATGAAACCTTTTTCAGTGATCTTCTTTTATCTATTTTTAATTTTTCTGGTAAACATCAGCTCATTTCCACAATCAGCAGATTACAACCGCGTTTTTGATCAAATATCCAAAATGAAAATTGATGAATCAAAAGTTGCTGATGTTTCAACCTTAACAATTTCCAGGGACGCATGTATAATCAGTTTTATTAAAGGAAAAATGTTTGCCGCAACACCTGTGGGAGATTTTGTAAGAGCATTGGTGTTTATAGGTGATTGTAATATTAAATACAAGCCGGGTAATGAAATTGAAGAAAACCAGCTAAACAGGTTTTACAAAGTAAAATCTTTGAATGAAAGCCCCGGTTATTTTGTTCTGCTGTTTGCTGATAGTACTTACGATGAAATCAACAGGCAAGTAAATTTTGTACCCGGGCAGGTTCCTGAAGATGCCAACAAATATCTCAGGCGTTGTCTTTCATATTTCGTAGAAACTGATTCTAAGTATGTATCGGGATCCTTTTTACGTTCTTATCTTGAAAATGTAAAAAACGATTTATTCGCAGGATTTTTAAAAAGTTCATTTGATGATGAAATGGTTTTTTTAATAAATCCATTTGCTGATGAAGAAGTTCAACTTAGAAGGGAAAACGAAAATGTTGGAATAGTTCATGGAACATCTATGGACGTGGTAAGGGGTAAAAAAATTGATTATACAAGTTCAGAAATCATCAACAGTTTCAGGAAAGAAAATGAAGAACCCTCAAATTATAAAAAATACAAGGAAAAGAGAGATCTTATAACTGTAAGTTCCTATAAAATTGATAGTTATATTGAAGATAACGGTTATTTTAAGGCAAATTCCGAAATTAAATTATCATCTACCGCAAATAAATTTCATTGGTTCACACTTTCCCTCTATTATGATTTGACAGTTGATTCAATTTATTGGGGAGATGGAACTAAGGCAGAATTTTCAAGAGGGGAAGAAAATCCGGATATCTGGATAAAGTTTCCTGAAAATTTTGAAGCCAATAAAAATCTTACATTAAATATAAGTTACCAGGGAGACCTGCTGTCCAAAATTGAAGATTATACTTGGTTTGTAATAAAAGCACCTGATTCTTGGTACCCACGCTATGGCTACAGAGAAAGGTTGAACTATGAACTTACTTTTCATTATCCCGAAAAATATATTTTAGCAAGTGTCGGCAATAATATTTCAACAACTGTATCGGACGGTATATTAACCAGCAAGTGGGTATCTGACTTACCAATCAGGAATGCTTCATTTAATATGGGGTTGTTCAATAAACTCGATTTGAAAACCGATGATAATAAAAATGTTGAGATACTGGTGGGCAAATCCGGGCACGGAACGGATTCTGAAAAAGATGCTAAAAGAGTAGGAGAAGATATGATAGCCAGTCTTAAATTTTATTCAACGCTATTTGGATCTATTCCATATAGAAACTTATACGTTTCAGAAATCCCCCAATCGCACGGCGAAGCCTTTCCAGGATTGCTTCACCTTGCATGGTCTACCTTTAATTATACCAGCACATATGGCAGCGATGAACAATTCCGTGCTCACGAAGTTGCTCACCAGTGGTGGGGTATTGGAGTCGACTTTGTTTCATATCACGATCAGTGGCTGAGTGAAGGCCTGTCGGACTATTCCGGGCTTATGTATACACAGGCAATTCTAAAAGACAATAATAAGTTTTTCGATTTGCTTGATAATATGAAAGATGCTCTTATTAATGCAAGAACAACTTTCTTTTCAAAAGGAATTGAACCGGGACCCATCTATCTTGGATATAGGAACAGCACGAGTGAAACTGAGGGAGACTACAGCCGAGTAGTTTATTACAAAGGAGCATGGGTCATGCATATGCTTCGTTCGATGATGATTGACCTGAAAACCATGAATGAAGATGTCTTTAATAATATGATGAAGGATTTTTATGAAACTTATAAAGGGAAAAAAGCCTCCACAACCCACTTTCAGAAAATAGTTGAAAAACACGTTAACACAAATATGGATTGGTTCTTTAATCAATGGATTTACAGCGGCAAAATTCCCCATTATATTTTTGCTTATAAAGTTGAACAAACACCGGATGGGGAATATTCATTAAAGTGCCGAGTAAGATCTGAAAATGTTTCTGAGGATTTTAAATCCATAGCAATTTTGAAGATTATATTTTCCGGAGACAGGTTGGCAAGAGTTAAGGTTCCGGTAACAGGTAACAATTACCAGTTTGCTATTCCTCTTGGCATAGAACCTGAAGATGTGGTATTTAATGATCTTCATTCAATACTTTGTGAATTAGATACTGAAGACTGGGATTAGATTAATAATCTTGGAGATCTTTATTATTATTTAAATAAATTATTTCTGATATTGTAAGGTAATATTCTACGGAGTGTTATGCGTCTAATAGATTACCTGATAATATTAGTCTATTTTGTCTTTTCGATAAGTATTGCTCTCTACTATTCAAAAAGAGCCGGAAAAAACACAAATGAATTCTTCCTTTCGGGCAGAAATCTTCCCTGGTATCTTGCAGGTCTTTCAATGGTCGCTACTACATTTGCGGCCGATACACCCCTTGCCGTCACAGAATTAGTTGCAAAAAACGGGATAGCCGGAAACTGGCTCTGGTGGAATTTTGCTTTCGGCGGTTTGCTTACTGTTTTCTTTTTTGCAAAACTATGGCGCCGCGCAGGAATTATGACGGAGGTTGAATTTGCTGAGATCAGGTACTCAGGAAAACCCGCAAGATTTTTAAGAGGCTTCCGTGCAGTTTATCTCGGCTTGTTTATGAACCTTGTAATTATGGGTTGGGTGAACAGGGCAATGGCTTCAATTCTCGTTGGAATGTTCGGTGTTCCGGAATCTGAAGTTCTTTATTATGTGTTTGGATGTATGATGCTCGTCGCAGTTTATTCCGCGCTATCGGGTCTATGGGGAGTTGTAGTTACAGATGCTTTCCAGTTTTTTATCGCAATGGCGGGAAGTATTATTCTTGCTGTTGTGGTTGTCAACTCTTCGCAGGTCGGCGGTATTGCGGGACTGCAATCAAAACTTCCCGCGTTTACATTTGAATTTTTCCCGACCATTTCTGATGCATCTTCCGTCGGAGGTGCGTTTGCATTAACTGTCGCTTCATTTCTTGCTTACGTTGGAATAATCTGGTGGGCATCGTGGTATCCGGGAGCCGAACCGGGCGGCGGCGGATATGTTGCACAGAGAATGATGTCCGCAAAAGACGAAAAACATTCGCTGTTTGCAACGCTGTTTTTCCAGATTGCTCACTATGCCATTCGTCCCTGGCCTTGGATAATTGTCGGTTTATGTACGCTTCTTTTGTATCCGCAGCTTGGAGCCGGAGATAAAGGGCTGGGCTATATTTACGCAATGAGAGACTTTCTTCCTGTTGGATTGAAAGGATTGCTCGTGGCTGCCTTCTTTGCCGCTTATATGAGCACGATTGCAACACAACTAAACTGGGGAACATCCTATTTAATTAATGATTTCTACAGGCGGTTTGTAACCAAAAATGAAAATGAAAAACATTATGTAAAAATTTCCCGGGGGACAACTTTTCTCCTGATGCTGCTTTCTGTTTTTGTAACAATATTTATAAGCAGGATTTCAGGAGCATGGGAATTTATAATGGAATGCGGTGCGGGACTCGGATTGGTTTTAATCCTCCGATGGTTCTGGTGGAGAATAAATGCGTGGTCAGAAATTTCAGCGATGTTAACACCATTTATAGTTTATCCGGTAATTAAAATAATGGGCATCGTTTTTCCATACACACTTTTTTATCTTGTTACAGCAACTACAATCGTATGGATTACAGTTACATATTTAACAAAACCTACAGATGAAGAAGTGCTCTTCAGTTTTTACAGGAAGATTCATCCCGGCGGAATTTTGTGGAAACAAATTTCAAATAAATTACCGGATGTAAAAAGTGATTCAGGTTTTTTCTCTATGTTCGTGAACTGGCTGATGGGAGTACTGCTGGTATATTCTATGCTCTTTGGAAGCGGCAGTTTGATTTTTGGGGATATAAAATCTTTCCTTATTTATTTTGCAGTCGCTTTGATTGCTGTTTTTGTGATTTATAAAAATCTTTCTCAAAAAGGTTGGAAAACTGTGATAAAATGATACTTTTGGAATCTCCAAGTTAAATTATGACTGTTACAAAGCCTTATTTTTTCTTAACTTAGAACTTTAGTAAAAGTATCAATTTTTATGAAAGAAGAGCAGGAAAAAATTAAAAAATCAGGTATAAAATTAAGAGTACTTATTGGGCTGATAACAGTCATAATTATTGCTTTTTTATTCCCACGCGGAGAATCGATAGAGTCGTCCCTTACAATCGGATCAATCTGGACTCACGAAGATTTGATTGCACCTTTCAGCTATCCTATTAAAAAAGATGAAAAAGTCTACCAATCTGAATTGAGTTCTGCCGTTCAAAGTGTTTACCCTGTGTTTACAAAAAATCCAAATACAGTTATTCGTGCTCTGGATTCATTAAAAAGTTACGAGACTTATCTTCAAAGGCTTATTGAACAAAGTTTCTCTATAGATTCAGCAAATTTTAATACCTCTTTCTTATCTGACCGGGCATTTACTACTTTGAAAGATATCAGAAGATTAAACAGGAATAACCCGGTAGAAAACAATTATTCCTTAAGAAGGTTCTTCCGCTCGTCGGAAGAAATTTTGAACAATCTATATAATTCTGAAATTATTCTTTTGCCAGCTAGTCTCAACAGGAAAGACAGCATAGCATTACGAACCGGGAATATTGATAAGATTGAAGCATCAAGAAAATTCCTAAACACTGAGGAAGTCAGGCTTGAACTAAGCAGTGAAGTTTCAAATTTAAGTTTAACTCTGCCTGTCTCCCAGGCAATGGATGAATACGTATCGCATTTTATATTTCCTACTCTTACTTATAATGAGAATATGACCAACGAGGAAATTACACAGGTAAAAAGTAACGTATCAAAGTTCAGCGGTATTGTAAATGAGAATGAAAGAATTGTTGCAAAGCATGATAGAATTACCAAAGATATAAAATTAAAAATTGATTCGTATAAGGAAGCCAAAGGAGAAAAATTAGGATATGGTGGTGACTGGCTGCAGATGTTAGGCAAGGTCCTGCATGTTGGATTTTTACTCGCCTTATTAACTATATATTTATACTTATTCAGAAAAAAAATCTTTTATAATAACAGGAAACTCTTTTTATTTGCCATAATTTTTGTTTTTCTGTCTTTTGTTACTTTCCTCATAAATAGTATCTCTGTAAATGCACCAATTCAGTTTTTTATTTTTATTCCAGTTGTTTCCATGTTGCTCACAATCATGTTCGATTCCCGAGTAGGTTTTTATTCCACAGTAATTATTGCACTTGTAACCGGTGGCATAAAAGGGAATGATTATTCCTTTATGGCAATGAACCTATTTGCTGGAGCATTATCTGTTTACACTGTGAGGGACATAAAAAACAGATCTCAAATTTTCAGATCATTTTTATTTATTCTGCTTGGATATGTTATATCAATAGCTGCATTTGGTCTTGAAAGATATGCTTCCGCAGAGACAATATTAATTGAATTTGGCTTTGCAGGTACTAATGCTCTGATTAGTCCTGTGCTTACATATGGTCTGCTGATTTTTTTCGAAAGATTTTTCAATATAACAACCGATTTAACATTGCTTGAACTTTCAAATTTTGACAGGCCGATATTAAAAGAACTTGCAAGAAAAGCACCCGGTACATTTAATCATTCAATGACAATGGGAACACTAGCTGAAGCAGCTGCAGAAAAAATAGACGCGAATCCGTTGCTTGCAAGAGTGGGGGCTTATTATCATGATATCGGCAAAACCATTTCTCCTCAGAATTTTGTAGAGAATCAATTAAACAGTCAGAATTTGCATGAAAATTTATCACCTGAAGAAAGTGTTTCTTTAATTGCGAAACATGTTGCTGAAGGTATAAACCTGGCAAAAGAAAATGATCTTCCACAGGAAATTATTGATTTTATTCCTATGCATCATGGCACAACTACAATGTCCTTCTTTTATGATAAAGCAAAGAAACTTTACGGGGAAGAAAAAGTGGATATTAATGATTATAAATATCCCGGCCCGAAGCCTAATACAAAGGAAACGGCAATAATAATGCTTGCCGACGGATGCGAATCTGCAGTAAGATCAATAGACGATCCTGATCCGGCAAAAGTTGAAAACTTGATCGGTAAAATTATAAAAGCTCGATTGGATGATGATCAGTTGGACGAATCGCCCATTACTTTAAAAGATATTACATATATAAGAGAATCATTTGTAGGTATACTATTGGGACAGCATCACCGCAGGATAAGGTACCCAAAACAAGATGAAATGGAAAAAGGCGAAGATACTGAAGACGCTAAAGATAAAGATCAATGAACGTTTTTTTGAAAGAATACCTGGCTGTCCTAAAGCTTGAAAAAAACCTGTCCGATAACACCGTATCATCTTATCGAAATGATATTACTTCGTTTTTGAATTTTCTTGAATATAAAAACGTAAATGATCCTTCCGGAATAAAACAAAAACACGTTTCTGATTTTTTTAAATCTTTAAATGATGTAGGTTTGGCAAGTAGTTCGGCGGCAAGATATTATTCTTCTTTAAAAGGATTTTTTAATTATCTTTTTACAAGCAAGTACATACAAGAAAACCCTATTGAGAGAATTAATTCTCCTAAGTTGGCAAAAAATCTTCCCGGTGTTTTGTCAGTAAATGAGATCGATTCAATATTATCCAAACCTGTGACCGATAATAAACTTGGATTGAGAGACAAATCCTTGCTGGAAATGTTATATGCCTGCGGAACGAGGGTTTCTGAATTAATAAATTTGAAGATATCAGATCTCTTTTTTACTGAAGAGGTAATTCGAGTTTTCGGGAAGGGATCAAAAGAAAGGATTATTCCGATTGGATCAAGTGCAATTGAATGGATAAGTAAATATTTAAAGGAGAGCAGACCTTTGTTGATGAAAAAAGCAAAAAGCGAAAATTTCCTTTTCCTAAACAGCAAAGGTTCTAAATTGTCAAGGATGGGAATCTGGAAAATAGTTGATAAATATGTAAGAGAAGCCGGAATTGAAAAAGATGTTCATCCGCATACTTTCAGGCATTCATTTGCCACACATTTGCTGGAAGGCGGGGCGGATTTGCGCGCCGTGCAGGAAATGCTGGGACATTCGGATATTTCAACTACACAGATTTACACTCATATCGACAGGGATTATATTAAACAGGTTCATAAAGAATTTCATCCAAGAGGATAAATGCCGGATATACAGGTAAGCCAGAAATTAATTTCGTTTTTAACTTTTCTTCCGATGTTTATAATATCAATTGCAGTGCACGAATTTGCGCACGCAATTATGGCTTTTAAATTTGGAGATGATACTGCAAAAAAACAGGGAAGACTAACTTTAAATCCGATAAAGCATGCTGATCTGGTTGGAACGATTATTATGCCTCTCGCTTCATTTGCTTCTGGATTTGCTTTGATTGGCTGGGCAAAACCGGTTCCTGTTGATAGAAGTAATTTTAAAAATGCATACAGGGACGACGCAATAGTTTCTTTTGCGGGTCCGCTATCAAACTTTATCCTGGCTGTATTATTTTTTGTCTGCTTTCTTTTGTTAGTAAATTCCTCTACTCCGGTAAGTGATAATATTATTAACATTTTCTGGTACGGGGTGTTTTTTAATATTTTTCTTTTTGCCTTTAATCTAATTCCGATCCCACCGCTGGATGGCTCACATATTTTATTCGATCTTTTCCCGAACAGGTTTACTGCAAAATTAATGAGTCTCGGGTTATATGGATCACTTATTTTGCTGCTTTTCATTTACAGTCCTTTATGGGGATTTTTTATGAAATTGATTAATTTCATACTCAGTTTATTCCTTCAGATTGGGAATGTCCCAAATGGTTAAATTCAAATATATAATTTCACTGCTTTTTATTTTGACTGTTGGCTGCAATAAAAATGTAAAGCCGCCCGAAAAAGCTGAACAAAGAAAAGCAGACACCGTCAGTGTAAAAAAGGAAAAATTCGACAGCTTTATATTTGTAGGTATGATTGAACATAAACCAGGCTTGTATAAATACGATGTGGAGAAAAAAGAATACTCGGAATTTTGGTCAAATTACAATGAACAGGTTGTAGAACTTTCATATTCACCAGACGGCAAAACGGCTTATTTTTTAACTGCCGGGCATTTCGGGAAGAAAAATATATTTCCATATATCACCAGGGTAAAAGTTTATTTAATTAATATTGATTCTTCTAAAGTAAAATTTATAAAACGGGTTGGCGATGGTGTACAGGTATTTACGCAGTGGGAAGATGATTATAATTTTAAAGTTATTATTAATAGGATAGATAAAATTGTAGCTACTTATATAAAAGCAGATACTTATATTTTTAATTTATTTGGAAAAGAAATACTTAGCGAAAAACAAACTTATGATATAACTAAAACAGGTTACCCGCGTCCTAAAACCCGTCCGGTTGATTATAACTCACATTCAGGCAAATATAATCTGGTAAATAATTCATCAGACTCAACTAATGTTTATATTGAAAATATAAGTGAAAGCAGTACAGAATTTGTTTTTGCAAATGAACAGAAACTTAATAAATTTGATTGGTCTCCCGACGAAAAGTACCTGGTTTTTTCTACTATTAATATCTCTGCAAAAAACAATACACTTAAGGCAAAAACTCCGGAAACATCGGGTCTGTATATTTATGATATTCCGCAGAACAAAATTATAAAGAAATGGAAAGGCTCCGGTGTTAAAAATTTCTTTATTAAAAATGATTTACTGATATTTGATAACGGATTTGATTTAAATTCAACAATAACAATTTTTGATTACAAAACTTTAGAACCGGTAGATTCAATTAAAGTAGGACGTGGCTGCGGGTTGAGAAATATTCCAGAAATACCGAATATTAAAGCATAATGAAAACTTATCTTAGAATATTAAAATATGTAAAGCCATACTGGAAATATCTTACAGTTTCCGTTTTTTGCACAATTTTTTATGCACTTTTGAACGGTGTGTCGGTCTATCTTACTATTCCACTTCTCGATACTTTATTTCAGCAAAATAATGAGACACTTCAGCAAACAACAACATCTGTTTCACCCTCAACAATTTTGCCGGATTGGATTGTAAATATTGGAAATGAGATCTCTCAGAAATTTAACCAACTTGTTTTAAGCGGCGATAAAATTGATGCCTTGATCAGGATTTGTATTCTTGTTTTTATTGCGTTCCTGCTTAAAAATATTTTCGGATATTTGCAGGCTTATTTTCTTGCCCATGTTGAACAGGGAACAATGAAGGATATGAGAGATTCCGCTTACAAACACCTTCATAAACTACCGATGAGTTATTTTAAGAAAGAACGGGTTGGTAATTTAATCTCAAGAATTACGAACGATATTAATATAGTACAGACAAGTATATCCGCTGCCTTTTTAAATATGATTCGCGAGCCGCTTTCGATAATAGTATTTCTTGGAATTGCAATCAGCATAAGCTGGAAACTTACTTTACTTGCGCTGGTAATCCTTCCTTTTTCAATGTTCATAATTACATGGATAGGGCTGAAACTCAGGAAGCAGAGTTATTTAATCCAGGGAAAAATGGCGGATATTACCAGTATCCTGCAGGAAACTATTTCAGGCGTTAAGATTGTTAAAGCTTTTGGGATGGAAAAATATGAAAATAAAAAATTCATGGATGAAACATGGAATTTTTTCAAACTGATGCTTAGAATTGTAAGAGTTAGAAATGCTTCTTCACCGATTACTGAAGTTTTAAGTACAGCAGTTGGTGTTGTAATTATTTATTTTGGCGGACTGCTTGTATTAAAAGACCAATCTTTATCTGCGTCAGAATTTATGGGATTCCTTTTTGCAATCTTTCAATTAATGCCGCCTATAAAAGAACTAAGCAGTATTAACAACAGGATTCAGGAATCGAGTGCCGCCGGCGACAGAGTTTTTGAAATTATAGATACGCAACCAACTATACAAGATTTCCCTGATGCTGTTGCGGTTAAGGAGTTTAAAGAATCACTTATTCTCGATAATGTTTCTTTCCATTACGAAGACTCAGATGAACTGGTTTTAGATAAAATTAATATAAATGTGAACCGTGGAGAAATTATCGCCCTGGTCGGGCCGAGCGGCGGCGGAAAATCAACACTCGTTGACCTAATCCCCAGATTTTATGATCCTACCGGCGGCACAATTTTACTTGATGGAATTAATATTAAAAATGTAAAAGTGGAAAGCCTTAGAAATCTTATGGGCATTGTTACTCAGGAAACTTTCTTGTTTAATGAATCAATTAAAAATAATATTGCCTATGGACTTGGCGACTACCCTATCGAAAAAATTGAAGAAGCTGCTAAAACAGCCAACGCACATGATTTTATTTTGCAGATGCCTGAAGATTACGACACAGTTATTGGAGAAAGAGGAGTTAAACTTTCCGGCGGACAAAGACAGAGAATTTCAATTGCGAGAGCACTTTTGAAAAATCCTGAAATAATGATTTTTGATGAAGCCACTTCAGCGCTTGATAATGAATCAGAGCTGTTAGTTCAGGAAGCCATTGAAAGATTAATGGTAAACAGAACGACAATTGTAATTGCACACAGGCTAAGCACGATAAGAAATGCAACAAGAATAATTGTGCTTGATAAAGGTAAAATAATTCAGTCAGGAAAACACGAAGAACTAATTACGGACGAAGAAGGATTGTACAAAAAATTTTATGAAATGCAATTCAGGGATTAAAGCACTCATTATTAATAATTAAAATTAAGCATTGAATGGTTCAATCAAGATTTGACATAAGAATCCCATATTACCTTATGTTCTGTGTGGTTATAAGTTTTGTTGTATCTCTTTTTCTTATGCAATTATTTGTGGGGCTTCTTTCAATATTGTGGCTGTTTGAAAAGATGAAAGAGAAAAAGAAAAGCCTGGATATTTTTGTTTATTTTATAATTGTTTTTGCTTTGATGCGAATAATAGCTGTTATATTTTCTCATTATCGGTCAGCAAGTATTGAAATATTTTATAAGGAACTTCTATTTTACTTGGGATTTTTCTCTTTTGTGTTCTACCTGAAGACTTTTGATACTAAACAAATCAGGACAATAGTTTATTGTTTTACAGGTACTGCCACTGTAGTTGCACTAGTTGGAATAATAAGATTTGATCTTAATCAGGTTTACAGAGCTGAAGCATTTACTTCGTATACAACTTTCGCTTCATACTTATTAGTGGCTTTAGGCTTTTCAGTTTCACTGGGTCCTGATGTTGAAAGTAGGTACAAAAATGTAATAGTAATTTTTGCTGTAACATTTATACTATCAGGCATTGTAACTTCTCTTGGAAGAACAGTTACAGTAATTGCAATAAGTATTTTTATTGCAAGTGTTATTTTAAGAAAGCTTAATCTTAAATTAGCTATTGTCATTGCTTTATTAACAGCTGTAATTTGCATAATATCTTTTAATGTTAATAAAACTGAAGTTTCCCAAAGAATAGAAAATCCTACGTATCTGTCGGATAGAGGAATACTTTATAATGGTGCAGAATATTTGGCATTCAAAACGCCGGTATTTGGATTCGGCCCCAGGACTTTTCACCAGACTTTTCCCTTCCCTGATGAATTTAATGATAAGGGTGTTGGTGGTTGGCATAATGATTATTTTCAGGTTTATTTTGAAACCGGTTTACCGGGATTAATTATCTATCTTGCAATGTTAGTTCTGATATTATTAAAGACATATTCCTTAATTAAAGAGAATAAGGGGGATAAATTTTTTAGAAATAATGGTTATGCATTGTTATTCGCCTTTGTTGGCCTATTTCTAACTACATTTACTATAGGTTTTATCACACACGTGGTTTTATCAATAGTCTTCGCCTTTCTAATAGGATTACTTTCAGCTTTTAAGTATAAAAAAGTAGATGGTGAGTAAAATTAGCAAATTAAGATTATCGAAGTTTTAGTTAAAGTAGTATCTTATTCCAAAGCCGGCATCTATTCTAAGTGAAGTACCCGGTACGAAATTAAATATTGGAGCAATTTCAATAAATACATCAACTGGAATATTACCAGACATCCAAGCAAGCCCAAGCACTCCTCTTATTCCTAAGCTGGCATCATTTTTTTTCCCAGTCTTTAATTTTAAACCAGGGCCATAATATAGTGTAAATTTTTCATCTGACTCTATTGAAGTATTAGTATGCCACAGATAATCAGAATGAATATGGATATTTTTGTCATCTTTTGAAAATGAAAAACCTAATCCAAAATCAAAACCATTTAAATTGTTAACCCAGTATTTTCCGCTTAATCCAGTTGGCTGCCCAATGATGACACCAATTCCAAATCCCTTATCTTGTGCAAAATCAGAATTTAGACTTGCTACTGTAAACAAAATTGTAATTAACAGAAATTTTTTGCTCATGACTTGTTCCCTATTATTCGACAATAAGTTTTCAATAAAATACATGTTTGTAAGAGATAATAATACCTTAATTTGGATATAGTTAAGGCTTTAGTTAAGTTTTTTATCATTAAATAATATATTATCAATTTACGGAGTTGTAGTTAGTGACCAACGCTAAACCCAAAAATATTTATAATCTAACAAAAATACTATCATCAAATTTTGAAGAAGGTTTTAAGGAGGTAGCAATAATTTTGGCTGCCGGTCATGGTAAGCGAATTAAATCACAGAAATCAAAAATGCTGCACAAGATTTGGGGAATCCCGACGGTCCAAAGAGTCTATAATGCCTGTATAGCCGGCATAAGTAATATCCATTCGATAATTGTTGTGGGTATTAAAGCAGAAGATGTTATTAAAGCAATTGGAAAGAGAGATAAAAATATTTTTGCATTTCAGGAAAAACAAAACGGAACCGGTCACGCTGTTCAGGTTGCTTTAAATGAAATTAGGAATAAATCCTTTGATGGTATTGTCTATATACTTCCTGGCGATATGGGATTAATTAATAGAGAAAGCTTGAAGGAATTCAGAAAGGACTTTATAAAATCAAATTCCGATATGATTGTGTTAACCGGCATTTATAATGGAGATCCAGTAGAAAATTCATACGGCAGGATTATCCGGGTAAAAGATAAAGATAGAGAGGGAAAGAGTGCTGGGAAAGACTTTGGCAAGGTAATTAGAATCATCGAAAATAAAGATATTCATGCTTTGCCGGAAAATAAACCATTAGAAATAACTTTTAACAACAAAATTTATTGTTATTTAAAAAATGAACTTATAAATAATAATGAATTTAATTCAGGCGTTTATGCTTTTAAATATACCCGGCTTAAAAATCTTGTAAATAAATTAAAAGGGAATAATGTTCAAAAGGAAATATACATAACAGATTTAATTGAGCTCTTCAATAAAAAAGGATATTCTGTTCAGGCAGTGAGTCCGAAACAGCAGCATGTTGTAATGGGATTTAATAATAAGTCTGTTTTAAAAGAAATGGAAAATGTCGCCAGGAAAAATGTTTATGATCAGTTAAAAGATATTATAGAAATAGAAGATCCCGATGATTTTTTTATTCATGAGGATGTTGTAATAGATATTTTGAAAATGGATAAAAAAGGATTCCCGGTAGATATCAAAATCGATAGAGGGGTTTTTATAGGTAGTGGCGTAAAACTCAATTATAACCTGAGCATTGGCAAGAACACATTCATAGCAGGGAATGTTAGATTTGGTAAAAATGCTATGATAAGTGAAAATGTTTACCTTTCAACATTTGAAAATCAACATCTTAACATTGATGATAATGTTGAGATCCTTCAGGGAAATATTATTAAAGGAAATATAAGAATTGGAAAATTTTCGAGAATAGAATCCAGCGTTAATATGACGGGAAGCGACGAGTTTCCTTTGCGAATAGGTAAAAATGTTTTAATAAAAGGAACCAGTTATATATTTGGCTCGGTTATCGGCAATGATGTTAAGATTGAGCACAGCGTACTGGTAAATAAAAAAGTAAAATCAGGAAGCCAGGTAAAATATTTTCTTCCTAAAATTGTTGGTGAAAAGGATGTGTCTGATATTTAAAACAATAAAGCCCTTCCAAATGGATGAAGGGCTTAACAAGGTAAGTTAGATCAAACTATTTTGCAGCTTGAAGAGAATTTAAATGTCTGGTAAGCGAAGCTTTTTTCCTTCCAGCATTATTTTTGTGAATTTTCCCCTTAGTTGTACTTCTATCGATCAAAGAAACTGCTTCTTTATATAATTTTTCTGCTATTTCCTTTTCACTTGCTGTTAATGCTTTTTTATATGTTGTTTTGATTCTAGATTCAATCAGAGTATTTACAGCCCGTTTTCTTGCATTAGTTCTTATTCTTTTCTTTGCAGACTTATGACTAGCCATTAAAATCCTTCAATTTGAGTTAAAAATAGACTCTAAATATATGGAAAGAGTTATTTGATGTCAAATATTACTTTGCTAATTTTAAACTCTTAAACCCATTTTTCTGCAAAAAAGGCATTATTTTAAAGCTGTGATGAAGGTAAATGAAATATATTATTCAATCCAGGGAGAAAGCACCAAAGCCGGACTTCCATGTATTTTCATCCGACTTACTTATTGTAATTTGAGATGCACTTACTGTGATACCGAATATGCATTTTATGAAGGAAAAGATAAATCAATAGATGAAATCCTGGAAGAAATTAAACAATACGATTGTAAATTAGTTGAAGTCACAGGGGGTGAACCACTTGTACAGGAAGAATGCCTTGAACTAATGAAAAGATTAGCTGACTCTGAATATGAAGTTTTGCTCGAAACAGGAGGCAGCTTACCAATTAAGGATATTGACAAAAGAGTAAAAATAATTATGGACTTAAAATGTCCGTCAAGTGAAATGAAGAAAAAGAACCTTTATGAAAATATTGGTTATTTAAAAAAGTCAGATGAGATTAAATTTGTTATCGGTAACAGGGAAGATTACGATTGGACAAAGAAAATAATTTCCAGATATAATCTTGAGGGCAAATTTGAGATTTTGTTTTCTGTTATATTGGGAAAGCTTGAGCCATTAACTTTAGTGAACTGGGTTTTAGAAGATAAATTGAATGTTAGATTCCAATTGCAGATGCATAAATTTGTTTGGGATCCGGCACAAAAAGGTGTGTAATGAAAATAGCAAAAGAGTTTAACTGGGAAATGGGGCACAGATTACCAGCGCATTTCGGAAAGTGTAAAAATATTCACGGTCATTCATACAAAATGATGGTAGAGCTTGAGGGAGTTATCGATCAAAACGGAATGGTAATGGATTATTATGATTTAAAAAAAATAATAAATCCAATTATTGAAAAGCTGGATCACGCATTTATGGTTAATGAAAAAGATAAACAGGTTGTTGACTTCCTTGAAGAACTAAACTCAAAAAAAGTAAAAGTTAATTTTGAATCAACCGTAGAAAATATCACTAAATATTTTCTAAATGAAATCAGAAATCAAATTCTTCCCTCTAATATTCACAGATTAAAAGTTAGAGTCTGTGAAACTCCCGATGATTATGCCGAAGAAGAATGTGAAATTCTTACAAAGAAAATAGACAGGATTACATAACAAATTTTAATAATTTAAAAAAGCCGTTTCTTTAGTAAGAAAAAGATTACCTATCAACGTATTTCTATTATTTTTTCGGTACGCTTTGAATTATTGATCTTTCAATGGACCAGGTAGCCGGAACAACGGGTGCTGGTCCTCTTGTTGAAGAGCCAACATTTCTTAACAAACTGGATAAAGGGTTTCCGCCACGAGTTGCTTCTCTTGTTCTAACTCCTGTTGAATTGAATACCGTGGGATCCGGAATTGCATCAGCGCTTGTCAGCATTACATACGTGTCATATCCAAATGGCGGGACTACTTTAAAAAGTCTCTTTGCGCCAACCTGAATTTCAGGAGGGAATGGATATTCATTCGGAGGCATTTTGTTTTCAACTGAACTTGCTGTTCTGGGGAAAAGAAGAGTGCTGTTACCATCTTTGTCAATTCCAAAAATATAAATCCATCGGGATTCTCTGTCCCAACTTTTTAATAAAAGAGAATCCAATTCAAGTGCTAATCCATAAGTTTCGTTTTCATAAAGTTTTCCATTTTTTGCTATTTCACCGGTTCTGGAATTCTTAACTACAAGTTTGTAAGGAAAGCTTCCATCATCAGGCGGAGCTTCAAGTGTAAGCCATGCACGTATTTGCCCAAGTTTGTATGCAAAATCTCCCAGTTTCTGTGCGGAAGCAGAAAGAACTGTTTTGTCAGTTACATCAATCCAGTCAGTTCGGATAGGAAGAGATGATTTGTATGTTGTATCATTCTGGCTGATTCCCGGAATTACAAATGAATATTCCGCTTTTCCATTAGATATTCTTCCAGTCAAAAAGTAATTAGCTGATTTGACATCTGATAGTACTACAGTACTTGCAGGATCACCTAGGCGATTTTTGATTATATCATATAGCTCTTTTGGAGGAGGAAGATTCACAAAAAGTTTAGCATTTTCATGTATTAGTTTGCTAACAAAATCCGCAGAAGGACTTTCACCGAGATCACTTGTTTTGTTTGCAGAGCGATTTATTAAATACCAGGAATTATTTTCATAGTAAATTTCATAATCTGGATCATCAATAGTCGGATCATTTACCCAGGTTATATTTTTCCAGGATTTGAGTTTATAAAATTCCGCAACATAGGATTTTATCTTACTAAAAGGAAGTTCGCAAGAAGGTAACCACACATAAAGATTAGCACCTCCGGAAGTGGTCCATTTATCAATTACAAAAAGGTCCCCTGCTTCAATATCATTAATTGAACCCTCAATAACTTCAACAGAGCTCTTATTTAATCCAATCACTGTAGTTACCTTTAATCTCACTTTTTTTGTATCCTCACTTGTTTTAATCTTTACAAGTTCAGCTCCTTCGGCAATTCCTAAAGCATAGCCTCCCTGCAGCTCTATTTTCCCGCTTGAGTTCTTCAGTATGCTGATTACAGTTTTGCCGGATACATCTCCCATATCAATACCTAAGAGATTTTCCTTCCTTCTGGTATCCGTTCCGGCAATAACTGGTTCCTGTGAACTTCCATTTGATTGCATAATTGCTTTTACTCTTTTAAATATTGCATCAACAGTTTGATTTACAGAGCTCGATCTCAAAACTTTTATAAGTGCAGCCGTAAATGCCCCGTGCGGTGTTCCATTTTCATCCCTGTATTCTTTTGCTGTTTGAAAATCCTGTGCTGATGATAGAATTAAAACATCCGGATCAGTTTCAGGTACTGGAGCAGGATTTGGATCGGCAACGTCAATCATATCAAGCGGCTGAAGAAATCTTGACTTGTAGGTTTCAGGTTGTTCTATTCCCCTGGCTATTGAGCCGCTATGGCAGCTATCAAATATCCAGGTAAGAATTGCTTTTTTATCTGCAAGCTTTTGAAGCATAGTTGCTATTTCCTTATCGCGAATTTCGCGCAGATCAGTTTCAGTAGTTTTCCATGCATCTGATGGAACTATGGTTTCATCTTTTCCATCCATTTCAGGTGAAAGTGAATTTTTAACTCTTGATCCGTGACCTGCATAATAAAAGAAAACAACATCTCCCTTTTTTGTTTCATCGGTTAGTTTTTTTACAGCTGCTAAAATATTTGCTTTAGACGCAACAGTACCTGTGCTATCTAAAAGCAGGGTAATATTATTTTCTTTAAATCCGAATCGTGATTCAATTATGTTTTTCATTGATAATGCGTCATTTACACATCCATCCAGATCGCTCCATATAGTTCTTAAAGTTTTGGCATTGGGGTCTGTGGGCTTGTATTTGTCAATTCCGATAATTAAAGCTCGCTTTGTCTGAGCAAAGGATGATGAAACTAAAAGCAAAGAAAAAATGATTATTCCGAAATATTGCTTAAACGTTTTCCGCATATTATTCTCCGATTGAATATTTATTAATCTCTTCTGTTTTTTGATGCATATTAAAAGATTTTTCATTTTTTATACTTTCCAATCAGTTTTTTAAATTTATCGTCATTTCTAACATTATCAAGATCTTTATCTTCACTAATATGTTGAAAGTTTTTATATCCGAAAATGAAGGCTTTCTCCAGATAACTTATGCTGTTCGTCTCATCATTATTGAGTGAATAATAACATGCGAGGTCATAATATCCGGCAGGATCTTCCGGTTTTAGTTCTGTCACTTTTTTAAGATCCAAAAGAGCATTATTGTTGTCACCTTTGTGTAAATAAGCATAACCGCGTCCCTGGTAACCGAAATGTAACCCGGGATTAAATTCAATATACTTTGTATAATTAGTTATTGAATTATCATATTGTTGCAAATTAGTGTCATAAATACTTCCTATGTAATAATAACCTGCATTATATGAATCCGGATTTAGTTCAATTGATTTTTGATAATTTAAAATTGCATTGTCATATTCACCAAGCTTTGTTTGGCATTCACCGAGATAATAATACGCGCCAGCATAGTTTTGATCAATTTGAAGAATTTGCTTAAAATATTTTGCCGCTTGATCGTAATCTTCCAGCATTCTGTAATCGTATCCAATTCTATACATTGTCCCTTTATCATCAGGATCAAAGTTTAACACCTTTTTATAATTTTCAGCAGCGATGTCATACTTTTTAAGATCATCATATGTATCGCCAATGTACCAGTAAGCATTTGAATAAGTTGAATCAAGTTCAAGCACGTGTCTGAATTTTTGAAGCGCTTTTTCAGTTTGTTTTAATTTAGTATAGACAATACCTAGGTTATAATAGGGCTTTAAATAATCGGGTTTGATAGCAATTGATTTGTTGTAAGATTCAATTGCGTCCGGATAGTTTTCCAGATCTTTATAAATCAATCCCAGGTTATTATAAGCAGCTTCATCTTTTGGCGAGATCTCAATTACTTTTTTATAACATTCAATTGCCTTTTCCTTTTGACCCTTTTCATTATAAATTATAGCCAAATTATAATAGGCATTGGCATAGTCTTTTTTATAAGATATTGCTTTGTTATAACTCTCTATAGCTTTTTCTAAGTTGTCTAAACTTTTATAAACAATTGCAAGATTATAATATGCGCTGGGATAATCATTTTGCTGTGAAATTGCTTTGTTGTAATATTCAATTGCCTTATTCTTATCATTTAGATCATTATAAATAATTCCAAGATTATAATATGCACTTGGGTAATCATTTTGCTGGGAAATTGCTTTGTTGTAATATTCAATTGCTTTATTCTTATCATTTAGATCATTATAAATAATCCCAAGATTATGATATGCGCTAGGATAATCCGGCTGCAATTCAATAGCTTTATTATAGTATTCAATAGCATTCTGATTATTACCTAATTCCTTGTAACAGTATGCAATTTTAAAAATTGCGGTGGGATAATCTGCTTTCTTAGTTACTGCTTTTTTATAATAGGTAATAGCATTTTCATATTCTTGTAAGTCCTCAAATATATCTCCTATCCCTTTATAGGCCTTATAAAAAGATGAATCCTGACTAATAACAATCTTATAATTTTCAAGCGCCTTGGAATAATTTTTTACATTATAGTAGGACAATCCCAGATTAAAAAATGCATTAGTAAATGTTTTATCATTTGCTATAGCTTTTTCATAATATTTGATTGCATTATCGTAATCTTCTTTATCAAAATAAAATATGCCTAAATTATAATAAGCTGTTGCATAATAAGGGTCTATTGATAAAGCTTTTAAGTAATTCTCTTTTGCTTCCTCCGGTTTTTTAAGCTTTTCGTACACAAGCCCGATATTATTATAGGCTTGCTGATATTCCGGGTCTATTTCCAGCGCCTTTTTATAATTTTCAATCGCTTTGTCATACTGCTTTGTATCAGCATAAATTATTCCCATATTATAATAAGGCTTAGCATAGACCATTAATTCTGAAGATTTTTTATAACAAACTAATGCGGAATCATTCTCTTCCAGATCAGCATATACTATGCCCAAATTATTCCATGGATAAGCCCATGTTGGGGAAAGATCAATTGCCGCTTTTAAATTCATTTTTGCTTCATCATATTTTTTTGCATATCGATAAGCAAGTCCTAGCTCGCACAATGCATATGCAGCATCAGGTTGAATTTCCACGCTTTCTTTAAGAAGTTTTATTCTATTTTCAATTTCAGTCGTATTATTATAGATTAGGCTTTTCATATAAAGATACCTGGCCTTGATAGGATCATAAAGTATATAATTTTTATCAATCAGGTTATATGCAAGTTCCAGTTCTTCATATGCAGTATATAAATTAATTGTATCCGCCTGGTCTGTTCCCCTGAGAAATGAATTAATTACAATCTGTGATTTATCCTGCAAAGAGGCAATCAGTGAACTTTTCATTGAAGAAACTATAGCAGATAGATCATCACGATTCTTTAATGAATTATAAATGTCCCATGCATTATTTCCGGAACCTGTTGGTTCAATTAATTTTCCTCCATCAAGTAGGATATTAAATTTTTTAAGTAATCCCGAAGTTGTAGTATCAAGTGCATTTGTTGTAGCCTCATTTCCTCTCATTGCCAGAAGCTCACCGGTTGGTTTTATATTATTTTCCATCAACAGGGAAGCATAGGTCAGGCTGTCAACATCTGCAATAATGGTTTTCGCGTTGCCGTTTATAGTCGGATTTTGTTTAAAGTCAGTATCTTTTGGAATGTTCATTGCTAAGTAAATGTCTAATTCTTTGAGTGCAACTTCTTTATCGTGGTTCATATCAGCCATTCCCATTAATCCCTTTAGCAGGTAATAGGTGAAAACTCCTGCGCCATTTCCCCATTTTTTGCTTTCATAGGAAAGTTCACCCGGTTGAGAGGAGAGAATTTTAATAATGTTGTTCCAGTTTGCCTGAAGTGCGGCCGTAGTTTGTTTTGCTCCTTCAATTCCACCAGCCAGCTTACCCGATTTACAGGCATCGGAAATCAGAACCACCTGTGCTTTATCTTTAGTGACTATTGTCTCAAGATAATCCTGAAGGTAATTAATGCCAATAGTGCCGCCGGCCATGTAAGCCGCTTCGGGTGAATCATACGCCAGGAGAAAACCGTTTTGTCTTATAGTTTTTGTTTCCAAATCTCCATGTCCGGAAAAATAAAAAATTGCAAGATCACCTTCTTTGGATTCATTTGTTATCCAGTCGAGCGCACTAAAAATCTGGGCAGAGGTTGCTTTTTCATTTGTTAAAAGCATTATATTCGTAGAGTCCACATTACCACCGGCAGCAGAGCGAAGGAAAGCATAAAACGATTTGGCATCTCTGTCAGCATATTCAAGGGATTGAATATTTTTATAATGAGAAACGCCAACAATTACAGCCCTGACAGTTCCGGATTTTGCAATATCATTTGATATTGTAGCAAAACCCTTGCTGTTATCCTGGGCGAAAGTGACCTGGCTGATAGAAAAAATAATTGCGATTATTATCAGCGCGAAACCGATTTTTGTTTTTTGCTTTTTCATTTTACTTCTAAATATTT
>Ga0102953_1000647_pt1 | contig 23585 bp, 16 predicted proteins | sample SalPon2A_C_D2_MG_FD_78509 | JGI IMG/M metagenome (GOLD analysis project Ga0102953, IMG submission 78509) | Soil microbial communities from South San Francisco under conditions of wetland restoration - Salt Pond MetaG R2A_C_D2_MG | ecosystem: Environmental > Terrestrial > Soil > Wetlands | place... | reverse complement strand
TGGGCAACATCTAACAACCAGTTGTCAGAATTAGGCAGCAGGTATGGATGGGCAACATCTAACAACCAGTTGTCAGAATTAGGCAGCAGGTATGGATGGGCAACATCTAACAATCAGTTGTCAAAATTAGGCAGCAGATATGGTTGGGCTACCTCAAATACACAGCTGAACTAAATAAATATTTCAGGCTTTATGTGAAAAATCATAAGTCGTTTATAATTTAAGAAATATTTGTAAATTAAAGTCCCGCATTATACGGGACTTTTTTATTATTAATTCGTTTACAAAAGTGAATATTACCCGGAAAACCAGATCCATAAAACAGATTATTATTGTCTTACTTTTGGCTTTTACTTTTTTTGATTTACCGGGTTTTGCTCAAGCGGACTGGTATAAAGCTGAAAGCAAACACTTTGAAGTAATTTACAGGAAAAGTGACTCAACTCTCGTTCCGCATCTATTGGCATCCGGTGAAAATGCTCTTGAAAAATTAAGCAATCTTTTTAATTATCATCCGACTGAAAAAATCATTATTAATCCATATGATGCTTATGATTATGGATTTTCGTCGGCAACCACAGTTCCTGAGAATTTTATCAGGATGGAAATTGAACCATTTGAACCTGGCTATGAAAATATACCTTATAATGAAAGGTTTCAGTGGGTATTAAGTCATGAATTAGTTCATGTAGTTGTTGATGATGAAGCAAGTAACATTGAAAAAGCAGGCAGATCAGTTTTCTCAAAGGTTGCTCCTGAAAAAACGCAACCTCTTTCTGTTTTTTATAGTCTTTTTACAAGCTATAACAGGTACACTCCACGTTGGCACCAAGAAGGGATTGCAGTATTTCTTGAAACATGGTTAAGTGGTGGGTTCGGAAGAACGCTTGGTAATTTTGATGAAATGTATTTCCGTACTATGGTTTTTGATAATGCAGAATTTCCTTCTTATTTATCCTTGGATACAAAATATAGCAGCAAATCATTTTTGGTTGAAACTTTATATTATTTATATGGTGCAAGGTTTGCTTCTTACATTGCCATAAAATTTGGCGAAAAGAAATTAATAAATTGGTATAAAACTGAACCGGGAGACTTTTATTCTGGATTCAGAAGTAAATTCGAAGATGTTTTTGGAATTAGTTTATCAGATGCGTGGTCCGATTTTATTGGTTATGAAAAACAATTCCAGCGAAAGAATATAGATAAAATAAACTCATTTCCTATCACACCATTAAATAGATTATCAAATGAGCCCTTTGGTTGGGTTACTGAACCACACCTGGACAAAACAGGGAAAAATTTAATATTTGGATTTCATCATCCGGATAATCTTGCAGGAATAAAGAGATTCAGCCTGGAATCAAAACAATCATCTGAAATAGGTACAATTCCCACTCCAAGTTTAATACGAGTTTCATCTACGGCTTATGATAAAAAGACAGGCTTCTTCTTCTATACAACAAATAATAATCAATTGTTCAGAGATGTGTGGTTGCTTGATACAAATACAGGTTCTACAAAAGAAATATTACATAATCTTCGGATAGGAGATCTTACTATATCTCCAGTAACACACGAATTATGGGGTGTGAGACATGCTGAAGGAAAAATGACACTTGCATTTTCACCTTTTCCGTATAATGCCATTGTCCCTGTTATAAGCTTTGATATTGGAGATGAACTGTTCGACCTTTCAATTAGTCCTTCTGGAAAATTATTAGCAGCTGTTCTTCATAGGTCTAATGGTTCACAATCTATTGTATTAGCCAATCTGGATGATCTTGAAGAAGGAGGTCCGTTCAAATATAAAACAATAACTAGTAATGGAACTCCTGAAAGCCCGTCGTGGAGCCCTGATGGAAATACAATTTACTGGAGCGCATATACAAATGGCGTATCAAATATTTTTAAAGTGGATTTGTCTACAAATGAAATTGAAGCTATAAGTAACACTGTAAGAGGACTATTTCATCCTGTTTATGTTGGTGATGGTGCAGTTTTTGCTTTTGAGTTTTCTGAAAATGGATTTTATCCGGTAATGATCACGAATAATTCTGCGGTACATCTACCGGCGATTAATTATTTAGGCCAGGAAGTTATTGATAAAAACCCGCAGGTACTCAACTGGACATTAGGAAAAGCAAATGATAATCTTTATAGACAGAATGTTGAAAAAGAAGAAGAATACAACGGACTTGGCAATATTAATACTTTGACATTTATTCCGGTAATTACAGGATTTCAATCCCAAAAAGTTCTTGGTTTTTTTGCAAGATTTTCTGATCCTTTAATTAATCATGATATAACATTAGAATTTGGAATTTCTCCTTTCAATAAAAATTCAATAAGTCCACTGCTTCATCTCCGTGCTAAATATGAATATAAAAAGAAAATTACACTGGGTATTGATTATAATGCACCTGATTTTTTTGATTTATTTAATAGTCGTAAAAGAGGGATGATAGGTACAAAATTTTCCTTTGCGCATTCATTTTATTGGAAGTTTGATAATCCCCATAAAATTATTCAGAAAACCGAGATTGACTTTTACTCCGGTGTTAAGTCAATAAATGACAACTTGATCAAAGTTTCTCAGCCGGATTTCTTTACAGTATCAACTAATATTAATTCTAAAAGTCTGAGGAGAAGTATAGGAAGTGTAGATTACGAATCTGGAAATGAATTTAATATTACCTTAAATTCCTTCACTTCAAATTATAAAAAGCCTGAGGTTGCCGGAGAATTACATTTGGAGTGGGATAATTATTCCACATGGCTTTCTTCCCACAACATTTTCCATTTTAAAATTGGGGCCGGGTATAATCATAAAAATGATAAGCTATTACAGGCACATTATTTCTTTGGTGGATTTGGTAACCGTGCAGTAGAGGATGTTGAGGTAAAACAATATAGGGATATATTCAGATTCCCCGGAATACCTATTTATAGTTTGCAGACTGATAAATTTGCCAAACTAATGTTAGAAAATAATCTTCCGCCTATAAGGTTAGGTAGTCTTGGTATTTTTCAAAATTATTTGAATTACATTGATTTTTCAATTTACTCAAGTAGCCTGTTTGTTGAAAAGAATAATAAAATAAAAATCTGGGGAAATGTTGGCGCTCAGATCAATTTTGTATTTAAACACTGGTTCAATCTGGAGTCAACTTTTTCCGCTGGGATAGCCAAAGCTTGGTACGAAAATGGTCATTCCTGGGAGTGGTTCTTATCTTATAAGTTATTGAAAAATTAGTCTGATTTTGTCTGGAAATATAGACCTTTTGTCGTAAAATAACTCATTTTATAGGCTTTTCTTTGTCCCGCATGCAAAAAAAAGCTATATTGATATACTCAATAATCAGGCGAATCAGTGAAAACAATTGTTCAAATAATTGAAAAACTTCTTCAAAATTATTTTGAACCATCCGAAATTAATGAATATAAGCGGATTTTAGAGAAGAATTCGGTACCCAAAAAACCGTTTAAAACCTCTCTTAATAAACCAACAAGAAATCAACTCGATTCAGAAATTGCCCCAAGTCAAAACTATCACACAAATATTAATTTTTTAATTACTTTCGCAGAGAATAAGCTTGATTACCAAAAATTCATTGAATTTATTTTATATTTAGGTGAATTATCAATTGCTCAGGGTGAGTTAAGCACGGCAAATGAAATTTATTATTACATATTAAATCTTGTTAAAAATAATCCTGAACAGGAAAATGTAGTCGCACATTCATTACTAGCGCTTGGAGATATTTCCAGCCGGCAGGCTGATTGGGATAAAAGTATTAGCTACATAAATAAAGCAAAAAAATTATTTCAAAAACAAAAGGATTACAAAGGCAGTTTCCGATGTGAAAACCTGCTTGGAACTATTGAAGGTGACAGAGGCGATCTGAAAAAGGCTAACAAGCATTTTGATAATAGCTTTAAATACCTTCAAAATAAAAAAGATGACGCGCTGATAGGAATACTTGAAATAAATCTTGGTATTTTAAATAGCATTCATGGTAATTTTGATACAGCATTTACATATTATCAAAGGGCTTTAATTAAATTCGAACAGTTGCATGATTTTAGAAGGGTAACCGAAGTAAGGCACAATCTTGGAATGTTATTTACGGAAAAAGGTGATTACCAGCCAGCACTTTCGGAATTTGACCTTAGCATAACTTCAGGGTTAAAAGCCGGCTACCTTCCAACCCTGGCTCTTTCTTATTTAAGCAAAGCTTTTATATATGTGCAACTTGAAGACTATCCCCTTGCAAATGCTTTTGCAGATAAATCAATGGAGATTTGTTTCAAATTGAATGACAGACTGTCTATTGCAGATATATACAAAATAAAAGGCATTATTGAGAGAAAGACAAAAAATTACAAAGGTGCAGAAAACTATTTATTATCAAGTCTAAGGATAAATGAGGAACTTGAGAACATTCTCAATCAGGCTGAAACCGCATTCGAATTAGGACTTCTCTATTTCGAATTAAATAGAAAAGATGAAGCTGCAAAAAATTTAAAATTCTCGCTCGATTTTTATAAGAAACAAAAATCCTCTTCGATGGTCAATAAAATTCAAGACCTCCTGTTAGCAGTTACGTAGCATAAAATCCGACATAGATTACATTTCATTTATTTAATTTCACTTGTTTTAAGTTAAGTTTCTAATTAGCTTTTAAAACATTATATTATAAGTGCTTAATAGGATTAATTAAAATAAACAATGAAATTTTCTGAATTAAAAAAACAAATAGATCACTCAGAAAAATCAGGTCTTCTAAAAGGTGATTCTTCTGATAAGATGAAGAATCTGGAGCTTATTTTAAATGTAGTTAATAATATAAATAAGACTCTTGTACTTGAAGATGTGCTTCAAATTGTTTTGCGGAACGCAATTAAAATAACAAATTCTGATCGCGGATTTATTGTACTTAAAAATCCATCCGACAAACTTGAATTTAAATTAGGTCTCGATGTAGAAGACAAAAACTTAACTGAAGAAATGTTCAATGTCAGTACTTCAGTTGTTAGGGATGTTTTTGAATCGGGGCAGTCAAAATTTATCGAAGGTGCTCAGAGTGATACAAATTATGACCCAAGTAAAAGTATTCTAAGACTGGAATTGCAAACAATTTTATGCTCCTGCCTGATTACTGATGAGAAAAAAATCGGTGTCCTTTATGTTGATAGTAAACACCTCCATAAAATTAATGTAAAAGAAATTACTGATACATTTGAAATTCTTGCCGGGCAAGCAGCAACTGCTATAAAGAATGCGCAGTTGTATAAAGGGCAACTGGAGGCTTACAATGCTTTAAATGAGGCAAACGTACAATTAATTCAGGCAGAAAGAAAGACTTTGAAATCAAGTATAGACTCTGAAATCGGACAGTCTCTTCAAGGTCTGGTTCATATGGCATTGCTTGAAACTGAGAGCCTGATGAGAACTATTGAAAAAACGCAAAAACAACTTGAGAGCCATAAATCATTTTCGGATTCCATATTTTTTGACAGGCTTAAATTAAAATCTAAAGTAGCAATAGACAGTGTTAGAAACATTCAAAAATATGCCCAGATACTCTCTGAAACAGCAGTTGTTACTTTAAATAAAGAAGGTGGCGAGTTAAATAAAACTATTCAGTCAGTTATCAAATATCTCTCGCCGATGAAAAAATTTAGTAAAATTGTATTTGAAACTGAACTTAATACCATCCCAGTGTGTAAATATGATTCTGAACAGATTCAACACGTTCTTGTGCATCTATTTACTAATTCTGCAGATGTGAGGACAGATGCAACGATAGTAGTAAAAACTTCAGCCGATAAAAACAAAATTTCCGTGTTGATTGAAGATAATGGACCTGGATTTCCTGATACAATGAAGAATTATTTTTCACAGATAATTTCATCTGAAAAAAGCAGTTATGGTTTATATCTCTGCAAAAGTATTATCGATAGACACAACGGTGAAATAAAAGTAAACAAAATAGAAACAGGTGCTTCTGTTCAGTTTTCATTGCCTTTAAATTAAAGTATGAATAAATCCTCATTAAAATATTTTCATAGTCTTTACGAAGCTATCTATTTTCCAATCCAGGTTGTTGATGAGAGTGGTAAGGTCGTTTATTTAAATCAGGCTTTTAATATATTATGGGAATACACTCTTCCAGAACTCAAAGAATATTCCGTTTTCGGCGATGTTGAATTAAAAAGAAATAACATAATACATTCCATCCGCGAAACGTTTGCAAATAAAAATTATTGTTTTGTTGAAAACTATTCTGACGCACTATTAAAGTCTAAAAATATAACAGTTCCTGTTTTCAGGACTAAATTATTTCATGTTTCAATCAAAGACGAAAATTTTGTAGTTTTTCTTCATGTAGATCAGACAGAAATTTTTCTTGCTGAGGAAGAAGTTAAAAAAGCAAGAGATGGTAATAAAGAAGCAGAGAGATTAAAAAATACTTTCCTGAATGTATTGTCGCATGAACTCAGAACTCCGCTTAACATTATTCTTGGCTATTCTTCCCTGATCCGCGAGAGTCTGAAAGATAAAATTGAAGATGATGATAAAGTATATTTAGATAACCTTTACAGCGGAAGTGAACGTCTTTTTAAAAGTATTACACAGATGCTTGAATTCGCTCAATTGGAAGCCGGTACATATACGCTCAACTTCGAAACCTCAAACCTTATTTCGATATTAAATAATTCTATTAATAATATCAGGAAGGATGCGGAAGAAAAAAATCTGGATATCAAAACTAATTTAAAATATGAAAATGTCTACGTGGAAGTGGATGTACAATGTCTTGAAAATGCAGTTAATAATTTATTAAATAATGCAGTTAAGTTTACGAGACAGGGATTTATTGAAGTAGAAACAAACATAATCGAAGAAAGGGAACTTGTACTTTGTAAAATCAAAGATTCTGGAGTGGGCATTTCAACCGAGTATATGGATCATCTTTTCAGACCTTTCAGTCAGGAAGATTTGAATATAGGCAGAAACTATGAAGGCAATGGATTGGGACTAGCGCTTTCTAAAAGGTTTATAGAGAAAATGGGCGGCGTACTACTTGCCGACAGCATAAAAGGAGTTGGTTCAACCTTCACTTTTACTCTTCCTTTGTCACAAAATGTTATACTCAAAGATAAAATGAAAAGCTCGGGGACTCTTGGAGATTCTAAGAAAATACTAATGCTCGATGATTCAGGCGATTCCCATGAATTAATTAATGCTTTTCTGAAAAAAGATTATGATATTGAAGCGTATAGCTTTAGAGATTTTAAACTTGAATTTCTGAAAAAACAGGATTTTTCATTTCTTATGTTCGATGTAAATCCCGGGAGGTGGGATCAAGGACTGATTATATGCCGGGACATAAAAAGAATTGATCCATATAAAAGACCAATAATTGTAATATCAAGCGAATTTGTGGAAGAAAAAATTAAAAATTTCTATGAAGCAGGCGCATTTAAATTTCTGGTGAAACCATTCTCAAAATATGAGCTTGTAAAAGCTCTCGAAGAAGCCACAGTTTCGTAAATTATCAGGCATATCAATTAAAATAATATCCAAAGTGTTATTTTTTTAATAAATTTAATTATCAAGAATTTATTCTATTACTTAAATCGAATTTATAATCAAGAGAAATTATGGACTTAAGGGAAAAAGTGCAGAGGGCATTTGAAGAATGGGATAAGGAACATTATCAGAAATTCCTGCAAAAAAAACCTGAAAGACAAAAAAAATTTTCTACTATTTCTTTTTCTCCGGTCCGTCCAATTTATTACCCGGGTGATTTTGACAATTCCGAATATATCAACAAGATAAATTTTCCCGGGGTTTATCCATTTACCCGCGGTATACAGCCCACAATGTACCGCGGAAAACTGTGGACTATGCGTCAGTATGCCGGTTTTGGAACAGCGAAAGAATCAAATGAGCGATACAAGTATCTTCTTTCACAAGGCACTTCAGGTCTTTCTGTAGCTTTTGATCTTCCGACTCAAATTGGTTATGACAGCGATGAAGATTTGTCTTTCGGGGAAGTTGGAAAAGTTGGTGTCGCTATTGATACGCTTGCCGATATGGAAATATTATTCGATAAAATTCCACTTGATAAAATTTCAACATCAATGACAATAAATGCTTCAGCATCTGTGTTGCTGGCAATGTACATAGCAGTAGCTGAAAAACAGGGAGTTGCCAAGGAAAAAATAGGCGGCACAATTCAGAATGATATTCTTAAGGAATACATTGCGCGCGGAACTTATATCTATCCTCCAAAAGCTTCGATGAGATTAGTGACAAATATTTTTGAATATTGTGCAAAAGAAGTTCCACGCTGGAATACAATTTCAATTTCTGGTTATCATATTCGTGAAGCCGGCTCAACTGCATCTCAGGAAGTTGGATTTACACTTGCAAATGGTATTGCCTATGTTCAGGCTGCACTAGATACGGGACTTGATGTAGATAATTTTGCCGGGCAGTTATCTTTCTTTTTTAATTCGCACAATGATCTTCTTGAAGAAGTTGCAAAATTCAGGGCAGCAAGAAGGTTGTGGGCAAAAATTATGAAAGAAAGATTTAATTCAAAAAAAGACCGATCTATGATGCTTCGCTTTCATTCTCAAACGGCCGGCTCAACGCTAACTGCACAGCAGGTTGATAATAATATTATCCGGGTTACGATTCAAACACTCGCAGCCGTTCTGGGTGGAACGCAGAGTCTTCACACAAATTCAAAAGATGAAGCGCTTGCACTTCCGACAGAAAATTCTGTGCGTACTGCATTGAGAACCCAGCAGGTTGTTGCTTATGAATCCGGGGTTACAAACACGATTGATCCGCTTGCTGGATCTTATTTTGTGGAATCTATGACGGACAGGATTGAAAAAGAGGCAGAGGAATATATTAGTAAAATTGATTCTCTAGGTGGGATGATTCCGGCAATAGAAAATGGTTACGTTCAGTTGGAAATTCAGAATGCTGCCTATGAGTTTGAAAAACAGCTTGAAGCAGGCGAAAGAACTATTGTTGGAATAAATAAATTCCAATCAAAAGATGATGAACTTCCGGAACTTTTAAAAATTGATATGAAAATTCAGGAAGAACAGATTAAATTTCTAAATAAAATTAAATCAGAAAGAAATAGCGAAGAAGTAAAGATTAAACTCGATGCTCTTGAAAAAGCTGCTGCGGGAAAAGATAACCTGATGCCGTTTATTGTTGATGCAGTTAGAGCCTATTGCAGTGTCGGTGAAATTTGTAATACAATGAGGAAAGTATTCGGCGAGTATAAGGAAACTGTGGTAATTTAAATTCCAGAGGATATTATGGATATTTCACACATTGAACATATTGGAATTGCGGTCAAAAGTCTTGATGAGACAATAAAATATTATGAAAATGTACTCGGTCTGAAATGTTACAAAATTGAAGAAGTTAAAGATCAAAAAGTTAAAACCGCATTCTTCAAAGTTGGAGATACAAAAATAGAACTTCTTGAGTCTACAAATAATGAAGGACCTATCGGTAAATTTATTGAAAAAAGAGGCGAAGGAGTTCATCATATTGCATTTGCTGTAAAAGATATAAACAAAGCCTTAAATGAAGCTGAAGAAGCAGGAATTCAATTGATAAATAAACAGCCCGTTAAAGGAGCTGAAAATCTTAACGTCGCATTTCTTCATCCTAAATCTACATTTGGTGTGTTAACAGAATTTTGTGAAAAAAATAAAACATAAATTATTATGACCTGGGGAAAATTTTTAAAGGAAAAATATTATCGTAATGAATTTATCATTTCATTACTTTTTCTTTTAGTAGTCCTTTTTTCGTTCACAAATTTTCTAAATTATAATGAAACCAGGGATGGAATAGTTTTAGCGGATCCTATTCTTCATTATTTCAATCCGATTGATCTTACCTGGTCTATATTTATAGCAATTTACCTTTCGTTAGTTTTAGCGGTAATAAGTTTATTTAAAAACCCAAAAAAATTAATAATATTATTCCAGGCTTATACATTGTTATTGGTAATCAGAATGGTAATGATGTTTTTGATGCCGCTTGATCCGCCGCCCGGAATGATTCCATTAAATGATATTTTAGTGCAAAGTTATGGTACAGGTCAGCTTTTAACAAAAGATCTATTCTTTTCCGGACATACTGCAACTCTTTTCTTACTTTTTTTAACAGCTGAAAATAAATTATTAAGAAAAACTTTTTTAGTACTCACAATTATTGTCGGAATTAGTGTGTTGCTCCAGCACGTGCATTATGCAGTTGATGTTGCAAGTGCTCCATTTTTTTCTTATTTAAGTTACAGGCTGATTTACCTGCTGCAAACAAAGGGAATGAAATATTCATTAATAAATAAGTCTGATGAGTAAAGAAAATAACAACGACATAAAGGAAATAGCAGAATTTATTTCTGGTGATATGAATAAAATTGGGATTGAAAATCTTCCTGCTAAAGATGAATTGTATTCAATTGAAGAGATTAAAAAATTTCTTATATCTAAAATTTCATACCTGCTGGATCATGATTATGAAAAACTTGTGAATGCGCTTTACAGAATTGATTTGAATGAATTGAAATTACACGATCTTTTTTCCGGGAGTAACCGAGATTCCATTCCTGAAGTATTGGCTGATATGATTCTTGAAAGGCAGAGAGAAAAGTTATACTGGAGAAAAAAATACAGGGAAGGTGAATTATGAAAAAACTTAAAGGCAAAAAAATATTGATGTTTGTGGCTCATATTTATGAAGATCTTGAATTATGGTATCCAAAATTAAGGTTTATGGAAGAAGGCGCAGAAGTAGTAATTGCAGGCCCTGAAAAAAGCAAAATTTATTCTGGCAAGCATGGATATCCTTGTAAATCGGATATATCAATTAATAAAATAAGTGAAAGGAAATTTGACGCACTTGTGATTCCTGGAGGATTTGCTCCGGATAAACTCAGGCGGATTCCTAAAGTTTTAAACCTTACCAGGTCATTCCATAAATCAGGAAAATTGATTGCGCATATTTGCCATGCAGGCTGGATACCAATTTCTGCGGGAGTAATAAAAGGATTTAAATGCACATCAACACCGGGAATAAAAGATGATTTGAAAAATGCAGGAGCAAAATGGGTAAATAAAAGTGTTGTGATAGATAGAAATATGATCTCAAGTAGGGGACCGAATGATTTGCCTGATTTCTGTTCCGCAATTATTGAATTCCTGCAAAAACGATAAGTTCTGTAATCTTTTATTTGAAAATGAGGGCTTTATTAGCTAAATTCAACATTTACCGGGTTATAACTTGGGCGATTCCATCAACTTAATATTTATCAGCTGTTAGGAGTTTAAAATGGGACTCTTTAATTCTAAAGAACTTAAACAATTAAAAAGTGAAAATACAGAGCTAAAAAATAAATTCCACTTGATGTATGGAAAGGAAGAAAGAGCAAAAAGACTTGAAGAGGCCCTGAATAAACTTAAGGGGGAAATCAGGGATATCAACACTTCCAAACATACCTTAAAGGAAGAAATTGAGAGCTATAAATTACAGCATGAAGAAAAAGAAAAACAGCTTGAAGAACTGAATTCAAGAATTGAAGAGCTCAATGAAAAAAAGGCTGAACTTCAAAATACCATTCTTACATATTCAAACCAGTTAGACGAAATTGAAAATACAATCAGCGGAAAACAGGAAGAATTGCACGAATCGAACAATTACCTGGAAAATAAAGAGGAACTAACAGAAGAATTAAAAGCACAACAATCGGAGATGCAAAATGAGGTAGAAGGTCTTCAGGCAAGGATTAACGAACTTAGGAATGATGAACAGGAACTGATTGAAAAAATAAATGTGAAGGAAAATGAAGTAAGGGATATTGAAGAAAGAGGTCTTAAATTAATAGAAATGCAGAATGATCTTGATAAACAGATTGAAGAAAAAGAAAGTATTGTTTCCTTTCTTACTCAAAAAGCTGAAAGACTGAAGGAGGAAGAAGCAGAACATAAAAAGAAAATTGAAGAACTTTCAATTGAAGAAAACAAGAAAAACAGAAACCTTAAGGAAATTGAGGATAAGATAAAAGAGAGAGAAGAAGAAAAAATAATGCTTGAGAACGCAATGAACGAAAGAGACAGGGTCCTCGATGAATTTAATAAAAAAGGGAAAGAACTTTATGAAATAGAACAATCAATTAGTATTAAAGCGCAGAAATTTTCACGCCTTAATATTGAACTTATGGAAGTGGAAAAGAAAAATTCTGAAATGAAAAGTGAAGCTGAAAAAATTAGGCAAATGAAAGAAGAGCTTGAAAAGGATTTGAATTCTGAAAAAGATATTGCTACAAGACTTTCTGAACAAAACAATAAGCTAAAAGAACTTGTACCTCTGCTTGAAAAAAGAAAATCAGAAATGGAACAAAGTAATTCTGAACTGGAAAACAGGTTTTCGAAAATGTTTCAGAAGTTTAGTAAAGATCTCAATGAAATAAATAAAAAAAGAAATGTTCTTGAACAGATAGTGCTAAAAAAAGAGAAGGATATTGATGAACGTGATCAGGCTTTGTTTGAGAAAATAACAGCACTCGAAGAAAGTGAACGAGTTCTTAATATGCGCAAAGCAGAACTTGAAACTGTTGAAGGCATGGTTAGAAATTTTGGTCAACAGAAAGAAATGATGAAACTGGAGCTTGACAAGTATATGCTGGAAGTTAAGGACAGGAAAGGATTTAATGAAGACATCAAACTTGAAACCGAATTGATTCAGAAAAAGAGAGATAATCTTGACCAGGAAATAAGAGCTCTATTTACTACGATGGTTAATAGCTATAATAAATCTGACGAAAGAAGAAAGAAAATCCAGGAAGAATTAAAAGATTATGATACTCAATTAGAGGAAGCAAGAAATAAAGTCACTGATGCAATGAAGGAATTAGTAGAACTACAAAATTCAATCAGCAATGTAAAATTGGAACAGGAAAACCAAAAAACTGAAATATCGAAACTGGCGTCTGTTAAAAAAAGACTACAGGATGAAATTGCTAAACATCAAATTGTGTTACAAAGATATCAAAAAATAAGAGAAAAATTAAAAATTGATCAGACAGTGGCCCGAAGCCAACAGGTTGCAGGGCCGTATCCGGGTTCCGGAAGAAGTATACACGGAGCGGATGATGACAAAAATACACCGATTTACAAAATTTAACTTTACCTATCTAAATGGGAATGTAATGGAGAATTTATTCCTCCATTTTTTTTATACTGGCTTTAAATTCTATTATTACTTTCTTTTTAGTTACTCCTCTTAAAAACGCACCTATTATTTTTTTTGCGTTTTGTCTAGCCTGAACGAGTATGCCAAGGTTAATTGCTTCTGATTTTATTTTTATTTCTGCATTTTTATAGGCCTTGTCTATCAATTCAGGATTAAAGACACGAGCAACAAAATTTTCATCATATATCTTTGAACGCTCATGATTTATTTTTGAGTAACATATTTCAGGCTGTGGGAGAAATATTGTTATACTATCTTCGCTGGAAATAATATCATCTTTAGTAAGCTTTTCTAGATCTACACAAGCTGCGGCTTCTCCGTTTATAAGCAGCAGTACTCTACTGTCAGGAGCCAGATTGTCTACATCAAAAAGCTTCCTTATTATAGATTCTTCCATTACATCGTTAAAGTTGAATTTAACTAACTCAAGTTTACCAATATTTTCTATTTGTTTTAGAACAAGAGTTTGTTCAGTAGAATCAGTTTTTTTGACAACTGAAAAATCAACAATTCCCAGGGCAATGCTAAAAAATATAACAAGTACAACAAATACCGAGGCAAAAATAAGTTTCGATGTAAGTTTTAATGTCATTTTATTTTTTCAAATTTGTTGCAAGGAATTTATGAAAATATAGTTTAAAAAATGCAATAAAAAAGCCGCTGTGCTATATACAGCGGCTAAATGTTTAATATTTTACCAGTTATCTTGGAACTGATCGGAGGAAAGTTCCAAATTTCTTTTGTTCTTCAAGTCTGCACGACCAAACCAAATTACCTTCGTGAACTGTAATATCCGGGCAACCGTCACACATGCTTTGTTCGCCTCCCGGCATAAAATCAACTGGTTGAATAAACATAATAGATTGCATATATAATTTTTTAAACCACCGGATAGGATTTTTTAGCAAATATTTAGCTGCTTTCCTTACACTTTTATCAAAAGGAGTAAGAAGCAATAAAGTCATTCTTCCTTTCCTTGTTAAACTTGGTGAAGCATAGGAAAGATACGTTCCTTTAAAGAAATGATGGCCAGCCATCATCAGTTCCATAAATTTTGGACCGAGGTAACCGTAAATTTTATTTTTGCTTCCCACTCTTTCAGTAAGCAGCCATTTATATGAATCCGCTTTTTCTGTTCCATTTAAATAAGAGCAGGGAGTAAAGTCGGGAAATTTTTCTCTAACTTTTGCAAGTACATCAGTGGAAAGAATATCAACTTTTCTTACGTTGTCTGAGTGATACATAATATTTTGCCAGTCAACTTTTTGTCCACCTGCAAACCAATCAAATTTCATTTGAGGTACAACATGCCTAAATGCAATAAATACCATCGTCTGAACTATATCAATATTTTTTTCAGCCCACCCAACCATTTCAGGCACGTACTTTAAAGTATCTTCATAAACAGTTGAATTAAATGAACAGGAAATGTTTCCGGCACCTGCAAGCATTTTTGCATAATGATATCTTAATTGGTTTAACTCAATTTCATTTTTACCCTTCCACTCACCGCCGCGTCCCTGCTTGCTGTCTACATGAAAAGTAAAACCATAAACTCCGGCTTTTTTTAATTCAAGCAAAAGTTCTTTAGTTAAGGCTTTCCCGTTTGTGTTAATAATTGGTTTTAAGTCGCGTGATTTTATTTCTCTTACAAGTTCAATAATATTTGGATATAAAAGTGGGTCTCCACCCGCAATAGAGATACAATCGGTATTTCTATATTTCTGGAAAACATCAAGCTCTTTTTTTACATCCTCAAAACTTTTGTGAGAGTCTTTTTCATTTTCCCTGTAGCAACCATCGCAGGCAAGATTGCAAAGTGATGTAGGTTCCAGCCAGGAAATGGCGTTATCGGGTAATGACCAGGGCAGACGATAAAGTGTGCGGTTTTCTAAAGCAGCTGTTTCCATAATTATCCCCAATATTGATGTGAATACAGTAAGAAAAATATAAAATTTTGGACAAAAGTAAAATATTAATATGCTGTTTAATAGCCCATCATATCTATTTGCCGTTCCCTTAATTTTACTTTGGATTCACGAAATATTCCATTAGATTTTTGTTGAATTTTGGGAAATTTTAAGCTTTTTTGCAACTATAATGGAGGTAGTTATAATGTCCAGGCTATTCAAAAATCTTATTTTTATTTTAATTTTTGGTTCGATAGGAATTTTTGCCCAGGATAATTCACCCTTCGTTAGATATCCAGCTCTAAATTCAGTTGGCTCGAAAATCGCATTTTCCTTTCAGGGTGACATCTGGACAGTGCCGGCAGGTGGAGGAACGGCAACCCGATTAACAATTCACGAAGCTTACGATGGAACACCCAAATGGAGTCCAGACGATAATTTAATTGCTTTTTCAAGTGACCGCTACAGTAACAATGACATTTTTACAATTCCTTCAAACGGCGGTTTCGCAAAAAGATTGACCTACCGTTCTTCTGGCGATAATTTGAGCGACTGGACAACAAGTGGAGATCTTTTGTTCGAAACCAAAAGAGATTACAGGCAGATTGAGTGGGACAATGAATTGTATAAAGTATCTCCGGATGGTGGAACACCGGTTCGAATTTTAGATGCTCTTGGCTATATGCCAACAATGTCTCCTGATAATCGGTTTATTGCTTTTGTTAAAGGATCCTGCAGACTTGAAAGAGAAGACTATAAAGGTCCTGCTAATAAAGACCTCTGGATTTACGATACAAAAACAAAAGGTTATTCCCGGATCACTAGTTATGAAGGACAGGATTTTTATCCTGACTGGAGTGATTCAAGAACAATCTATTTTTTAAGTGCCCGTAGCGGAAAATATAATGTTTTTAAAATGTCGATTGACGATAATGGAAAACCTATCGGTTCACCGACACAGGTATCAAAATTTACAGACGATGGAGTCAGGTATTTTGATGTCAGCAGAAATGGTAAATCAATCGCGATGGAAAGACAAACCGATATTTATTTTATGAATCTGGATAATGGAAGCCCAGTAAAAGTAAACATTAATGTCTCTGATGATTACAGGTTCGATCCTGTGGTTTATAAAAATTATAGCAATCGCGCTGACGAATATGCAGTTTCTCCAAATGGTAAATATTCAGCTCTTGTTATTAGAGGAGATGTTTTTGTAACCGAAAATGATAAAGAAAAAAGCCTGACTGTAGATGTTACAAATAATCCATATCGTGATATGAATATTAACTGGTTGTGTGATACATCAATTGTTTTTTCATCCGACAGGGAAGGACAATTTGATCTCTATCTTGTTCGCTCATCGGATAAAAATGAAAAGAATTTGTTTAAAAGTTTGAAACACGAAACAATAAGATTAACAAATACACCCGAAGATGAATCTGATCCTGTCATTTCACCTGACGGTAAAAAGATTGCTTACGTAAGAGGCAACGGAGAGTTTATAGTAGCAGATATAAACGCTGATGGTAAAATGAGTAATTCAAAAACATTATTAAATGGATGGGCTACTCCTGATGGAGTTACCTGGAGCCCGGACAGCAGGTGGCTCGCATATTCAATGCCTGATCTGGATTTTAATGATGAGATATATATTCAGCCTGCCGATAATTCTCAGAAACCGGTTAATATAAGCATGCACCCGAAAGGGGATTATTCGCCTGTGTGGAGTATGGACGGAAAAAAACTCGGATTTATTTCCAGCAGAAACAATGGGGATAACGATGTTTGGTTTGTCTGGCTAAATAAAAAAGACTGGGAAAAAACTAAACAGGATTGGGATGAATTTGATGATAGCGACAAGAAAACAGATAAAAAGGATAAGGACAGTTCAGGTGTTAAACCGATTGAAATAGACTTTGATAAAATTTACGACAGGCTTGTACAGGTTACTGGTTTGCCGGGAAATGAATCAGATGTAGCAATTTCAAAAGACGGAGAAACATTTTACTTTGTTGCAAATAGAAATTCTAACCAATCATATGATGCAGATCAGGATCTTTACAGTATTAATTGGGATGGTAAAAAGCTTACTCAACTTACAAAAGGAAATACACGACCATATGCAGTAAGTTTACAAAATGATGGCAAGTATTTATTTATGTTAAAACCCGGCGGGAAATTAAGCCGGTTGGATATCAAATCAAGTAAAGAGGAAAGCCTGCCATTTGCAGCTCAAATGAAAATAGATTTTCCTGTGGAAAGAAAACAAATATTTGAAGAAGCATGGAGGACTTTAAATAATGGATTCTATGATCCGGATTTCCACGGAAAAGACTGGAATGTTTTAAAGAAAAAATATGAACCATGGGCAATTATTGCTTCTACAGAAAAAGATTTTAGGGATATATTTAATTATATGCTGGGAGAGTTGAATTCAAGTCACCAGGGAATGTACGGTTCTGACAGATCAGAAACAGAGAGGGAAACTACAGGACTGCTGGGAATTGAAGTAGGTCCGGTTAAAGATGGTGTTTTGATTGAACACGTAATTCCAAATACACCCGCGGATAAAACAGAAAGTAAACTAAACGAAGGAGACGTAATTAATTCTATTGATGGTGAACCTGTTACTGAAAATTCAAATTTTTACTCTTTCTTTGTAAATAAAAATAATAGAAGAGTATTGTTGAATGTTAAAGATAAAAACGGTAATGAAAGAGAAGTTGTAATTAGACCAACGTCATCAATTTCTTCCGATCTTTATGAAGAGTGGGTTGAAGAACACAGGAAACTAACTGATAAATATTCGAACGGTAAACTTGGTTATATTCATATCCAGGGAATGAACTGGCCAAGCTTTGAAAGATTTGAAAGAGAACTGACTGCAACCGGTCTTGGAAAAGAAGGAATTGTTATAGATGTAAGATTTAACGGTGGTGGTTGGACAACTGATTACCTGATGACAGTTTTAACTTATCGCCAGCATGCTTATACAATTCCCAGGGGCGCTGCTGATAACCTTAAAAAAGAACAAACGAATTTCACAGGTTATTATCCGCTTGGCGAGAGACTTCCTTTTGCTGCCTGGACAAAACCATCAATAGCAATGTGTAATTCTTCCAGTTACTCAAATGCTGAAATATTTTCACATGCCTACAAAACATTGAACATAGGCACACTTGTGGGTGAACCCACTTTCGGAGCGGTAATTTCAACTGGGGGAAGGGGATTAATTGATGGATCTTTTGTAAGATTACCTTTCCGTGGATGGTACGTAAAAGCGACTGAAAAAAATATGGAATGGGGTCCTGCAATTCCTGATATTGTAGTTGAAGAATCCCCAAATGCCCGGGCTATGAATAAAGATGAACAATTAAAAGCTGCTGTGGATGAGCTTATGAATGAAATAAATTCAAAATAATTTAATATGTTCAGGGTGCCACAATATGTTTGTGGCACCTATTAGTTGCATTTTCTCTCCAGTAAATAATTTTATCCCCGTTTTAACTTGACCTTACCCTGTCATAATATTTATATAAAGAAATAAGCAGTTTAACTTCAAAAATTTATAAACTGTAAATGCTTTTTAATATATTTACATAATTGATACAAAGAATTACACTTTTATTACGGAGTTTAGAATGGCAGTAAAGAACAAACAATTTGATGAACAAGCGATTAATACAATTAGATTTTTAGCAGTTGACGGAGTTCAAAAAGCAAATTCCGGTCATCCGGGAATGCCAATGGGATGTGCACCTATAGCATATACCTTATATTCAAAATATATGAAACACAATCCGAACGACCCCAACTGGCTGAATCGTGATAGGTTTGTTTTATCCGCCGGTCACGGAAGTATGCTGCTTTATTCAATTTTGCATTTATGCGGCTATAAAGTTTCTATGGATGATCTGAAAAATTTCAGACAATGGAAAAGTATAACACCCGGGCACCCTGAATTTAAATTAACTCCCGGTGTAGAGACAACAACAGGTCCGCTTGGGCAGGGAATTTCAAATGCAGTCGGAATGGCATTAGCCCAGACACATCTTGGTGCAATTTTTAATAAAGATGATATCAAAATTCTCGATCATTTTATTTATGGAATTTGCAGTGATGGTGATTTAATGGAAGGGGTTTCACACGAGACAGCTTCAATTGCAGGTCACTTAAAACTAGGAAAAATTATTTTCTTTTATGATAATAACCACATTTCAATTGATGGTTCTACAAGTCTTGCTTTTTCGGAAGATATTCCTGAAAGATTTAAATCCTACGGATGGCATGTTCAACACGTAAAAAATGTAAATAATGTTGACGATCTGCAAAAAGCAATTGAAGAAGCACAAAAAACTTCAGATAAACCTTCCTTGATTGTAACTGATACTCACATTGGTTACGGCAGTCCTCATAAGCAGGATACGGCAGGTGTACACGGATCCCCGCTTGGTGAAGATGAAGTTAAACTGACAAAGAAAAATCTTAACTGGCCGGAAGATAAAACATTTTATATCCCTGATGAAGTATCTGATTTTTTTAAGAATATAAAAATACAGGGAGATGAAGCTGAGGATGAATGGAACGGTTTATTTCTTAAGTATAAGGAAAAATATCCCGATGATGCAAAATTATTTGAATCTCTAATGAAAGGAAAAATTGGAGATGAATGGAAAAAACATCTTCCTGTTTTTGAAAATGACGGCAAACCAATCGCTACAAGAACATCTTCAGGTAAAACAATAAATTCTATAGCACCATATTTGCCCGGATTTTTAGGAGGCTCTGCTGATCTTCATCCTTCAACTGATACTTTTATGAATGATTACGGCAGCCTTTCTGCTGAACATTATGAAAACAGGAGTATTCACTACGGTGTTCGCGAGCACGGAATGGCTAGCATATTAAACGGTATGGCAATGTACGGCGGTGTAATTCCATTTGGTGCTACATTTTTTGTTTTTTCAGATTATCTCCGTCCTGCAATACGTCTTGGTGCTTTGTCGGGTGCACGACCGATTTACGTATTTACACACGACAGCATTGGACTTGGAGAAGACGGTCCCACTCACCAACCAATTGAACATCTTGCCGCAGTCAGAGCAATTCCAAAAGTTGTTGTTATTCGTCCTGCAGATGCAAATGAATCGGCTTATGCATGGCAGGCTGCAATTGAGCATGAAGGAAGTCCTGTTGCATTAATATTAACAAGGCAAAAACTTCCTGTAATTGATCAGAAGAAATATTCTTCGGCCAATAATCTATTAAAAGGAGCCTACGTTTTAAAAGATTCAGAAGGTACACCCGACATAATTCTGATGGCTACAGGCTCAGAAGTATCAATCACTCTTGAGGCTGCTGAAAAATTAAATTCAGAAGGAATAAAAGCAAGAATGGTTTCTTTCCCTAGCTGGGAATTATTTGAAAAACAACCCGATGATTACAAAGAAAGTGTATTCCCCAAATCAATTCGTACAAGATTTTCTGTTGAAGCTGGAGTGAGCCAGGGCTGGGCAAAATATGTTACTGAAGATGGTGACTCCCTGAGTATTGAACAATTCGGGGCTTCTGCACCGCTGAAAGATGTTATGAAAGGATATGGTTTTACAGCCGAGAACGTTTACAATTCGGCTAAGAAGTTAATAGAGAAAAATAAAAAATAATTTTGGCATTTTTGGGGGGAAAGTATGGACCGCTTCCCTGCAGCATTTTGAAATTATTTACTTTTTAGATTAAGAATTAGGAATCTTCCTTTCTCCATGGCGGGTTTCCATAATAGAGATAAAAATTTTCAAGCTTTTCCTGAGCCCAGGGAGTTTTTCTTAAAAATTTCAGACTTGATTTAATAGACGGGTTACTGTTGAAACAATTAATATCAATGTGTCTGCCAAGCTTATCCCAGCCATAGAAATCCACAAGCCTGTTAAGCATTATTTCTAAAGTAATTCCGTGAAGCGGATCATTATTTGGCTGAGTATTTATTTATTTCCGTTGCTCTTTGGTTTTAGCAGCAATTCATTTTCAATTGGAATAAACTTCGATGCTGAACTAATTAATGAGTCCGCTGTAAATTGAGGTACACCATAAACTTCAACTTGGACACCAAGGTTATTTTTAACTTTATTAATTAATAAATCAAAATCTCCATCTCCGCTTGCGAGAATAATCACATCAGATTCCCTGGCATATTCCATAACATCGAGAGTTATCCCAACATCCCAATCACCTTTTGCGGAACCATCACTTCTTTGAATAAAAGGTTTGAGCTTTATTTCGAATCCGATTCCTCTTAAAATGTTTTGGAATTGTTTTTGCTTTTCATCGGCTTTATAAATTGCATAAGCAATAGCTTTTACAACTTGCCTGTTTGAGGTAGCGCGTGACCAAAAAGCGTTATAATCAAAATGACAGTTATGAAATTCTTTTGTTGTGTAGTAGATATTCTGAACGTCAACAAATATGGATACTTTTTGCATGCATCTTATCCGGATTATTTATCAATAAAAATTATTTAGGTTCAACCGGTAATTTAAAAACCGGAAGTCTCAATCCTTTTATAATTGCTAAAAGTCGGAGGACTACAATAGTAATAAATCCGGCAAAGAATGCGATCTCTTTTACTGCTCCAAGCTGTTGACTAATAAGATAAATACCGGAGCCTAAAATTGCAGCCGTAGCATAAATATCCCTTCTTAAAATCAAAGGAACCTCTGCACTTAATATATCACGAATTACTCCTCCTGCTACACCTGTCATAGTTCCCATAATAATAATTATAATCGGGTGCATCCCGGCAGTTTCCGCTATTTGGGTACCGGATATAACAAAAAATGAAAGTCCCAAAGCATCGGCAATTAATAATGCATTACCGGGAGGTTTTCTTAATCGCACATAAAATATTGTAAATAAAGCAGCGGCAATAATTATTATCAGGTAATCAGGATCGGCAATCCAGAAAATAGGATGGCGGTTTAATAAGAGATCCCGAAGAGTTCCGCCACCAATTGCAGTAACAATTGAAATTACAAGGACGCCAAGGAGATCTAGCCCTTTTCTTCCTGCCGAAAGTGCACCGCTTATTGAGAAAACTGCAACTCCGGCAAGATCAACTAAATATATAAGTGAAAATGATTGATGAAACATTTAATAGTTTAAATATTATTATGATGTAATATAATAGATTAAATCAGTTTTTGAAAAAATCAATAAATTAGAGTAAGTTGAATAATAGTTGAAACAAAAGGATGTAAAATGAAAAAGTCATTCCTTCTTGCCATAACAATAATTAGCTTGAATTTTTTAGGCTTTGCACAAAATTCTGAAAATTTTAATGTTTTAGAAACTACGATATCAGAAGTTAACGATGCATATAGATCAGGAACATTGACTACGCACCAGCTTGTGCAAATTTACTTTGATAGAATTGCAAAATACGATCAATCTACAAGGCTAAATTCCATAGTAGTTCTAAATAAACGTGCACTTATAGAAGCAGATTCACTTGATGCATTATTTAAGAAAACAGGAAAACTTCTTCCGCTGCAGGGAATTCCGATTTTGGTAAAAGATAATTTTGATACTTACAATATGCAGACAGCCGGCGGGTCGCTTGCAATGAAAGGATCAATTCCTCCTGATGATGCATCCCAGGTTAGAAAACTTCGAGAAGCAGGAGCAATAATTTTGGGTAAAACAAATATGGCTGAATGGGCTTTCAGCAATGTTGTTACTGTAAGTTCAATTGCAGGAATTACGAGAAATCCCTACGATTTAACAAGAGTACCTGCCGGCTCAAGCGGAGGAACTGGTGCTTCAGTTTCAGCAAATTTTGCAGTTCTCGGTATGGGGTCTGATACGGGTAATTCTATCCGCGGACCGGCTTCTCATTGCGGCTTAGTAGGAATTCGTTCTACAATGGGCTTGACTAGTCGTGATGGAATTATACCATTGTACTCACGCAACGATATTGCCGGACCTTTGGCTCGGACTGTGGAAGACGCTGTAAAAGTTTTACAGGTAATTGCAGGTTATGATCCGGCTGATCCAATTACAAAATTATCTGAAGGGAAAGTTCCTGAAAACTACACACAATTCCTTGTAAAAGATGGATTGAAAGGTGCACGAATAGCTGTTTTTACAAAATATCTTGAGGAACCAACAATTGATCCGCAAATTAAAAATAAGTTTCAGCAGGCTGTTGAAGATTTGGAAAAACAGGGAGCGGTAATAGTAGAGCCGTTTTATATTCCTGATTATGATGCATTGATTGAGGAAATCTGGAAGGAAACTTTTCAGTATGATTTAAATAATTATTTGGCTTCTCTCGGCGACAAAGCACCTTATAAAACTTTAAAAGAGATTTATGA
>Ga0102953_1000644_pt1 | contig 23692 bp, 19 predicted proteins | sample SalPon2A_C_D2_MG_FD_78509 | JGI IMG/M metagenome (GOLD analysis project Ga0102953, IMG submission 78509) | Soil microbial communities from South San Francisco under conditions of wetland restoration - Salt Pond MetaG R2A_C_D2_MG | ecosystem: Environmental > Terrestrial > Soil > Wetlands | place... | reverse complement strand
GCATGCAATCGAAGCCTTGAGCGAAGCGCTGGCCCAGGAAGCCAAGCCATTCAACATCCGCGTCGCAATCGTCGAACCCGGCATTATTGATACCCCTTTGGCGAGGCGATCCGAGATGCCGCTGGACGGCACAAAGTATCGGCAGGTGCGGCGATATGCGGGGTTGTTCCGGGCGTCGTTCGAAAGTGAAGCCCCCCGCCCGCCCAGTCTGGTGGCGGAGGCGATCCGCGGGATTATCGAAAGCGAAACGTGGAAGCTGCGGCATCCCGTGGGCCCGGGATCGGCGGCGGCCATCGAGCTGCGGAAAACCATGACCGACGAGGAGTGGGTGGAAAGAGGCGCGCTGGATGATGACGCCTGGTATGAGCGCGTGCAGCAGGAATTCGGGCTGGACGCCCGTCCGAAGAAATGACCAGCGGCAAGGAGTTAAACTCGGTGCGCGCCGCAGAAAGCACCTCTTATTCTACCGTAACGCTTTTGGCCAGGTTGCGGGGCTTATCCACGTCGCACCCGCGAAGCACCGCGCAATGGTAAGCAAAAAGCTGGAGCGGAATCACGGTGAGCAGCGGCGTAACAAGGTCCAGGCTGCGCGGGACGTAAATGACGTCGTCCACAAGTGAACCCAGCTTGTTGTTGCCCTCCGTGGTGACAGCGATAATGCGGCCTTCACGCGCCCGGATTTCCTGCACATTTGAGACTGTCTTTTCATAGGAACTGTCTTCAGGCACGATGGCCATGGTGGGGAACGCGGGATCGATGAGGGCGATGGGGCCATGTTTCATCTCTCCCGCCGCGTAACCCTCGGCGTGAATGTAGGCGATCTCCTTCAGCTTCAGGGCACCTTCCAGCGCTACGGGATACTCGTACTTCCTGCCGATGTAAAGGAAATGCCGAGCCTGGCAATATTTCTCTGCGATGCTGTGGATCTGGTCTGACTGGGCCACAATTGCCCGAACCTGCTCCGGCACTTTTTCGAGCGCCCGGATGATCCTGGAGCCTTCCTCGTAGGAAAGGTCGCGGCTGCGGCCCATCTGCAGCGCCATCAGAATCAGAATGGTGACCTGCGAAATGAACGACTTGGTGGACGCCACGCCTATCTCCGCGCCCGCATGGCAATAGACCCCCGCATGGGTTTCGCGGGCAATGGAACTTCCGGCAACATTCACCAGACCCAACACCAGCGCTCCTTTGCGCTTGGCTTCGCGAAGCGCGGCCAGGGTATCCGCCGTTTCACCCGATTGGCTGACGGCAAGGACTACCGTGCCGGGCTGGATGTTCAATTTTCTGTAGCGAAACTCGGATGCCAGCTCGACTTCGACTGTCAGGTCCGTCAGCGCTTCAAAAACATACCGCCCAAGAAGACCCGCGTAATAACTGGTGCCGCAGCTCACGATGACGAGGTGCCGGGCTTGCTGCAGCCGGTCAAGCACGGGTTCCAGGCCGCCCAGCTTCGCCACACCTTCCGAGTGGTTCAGGCGGCCGCGAAGAGCGTTTTCAATGGCCTTGGGCTGCTCGGAAATCTCCTTGAGCATAAAGTGTGGATATTCGCCGCGGTCCAGGGCTTCAAGCCCCACCTCAATAACCGTCGGCTTTCGATCAACGCGCCGGTTTTGGAGCGTGCTGATGTGGAACTCTCCGGGTTCGAGGCGCGCGACTTCATTATCTTCAAGGTAGATCACCCGGTCGGTGTGCTGGACCAGGGCGGATGTGTCGGACGCGGCCAGCGATTCGTCCCGGCCCACTCCCAGGACGATGGGGCTGCCCCGTCGTGCCATGATGATCTGGTCGGGATGCCCGATGTGGATGACCGCCAGGCCATAGGTTCCCTCAACCTGGAGCAGCGCTTTGCGGACAGCCTCCTCAAGGTCGCCCTGATAATCGTTTTCGATCAGATGCGAAAGTACTTCCGTATCTGTTTCGGAGTTGAAGGTGTGGCCGTTTGCCTGCAGCATCTTTTTCAGCGGCAGATAATTCTCAATGATTCCGTTATGGACCAGGAAGAGCTGGCCGGAGCAATCGCCGTGCGGATGGGCGTTCGCTTCCGTCGGCTTACCGTGGGTGGCCCAGCGGGTGTGGGCGATTCCAGTTGCACCTGTGGGGTTTTCCTGACGGACCTTCCGCTCAAGGGCCTCGACCTTCCCCACTGACTTTGCGAGGTAGGGATGCACCCCCAGTATGGCGATTCCGCTGGAATCATACCCCCGATACTCAAGTCTTTTCAGGCCATCTACCAGGACCTGGCTGACCTGCTGATGGCCGACATAAGCGACGATGCCGCACATAACAGACCTCTCTATGATCGGGTTGTCACAAGCGCTGACCGGCGGTCTGATCCATGACAGTCCGCACCATTGAAAAACCTGCGGAGATGGCACCCGGTGCGCGCCTCTTCGTGGCCTTCAAAAGATCCAAAATAATTTGCGCGAAAAACGAAAATTTTTTCTTCACATTTGCAACCATTCTCACAACGCTGACATCGAAAATAGTAATTCAACTCTGTGACTACCTGGGGAAGTGGTTATACTTGGCTGGTTCAAGGGGCCACTTCCTCCTTCCTTTTGAGGAACCCACAATAGAAAAATATCTGGTTGGCCGAACGTGTTTGCCATCACAGCCTGCCTGTTACAACCTGGCCTCAGGCGTAAGAAAATTATCCGGCGCGTTTCCATCCAGTCTGGGTCCCCGTTTCAGTTAGCTGGAGTTTTACCTGTGAGCCGCCGCCAAACTTTCGGGTGAACCAGTCTTCAAGATCGTTCTTAAGGAATTGCAGGTTGACTCTAAATCCGGCCTCCATCCATCCGTCAGCTACGGGCAGGACGTCGTCAAAGGCGCTGCGGCCCGTAAAGCTTCTCATACAGAAGCTGTCCAGCCAGCCAATGGGGCATGGCCTTGTCTCGCCCGGCTGCAGGACCTCGACATGGATCTTTCTGGCAAACATGTTGACTCCCCCCATCTTTGCACAATTATTTGCCCGGCGTGCTGATTTTGAATCTGGCGCCAGAGCCTTGATGCATGGGAAACAGATCGGTCTGGTTGTGGCATCCAGGAGGCCGTGCTGGAAAAGGTTTCAGCGCGGACGCCACTATCGGTGGAAGATGGAAAGCCAGCCTTTTTTCCGTGGCGAGTCTTTGGGGTCCAGAGGTTGCGGAGCTGCGGGCAAAGCAGTCCCATTAATTACGGCCGACGGGTTCGCCTGAAGCAAAAGTTCGGCAACGTCCGCACCGCGCGCGGAAACCACTTTGTTGTAACAGGTGGAGAGGTTGGGTGGACGGTGGATGAGGTCATGAGCATCTGAGGCAAAGAAATGAACGAGATTCCGCCCCAGCCATTCTTCGGAGAGTTCCCGGGCTCTCGATCCAAACCCTCCCACATAGGACATTGCGGTAATCTGGACCAGGCACCCTCGCATGGCCCAATGGTAAAGCAATTCGGGCTTGCGCTGGATGACAGGATTGCGTTCCGGATGAGTGAGAATTGGAATGAAGCCTGCGACCTCGATTTCATAAAAGACGTTGTCCATCTGCTCCGGAATAAAATGGTCGGGGAATTCCACCAGCAGATATTGCGTGTTGTTGATGGAGAAATCAGCACCGCCTTTGGTGAGTTTGCGAAGATTATCGTATGAAAGGTGGAAGTCACAGCCAAGGAGAAGCTTGGGAGATTCTCCCACCGCTGCCTGAAGTTCTTTCAGTTTGGCTCGATTGGCCTGGGCGTCGAAAGTGTACTTGTAATTAGAGTGTGGTGTGGCAACGAGGTCTGTGACGCCGTCTTTCGCCGCCATCCGGCACATGGCCACAGCAATGTCAAAAGACTTTGCGCCATCGTCTGTTGCCGGCAGTGGATGGCAGTGGATATCAATCATACGATTGCTTCCCCGTCTCCAACACTAACAGTCCGCCCCTCCAGAGTTTGCGCCGAAACTGCTGATTTCCAAGGCCCCATCAGTGTGGGAAATTTCACTTTACCCTATTTCCCCGCGTGCTGGTCAAGTTCATTGCCCGGATCGAATGGGAACCGCAGGCGGAGAAGCCGGCTGAATGAAAACATTGGACAGTGGCGGAAGAAATGATTTCGAGGGGCCAATTTTTATCCGTAATTTGGTATTTTCATATTCAATATTCCAAATACAATATTTTTGGCATACTTTTTAGTTTATTCTCAAATTAATTGTTACCATGTAGTATCGCCTGCATCGATTTATAATAAAGGACTTACCGAAATATCAAGGAGGCAGGGCTCTTTCCATGGTTTTGGCCATTCCCTTGCGATAAACCTTGCAGAGCTCGCCCTGGTTTACCTCTTCCGAGGGACCTCAGGAGCAAGCTCGGAGATTAGACCCAAGACCCGACGCTTAGGGGGAAACAAAGTTTCCCCCTTTTTTTTTCCTTTTTGACCCTTTGTTCTTCCGTCTGTTTTCAACCAGGATTTTTTCTCTTCCTGGGCTGCATTGCCATTTAGATTCTGAGCGTGAAGTCCTGTATTGGAATGGCATTGCCCTGAAATTCTTCGCAATGCATTGCCGAATAGGTATCCTTCGATTAGGATGGTAATTTCTTAAGCCCATGGCCGAAATTTCAATCGACGGATACATTAAAGAGAAGGTCCAGGCCGTCCAGGACTTTACCTTTCTGTTTGCCAACTCGATAGCAAACCTTTTTAGCTCACCACGCTACATAGCCGACACGCTCATCCAGATGGACGTGATTGGGGTGGGTTCGCTCCCCATCGTTCTGCTGACAGGTTTCTTTACCGGCGGGGTTCTTGCGCTGCAGACCTATCGAACCCTGAGCACCTTTGGGGAGGTTTCGATTCTGGGACAAGTGGTTTCTCTCTCTGTGGTGCGTGAGCTGGGTCCAGTTCTGACGGCCTTGATGGTTACGGGAAGGAACAGTTCCGGCATTGCGTCGGAACTTGGTTCCATGCTGGTCAGTGAACAGGTTGACGCCATGAGGGCATTGGGGACGGACCCGGTGCGCAAACTGGTCACTCCGCGCCTGTTCGCTGCCGTCATTACGCTGCCGCTACTCACTATCCTTGCAGATTTCTTCGGAATGCTGGGCGGATTCTTTGTCAGTTTTTATACGGTGCATCTGACTTCAGTGGAGTACTGGACTTATGCCTACCAGGCGCTGAGCTTTGAAGACGTAACGCAGGGTCTTGCGAAGCCTTTTCTCTTTGCCGTTATTATGGCGCTGGTGGGATGCTACTTCGGGCTTACCACGCGCGGGGGAACCGAAGGTGTGGGTCGTTCCACGACACGGGCCGTTGTGGTGGCATCGGTGCTGATTCTGGTCGTAGATTTTTTCTTCACCAAATTTCTTATCGCGGTCGGTTTCTTTTGAGGCTCCCGGGCCGAATCCCGAATTCCGAAGCCCGTACCACGGTTCCGAAGCTGATCGTCTGCCGCGCCATGGCTTTTCTTTTCATCCGGCATTGTCTCGCTTGGGCCTGATATGAATTCCGCTGCCGCGATCGATTTCGAGAACGTCTGGCTTTATTTTGGCGAGAAGCCGGCGCTGTCGAATGTCTCCTTCAGCGTAGCACGTGGAGAAACGCTGATTCTGCTGGGACCAACCGGCTCCGGCAAGTCCGTGATTTTGAAGCTTGCCCTGGGCCTGCTGAAGGCCGATGAAGGCCAGGTGATCGTGGAGGGTTGCGACCTCGGCCCGGTTCCCGAAAGGGAAATGCCCGAGATTCGCCAGCGGATGGGGATTGTATTTCAGGAAGGCGCTTTGTTTGACTCACTTTCCGTCTATGAAAACGTAGTCTACCGCTTGCGGGAAGAGGGGATGAAGGATGAAGAGGAGATGGAGCGTCGCGCACGGGAAGTTCTGAGTTTTGTGGAGCTTGAAACGGCAATTGACAAAACGCCCGTAGAGCTTTCAGGAGGCATGAAGCGCCGGGTGTCCATCGCCCGCGCGATTGTGAATGATCCCCCCATTATGCTTTATGATTCTCCCACCGGGGGCCTTGATCCGGTCACCGCTCAAACTATAAATATCCTCATTCTCAAGCTCCGGGACGCTCAGGGAGTGAGTTCCATTGTCGTGACGCACAGGCTTCAGGACGCATTCTGGCTGTCTGAATTTGCATACTCCAAAGATACCGGGGGACTGGTGCCGGCCAGCGATAACGGCGCGAGCGGATCCAAAAGCGCCACACGATTTCTGGTGCTTCGGGAAGGCTCGGTCTATTTTCATGGGACGCCGAGTGAAGTGGTTTCCACACAGGACCCGTATCTTCGGCAGTTCCTACGGTAAGGTCGCCCGAGCCTGTGGTTTAAACTAAATTAGGAAGCTTCGGGAGTGACTCTGGAAGGGAGGAATTATGCCTCAGCGTAAACAACTCGCCTGGACTCAGCTCCGCGTGGGAGTGCTCATCATTTCAGGTTTGATCGTGTTTGCCGTTGGAATCTTTTTCATCAGCGGCAAGGTGGGACTCTGGACGAGTAAGTACGAGCTCAAGACCTTCTTCTCAGGGGCTGAAAACCTGCGCGACGGCGCACAGGTGAGGCTGGCGGGGATTGTTGTCGGCAACGTGACGGGGATCAAGCTTTCTCCCTACAAGGAGCCCAGCAAGGCGGTCCAGATTGACATGAAGATCACGCAGAAGTATCAGGACGAAATCCGGACTGACTCGGTGGCTACCATCGAAACCGTGGGGTTGCTGGGAGAAGCCTATGTGGACATCAGCCGGGGTGGCCCCGGCGCCAAGCCCATTCCGGACGGAGGCACGGTCCAGAGCCACGAAGAAGCTAATATGAAGCAGATTGTGCAGAATGCCAACGATGTGGTCTCCAACCTTCGGGTGCTGAGCAGCACATTGAATGACATTACCCAACAGATCCAACACGGCCAGGGCTCGATTGGGAAGCTTATCTACAAGGAGAATTTTTACAACAACCTGAACAAGACCGTCAATGAGGCCCAGAAGCTGATGGCGCAGGTCCAGGCGGGACATGGGACGCTCGGGAAGTTTTTCAACGACGAAACATTCTATAACAAGACCGTTGCAGCGGTTGACAAAGTCAACCAGTTGCTGGACCAGGTGCAGAATGGCAACGGCAGTGCTGCAAAGTTTATCAACGATCCCTCCGTCTACAACAACCTGAATCAGGCCACCCGTAAAGCAAACACCCTGATGGCCAGCATCAACGAGAGCAAAGGCACACTTGGCAAGCTGATCAAGGACCCAAGCCTGTATAACAACCTCAATGAGACCGCCCAGCACGTTAATGTGATCACCGAACGGATTGACCGCGGCCAGGGAACCCTGGGCAGGCTCTCAACCGACCCCTCCATGTATAACAATCTTCTGGCCGCTTCTCAGTCGCTCAGACAGTTCCTCACTGAATTCCGGACTAATCCCAGGAGATATCTGACTCTGCGGCTGCATGTCTTTTAATTTGGCGGGAAGGCCGGAAAGGCAGATGGGTGGTTGCTGGCACCTGCAACGGTTCTGCGATAACATAGCGGCAGTTATCCTTTCGATCACGGTTCGACAGGCCGGAAAACGCGAATGATGAAATGCCACAAATCCAGGCCGGGCGCAGACCAGTTCCCCAGGGGGACTCGTTGGCCAACCCGTGCTTCGTCGACCTTTTGTAGAAGAGGCGGGTGCCTGGTGTTGGCGAGCATTCTGGCCTTATTTACAGGGCTGCCCGCGTGCGCGGCGCAGAAAAACAAAGAGCAGGTTGATCTGCTGGTGGCGCGCAACGGGGTGAAGGATCCTTATTTTCACCATTCTGTGGTTCTCATGCTGCCTGAAACGCAAACGCAGCTTGTGGTGGGACTGATCATCAATAAACCCACCCACCTGACCGTGGAAAAGTTGTTCCCTGACACCCCGGGATTTCAAGGCCGGACCGACGCCGCGTACTTTGGTGGTCCGGTAGGCATTCGCACGCCCAGCATCGTTTTTCGTTCTTCCACGGCGCCGGATAACGCGGTGAAGCTGTTTGGAAATGTCTACCTGACATTTGATTCCGATCTGATCACCAAGGTTTTTCAGGGTCCACAGTCAGGTTCCCGGACACGACTGTTCCTGGGTCGTGCCCAGTGGGCGCCGGGCCAGCTACAGAATGAAATCCGGCGTGGAAGCTGGTACAGAATCCAGGGGGATGGCAACCTGGTCTTCAGCTCTCACCCCGAAAATCTGTGGCACACGCTGCACTCCCACGCCGCCCCCAGCAAGTACATCCGATACGTCCTTCCGCCTGTTGGCGGCAAACCCTACGCGCAAAAGGCTGCGGTGATGTGACCTGCTGCGTCGATGCCCCGTTGCCCTGTTCAATCTGCACCGATCTCCTCCCTGCTAAACTCTATCCCCGTGCGGGCGGCACGTGCGGTAAAATTGAAAGTCTTGTATGGCCAGAGAAACTCAAATGTTCCCAACTGAGGGGCCAGTGCCGGGCTCGTTTGCCGGACAATTGTGGCAAAGGCTCAAAATCACCCTTGAAATGATCAAGGTAGAGCACTCGGTGTTTGCGCTGCCGTTTGCTCTGACTGGTGCTATGCTCGCAGCGCAGGGGTGGCCATCCTGGCGGCAGGTCTTCTGGATTGTGGTGGCCATGGTGGGCGCGCGCAGCGCCGCGATGACTTTTAACCGCATCGCCGACCGTGACTTTGACGCCAGAAATCCCCGCACAGAAAAACGGGCCCTGCCGGCCGGACATCTGACGCTGCGTTTTGCAGTGGCGTTTACCGCGGTTTCGGCCGCGCTGCTGGTGCTGGCTGCCTGGGAACTGAACCCTCTGGCGTTCAAACTGTCGCCCGTGGCGCTGGCCCTGCTGCTGCTCTATTCCTATACCAAGCGGTTTACGCTGCTGTCGCATGTGGTGCTAGGCATGTGCCTGGGTCTTTCGCCGGTGGCGGCATGGATTGCGGTACGAGGTGACGTCAGCTGGGCCGTCATCATCCTGGGTGTGGCGGTTACGCTTTGGGTAGCGGGATTTGACATCATCTATGCCTGCCAGGACGTGGAATTCGATCACACCGTTGACCTGCACTCGATTCCCAAAAAGTTTGGCGTTACGGTCGCGCTTTACGCCTCCGCTGCACTTCACGTGCTGATGCTGGGGCTGCTGGTGATGGTGGCACAGATGTCCGGCCTAGGATGGATTGCGTTCGGCGGTCTGGTTGCGGTGGCTGCGCTGCTGGCTTATGAACACCTGCTGGTGAAACCCTCCGACCTGTCCCGCGTGAACGCCGCATTTTTTACGATTAACGGCTACATCAGCGTTCTATTCTTCATCACCTGGGCGGCGGCCATTCTGGCCCGGTAAACACACCAAGACAGCCAGTGGAGTGATCAGGGATTCGTGTACGCGTATTCAGAGATTATTGCGTGCGGTAGGGAGTGGCCATTTCACGGAAGACAAGCGAATCGAAGATAGCCAGGACGTGTTTGCGGTAGTTGAGGACGCGTTCGACCATGGGTTTGGCCGTGGGGTCGCGATGCGCCTGGCGCTTCCAGCGCTCGAGAACGTGCGGTGGAACGTCGATGTCCGCCCTCAGTTTCTGGAGCGGCTGCCCGCGCAGGAACAGGCCATAAAAAAAGGCGGCTTCCTGCCGGGGCTCTGCGAATCTGGCGTCGTCCAGTTGCATCTCGTTTAAGCGCCTCTCGGAATTCCGGATCAAAATTCCTCATGGCACATCCAAAAGCCCAATCGGGCTTATCAAATCACGAAATCTTATCTTAACCCCGTTGTCAAGGTCAGAGCCGGATTTCCGGGCTGATTCTTAACTGCCGGGGCGAGTCAATTTTGCCCTCAGGAACCCCACCCCGATTGCCTAACAACAGACTAGCATAGACTTCTGGAATTTACGGCGCTCAAAGGATTGTTTTTCGGCCGCCCAAAGACTTGTTTTCAGCCTGATTGCATCGCAGGGCAAGGGGACGTAGAATAGTAATTTCGGCTGTAAGCCGGCAAATCTTAACCACCGGACTGCCTGTGTTGAACCTACGCCTGGAAGACGCAAACCTGCAACCCATCGCCGACAAGGTTTTTGCCGGCGAGCGCCTGGATTTTGACGACGGCGTTACACTTTACAATTCGAGTGACCTACTGGCCGTCGGCGCCCTGGCACACCATGTTCGGGTAAAGCTGCACGGCAAGCGCACGCACTTCAACGTGAATCGCCACATCAACCCCACCAACGTGTGCGTCGCAAGTTGCAAGCTGTGCGCTTTTGGCCGTAAGCCGGACGCTCCGGGCTCTTACACGATGGCTCTTGAAGAAGCTTTCCGAACCGCGGGCGAAAAGTGGACGGAAGCCGTCACGGAATTTCACATTGTTGGCGGGCTGCATCCCGATCTGCCTTTTCAGTATTACGTCGATCTCATTAGTGGTCTGAAGGAACGCTTCCCGTCTGTCCACCTGAAAGCCTTTACCGCGGTTGAAATTGCCTACTACGCGCACATCACCCGGATGTCGGTGCAGGATATTCTGCAGCGGTTTAAGGATGCCGGTCTGGGGTCGCTGCCCGGCGGAGGGGCGGAAATATTTGCTCCTGCGGTTCGGCGCGTGATCTGTGACCACAAGATTGGCGCCCACATGTGGCTGAAGGTACACAGGACTGCGCACGAGTTGGGTTTGAATTCCACCGCAACCATGCTTTACGGCCACATTGAAAGCTCCGAAGACCGCGTGGACCATCTGGTCCAGCTCAGAAACCTGCAGGAACAGACCAAAGGTTTCCAGACGTTTATCCCCCTGGCCTTCCATCCCGCCAACACGGAACTTGGCAAGATGGTGGAATGGGACGAGACCTCCGGGTTCATGGATTTGAAGAACATTGCTGTTTCACGGCTGATGCTCGATAATTTTCCTCATATTAAGGCCTATTGGATCATGATGTCGCCCCGGGTCGCCCAGATTGCCCTGCGGTTTGGTGCGGACGATCTTGACGGAACGGTCGCCGAGGAAAAGATCTATCATGATGCCGGCGCCAGAACTCCCCAGTTGATGACCCGCCAGCAAATTATCCGTTTGATCGAAGAGGCCGGCTTTGTGCCTTTCGAGCGCGATACCCTCTATCGCCCCGTCGTGCGTACTGAAGCCGGCGTCAGCGTGCAAGCGTAGCCGGGCGGAGCGCCCGTACAGATAAACTCCACTAGCCAGCCTGCCGCTGCCGGAAGTGGCGCGCCACTTCATAACTCAGCAACGCAAAGACCGGCAAATATTCCAGAATCTGCATCAGGGGCGAGTTTGAGAATGACCCGCCCGCGGCGTAGGCGATGACCGGCGAATAGCCCAGAACACAGGTGACTGTCAGCAAGAGCAGGCCGGGACTAGGACAGAAGCAGAGGAAGGGAACAATCCAGGTGAAATACCACGGAAAGGCATTGGACGAAAGGAAGAGCAGTCCGGCAAGAATGGCGAGAGCGGCGCGAAAAATATTCATCCTGGCTTTCATGACGTAAGCGATCAGCAATAAAAGGAGGACACCCGCTACCAGTTGTGCCTGGCGGACTGAATTTCCCGCGGCCAAAAGCAGTCTGAATAGACTGTCATTGCCCTCCCATTTGGCCGTAAAGTCAGAAAGACCGCGGAACAAGTGTCCCCCGGCGCCCAGAAACGGCAGATAGCCCAGCAAAACCAATCCGCCGAAGATGCCGGCGTAGGTCCAACGCGTGCGCTTGAGAAAGGCCGGCAAAAGGAAAACGGGGAAGAGTTTGGAAAGGGCGGAGAGGGCTAGAAACCCGATTGACAGGACACTCCGACCGCCTATAATGAGAAAGAAGACCGCTGCCAGCAGCGAGAGGATTGCTAGGGAGTCATTATGTCCTGACAGGGAGAAGGCAATCAGTACTGCTGGGTTCCAGGCGTAGATGATCACATGCTGGAACGGGCGGTCGGCTGCGGACAGAATAATAAGCAGCAGGGCGACGGTTGCAAGGTCGAGCGAAGTAAATAAACGTTTATAGCCTGCAACGGTCTGGACCCATGAGAAAGCCACTTCGGCGACGGGAGGATAAAGCGTCGGGGTGGTTTTTCCTGTTTCGATAGGGTGTTTAGGATTTTGTGCCCAGCTGAGTGGGGGCATTGCAGGATACACCGTGTAGGGATTTATGTGGGCGCGTACGACGCGCCCTTCCCATTGATAGCGGTAAACATCTTCCGAGAGCGTAGGGCTCAACGGTAAGAAAAAAAGGCGGAACACAACCGTCGCGCCAAGAATCACGAAAAGAGCTGCACGGCCGCCATTGTACCTGAGGACGATGTAAACGCTGACGAGGTATAAGGCGCCTGCCAGGAGCATGAGTGCAATAAACTCCGGCACTTGTTTTTTGAGCGGCTGGCAACGGGCTACAAAGTAAAAGATGGCTCCGAGGGCCAGAGCGACGGTTACAAGAATGAAGGTGGCCGCGTATCCTGGTCGGGACAGCGTTGTTTTTGTTTCGCCAGATGTTGAAATTTGGCTCCCTGCGTCAGAATTCCGGGAGCGAACTTTGTCTGCGTCGGTTGAGGACTGACTCCGAGGTTCCATGATTCATATACTCCTGGGCATTCTGGTAGCTCCGGCGAATCCGATTGCGCACTATTTCTATCTGATTTTCCATCGCGATCCCTTCCAGGGGATCTATCAGCCCAATGCTTTTGATCTCTCGATTGAGATCCCTTATTTTCTGATCCTGAGCATTCTTTCGGTTTACGGTGTCCACCGCTATTGTCTCACTTATTACTACCTGAAGAACCGCAGGAAGCGACCCCGGCCTTTAAAACAGTTTGAAAAGCTGCCTCGCGTTACGGTGCAGTTGCCCATCTATAACGAACAGTATGTTGTGGAACGTCTGATAGATGCCGCAATCAGCCTGGATTATCCCCGGGAACTGCTGGAAATTCAGCTTCTCGACGACTCCACCGATGATACTCGCTTTCTGTGCGCACGGCTGGTTGAACGATACGCCAGCGCTGGTTATCCCATCCAGTACCTCCACCGGGAAAATCGCCTCGGTTTCAAGGCGGGCGCGCTGGCCGAGGGCATGGCGAAATCGACCGGCGAGATGATTGCTGTTTTTGACGCCGACTTTGTTCCGCCGCCTTCCATCCTGCGACAGATGATCCACTACTTTACCGATCCGAAAGTGGGAATGGTGCAGGGACGCTGGACCTGGATCAACCGCGATTATTCCGCCCTGACTGAGGTGGAAGCCATCATGCTGGACGGCCACTTCGTGGTGGAGCATGGAGGCAGAAGCTCATCCGGAAGATTTTTCAACTTTAACGGGACGGCCGGGATGTGGCGCCGCGCGGCGATTGAAGACGCGGGCGGGTGGGAACACGATACGCTGACCGAAGACACCGACCTCAGCTATCGCGCGCAACTGAAAGGATGGAAATTCATTTACGATTCGGACATCGTGTGTCCCTCCGAACTGCCGGTGGAAATGAACAGCTTCAAGACCCAGCAAGCGCGATGGGCCAAAGGGCTGATCCAGGTTGGAAAGAAGATCCTTCCGGTGGTCTGGCGCAGTGACCAGCCTCTGTATATCAAAATGGAAGCGACCTTTCACCTGACTGCCAACATTGCCTACCCGCTGATGATCCTGTTTTCACTGGTGCTCCTGCCGGCCATGATCGTGCGTTTTTATCAGGGCTGGTTCCAGATGATGTATCTTGACCTGCCCCTGTTTATTCTCTCAACGTGTACGGTCTCCGGCTTTTATGTCGTTTCTCAACGGGCGCTCTATCCCAAAGAATGGTTGCGCCGCCTGCTCTACCTGCCCTTCCTGATGGCCATAGGCATCGGGCTGGCGGTGACGAACTGCAAGGCTGTGATAGAAGCGCTGGCTGGAATGGAGTCCAGCTTTGTCCGCACGCCCAAGTATCGGGTGGAACGCAATGAAGAAGGATGGGAGCAGAAATCATATGTCCGGCGACGGATTGGCTGGATTCCAATAGCTGAACTGTTGCTCGGGGGTTACTTTGTGTTTGCCACAGCTTATTCTTTGTCCGCCCAGAATTATCTCACCACGCCTTTCCTGATGCTCTTCCTTGTTGGTTACACTTACATGGGAACCATGTCGCTGCTGCAAACTCCTCTGCGGCGCCTCTGGTTCAGTCTTCCGGCATTTATTCGTGTTCGCGCCCGGGACATTTCACCCGCTCCTTCAGAGGGCTGAGTTGCGTTTCGTGTCCGGGATCTTTTGATACTATTTCCTGATCCCTCCGGTTGCCTTGGTTTTCTTACTACATTTCCGATTCAAATGACGGACTCTCGATAAGGGAAGAATACACAGTTCGCCTTTGCCGACCTGCTACGGCAGTCCGTCTACGGCCGCATGGCTTGCTACTCAGACCTCAACGATTCCCAGCCAGTCTCCCAATGCCCGACCCACCGGCTCAGCAGTTCCGAAAAGATCTGGGATTGGAGTGTCTCCTTGACCTCGCAGTTGCAGAGTATCGAGACCGAGATGCTGGCTGAGAAGGAAAACCTTGCGGGGCTGGCAGGGGCGTAAGGTGATGTCGTTCTGGTCGCTAAAGGGGAATTTTCGACTATGGGTCGTTTATGGCGGCGAGTTATCCGATGCTGCGGTTATTTGGCAGCGCGGTGCGGCGAATTTTGACTCCTGCGGGAGAACTGCAGTAAGAGAACTTTAGCAAAAACGACGGCACGGACGGAGAGGTGTGCAGGAAGCCCATTTAATATGAGGTAGTGATAGTGTAGTAAGCCATGGTGCCCGCCATTTTGGGTACTCTTGGTGCTCAAGTGTATGGTGTCCGAACAAAAGCGTTTAAATTCGAAGCAGCGTCAGGTAGACTTTGGGTATCCGTGGCACCACTCCAGCGGTATGGGGAGCCAGACCAGACCTGGTTTTAGTGCAGCCAACTCAATGAGTTGGTATGACTCTTCTGAAATCCTGGACGCTCCACGTGAAGGGCATGGCCAGGAGATGCTATAACAGTAGCTGCACGCTATTGCCCACCGGAGAACAGCGATGCTGAAATCGACCGAGTTTCACGGGCCCCCAAAGTTTGAATCTGCGGATGACCAGCGTACGCAGCCGGGCTTTCCCCCGCTCGGTCCGGCCCTTAAAGTCCTCCTGGTCTGGCCACGGTTTCCATCCTCGTTTTGGACCTTTGACGGAGTCTTAGACCTCGTTCCAATTGAGACGAATCAGCCTCCGCTTGGCCTGCTGACTGTCGCCGCACTCTGTCCGAAGACCTGGTCGCTGAAGTTGATCGACCGGAGCTTTGAGGACTTGCTCGATTCAGACCTCCTTTGGGCTGACCTTATCATGGTCAGCGGCATGCGCGTTCAGAAGGATGACATTCGAGAGACCCTGCTCAGGGCCCGGGCCCTGGGCAAGCGAACGATGATTGGCGGACCCTTTGCGAGCAGCGAACCAGAACTCCTGCAGCGGCTGGCCGATCACGTCGTGGTAGGCGAACCCGACGAGGTTTTCCCTGAGATTGCTTCTGACATTGAGCGTGGCTCCGCCAAGCCCCGCTACGTGGTCAAGGAAAAGCCTGACGTGAGCAAGTCGCCGCTGCCTCGGTTTGATTTGCTCAAAATAGGGAAATACGCCTCGATGGCAGTTCAGTTCTCGCGGGGCTGTCCGTTCCAGTGTGAATTCTGTGACATCATTACCATCTACGGCAGAAAGCCCCGAACAAAGAGTCCCGCTCAGTTGATGGCAGAACTTGACGCCTTGATTGAACTGGGCTGGCGCGAAGAAGTCTTTATCGTTGACGACAATTTTATCGGGAACCACAAACTGGCTCTTCAGCTGGCCCTCGAACTCCAGAAATGGCAGAAACGGCAAGGCTACCCGCTATTGTTTTACACCGAGGCATCCATCGATCTTGCACAGAGACCGGAACTGATTGACGCAATGGTGAAGGCGAACTTTTTTTACGTTTTCATCGGAATCGAAAGCCCCTCACCTAAGTCCTTAAAGGAAGCTAAGAAATTTCAAAACCTGCGGCGTGACCCGCTGGAGTGTGTTCACTTCATACAGAGCCAGGGACTCTGGGTGACCGCAGGCTTCATTATCGGATTTGATTCCGACACCGAAGAGATCTTCGAACAGCAGCGGACCTTCATTGAGCGGGCAGCGATTCCATGGGCGATGGCGGGGTTTCTGCAGGCGCCTCCCACGACTCCACTTTTTGACCGAATGATGAAAGAAGGCCGTTTACTAATGGATACCACGGCCACCAGCAACTTTGATCCACCCAACTTCAAAACCCTTTTGCCGCTGCCCGTTTTGCTGAGGGGGTTCCGTGAGACACTGTCGTTCCTCTATGGACCTTCGGCATTCTACGATCGATGTTATAGGTCGCTTAATCAATGGAAATCCCGCGATCCGCAAAAGGTGCCCGAAATTCGCCTGCGGACAACGCTTGGCATCCTTGTTCGCTCAATCGTTCACCAGGGCCTCCTCTCCAACTACCGGGGAGCGTACTGGAAATTTTTGTTTCGACTCCTCGGCCGTTGGCTGTTCGATCCACGAAAGCTCAGCTTTGGGTTCGCCATGCTACTGTCAGGACATCATTTCATACCTTACGCGAGACGGGTCGAGGATCAATTGAAGATTGAACTCGATAAACGCAGAGTTGAAAAGAAAATCTCAGTTCTTACCGAACTAAAGGTGGGAAGCTCCGGAACAAGCGAACCGGGCAGTTTGTCCGTTCAATCCGAATAAATCGACTCAACGGGAATAAACGGCGAAAGGGACAGTCCAAAGTTATATTGCGTTACAGGTTCATGGATACTAAAGTATATAGTACCTAGTCAAGTCAAGACACCACGGTCCGAGACCCCTCGAGTTAGGTGCCCAAACGCTGAACGTGCGAGGTCACAGCGACATGGGGACACGCGGCAAGAAAATTGTTTTGACAGCCAGCAACTCCGAGTCTAGCGAGTTCGAACAAAAAGCCTGGAGCCAGATGCTCCTGGCAACCCTTCCCGCCCGCTACACCAAAACTTTCAACGTGAATTGGCCCCGGCCCAATGAGCTTGCGCCGGACGGCCAGGCGAAGTATGTCCCCCACGGTTTGCGAATCATCGAGTCGCTTTTGCTCCAGAAGTTCCCACCGGACGATGTAGCCGTCTGCTATCCGGAGCAGCTTGGCCTATTTGTGGGTGAAGACACGCGCGTGGTCGGAGTCCACGCCCATAATCCGCTCGGCATTACGTTTGCCACCGACGTTTACCCGTATTTTTACGGCAAAGACGTGGAGCCCATTAACGCTGTAGAATTTCGCAAGTTGATCCTTCATCCGGCATTGAGGGAGCACAGGGGCCATCTGAAAATCATCGTGGGTGGGCCGGGTTCCTGGCAGATCGAAAAGAAGAGGCTTCAGGAGGAATGGCAGATTGACTGCATAGTAGGCGGCGAGGGTGAAGACATTGCCCTGCCGCTTTTTGAAGCTGCGTTTCGCGGCGAGGCCATTCCGCGCAAGGTAGAAGGGAACAGCCCGGATCTCAGCGACATTCCACCCATCCACCACCGTGCCACATATGGTGTGGTGGAAATCACGCGCGGCTGTGGCCGTGGGTGCCAGTTTTGCTCCGTGGCTCTACGCGACGGGAAAAGTATTCCACTGGGGCAGATTCTTCAGAATGTCCGCACGCAGGTGGCCGAAGGCGCGGACACTATCCTGCTGACCACGGAGGATCTCTTCCTCTATGAGCAGGGACCGAAGTTTCAGACCAACGTTCCGGCACTGAAACGGTTGTTTGAGTCGGTGGCTGCCGTGCCTGGTGTGAAGCACATCAACCTGACCCACGGCACCATGGCGCCCTTCCTCACGAATCCTGAGCTGCTGGACGAACTTTCGGAACTGGTGGTGGGCAAGAGTTCCACACAGCACCCGGCATCCACCCATCCGGACAACCGCTACGCGATCATGTTTATTGGCCTGGAAACGGGATCGGTCCGGCTTTTCAATCAGTATATGAAAGGCAAGGCATATCCTTTCCGGGCGGAGCAGTGGCCGAATGTGATCCTGAAGGGCATGGAGTTGCAGAACAAGTACAACTGGTTTCCGATTTGCACTTTCATCATCGGCTTGCCGGGTGAAACGCGAGAAGATACCAAGCAATCGCTGGATCTGCTTTACGCCATGAAGGACTCAAAATGGGTGGTGGTCCCCACCTTGTTTGTCCCCTTGGAGGATACGCGGCTGGGAACGAATGAGAGCGCGAAAATATTTAACCTGACCGACCTGCAGTGGGAATTTTTCTTCACCTGCTGGCGCTACAACCTGGATTTCTGGCGGAGGGAGCGGTCGACGCAATGGAAGTTTAATGTGGGAATTCCTTTGTACTATTACCTGGTGGGACGCAGGACTTTTGGCCCTTCCCTGAAATATCCCCTGTTACGACTGGCGCATTTCCCGGAATGGCTCCTGCGCCGGAAGCTTTATCTGGACTTCAGCGGCGAAAAGCAGCCCCGCTGGAAGGCACCGGACGTGGTGCCCGTCCCGAGTCATCGTCATCGGCCCATGTCACCGAAATCGCCTGGAATAATCCCGCCGTCAGACCAGTTTCAGATTCTTTGACAGCGATTTCAGGACCGTAGCCTGCCGCGTCGCAACTTCCACGAAACCAACAGGATGGCTGCAATACCTCAGGCGTTGCAGCCCTGGGAGCATCGTGTTCAGTGACTGCGGCGGCGTACCAGGAAGAGTAGAAGTTCGATCAACCCGTAGATCGCCACGCAAAACCACAGGTCCACAAACAAACCGATGTCGGCATGGTAGGGGTGGTGCCGGGCCGCCGGCGGAAGATGAGGTGCGAGAGTAAAATAGATAAGGTTGCCTGCCACAATAGCAACCAGATACTTGATCCAGCGTTTTGCTCTTGGTGTCAAAGTGTCCATAGACTGTGCTGGCCTCCGCCGTCGTCATAGCAAATCTGTTGATTTCGGCTACTTACAGCAAAGAGCGTCAGTGTAACATTCCCGGCCGCTTGAGGAAATGGCTCTCTGAACAGTGGTTGTATAGTTATCCGCTGCCTTGCTCGAGTGTGACCTAGCCACAGGGCGAAGCTGCATGCCTATGAGTCGGGACGAAGTGCCGTCCCGGGGCTGCCCCGTTTGCAGGCCGCGCAACTTGTGCTTCGCTCGTTGTAAGATAAACGGCGGATTGCGATGGCGAACCCTCATCTCAAGCTGACGTCTGAGGTCAAATACCTGAAGGGTGTGGGGCCTACTCGCGCTGAGTTGTTGGCCGCGCGCGGCATAAACACCGTTGAGGACCTCCTCTACTACACGCCTTTTCGGTATGAAGACCGGACACGATTGACAGCAGTCTCTGACCTCATTCCCGGGCAGACGGCCACCATTCTGGCCAATGTACTGACCTGCGGCCTGACGCGGACGCGTAAGGGGACCTACATTTATGACCTGGCAGCCATTGACGCCAGTGGAGCGCCTCGCCCGCGCATGATCCGGTGCCTCTGGTTCAATGGCCGGTACCTGGAGCGCAACAAGGTTTTTCGCAGCGGCCAGAAAGTTTTCTTCTACGGCAAGGCTGAGCCCGATTTCTATGGCACCGGTAACCTGCAAATCGTTCAGCCGCAGTTTGAGATTATTCCTGAAAGCGAGGCGACTGAAAGCGAATCGCTGGAAGTGGGGCGCGTGGTGCCCATCTATGAATCGGTGGGGCAGCTCGGGCCGCGCTTCCTGCGCCGACTGATTCGGACTGCCCTGGAATCGGTGGGCGATCAGTTTACTGAACTCCTGCCCGAATCGGTGCGAAAGAGGAACAAACTGGTTAGCCGACCCTCAGCCTTTCGCCTGACCCATTTCCCGGATGGTGCACATCCTTTCGAAGAGTTGTCGCGTTTTCGGACGCCGCCCCAGATTCGCCTGATCTTCGAAGAGTTGTTTAACGTCAGCGCCGGCTTGGCCCTGAAACATCGCAAAGGTAAGTCCGCTCCAGGCATCCAGTTCCGTGTGACGGACGACCTTCGGCGGGATATCAAGACCATTCTTCCATTCCATCCCACCGCCGCTCAAAAGCGGGTGCTGAAGGAAATCGCTGATGACATGTGTTCATCCCAGCCCATGAACCGCCTGTTGCAGGGCGATGTGGGTTCCGGCAAGACGATTGTAGCGGTGCAGGCGGCGCTGCTGGCTTTGTCAAACGGCTATCAGGTGGCGCTGATGGCGCCCACGGAAATTCTGGCCACCCAGCATTATCTTTCCATCCGCAAGCTGCTGGAGCCACTCCCTTACAAGGTTGGCCTGCTGACCAGCGGCTGCAACGCGCGCGCGAAATCGGAACTGAAATCCGAGCTTGCGGGAGGTGAAACCCACATTGTTGTGGGAACCCACGCCCTGATTGAGAAAGATGTGGAATTCGCCCGGCTGGGGCTGGTGGTGGTGGATGAGCAGCACCGCTTTGGCGTAATGCAGCGGTATCGATTGATCCGCAAAGGGCGGGTGCCGGACGTGCTGGTTATGACCGCAACTCCGATACCGCGGACTCTTGCCCTGACTCTATACGGCGACCTCGACTTCTCGGTCATCGATGAACTTCCGCCTAACCGTTCGCCAATTGTGACGCGGCTGGTGGAGGAAAAGGACCGGGAGCAGGCGTTCGACTTTGTCCGCAACAAGGTCCGCGCTGGCGACCAGGCGTACGTGGTCTATCCCGTGATCGAGGAATCGACCAAGCTGGATCTGCGCCCTGCCTTGAAAATGTTTAAACAGCTTTCGGCCAATGTCTTTCCAGAATTTCAGGTGGGGCTGCTGCACGGAAGGCTTTCCAGCGCCGAAAAAGAAGAAGTGATGGAACGGTTTAAGAAGGGCGACATCCGCATCCTCGTCTCCACCACCGTGGTCGAGGTGGGCGTGGACGTTCCCAATGCAACCGTCATGCTGATCGAGCACGCCGAGCGGTTCGGCCTTTCGCAGCTCCATCAGTTGCGCGGGCGCATCGGGCGGGGAAGGAAAAAATCATTCTGCATGCTGCTGGCCACAGACCCGCGAACGCCGGAAGCCGACGAGCGGCTGCGGACCATGACCGAGGCCACCGACGGATTCAAGATTGCGGAAATCGACCTCAAGCTTCGCGGGCCGGGTGAGTTTTTCGGAACGCGCCAGTGGGGCATTCCCGCCTTTCGCATTGCCAATCTGCTTCGTGACCAGGAAATCCTTGAATGGGCGAAGCATGAAGCAACGGCTTTTGTTGAGCACCCGGAGTCGCGTGAAGAGTTTGAGGCTTACGTCAGCTTCTTGCGGAACGAGTGGTCGCGGCGCTACGGCCTGGCCGGCGTGGCCTGAGGGCAACACAGGAAGCGAAGATGTGGTCTAATGAAGAGTTGCATTTCTGGCACTCTCAGCCGCAAGGACCCGCATGCGTATCATCTCAGGCCAGAATCGAGGACAACGGATTCAGATGCTGAAGGGCGCGCAACTGCGGCCCACTTCAGACCAGATGCGCGAAACGCTCTTCGATGTCCTGGGGCCGAGCGTGCTGGATTCAACGTTTCTGGACGCCTACGCGGGTTCCGGCGCGGTGGGTCTGGAAGCCTTGAGCCGCGGCGCAAAGGAAGTGGTCTTTGTGGAATACCATCGGGCTGCGAGTAATCTGATTCGCAAAAACCTCGCGGCGCTGAAGATAGATGACGGCTTCTACCTGATGAATACCAAGGTCCTGACCGCCATTGAAAGGCTTGACGAAGAAGGCAGCCGTTTTGATTTTATCTTTCTCGACCCGCCTTACGGAGAAGCACGCGAATATCATCATGTGCTTCGGCAGCTTGGCCGCTCTCGTCTGCTGATGCCAGCCTCGCTTGTCGTCGCTGAACACTCGCGCCACCTTTTCCTGGAAGAAAAGTACAACCGACTGGAACGAACGCGAACTATCCGCCACGGCGACACACAACTGACCTTCTACAAGCTTGCTGCGTCGGCGACCGAAGGCGTCGAAGGGGCAAATCCATGAGGCATAAGCGGCGCCTACCAGTTTCTTGACCGCAAATGCGACTATCCCCTAAACTTGGTTGAGCGACCTGATAACAAGGCGTTTGAAAGTTCCGAGACCGTGGCGGGGTAGCTCAGTGGTAGAGCGAGGGTCTCATAATCCCTAGGCCGGGAGTTCGATCCTCCCCCCCGCTACCAGATTCCCGACGTTTGCAGTTGCAACCTCACCAGGAACCGATTCTCCCATAAAAATTCGCTGCGACACAGGGTCTGATTGAGCACGCGTTTTCTCTGGGACCAGAGTTATGTTTCGAGGTGCGCTGGTTTTTCCGCGCACTGCGGGGAATAGACCGCTGGACAGGGCCTTCCGCAAGCATGTGGCGCTTTTCAGGGAACGGCCTGTGGCTGATCTGAACATGATACTGGTCAAGCAGCGCTCCTGTGGCGTGCCTCACAGCTGCCACGGCTCGCCGGTAATTCACCTGCGCTTGCACCAGGCTCTACTCCGCCTGCGCAAGCTGAGTCGGGGCGCTTGGCAAGTGCTTGGGTGACCGCCTTCTCTGTATTCACTGTCAGCAGTGGTTCGGGCGTCTTGGGAGGCTCAATCAGGTCCGGATCCAGCGTGGCATAGGCAGGATCGAGATCTGCCCCCAAGGTCGTCCGCAACTGGTCGTCATCCTGCTTTAAGGGGTGCCGCGCGCGAATCACAGATATCTTCCGGGTGGCAACTTCGGCTTCAGACTGGTAGATATCGAGCGGTGAAAGAGCGCCCAGTTGCAGAGCGCGCTTATCGTGATTGTAGCTTGCCTGTGCCGCCTTGTACGATTGGGACAGTACCTGGATGTTCTCACGGTCAAGAACCACCTGCCAGTTTTGCTCAACCACACACTGAATGGCGTCGTTGACTCGAGTCTGCTATCGACATTTCTGATGTGCCGCGCGTTTGTGCCAGGAATGGTCGGCTCAAGATTAGGGCGCACTTTGAATATGACCTCGATTATGAGCCATGTCTTGGCGGCGAGTGGACAGCATGGGACCTGATGGAACCGAGAAATAGTTGACTCGACTTGCAATGGCATTTAGAATTTCGTGGCTGCCGGGGCTTTCTCTCGTTCCACAGCACGCGTTGGGCCCAGCCCGGAATGGGGTCGCAGCATAATTCACAATTCAGAGGCACAGGCTTTAGCGATGCGCTCCCTTAGACGTCATGCCATCCTTGTGGCAATCGGGTTATTCGCAGCAGTGACATTTCTTGCCGTTTACACGCCGCTCTTCGGGGAGCAAGGCTCCGCTCCAGGCTCAGGCAGCTCGGAGCAAACGCCTGCCCGATTGAAAGAAAGCAAGCGGGCACTGGCCACTCGAAGGTTTCTTGGAATGGGAAAGCTCCCGAATCCAAAAGCCGCCGCCGCAGGCGCGAAGATTTTTGCGCAAAACTGCAGTTTCTGTCACGGGCCCAATGCACGCGGCGCGGAAGGTCCGGATCTGCTGAGGTCCGAAATCGTGTTGGACGATAACGCAGGCGAGAAAATCGGCCCGGTAATTCAGCATGGCAGGCCGAAACACGGGATGCCCGCCTTTGCCTCCTTGACGAAGGAGCAACGGTACGACATCGCGGAATTTCTCCATGAGAAGGTCGAGCTGGAAGCGAACAGGGGCACCTACAAGGTCCTCAATATCGTGACTGGCAATCCGCGGGCCGGAAAACAGTTTTTTAACGGCGCAGGCAAGTGTAGCACCTGCCACTCGGTCACGGGCGATTTGGCACATATCGGATCAAATCTTTCGCCGGTTGAGATCCAGCAGGATT
>Ga0102953_1000643_pt1 | contig 23700 bp, 11 predicted proteins | sample SalPon2A_C_D2_MG_FD_78509 | JGI IMG/M metagenome (GOLD analysis project Ga0102953, IMG submission 78509) | Soil microbial communities from South San Francisco under conditions of wetland restoration - Salt Pond MetaG R2A_C_D2_MG | ecosystem: Environmental > Terrestrial > Soil > Wetlands | place... | reverse complement strand
GTGACATTATTGTTATATATCCCACTCCATCGACCGCGACGAGTACGACGGTGGGTGGTCTGCCAGTTGACGGGAGTACGGTCTACGTCCGTCTCTGGTCAGAGATTGGCGGGGTTTGGTATTCTAACGATTACACTTACACGGCGTTTGGCCCTTAACCATGAATTGCAGAGGGATAGATATTCCTTCGCAATTTAGGTGAAATGCAAAAAGCCCCCGGTGACATTGGGGCTTTTTTACAATCAGTCGGAATCAAGAGGGACATTCTATCTTGCCCGCGTCAAGAAAAAATAATTCCCTGCAATATTAATGGGTTAATCCCACTACCTGTTTCTGCGCACACCTGTCCCGCTGGTTCTTTTTTGGCGTTCGTCTCACTGTTCGGCGAATCTTGAGCCTTATCGTTACTTGTATCCGGCATGCCCTGGCCATTGTGGCGCAGGGAAGCCTCAGCATTCCTTATCCAAGCTTCAAGATTCCAGTGAGAGGCCCGTGTTTGTCCCACCCGAGGTCATTGCCTCTACGTTGTTGATCGAGCTCTTCTCGCCACGGATCACCTCAGCCGGTTACGACGTGAAGTGGTCCGGATCGTAGTCTTCGTTGTGTTTCATCAGGGTCCAGGCCACCACCAGCAGCTTGGCTGCCAGCTTGACCCGCATCTTCATCTTGATGCCCCGTTCCTGCTCGCGCCCTTCCAGCAATCGCGTGAAGTGGTTGCGGACGGTCTCGTCTTTGTAGCTGGCAATCGTAGCCGCCTGAAACAGGGCGTAACGCAGACCGGCTTTGCCCTGCTTGGAGATCACCGGGATGGCACTGTCGCTTTTGGTCCCGCTACGACTGGCGCTCAGGTCGAGACCGGCCAGGCGCAGCACCTGTTTGCGATTGGTGAACCGATGGGCATCGCCGATTGCCGCTAAAACCATGGTGGTAACGATTGGACCGAAACCGGGCAGGGTCAGTAAATGCGAATAGGCCGGAAAGTGTTGTCCGGTGGTCTTGAGCCGGTCCTCTAACTCCTTCTTGATCTTCCGGGTCTGCTCGAGTTGTGCGACCAACATCTGTCCTTCCCAGGCAGCGGCTGCAGGCAAGGTGCAACCGACCGATTCCTTGCTGAGCTCATAGATCGTGCGCGAGCGCCGTTCCTGGCTGATATGGCGTTGCTGAACTCGGTGCTGGACACGAAAGGTTTCAAAAGGTGTCTCTGCAATCCGGGCCGGAGCAAAGTTCCGACGGATGAGATCAAGAATCAGGGCATCCTGCCCACCCTGCGGAATCAGCTGGTCCAGCTCGGGGAAATATTGCGCCACCAGTTGATTGCGCAGACGCATCCGCAGAGCATGCTCCAGCTTTTTGAGTTTGGTGCGATAAGCGATGAGGCTGCGTAGTTCCAAGACATCGCCGTCAGCCAAATCGTAAAACTGGCAGCGTCCCCGGCTGACCAGATCGGCGACATTGGCGGCATCCTTGGTGTCATTTTTATCCCAGCGACCGTCCCGGGTCTTGCGGTTGTTCTTGACCGCTACATTGGAGACGTAGACCACCTGCTGGCCCTGTCGAATCAGATACTCCGCCAGGGGCTTGTGGAAAGTGGCTGTCGGTTCGACACCGTAGACACAGTCCTGCAACCCATGCTGAGCCATCAAGTTGTCGGACATGGCCCGAAGACTTTTGAAACCATGGATGGAATTGTCAAAGAGCAACTTCTTCCACAGGGTCTTACCGGTTGGGGTGCCGAAGAAGGCATGGTGCTTATTCTTGGCAACATCCACCCCGACAACCAGCATGGAATCGGAGCTGCGAACCGTCTTTCGCAACTCGTGGAAGGATTGGAGCCTGTCGTGATGCGTCATCATGATCGCCTCTCTTTCTGCAAGGATAGGGTTCCATTGTTAGCAGAAAAGACGGCAAGAAACAGGCTACAATCTAAATCATATTTTCTTTAAATTCCGGGGAGTTAAACTCCACTTGAGGACAGATATAACGTTCTTGCTTTATTGCATTAAGCCGGTCATATGTTAATAATTCCTTATGCCAAGACAACCCCGTATCGATGCTCCCGGCTTGCTGCAACACGTCATTGTTCGTGGGATCGAACGTTCTGAAATTTTCCTCAATGATGGAGACCGGCAACACTTCGTCGACCGTTTCAGCCAGTTGCTTGTTGAGACCGGAACCGACTGCTTTGCCTGGGCGCTCATTCCGAATCATTTTCATCTGCTTCTGCGCTGCGACCGAATCACATTATCAGGTTTCATGCGCCGTCTGCTGACGGGTTACGCAGTCTACTTCAATCGTCGCCACAGCCGCTCCGGCCACCTCTTCCAGAACCGCTACAAATCGATCGTCTGTGAAGAAGAACCTTATTTCCTGGAACTGGTTCGCTACATTCACCTCAATCCCCTTCGCGCCGGTCTGTTGGCCGAGATCGAGGAACTCGACGGCTATCCATGGTGCGGACATGCGATTGTGATGGGACAGCAGAATTTGCCGGGCCAGTCCGTTGAGGCCGTCCTGGAGCGGTTCGGTAAAACGATGAATGCCTCACGGCGGCGCTACCGGCAATTCATTGCAGACGGCCTGGCACCGGGGAAGTTGGGAGTCACTCCGGCCTGTAGACTTAGTGCGAATCAGCCCTCTGAGGCATCCGGGGAAAAGTCAATTACCTCTGATGACCGCATTCTTGGGGGCAGTGAATTCGTCGAGAAGTTACTCGAGACAGATGCTTATGAGGGGTCATTGTCTCCACGGATGTCTATGGCCAATCTGCAGGAAAGCGTTGCCGATTATTTCGATGTAAATCCCGGTTCCTTCAGCACGAGAGGTCGCCAGAATGAACCCTCTTTTGCTCGCTCTATTTTCAGCTATTTAGCCGTGAAAGAGCTACGGTGCTCAGGCGTTGAAGTAGCACAGATGCTCGATGTTGGGGCTTCATCCGTGAGCCGGGCTGTCCGTAGAGGCGAGAAGTTGTTTCTGTCGAGTGAAGAGTTGCAGGAATGGTGGGGAAACACCTTAAAGCAATAAAGCAAGAACGTCCCCACCCCCGGAAAAAGAGATTCCTAGTGGTCAATATTTCGTGGGCAGGGAGTCGAGGAGACGGGTGCGGTGTAATCTAGTAAAACGAAGCGTGACCCTTTCTGAGCCCAGGGAGGATTAACCCTGGTGGTGGGATTTCCGCAGGATGTGCCGGGGATGCGGGAAGTCAGATAGGTTTCATAATTGAAAAAATCGTTACGGAACCAGGTGCTGATTTCGGTGCCCAAGCTGGTGCAGGGTTGCTTGGTGTGTGGGCACTCGCAATGAATGTCACTTTCATAGCCGACAGTGATGTCAAGACGCTTGCAGTTGTTCGAAAATATAATCTTGGTGATTCCCCAAGGTTTTGTTAGCCCCAGTGTCGCTGAAATAATCCCTGGAAGTTGCATGCTCTTGCCTCGAAGCCCCCTCCTGAGTTAACTTCTTTACAACATGATAGAATCGTGTTCGAGTCCCTGGTAGGGTTGCGTAAAGGACTAATGAGTATTGATTGCTATCAAGTTGTGTGCCATAACCTTCAGTTGAAGGGCCAAAGCGCCTGTAGAGGGCCTATGTCTTTAAATGGCTCTTGCTTCGCTTGAATTAGCTATTGTCCAAAGCTGCACTGAGAACAGTCTAAAACTTTAAAAAATATAGACATTTCAGCATGTTTTGCTTGTGTATAATAATGTGACAGTTGTTTGATTAGTTGCACCCCTGGCGATGGGCGCACAATTCTGCATGCTGGGGGCTGGAGATCCGTGAGTTCATGCCCGTAATAGCCAAGAAAAATAGCTGGATGGTCGCCTCCATCGGCACCTATGGATTTTTACTGGCAACACTCTTTGTGACTGAGCTTGCCGTGATGGAGATGGGTTCGCCTTACCTGTCGCGGTTGTCACCAATCTATGCGGCACTGGCTGATGCCACCATCCTCGTCGTATTCTTCTCCTTCCCGCTCCTGGTATTTTGCCTGCGTCTCAGGTCCGAGGAAGTCGGATCCCGTCGCTCGATTTTGGGCATGTATTTCCGGGTTCTCCTGGCGATTCTGGTCGTTGAATTTTTCGTGATGCTTTTGCTGAGAGGGCTTGATTTACCCGGTAAAACGAATGTGGCGGGAGTGGTCGATGCCCTGTTGACCATGCTGTTGAGTGCGCCGCCTCTGTGGTGGATGTTTCGGCGGCTCGAAAAACGCTACCATTGGGTTTCGCTAACCGATTATCTGAACAACCCACCCATATTGTATGCATTATTGCTCTTTATGGTTTTTCTTGCCAATCTACAGCAGGAATTACTAATTCCAATAATTTTCACAGATCAGGGCGGATTCACACATAAAGGCTTCGATTCACTCCTAACCATTATATTTATCTCTCCGATACTCTGGTTGCTAGTCACTCGGCCCCTCAAACGGGCTGCCATTTCTGAGAAAGCCCGGACCCGGGCTGTCTACGCTCAGGTCATCGATGCCGTGATTACCTTTGATGCGCAGGGAAATATCGAATGCTTCAATCCGGCCGCCCAGCGAATCTTCGGTTGTCCGGCTGATGTGATGATCGGCCAGCATGCCGCTCAATTGTTTGACGACGGAAAACAGGTTTTAGAGCAACTGATCCGGTCTGCAGTCAGCAGTGATTCTGATCCTGAAAAGCGGCTCAGTTACGAACTTCTCGGTCGCCGGTGTGATAATACGCTGGTCACCATGGACGTTTCCATCAGCAAGGTGCAGCTGCAGGGGAAACCCGAGTTTTTGCTACTCATGCGTGATGTCACCGAGCGCAAACAGGCCGCCGAGGCTCTGCAGGCGAGCGAGAGCCGTTTCCGGCAGATCTTTGAACAGACCGATGATGCTATTGTCTATTTACATCCTCATTTTCACTCTATTCTTGACACCAATGCGGTCATGACCGAAATGTTCGGCTATGACCGCGAGGAGTTGAAGAAGAGGCCGCTTGACAGTCTGTTTAGCCCGGAGGGTTTTCAAAGGGTCGAATCGCTGCTTGGCAATGTGGTGCCCGGAGATACCAACCAACTCGACAACCTAATCGGCTTGCACCGGGAGCGGGGCGAAATCATCGTCTCCTTGCGGATCAAGATCATGCAGCTACAAGGAGTTGAAGTGCTCTTCTGCACTTTCCGCGATATTACCGACCGTGTTCGCATGGAAGCAGAGGCGCGGGAGATCCAGTCGAAATTGATCCAGGCCAACAAAATGACAGCGCTTGGTCTGATGGTTTCCGGGGTTGCCCACGAAATCAATAATCCCAACAATTTCATCTTGTCCAATGCCCAATTGCTGGAACGCTGCTGGCAGGACGCCTGCAAAGTCCTCAAGGAATATTGCCGGGAAAATGGTGAAGTGGTGCTTGGCGGCATGCCGTTCTCCCGTCTTGAAAAGAACTCAAACCAGCTTTTCGAGGGGATTATCGATGGTTCGCGGCGCATCAAGGAGATCGTCGACGGCCTCAAGAGTTTCGCGCGGCAGGAATCGGTATCGCTCGATGGCGAGGTCGATCTCAATCAGGTGGCAATGGCGGCGATCTCGATCCTGCGCCACGAAATAGTCCGTTTCACCGCGAATTTTCATTTCGAACCGGATAATCAGTTGCCGCTGGTCAGGGGGAATCGTCAGCAACTCGGCCAGGTGGTTATCAATCTGCTGATGAACGCCTGCCAGGCTCTGCCTGACAAATCCCGGGCGTTGCGGATGTCGACCAATCTGGATCATGCAACCGATCAGGTGGTGGTCGTCGTTCAGGATGAAGGGTGCGGTATCCCGCTTGAAATTGCCGATTCGATCATGGATCCCTTTTTTACCACCAAGCTCGATTCCGGAGGCACCGGTTTGGGGCTGTCGATCTGCCGCACGATTATCAAGGACCATCACGGTAAACTGGAGTTCAGTTCCGTCCCCGGCCAGGGTACGATTTTTAACATCAGACTTCCGCGGCTGGTAGCCGAGCAAAGGACACAACGTTATGAAACAGACGGGGACTCAGGGCCCTATGGTGCTGTTGGTGGATGACGAACCGCATATTCTTGCCTCCGGCATGTTTTCCCTGCAGTCCGCCGGAATCGAGAATGTTGTTACCGAAAACCATAGTGACCAGGTACTGAGGCTGCTGGCGGAACGGCAGGTCGCGGCGATCGTTCTCGATCTGCACATGCCTTCCCCCTCCGGCATGGAGCTGTTGCCGCAGATCGTCAGGGACTATCCCGAGGTCCCGGTGGTTCTGGCGACCGCGGATGACGATGTCCAGGTGGTTGTCGAGTGTATGCGGCATGGAGCGTTTGATTACCTGGTCAAACCGATCGAACCCAGCCGGTTGGTCGCCACAGTGCGCAAGGCGTTGGAGATGCGTGAGCTGTCGAGTGAAATCTCTTTGCTCAAACAGCGGCTGTTGACCGACGAACTGGAAAATCCGTCTGTATTTGCCGGTTTCGTGACCGGCAACAAGGCGATACGTGCCTTGTTTCATTATACCGAGGTGGTTGCGAAAACCCGCCAGCCGATCATGGTCAGCGGCGAAACCGGAGTCGGCAAGGAGCTGATCGCCCGGGCCATCCACGAACTTAGCGGTTGCCGGGGCGAGTTTGTCTCGGTCAATGTCGCCGGGCTTGACGACAATCTGTTCACCGATACCCTGTTCGGCCACAAAAAGGGCGCCTTCACCGGTGCTGACCAGGCGCGCGAAGGGCTGATCGCCAAGGCGTCCGGCGGCACTCTGTTCCTTGACGAGATCGGCGATCTTAACGAGATGTCGCAGATCAAGTTGCTACGGTTGCTGCAGGAACGCGAATACTATCCCGTCGGGTCTGACCTGGTGTGTAAAAGTGACGCCCGAATCGTTATGGCCAGCAACCGGGATCTGTTGAAATCGATTGCTGAGGGGCACTTCCGCAATGACCTCTATTACCGACTTTGTGCCCACCGGATCCAGATTCCACCGTTGCGCGAGCGGTCCGAGGACATTCCCCTGCTGCTCGATCATTTTCTCGATCAGGCTGCGGTAACCCTGAACAAAAAGAGACCGACCCCGCCCCGCGAACTTGCGGTATTGTTGGCGCTCTACTCTTTTCCCGGCAATGTCCGGGAACTCGAGGCAATGGTCTTCGACGCTGTCGCCCGTCACACCGGAGGCGTTCTCTCCATGGAATCGTTTCGCCATGTGATCGGTGATCAGTCCCCCGGAAGCGATACCGTCACTTCGGGGGCTCGTTCGAATGTGGAGCTGGACCCGCTCATCGAACTGTTCGGTCATTTCCCGACCATCGCCGAAGTCGAAGCCTATCTCATCGAGCAGGCTATGGCCCGCGCCAAGGGGAATCAGGGGATGGCCGCCAAATTGCTGGGTATGGGGCGACAGACGCTGAACAAGCGGCTCAACAAGAAAAAGTGAATTAAGCGTAACTGGTGACTGGTCACTGGTCACTGGTCACGGCCCCCTTGCTTTTGCAGGCGGGGCTGATTTATCCTGCTTAAACTGTTTTAACTTGTCTCTCCCGGGGGGAATCCATGTCTTTGCGCGAAAAATGCTTGATCCTCTGCGGTGGTTTGCTCCTGCTTGCCATGCTCAACGGCTGTAGTTCGGATACACCGACCCGCTCCTTCACGGCGGGAGGCGCACCTCCCGCGACCTTCAGTATCAGCGGCACCATCACCGCCGCTGCCGGGAGTGCCGTCGATCTCGATACCAATGACCCGCTGGCGCCGTTTGTCGCCAACGATGCCCCTGCCGACGCCCAACAATTGTCCAACCCTGTGGCCCTTGGCGGTTATGCCTCGGCGGTGGCCACCGGAGTTGCCGGCGATCGATTTGCCAGTGTTCCCGATCTTCAGGACTGGTATCGAATCTTCCTGACCGCCGGGCAGACCGTCACTCTGACCATCGCCGATCATGACGGTGATGAAACCAATGCCGCCAATCCCGACCTCGACCTGTTCCTGCTCGATCCAACCACCTTACTCGATGTCCAGACCTCGCAAGGGTTGGGCCGTCAGGAATCCATCACTGTGCTGACCAGCGGCGATTATTACCTGCAGGTCTACGCATTCGTTTCCGGCTCCAACTATGTGCTCACGATTGGTCAGACAGCTGCGGCCGTTCCCTCTGCAGCCCTACGTATCGAGGATGACTTCGTCCCCGGCGAGGTTATTGTCCGTTTTCGGGAGCCCGTTGTGACCGCCGGCACGATCACCCCGCAGGCCCTTTCCGAGCGTAATGCCAGTCTCGGGCTGGTCCCCAAGGCCGGACAACCTGGCGAGCCGATGCTGTTTCGTCTGGCACCAAGCATGTCCGTTAAGACACTGAGCATGCCGGAAATCGGCCGGCGCAGCAAGGGGGCAGAGAGTGCGATACGGCAAGCCAAACGTGAAACTCTTGACCGGGTCAAGACCCTGCGCCGCCGTGCCGATGTTGTCAGCGCCGACCTCAACTACATCCGCAGCCCGCAGCTGGTGCCAAACGATCCGCTCTTCTCTGCTCAATGGAACCTGGCACAGATCAATTTGCCGCAGGCCTGGGAACTTACGACCGGCGATCCCGCTGTCGTGGTGGCCGTCCTGGATACCGGTGTACTGATGAACCATCCCGATCTGACGGGGAGGCTCTGCACACCGGCTGATAACTGTCCCGGCTATGATTTCGTAGCCGATCCGATTGTCGGCGCCGACGGTGACGGTATCGATCCTGACCCCACTGATCCGGGCGGTCGGGATCTGCCCGACGGTTCCAGTTCCTTCCACGGGACCCATACGACCGGTATTGTCGGTGCGGCGGGGAACAATACGCTCGGCATGGCCGGGGTCGATTGGGCTGCGCTGCTCATGCCGGTGCGGGTGCTCGGCGCCGGAGCGGGAACCAGCTACGATGTCATGCAGGGGGTTCGCTACGCCGCCGGCTTGAGCAATGACGCGGGAACCGTGCCGGGTCGGCCGGCCGAAATCATCAACCTCAGCCTGGGGGGCGGAGGCTACTCGCAGGCCGAGCAGGATCTGTTTAGCCAACTGCACGCTTCGGGTGTCTTCGTCATTGCTGCGGCCGGCAATGCCAGCAGTAGCCTGCCGGTTTACCCGGCCGCTTATTCAGGTGTGGTCTCGGTCAGCGGGGTCGATATCGACAAGAACCTCGCTCCCTATGCAAATTTCGGGGTCACGATCGATGTTGTCGCTCCGGGCGGCAACCTGGCGACCGATCACAACGGCGATGGTATTGCCGATGGCGTGCTTGGGCCCGGTGGCGACGACCATACCAGTACGCTTGCCTACAGCTATTCGCCCTACATGGGGACCTCGATGGCCGCGCCCCAGGTGGCCGGGGTGGTCGGCCTGATGCTGGCGGCCGATCCGCTGCTCACGCCGAGCGAATTCGACACCTTGCTGGCCGCCGGCAGTCTCACCGAAGACCTCGGTGGTGACGGCGCCGCGGTACGTAACGACCAGTTCGGTTATGGCCTGATCGATGCGCAAAAAGCGCTCCTTGCCGCCCTCGATCTCGCCGGTGGCGGGACGCTACCGGCTTCGCTTTCAATCAGCCCGAGCCTGCTCAATTTCGGTACCACCACGACCAGCTTGCCGCTGGTCCTGGCCAATGCTGGTGGCGGCATCCTGACGGTCACCAATGTCAGTTTCACCGCGCCATGGATCACCGGGGTGGTCCTGGGCGTCGAGCCGGTCCCGGGCAGCGGTCTTGGCACCTATATCATCAGCGTCGATCGGACCGGACTGGCCAGTGGGATCTATGCGGCTACGATTACCTTCGAGACCGATCTCCCGGCCAGCTACCCGGTCACGCTGTTGATTCAGGTCGGCCCGAGCGGTGTGCCCGATGCCGGGTTCCATTCGATCCAGCTGGTCGACCCGGTTAGCGGCGATTCATTGCAAAGTGTCAGTGCCGCAATCGATTCGGCTACCGGCACCTACGCATACAGCTTCTCCGGTGTCGTTGCCGGCGACTATCTGGTCAATGCCGGCACCGACTCCGATCATGACGGTCAAATCTGCGACCCCGGCGAAGCTTGTGGTCGCTATCCACTGTTTAACGACCCGGCACCTGTGACGGTCAGCAACAGTTCCCTGACCGGCATCGATTTCAACAGTGGATTTTGACAAGCGGTGACTGGTGGAAGAACAGTGACTGGTGACTGGAGAGAAGCAGTAACTGGGTTTAAGCTAGTAACGAGTCACGGCTTTTAGCCAGTCACAAGTCACCAGTCACCAGTCACAGATTTTAGCTGGTCACCAGTCACGGTTAAATAGAAAGGCCTTACATGAACGTCATGCGTCCGATGATGATATGTCTGTTTCTGCTCCTGCTCGCCGGGACCGCAGGCGCTGAGTCCCATCACGGTTATTATGCCGGCGCCTGGTACGGAATCTCGGCTTTTGAAACGTCGACGGCCAACGACGACCTTGGCAGTTTCAACCTGGAGGCCGATCAGGACAGCTTTTGGGGGATCAGTTTTGGCTACGATCTACCGTCCCAAAGTACCGGCGCCAACGGCCGGGTCGAGATTGAATACGGCCACCGCAGCAATAGTTTCGACAACGGTCAGTTCAACAATGGAGCCTTCGCCGCCAGCGGCGACGTGCAGGTCGAAAGCCTGCTGCTGAACTCCTTTGCCGTGTTTCCCAACCAGACCCGGGTCTCTCCCTATCTTGGCCTTGGCCTCGGCGGCGCGAAACTCACTATTGATAATCTGCAGATCGACGGCCAGCCGTTTATCGATGACGAGTGTCTGGTCTTTGCCTGGCAGCTTGGAGGCGGGCTGGAAATCGAACTGACCAGGTCGCTCCGTGTCGACCTCGGCTATCGCTACTTCTCGGTCTATCAGCCCGAATTGAACGAAGTCGACGGTCGCAAGGTCAAGCCCGATTACACCGCCCATAGCGGCATGCTCGGGGTGGTGTGGATGTTTTAGAAAAGCGGTGACTGGGGAAAGGCGGTGACTGGGGAAAGGCGGTGACTGGATTAATTTAAACTCCAGTCACGAGTCACAGATTCAACGAGTCACCAGCCACAGTGTTTATACGAGTCACAGATTCTACGAGTCACCAGTCACGGGTTTATACCAGTCACAGATTTTAACGTATCACTAAACTTAAAAATGAAAGGCCAGGCTCCATGATCAATCTGCACCGATTCCTGGTGACCCTGTTTCTGCCACTGCTGCTGGCGAGCATCCTTGCACCCCCGCAGATGGCCACTGCCGCTGAACACTTCCAACGTTCGGTCGAGCGGTATAGCGTGCCCGATGTCGAGCTGGTCAACCAGGACGGTGAAAAGGTCCAACTCAAGTCGTTTCTGGAAACCGACCAGCCGGTGATTGTCGATTTTATCTACGGGACCTGCACCACCATCTGCCCGGTGTTGTCGGCCGGGTTTGTCAACCTGCAAAGAAAACTGGCGAAGGAAGGGCGCACGGTCCGCCTGGTCTCGATCACGATTGATCCGGAAAACGACACGCCCCATGTCATGAAAGAATATCTCAAGCGCTATCGGGCCAAGCCGGGCTGGGATTTTCTCACCGGCAGCCGGGCCGATATCGATACGGTTATGACCGCCTTTGACGCTTATATCCCCGACAAGATGTCGCATTTCCCGCTGAACATGATTCGGCAACCGAAGACCGGCCGGTGGATCCGCCTGTTCGGCATGATGAGCAGCCGGGATTTTCTTGCTGAATACAAGAAGGTGGCCGACCAATGAAGCGTTGTGTCTCTCCTGTCCTGATCTTTCTGATTATGACTGTTCTCAGTACCATCGGTATCAGCAGATCCCATGCCGCCGGGGCCGCTGTGGGCCAGGCGTCCGAGTTGATCCCCGCTACGGCGGACTCCCAGCTTGGTGGAATGAGCGACGCCGAAGTCCTGCGCCTCGGCGAACAGATGTATCGCCACGGCATTCTCCCTTCCGGGGAGGTCATGGAAGGTTTGATCCATGGCGATATTGAAATCGACAGCAGCGCTTTTTCCTGTTCCAGCTGCCATCAGCGCGCCGGTTTAGGTTCCTTTGAGGGGGGAGTGGTCACTCCGCCGACCACTGGCAATGAACTTTACCAGCCATATATCCGTCCTCCGACGCTGAATGACAATCCTGCGGGCCAGGGGCGTTCTTTCTACGCCAAAACGATTCTCGAGCGGCCGGCCTATACCCGTGAGACATTGAAGCGTGCCCTGCGCTTTGGCGAAGACCCGCTTGGCCAGTCATTCAATGAAATCATGCCCCGCTATCCGCTGGAAGACCGCGACATGGCGATCCTGGTTCGCTACCTCGAACTTCTCTCCAGAGACTATTCGCCGGGGACGACGGGGACCAGTTTTAGTTTTGCCACCATTATTACCGATGACGTCAGCCCGGAAGACCGTAACGCCCTGTTGGTCCCGCTGCGCCGCTTTATCCAGGAGCAGAACCAACAGATCGCCATGTTCCGCAAGTTTCTCAAGCTGGGCTATAAGCCGACCGGGGATATGAAATATGCCTTCCGGGCCGCCTCTCTGAAGGTCTGGGAACTCAAAGGCCCGGCTTCGACATGGAAAGACCAGCTGGCCGACTATCTGGCCCGAGACAAGGTGTTTGCCGTGCTCGGCGGCATCTCCAACCAGGACTGGCGACCGATCCATGAATTCTGCGAGGCTCGGCGGCTTCCCTGTCTCTTTCCGGTGACCAACCTGCCGGTTGTTTCGGCCGAGGACTTTTATACTTTCTATTTTAACAAAGGTTACTTCCAGGAAGGGGAAGCCGCGGCCCGTTATCTCAAGCGAGAAGGGGTGACTGCGATCCTGCAGCTGGTCGAGGATTCCCCTGCCGGCCGGGCACTGGCGGCCGGCTTCGCAGCTGGCCGTGAGGAAATCGGCCTGCCGACGGAGGTCAGTATCACGCTCAGCGAGCAACAGCTGCAGAATTCGCAACAGCTTGCGGCTCTGGTCGCACAGCATCAGCCTGACGTGGTGCTGCTGTGGACGAACAGCTCTTCTCTTCAAGCCTTGCCGGGAATAGCCGGGAGGGCTGCCGCGCCGGAGCGGATCTTCCTCTCCTCGCTGCTGCTCGGTCAAGCGCTGGCTGACATACCCGATACCCTGCGCCAACTGGTTTTTATCACCTGGCCTTACCGGCTCAAACCCTACGTCGGCGATGAAGAGGGGAGCGGATTTCTCTCCCGACTCCCGATCGAAACGACCTGGCAGAGTTTCGGCGCCCCCCGAATTGCTTCCCGGACCGCCACCATGCTCGACACCACGATTATCCAGGGACTGCAGTCCATCGAAAACAATCTCTACCGCGATCACCTGCTTGACGAGATGAGCATGCAGATGGACCGCGTGGTCTTTGATTACGAGCGGATCAGCTTCGGTCCCGGTCAGCGGTTTGTCTCCAAGGGATGCTACATCATCCAGCTTGGTCCCGGTCCGCAACCTGAATTGGTCCCCCGCAGCGAGTGGGTCATACATTAAACCGGTGACTGGTGACTTGTAGAAACCGGTGACTAGTTGTGGGCAATGACTGGTGACTTGTCTAAATTCAGTTACTTATAACTCGTGGCTAGACTTTTAGAAATCCAGGTACCGCTCTTCTCCATTCGCGGTCATCCCCCGTAAAGCGACAGCGCCGGGGGCGGATGGATGAACGGCGAATCAGCCGGGCAACCTGTCTGAGCGTCAGCGAGTTTTGCCCGGCCGGCGTTCATCTGTGCGGCACCGGGAACCTGCGTCAGCAGGTGCGATAGCGTGGGGCGCGTTTTGCTCTCAGCTTTTGCGCGGACAAAAGATGAGGCGTCGTGCGGGGCGCAACCCCGCGACCTTGCTTTTCGTTTCTATACAGGAACATTCAATCCAAAACCATTCGCAACTTCATCAATTCCGTCCGGCCACCAAATATCCTCCCGTCACTGCCAGTCACCAGTCACCAGTCACCAGTCATATTCCCGGCAGAGCTCCTCGTTAATGAGAGAAAGGCTTGTACGCATATGCGCAGTTGTGTTTGTGGGTTGTCCTGTTTTTTGCACCCATTTGTGCTTCGAAAATTTCAAATTGCACTTGGAAACTTTGTTATATCAGTTGGTTAGAGAAAGCTCAGGGTTTTGGCATGTTAACTGAAATAGTCTTTATTTCGTTGTGGATTGCCTGTCAATTCCGGGCTAAATCGAATGTGAGAGTAAATTCGACTATCAATAGAAATAAAATACTCAAAAACAAAAAGTACCGGAGATTCCTGTGGAACTTAATACGAGGGAGGGTCTGATGAAGACAATGGGACAAATGATGTTGCGTAGCCTCAGTTGTGTGGCAATTTTGCTGTGCGTTTGGAGCAGTGCAGTTTTTGCCGCCGGGGCAGCGACTCCAGAGCTGCAAGTCAAAGCTGACAATGTTCGCGCCCAGATGGAACAGCGGGTATCCAACGCCGAGCGTCAGGCTGCCGCTGACTCACTCAAAGCGCTGCGCCAGCAGATCTATGATTATAAGCTGCTCTACAATGATCCGACCCAGCGTGTTAAAGGAGAGACAAGCGTCACTCCTCAGGGGGTTTTGGGTGTCGATTTCATCGCGGTCCCGACCGGGCCGTTTGATGCAGCCGGCAACCCTAATGTGCCTGACTACAACACCACGGCCAACTGGGCCTTTACCCCGCCGATCGCCAAGTTCGTCGACACGCTTCCAACCCTAAGTGGTGTCGATGCGGCAGGAGACTGTCTTGCCCCCAATACCCTCGGTCAGTGTCTGCCGATTGCAGTGCCGGATACCGTGACCTACCCCGGTTCCGACTACTATGAAATCAGCCTGCGCGAATGGTTCGAGGTGATGCATTCCGACATGCCGAATGGCACCCCGACGCGCGGTTATATCCAGACCAATGACGGGACCGACCAGACCCTGGTCGGAGCTGGCTGTGCCGCCGGTGCGACCCCTTCCGACAACAGTTGTAACACCGTCGCACCTCCGAACCGGGGCCACTTCCTCGGTCCGATTATCATTGCCCAGCGTGATCGCCCGGTACGGATCAAATTCACCAACGAACTGCCGTTCGATGCTGATGGCCTGCCCGATGCCAACGGCCACCGCGATGGCGACCTGTTCATCCCGGTCGATGAGTCGGTCATGGGCGCCGGCGCCGGTCCTTCTTACCACACCGGCGTCCGCGGCGATGTCAGCGAGTGCAATAACGATGATATTGAGAACAACACCTGCGAGCATTTCAGCCAGAACCGCGCCACCGTCCACCTGCATGGCGGCCGTACTCCCTGGATCAGCGACGGCACCCCGCATCAGTGGATCACCCCGAAAGACGAGAACACCCCGTATCCGCAGGGGGTCAGTGTGGCCATGGTGCCTGACATGCCCGATCCGGGTGACGGTTCGATGACCTTCTACTACAGTAACCAACAGACCGCCCGGTTGATGTTCTACCATGACCATGCTTTCGGCATCACCCGTCTGAATGTGCTGGCTGGTATGGCCGCTGGCTATGTCATTCAGGACGAGTATGAAAAAGACCTGATGGCGCGCCAGATCATCCCCGGTAACGAGCCGGGGGAGATGATCCCGCTGGTCATGCAGGACCGCACCTTTGTTGACGCAACCCCGATTCCCAACCCCTACAACAACAATGTCCTGACGCCGCGTGTCCGGGTCACCGACCCCCTCTGGAACTGGGGCACCGGTGGCTTTGCGGCCGATGGCAAGACCCGTATCCCGAAAACCGGCGACCTCTGGCTGCCGCATGTCTATATGCCGGCCCAGAATCCGTTCAATCCTGATCTGGGCGGGCTCAACCCGTTCGGTCGCTGGATGTATGGTCCCTGGTTCTATCCGCCGACCCAGGTCAACCATCCGCCAATCGCCAACCCCTACTATGATGTGGATTGCAGCAGCACCAATCCGTATATCCTCGCCGACTGTCAGACTCCGGGTCAGCCGCCGCTGATCCCGGCGACTCCGCATCCGTCGATGGGGATGGAGGCGTTCTTTGATTCATGGATCGTTAACGGCACGGCGTTCCCGACCCTAGAGGTCGAGCCGAAGGCCTACCGCTTCCGGATTCTCAACGCCGCCAACGACCGCGCACTCAATATGTCGATCTACAAGGCCGACGGCACTCCGGCCAATATGAGTCCGGTGGCGCCGGGTGGCACGACGCCGTTCAGCGGTGCCGCCGTTCCGGCTAACTTCGATCCCAAAACCGAGGTCAAGTTGGCTCCTGCACAGGTGACCCCGGGCTGGCCTGATAGATGGCCGATCGATGGCCGCGCTGAAATGGTCCCCGACCCGGGCGATTGTATTACTGGTCGCTGCAGTAACTGGGGCCCGAGCTGGGTCCAGATCGGTACCGACGCTGGCTTTATGCCGAAACCGGTGGTTATCGACCCGCAGCCGATCCAATGGAACATCGACCCGACCGCTTTCTGGGTTGGCATTGTCGAGGATGTCGCGCTCGCCCTGATGCCGGCCGAACGTGCCGACGTCATCGTTGACTTCTCACAGTATGCCAACCAGACCCTGATTGTTTACAACGACGCGCCGGCTGCCTGGCCGGCAGGGGTCTTTAACTATGACTACTGGACCGGTGCTCCCGATTATCGCGACTCAGGCGGTTATGGTGCTGGCGGTACCTTCAACGCCGTGACCGGGTTCTACGACGGAGGTCATGGCCCCTTGCCCGGCTTTGCACCCAACACCCGTACCGTGATGCAGATCAAGGTCAAAGGGCTCAGCGAAATTACCACACCTTCGACCCTCGATATGGCTGCCCTGGAGGCTGAATTTACCACTGCGGCTCCGGCAACCACCCTCAACCCTGCCGACCCGACCACCGGAGCGACCAAGTCGCTGTTCGAACGGGCCATGGAGCCAATCATCGTCGCCCAGTCGGCCTATGACGAGGCCTACGGTAAAATCTTCCCGTCCGTTGCTCCCTGGGGCGGGGTGCGTTACCGGATGGATGACAACCATATCTTTAATTTCCAAACCATCGATGGCGAGCAGGTCAGCGTCCTGATGAAGCCGAAAGGCATCCATGACGAGATGGGCGCCTCCTTCGATGCCGAGTATGGACGGATGAGCGGTAACCTGGCGATTGAACTCCAGCCGCCGCAAACCAATGCTGCCAACCTGAACCTTTATGCCTATTCCGACGTGCCGACCGAAATCGTCGAGAACTCGACGACCGCCAAGGTCCAGGTTGATGTCCTCGGTCAGCTGGCCGACGGGACCCAGATCTGGAATATTTCCCACAACGGCGTCGATACCCATCCGATCCACTTCCATATCTTCGACGTGCAGTTGATCAGCCGACTCGGCTGGGATAACCAGATCAAGCTGCCGCGCCCCAATGAACTGGGCTGGAAAGATACTGTGCGGATCAGCCCGCTGATGGACACCATCGTTGCTGTCCGTCCGGTCGCGCCGCTGCTGCCGTTCGGCGTGCCTGACAGCGTGCGGCCGCTGAACCCGGCTCTGCGGATCAACTCGCAGATGGGCTTCAGCAACGTCGATCCGGTTACCGGCCAGGCCTATGCCGCGCCGTCCTTTTGGGGCACACCGGATCCCAATGCCGGCGGCATCACCGGAGTACACAACGTGCTCTACAACTTCGGTTGGGAATACGTCTGGCACTGTCATATTCTCAGCCACGAAGAGATGGATATGATGCGGGCGATCATCCTCCAGGTTTCGACCTTGGCCGCCGACACCTTTACGCTCGATGCCACCGCGGCACCGCTGTTGAGCTGGGTTGATCCGTCTCCGGTTGACTACACCCAGTACCCCGACTATGTCACCGGCAGTCCTGGTGTCTTCGGCGATGCGCAGAAAAACGAAATCGGTTTCAACGTCTGGCGTTCAAGCGCTGGTGGCGGCTGGACCTTTGCCGGGTCGACCCTGGCCAACCAGACCAGCTTTGATGCCACCACCGGTCATACCGCTGGAGATGCCTATGTCATCGAGTCCTACAACGCCGGCAACACCACCTATTCGTCAGCCCTCGGTACCGTTGCTCTCGGTCTCTCTGCGACCCCCACGGTCCCGATGGACCTTACCCTGACCGCGACACTTGCTGGTCCGATTGCCAACAATCCTGTTGAAATGGTCGAGTATTACAACGGCACCACCCTGATCGGTACCGTGCTCGGCACAGCCGGGGCACCTTATAGCTTTACCTGGCTCGGTGTCCAGAGCGGCAGTTATTCGTTGACCGCCGTTGTGACCGTAACCGGAATTGATCCGGGCAACCCCAACCCGCCGTCGCTTTATGCGGTCTCCTCACCGACCCCGTTGGTGGTTGGCGGCGGTCTGACCGTCGGTTTAGCCGCCACGGCGACGGCGACCGGCCTGCCGACAATCACGGTCTGCGATACCATTGATCTGGTGACCACCATCGCCGTCGGTGGTACCGCACCTTATACCTCCACCTGGGCGGTCGATGGCGTGACGCTGATTGACCCTGTGACCGGTCTGCCTTTGACCGGCGACCAGACCGGGGCTCAGGCGCTTGCCGCGTTGACCGCCGGGTCCCATCAGATCACCCTGACCGTGACCGACGGAGTCGGCAATGTCGGCAGTCAAACCCAGGCGATCACCGTCACCAACAGCGCTCCGGTCGCCAACGCCGGTGGTCCTTACGCGCTGGCTTATGGTGGCACCGTGGCCCTGAACGGAACCGCAATTGATGCGAACCCCTGCGATGCTCTCAGTTATGCCTGGGATATCGACAACGACGGCCTCTATGATTACTTCAGTGCCAATCGCACTCTCAAGTACTCGGTCATCCAGCCTTGGCTCGCGGCTGCCGCCGCAACCGCCGGCCCGGGTCCGGTCTACACCCTGACTTTTAAGGCCACGGATGCCAGCGGGGCCACGTCGGTTGATACGGCTCAGTTGACCCTGGGGGCGGCTCCCTACATAATCACCACCACCGCCCTGACCCCGGGGACCGTCGGGACAGCCTATAGCCTGCAGTTGGCGATCATCGGCGCCAACCCGGGCAGCACCTGGCAGGTTTACGGTCTGCCGGACGGCCTGGTGCTTGATCCGGCCACCGGGATCATCAGTGGTACGCCGACGGCCGCCAACATTCGGAGCGGCAGCACGACCGCGACCATTCCGGTCAGTATTATCAACATCGATGCGACAGCACCTGCCTATACCAGCACGGTCCTGTTCATGACCATCAGCCTGTAACCGATTGCAGGTCGGCACGCCCACGAGCGTGCCGACCTGCCCGAGGAAATGGATCGAAACGACGATGAGACAGAGAAAAATGAAACAAGGATTGAAATCCTCCAGCCTGATACCGCTGCTTGGCCTGCTCTTGGTTGCTGCTCCAGCTCTGGGAGCTCCCCTTGAACTCAAGGACGAGACGGCGAAGATCAGCTACAGCCTCGGCTACCAGATCGGCGGCGACTTCAAACAACAGCAGGTCGGCATCGACGCCGCTGCCGTGGTTCAGGGGATCCAGGATGCCCTGGCCGACAGCAAACCGCTGCTGACCCAGCAGCAGATGAACGAGCTGCTGGTCTCGCTCAAGCAACAGGTGGTGGCTACCCAGCGCCAGGAGTTGTTCCAGAACAGCAACGAGTTCCTTGCCGCCAACCGCAAGAAGGAGGGGGTTACGGAACTCCCCAGCGGCGTCCAGTACCGGATCATCGAGGCCGGAGAGGGGGTTAGCCCGACGCTCGAGGACACCGTTGCACTGCGCTTTCACGCGACCCGTACTGACGGCACCCCGGTGGTCTCGACCGGCAAAGACGAATCGCGCAACTATCAGGTCAAGAGCGCCATCCCGCCCTTACGCCAGGTGCTGTTGATGATGAAGCCTGGAGCACACTGGGAGGTGGTCATTCCGCCCAGTAACCGTATCAAGCTGACCGAGCGCAACGGCGCGTTGATCTACGATCTCGAACTGGTCTCCGTACAGGCAGCGGCGACCGGCCAGGGGAGCTGAGATGTCTTGTTCAACTCTTGCAATTGATCAGCCGAACAAGCAAGAGGTTCCGGTGTTATGGTCTGTTGCGAGGGCGAACCGAAGCGCCAACCGGGATTGGTCTCGGTCACTGACAAAGACGGGTATTAAGGTATTCACTTAACGTTCTTATAGGGTTTAACCGAAGCTGGGGGTAGTTCCCCGATTTTCAGGAGGATTTTATGAAGATTTTACAGCGACGCATCCTGGCACTGTTCATCGCCATCACGGTGGGAGTGGTCTTCGGGGCTTTTTCGGCGGCACTGGCCGCGGTACCGGGCGGCACGCTCGACCCGACGACGGTTCCCAAGTACGTAACCCCGCTGGTCATTCCACCGGTTATGCCGGCAACCGGGATCACCGGCGACACTCCCCAGGCCGATCTGGATATTGCGGTGCGGCAGTTCAAGCAGCAGATCCTCCCCGGTGGCATCTGGGACAACCTCGGCGGCACCAGCAACAATTATCCGCCGACCACGGTCTGGAGCTACGGCAGCGCCAGCGACCCGATGCCCGATTCGAGCGCCCTTGGCGGCGGACTTGGCGTCGCTCCGGCCGCCAACTCCTCCTTTAACTATCCCGCCTTCACGGTTGAGAACGTATCCGGCGTCATGAACAAGGTCCGCTGGCGCAATGAATTGGTCGAGGACCCGGTTGCCTGCTTCTATGGCAGCCCGACCGGCACTTCCTGCAACTACCTCACTCACCTGCTGCCGGTCGATCAGACCCTGCACTGGGCCAACCCGTCCAATGCCGACTGTTATGACCACATGACGGGTACCTTCCACAGCGGCACCGACTGCGAGACCCTTAATCAGCTCCCTTACCTGGGGCCGGTGCCGATCGTCACTCACGTACACGGCGCTCACGTCAATCCCGAGAGCGACGGCTACCCCGAGGCCTGGTGGCTGCCGAATGCCAGTAACATCCCGGGCACCTACGCCACCGGAGGCACCCGCTTCGGTCAGTGGACCGGTGACGGCCCCAACAGCGTGGCCGGATCGGCATTCTTTGCCTACGAGAACACCCAGGAACCGACCACCATCTGGTACCATGACCATTCCATGGGCATGACCCGCCTCAACGTCTACGCCGGCCCGGCCGGGTTCTGGCTGGTACGTGAGCTAGGTCTCCAAGATACCGTTCAGGATTATAATGGTGGTACTCCGACGGCCGGCAGCCTGCCCTGGCCGCCGCCGCTCGCCGGCGACAGCGTCGTCGACCTCAATGCCTCGGCGCTCCGTGACACCATCCGCGAAATCCCGGTGGTCATTCAGGACCGCTCCTTCGACTGGGTCGACGCCGCCGGCAACCCGGTTCCCCAGGGGAGCCCGGACGCGGTCGGCACCGAACTCTGGTACCCGAGCGACCGGGTTGATTTCGACGGCTATGCCGGCCCGACCCTCGGCAGCCCGCTCGACGCCGATGCCGACATCTCCAAGATCTGGAATCCGGAAGCCTTCTTCAACACCATGGTTGTCAACGGTGTGACCTGGCCGAGCTTGGCTGTCGAGCCGGAGCAGTATCGTCTCCGTCTGCTCAATGGCTGTAACTCGCGGACCCTCAACCTGTCGATGTTCGTCGTGACTCCGGGGACTGATACCCAATACGGTACCGCAGACGACGTTATCACCGCGACTGAGGTCCCCTTCTATCAGATTGGCGGTGATCAGGGCTTCCTGCCCTACGTGACCGAAGTTGTGAAGGGTAGCATGACCCAGCTGCGGCCTGGACAGGCATCGGTAGTACAGTCCACGCCTGCTGATCAAGCGCTGTTAATGATGCCGGCCGAGCGTGCCGATGTCATCCTCGACTTTTCCGGATTTGCCGACAATACCCATATCCGCATTCTCAACACCGCCGGCGATGGACCTTTCAACGGTGACCTCGGTCCGGCGAATGCTGCAGACCCGGTGACTACCGGCCAAGTCATGGAATTCGTCGTCAAAGACACTGCGGCCACCGGCTTGCCGAGCACCGCAGTCACCGACCTGATGCTCCCCGCCGACACCCCGCTCGGCCCGGCGGACAACGCCGCCAGCCCGCGCAAGCTGTCGCTCAACGAGATGATCTCCGACACGGTCTGCGTTGCCATCAACGGCGTGACCGAAGAGATCCAGTATCTGTTCACCGACCCCAACCTGGTGACCGATCCGGCCGTGCTGGCCGACTGTGAGGCGCAGGGTGCGGCTCTCGGTGGCGACTGGGCCGGCGAGCCGGCCGGTCCGCGCCAGGCGCTGCTCGGCGACATCACCGACGATGGCTTTGGCAACTACACCGCCGTGCCGCAGCGCTGGATGGACCCGATCAGCACCAACCCGGTTCTCGGTTCCACCGAAATCTGGGAAGTCTACAACACCACCATGGACGCGCACCCGATCCATGTCCACCTGGTGCGCTTCGAGATCGTCGAGCGCGAAGATCTCACCTTCAATCCCGATGGGTCGATGACCCATACCGGTGTCACCTATACGCCGGAACTCAACGAGCTCGGTTTCAAGGATACCGTGGTCGCCTATCCGGGTCAGGTGACCCGCCTCAAGGCTCACTTTGACATCCTCGGTCTGTATGTCTGGCATTGTCATATCGTCGAGCATGAAGACAATGAGATGATGCTGCCGTTTGAAGTTGTCCCAGGACAAGCGGCGGCACCAGCCTCCATTTCAGTCCCGGCGACTAGTAGTACAGGTAGTTACCAAGTGTCCTGGGCCGATTCTGCTACCGTTGGTGCGACTTATACCCTGCAGGAGTCTACCGATCCGACATTTGCCACTGGCGTAACAGAAACCCTGAATGCTGTTTCTCCGGTTAGTATTGCCGGGAAAACAAATGGGACCTACTACTATCGGGTTAAGGCTGTGAAACCACCGATTGCGGATAGTGCTTGGATGGTTGGAGGGAATGGATGTGTGGTAACAGTAGTTCCTGCCACCATGGTTTCTCCGGCAGATACCTCGACGCTAGCCGGCGCTAGTCAGACTTTCACCTGGACTGATGTTGGTGCCAGCAATTATGTCCTCCATTTTGGGACGACACCAGGTGGCAGTGACATTATCGTTATTTATCCTTCTCCATCGACCGCGACGAGTACGACGGTAGGTGGTCTGCCAGTTGACGGGAGTACAGTCTATGTCCGTCTCTGGTCAGAGATTGGTGGGGTCTGGTATTTCAACGATTACAGCTACACTGCAGCGAATCCGGTAATAACTCCCTCCGCTATGGTTACTCCGGCAGACACCTCGACGCTTGCCGGGTCAAGCCAGACATTCACCTGGACCGATGCTGGGACCAGTAATTATGTCCTCCATTTTGGGACGACACCTGGCGCCAGTGACATTATTGTTATTTATCCCACTCCCTCGACCGCGACGAGTACGACGGTAGGTGGTCTGCCAGTTGACGGGAGTACAGTCTATGTCCGTCTCTGGTCAGAGATTGGCGGGGTCTGGTATTTCAACGATTACAGCTACACGGCAGCAAATCCGGTAACTCCGTCCGCCATGGTTTCTCCAGCAGACACCTCGACGCTTGCCGGATCGAGCCAGACATTCACCTGGACCGATGCTGGAGCCAGTAATTATGTCCTCCATTTTGGGACGACACCTGGCGCCAGTGACATTATTGTTATATATCCCACTCCCTCGACAGCGACGACCACGACGGTAGGTGGCCTGCCGGTAGACGGGAATATGGTCTATGTCCGTCTCTGGTCAGAGATTGGCGGGGTCTGGTATTC
>Ga0102953_1000642_pt1 | contig 23703 bp, 19 predicted proteins | sample SalPon2A_C_D2_MG_FD_78509 | JGI IMG/M metagenome (GOLD analysis project Ga0102953, IMG submission 78509) | Soil microbial communities from South San Francisco under conditions of wetland restoration - Salt Pond MetaG R2A_C_D2_MG | ecosystem: Environmental > Terrestrial > Soil > Wetlands | place... | reverse complement strand
TTTTACGTTTGGGATCAACTCTAAAGCCTTACCATAGAATCGACACATACCGTCAAAGAAACCTTTCTGATCCATTGTGTTCGGCGAACGAGCTAACCCAATAGCTGCCAACATGCCTCTATAGTAGTTGGTCCATTCTTCAAACGACCTAGCCTCATTGTCCTCACTCAATAGGTCTGCACTCATGAGAGCTATTTCGTGCAGACGAAGCATGGCCTTTGGAACCATGGTCAAACTTAATACTTTCTCAGGACAATTCTTATGAGTTGCCGCGACATACATGTGTCGATTGTGTTGGAAAAATTGAACATGGCTGTCGGACAATAAACAGGCATGCTTAGGACAAACGAGTACTCCGGGTAATTGGTGGGCTCGACGCCAATACAATTCACCATATTGCTGAAGCATTTCTTTTGAACATTTATGGCAATACCTTAGTTGATGTGTTCTTTGCACTCTGAAAGCAGCAATCCCCAGGCGAAGATGAATGCCATCTATTGAATTCCCATGCATCGCTTCTCTAACTTCTCTTTGTACATCAGCAGACACATACCGAGTGAAATAAGGGAACAGGCTATGTTTATCTATAATTGCATCAGCAGAAAAACCCAACCCTTTCGGTAACCGATTGCAAAGTTCATCCAAATGTCCAGGAAGATCAAAGGTGGCAACCACATTCCTTTTTCCAAACAACGCCTCAGATACATAAACCGGTCCAGGAGATCCAATGTGAAGAGAGAAGCGTGCCAACACACTGTAAAGGAGCTCATCTGGATACGGGGCCGGAAAATACGACAGCATCATTTCACATTGCGAAATCAGGTAATAATGGCCGAATGATGCCAGCATCAACTAATGCTTCGTATGCAGGCAGCTCTTTTGTATCGCCCTCTTTCACAATTTTCCGAAGATCGTTTTCAGGCAAGACCTCAGGCTTAACCAACTTCTTTTGCTTGGGCTTCTTACCTTTAGCTGAGTTTGTAGACAGCAACTTAGTGGCTTCTGTCATAAGTTGAATTGGATCCTCGATTAGAACATTTTTCCTCGCATCCTCTAAAACCACTACAGCCACATCTTCGGCAATACCCATTGCCCTCAAAGCATTAAGAACAATGCCAGGAGCATCGGAGCCATCTAAATTCTCCCTGGCTTGAACCTCATTAACCGACGGACCATAAGTCGGAGCCCCGTTGTATTTAGAGGCAATTATCTCACTGAAGTAAAGGTGAAATGGAGTTAAATCATCAAATTTCTTTAGCGCTTCTTCGTCATTTTCCCTGAGCGCTTTTATCATTGGCTGTATTAGCTTGAAATCGTCCTTGGCAACTCTTCTCAACAGTTCCGGTGTTATCCTCTCGGGAATATCTCGAACTTCTGCAATAGCTATTAACCTTAGTTGAGCGAGGACAAGCAGTTTAATAAGAATATCCACAATCCCTTGGGACTCATCATATAACACATCTCTAATTTCCGGAGTTAAAGTCGCCACATCCTTGGTCCACTGAAAGTACCACAATCGATCTACAAAATAGTTCCATGTTTCACCAGGTGGAAAGCGGTCCCATATCAATGAACCCAAACCACTTGAGCGCCTCGCATTTCGTAAAGTTCCCTGAAGGATGGGAACTGAACTCATGTTGCCTACAAATACGATTGGAATAGATACCTTATTAACTAATAACAGTAAAAACTTCATCAGGTCATCTGATCCTTGTGGTGATTTCAGATTCTGGATTTCATCAATTACCAGAACTCCAATTGCATGAAGGGAGGCAATTTGAGCCATATGGGTCACCATTTTACCGGTGGCATAACTTTCCTTTCCGTACCATTGTAGATACTTCGTACCTAGCAACTCATCAACTGATGCGAAAAAATTCAAACACAACTGCTTTGGAGAAGCTCCTGTTGGACACTCCAACTTCAACCAAACGATTTGTTGTAAACAGAACTTCTGGTCATGTAAAACGACTTGAGGGAACTGGCGTAAAATACTTGCAACCGATTTAGTTTTTCCAATTCCAGAAATCCCCAATAATGCGATGCAAAATGCCGTTATTTCCATTGGCACCAATTCCTCAGCATCCAATGTTCCCTGCTCAATCCGCTCCGCCCCGTTGAGCAAATGTGACACAAAATCTGTAGTTAATGGATTCCGGCCTATGTACCCTTGCCTAATCATCATATCGATTGTTTCGAATAAACGAATTGGCCTCTCAAGCGGCTCAAAAAACCTTGTTAACCGAAGCACACAATGCTTCCGAATATGCGATGGATACTCTCGCTCCTTCTCAGAAAAATCTGGAATTACTTTCAAGCACTTTTTAATATCCTTTACAGAACGAATTGGAGGTAATTTCGAAATAAAAGGGTTGCTCTCGTATTCGGGTAAAGTCGGGACATCCATTCTATTCTCCATCATCTTCCCTGGTATTTTTTGCCTCTATTTCCAATATGCTTGGTTCAGCATATGGGTCATCTTCTCGAGCCGGGAATGGGAGAACCTTTCCTGACTTACCCCTCGATTGATCTACATCTTCATCAAACCTGAAAGCATCTTCCTGAGCGCGCGATTCTTTCTCCTGGCTGGCATTTTTCTTAATATTTTCCACTCTGCTTGCGTTGCTTCCATAAACTCCTGATGGCCGAGAAACCGCTTCAGTAACCACGCCTTCTATTCCAGCATCCAGATCAGCTTTCGCACGTTGCTGTGTCCCTTGGTGATTTGCTGACATGTCCTTGTTTTGCTTTTGCTGCTGCAAGATCTCGCGAAGAGACATATTACGATATGCCCGACTTCTATCTGTGAGATGACAAACCTGAAACCCTCGTGGTTCTTTAAGGTCATGAAGATATATGTTGTCTAGATTTCGCGGGTCGTAGGAGAAGGTTACCGGCCACGTCCCATTTTGCCGTGCACGATCAAACCATTTTTCCTCAATTGCCTTGGGGCAAGAATAATACAAATTCTTATAACGCATCCCGTATAGCGTCACCACCGCCTTATCAACTGGAAGCAGGTGAAACTTCACCATCTCTTCTGGGTAACTACGAAGGTTCCCCGTTTTGTTTTCTATGCCCCAATCCCAAAGGTCCAATGGAACTGGCCTTACTCCACCCATTAGTGTTTTCTGATCAAAATCATATCCTGTAATCTCATGAGTGTTGTTATAAGAGAGGATGCATTGGATAATTATCTTAGTTAAATCGTCAATATTTAAGACTGCATCTAGCCTGTAATCGGTTGCCCCTCTCTCTCTGAAATCAGGCTCAACATAGCCGGGAACAAACGGGCCAAAGTTTGCCTGAATTAACCTGAAATGCTGCTCCACAATCCCTTTCCAATCAGCCCGGTATGAAGCCGTATTCTCTATTGTCACATTGAACATGTTAATGAGGCTTTCAACTGCTCTTCCTTCCATCTCACCCTTATCACCAAGAATAGCTGACGGAAGAAACTGGCAAGGCCATTCACCTATAGAGATATCTATTCCATATTGCATACAAAATTTTTGTTTATCCGCGACAACGTTGGCCAATGCCGACATGGCTCCAACCCATGATGGCCCTTCAAAACCAATGTAGAATCCAGTAACGACGCGAGAAAACACATCGATGACAATATAAAGGACAGGACGGCCAACAATCCGATTCGGATCAAATCGTGAAACCAAATATACATCCACTATGGTGGCATCTATCTGAAAACGTGAACCAGACCCCCATGTCTCAGATGCTGAAGTGCCAACAAGCCCTCTCATATCTTTGTCGTATACCCTTGCTCCAAGTCGTTTTCTCTTGATCCCCAGCACGTCATGCGATTTATAATACCAATAGTAAAATTGTTCATAGGTAGGAGCACCAGATACCTCTACTTCATCTGTATAATGGTGAACTATGCGTCCAGTTTCTGGGTCAACCTTCTTCTCACAAAAGAACTCCCCGATCATCTTGTTGTACGTTCCACGAATTGAGAGCTTCTTGTCTAGGGCGTAATAGCGTTTCACTGCGACAATAAACACACTACGGATATCTGGGGTGATATTTACTCCGGTTTTATCACCATAAACCCTTGGCCTTCCCCTTTTCACTTCCTCTGACGAATTCCGTTCCAACCCAGGAGCACCACACATATCGAAATCGGGGAGCAATGCGTTCTTGCTTAAGCCTCGCTGCCAATACTTACGGAGCCATTTATAGGCAGTCATTTTTGTTAGTTTCTTGTCCTGCACCAAAATTTCAATCTGAGTGTTTCTATATGATGCGTCATAAATATTGGGCTCTCGTGTTACCAACGGCTCAATGACCGACCAAGCTTTATCCCGGCGCTTTGCATGTGATGCTAAAAATTCTTCACTATACACCTTCAGGAATGGGTCATGCTCCAGAAGCACACAAGCTTTCGAAGCTACATCATCCTCAAGCTGCTTGACTGATATTGGCTCGGGCAAAGCGTTCTTTACAAATATATTGATTACGTATGCATTGTCCTTATCACTATCTACCCACAGGATCCGAATTGTCTTTTCTTCAAGCTCAGGGAACCTCAGAACATCGTTACACAAAAACATTACGCCACCTTCTTCACTGACGACTTAAACTGATTGAGTGATAACGCAGAGATATGAGCTGATGTGGAAAACTCGACATCGATGTCTAACAGGATTTTTTTCGTTGCCGCCAAATGCCTTAATACTTTAAGAGCATCTCCAACTACAAAGTTTTGACTACCCTCCAACCAACACAAAAACTCCTTAATGGTTTTATGTTTTGCATCAGGAAGTAGAGCCAGAAAACATTCACACTTGTCCTGCCAGTAGGATGGATAAGACTCAGTTTGTTTCTTCAGCGTCTGCATTTCGTGGAGCCAGCGTAAGTTTTCGACACGCTGCTTTGGGATCTCATTCTCTGTGAGGATCCCCCAATCCACCCCCTGTAATTCCCAGTATCTTCTATCAATCTCTTGCTTCTCAAGAGTTCGTTCTTTGCTCAGCTCTTGCATCGGTTTAACTGATCGCGCAACTAATCTTGTTGCGTTCCCATCTCTAACATCGATTAGAAAATCCGTCGTCATGACAATCTCAGTCCGGGTGCTGGACTCAATTGGATGAGCAACCCCCATCTCTTTTGCGATTTCTCTGGTTACATTTCTATCAAGCGGAAACTGTTCACGAATATCAATAACATCATCTGACCACTGGAATAGATAAAACACACCGGTTTCCATATCCGAAAGCAAATGGTGATGCCTGCCAGTCTTGAAACTAAAAGGTCTCGAGCTACGCCCAGAAGAAGGAACATCCTGAATCGTTAGCCATGGCTTATAATCTGCTCCATGTCCTTTCCCTCGCCCCTCTTTTTGGAACCGAGCGATTTTTGCCTCATCCATCTCGTATCTGCGCTTAGCCAGAAGAGTCTCCTATGGCTTTCACCTTCCAGAAACAATTCTTTTGCCTGATGCATGGACTTTCAGTTGACGCTCTTATGTATGCTGCAAAATTCATGTTTTTTCCTCGGTGAACTTAGTAGTTTGAGCACATGAAACAAGTAGCTCAGAGCTTTGTTTGAGAACAATTGACACGCATACAGACCAATAAGGAAATGATATTGAACGCTTCATTGGTTCTAATATCGGAGTTGAAGTCACCCATGTTGTTGGTAGCTGTAATGATGTAACTGTTTGGTCATACACTAACCCCTTCGATTAACGCAAAGGCTGGATGGAGGGGCGCCTAAAGTCAACTTCCCCTTACTTTTCCAATAGTTACACGTCATCGACGAATAATTTTGTTTGTGCAAAATATGCTAACTAATTATATAGGCTGTAGATTTCCGGCCATGGGATATCGAACTTTCAGTTCTTTCTCTGCTAATCGGTATAGGCTTGGGTGATACCTATGGTGCAGACAGCACTTAACTTAACAGGGCGTTGTACTAATCCGGCATGCTAAAGTAATTGAACTCGACACTCTGGTAGAAGAATATTTCGGGCAATTTCTGAACGTCCGCTTCCGACTGCCGAACTTCGCCGGTCAGCAACCAACACCACTGGCCGGTTTGGCACCAGCATAGGTGGCCACTTTCAGCCATAAGAGGTGGCTAGGTTGGTCCATAATACGCACTGAAGCAGAGCAGTATGGTCAGATCACCAATAATACGGCTGAGATTCATCGACAGTGAAAGGCAGACTTTCAGAGTGACACAACGGATCGATAGCCTCTGAATACCTTTTTGCCCACACAATCCATTCGCTCAACTCATCGCTCTTGTCTTGGATGGTCTCCATTTGATCAATGTAAGATCGAATCCTTTCTGATTGGTGCCAGCTATTTGCATCAGCGATTAGCTTTTCAGCTTTCTTTTTCTCGATATGGGCAAGACGTTCACGTTCTTGCCGACGCTTTTCTTCTTCCTTCCATCTTATTTCATCAAGCCGACGCTGCTCGCGAGCGACCTTGATACAGATTGCCGTTTCCTTGAGTGCTTGAATAAATTGACCAAGGCAACTCTCCAGACGCTGCCGTTTTCCATCTGACCAGCTCTTGCGAGGAGCTTTCCATTCATGGATGTTGAGTGAAAGCTTGCCAGTCGGAAGATAGTCGTATTGGGGGATCACCCAATAATGTTCTTTATACTTCAGCTTCTCCTGAGCGGAAGGCTTGTGATCCTGGCGGCGCACCTTTTCACCCAAGCTGATCTCAATGCTTTCCCCATCAACTTCAACAACAGTTTTTACTGGTTGATCCCTTGAAGTCCTAACTTTATGGCCATCAGATTCGAGCGCCTTGATAAGGGTATCCATAATTAGGCATGAACGCTGCAGTAATTCCTGGGTGACATGGATATCGAGATGAATCTTGTTACGGGAAATCAGAAGGCCTCTATCATCAGCTTTAGCCTTGTTGAATGAAGCAAAAGTTCTTGTGGTTAAGCGATGTGGATCAACCAGCGTATCCGGAAATGGAACCGCGCTCGCCTGCCTGACCATTTTCATTACTTCGCTTGCTTCAGGCCTGGGATTGATCGTTACAGTAGTCTGACCTTTGGGGCTTAGCTGCTTAAGAGCAGGGCGCTTTGGCACCCGCCCACCAACTTCGACTTTGCGCCAGTAGCCCAAAGCAGGCTTGGGAACCTCCATACGTCTACACATTTTACCCAGTCCGACATCAGATATGCCAAGTTCTTTGGCCAGTTTACTTGCTGGCTTTGACCAGATCAGCTCATACAACTCTTCTCGGGATATGTTTTTACTCAATTCATTACGCATAAATGGAATTGCCAATTAAATTAATTCACTCGATATCCCAGCGTTTTTTGAGCCGTTCGATTGTGTGAGACCATTTGGTTGTGGTAGGTCGGGCCACTGTATTCTGATTGCCGAAAAAGCCGACTTCTGAAATTGCATCTTTTACAGGAACTGAAACAGTCCATTTCACCGGAACCATGTATTCGGAATTCTCACCATCATCAATGTATTGCCGATGATAATCAGCCTTGGCGACGTCAATAAATTTCGTTACCTGCCCCTCCACATCGACTTCAAACTCGCTTAAGCGGACTGCCGGACCAGTCACAACTCCCACACCGACATACCCCGTCTTAGGGACATTGACCCAAACACGATCTCCTTCGCTCAGCATAAACAATGTTTTGGTATACCAAGTTCCTCCGCCGGCAGAAATAAACTCATATTTCCGTGCATCTTCCCAATCTCGATTATGATCATGGCCAAATGAAACATAGAATTCGCCGTTCCAAGGTTCTTTGCTTCCTGTATTGCTTGATGCTTTCTCCTTCGTTTCACCAGGATCAATCATCCATGTTCGGCTGAGATAGGTGCTTTCGGCATCCCTGAACACTTTGAAGAACAGCACATTGATTGGGATGTCCATGTCGCTTAGGTAACTAACAATGCGCTCGGTACTTGAATCGAGTTCGGCTGCCACAACAAGCATCTGATGTGTCTGGTTCAGGTCATCTTCTTCAAGCTTGGAACCAAACTTCTGGGCATATGCTTCATCCAGACTTCCTCCATTGGAATATTTGGCAAAAATGTCGGCGATTTTTTCAGGGTTGAGCTTTTTCACCCAAGATGCGTAATCAATGGTTTGGGCAACCACTTCGCGTGGTGTTTTGTGTTTCTTCAGTTCAATGATAATGAGCGAACCATCAGCATCCATAGCAAGAAGGTCGATATATCCACCAAAGGTGGTGGAAACCTGCCTGCCGATAATCATCCAGCGATCACTCAAAATGGATATGTCCGCATTGATCATGTCTTCGAGCGCTTTCTCACTCTCCAACATAGCGGACTGCAACCGTTCAGGTTTTGCTCCCACTTTCCAAATTGCATGTTCAATCGCCATCAATCAATCCCAATCCTTAACCCTTCTGGAGGCCTGTACAAAACAGATTGCGCCACTCTGTTAACAAAACCGCTCCCTGTTACAGCTTTCTTGTATGCCTCATACATCAATCTATCCATACGAGGATCAAAAACTATCTCTTCGAACAATTCATTCGGATTAATATTAAAGGGACAAATATCTTTTGACCCTTCTGAATATATAAGTCTGATTTCTTTCTCATGAGAAAATTCACGACGTTTGTACAACAGTGACTGGGCCAATCCCGCCCCACTAGACTCTAATAAGTCGATAGCTTTTAGTGAGTCGATCAGATCCTTTTGTGTTTTATATTCTACTTTTCCAATAAAACATGTGTGATAACTCATTGGCTGCTTACTAGAAGCGAGTGCAGATAATAGCTTTCGAGGAGTCGTTCTGATTTTCGCTCCACTTTTGTCATGACTATAAATTCGCCACATCGCATCGGTTTCACGATGAAGTGTCCAACACTGACCATAAATACTATCTCTCATCGGTGCCATGTTCCCTAGCTCTCCACTAGAAGTTTCGACTTGGGCCGAAAGCAGAAGATTTTCGAAAGGATCGTCCCACTTCCTGGGAGGAACCAGAACTAATTTATTAGTATCTAGGCATTGCAGCAATCGCTGAACAGGCATGATCCTGTATATTGGTTTATCCAATTCTTCTGACTTTAAATTAATATAGTTACTATCTCTCAACATCCTCTCCCCACCTGTTTCACTCTCATATCATTTAAGCTGCGCCAATTTGCATTGTTAGCCATCATAAGAGTTTAATTTGTCGAGGCCATAGATTTGCCCTTTGGATATATAGAGTCCCCGAATCACATTATAGCCATACCTGTTGGACAACTTATCAGCCACTTCTTCAGCATGCTTGCTGCCACTGCCAGAAAACACTATCGAAGGAGTAAGGTGCTTTAGTTTCTTACCGATGGTTACGGAAGGACCAATGATGAACCGAGGTTTAACCTCAAGTACGATTCCGGAAAATCCAATTAGAACCTCAGGGAATGGGTTCATATTTTTCACTTCAAAGAACGTGATCAGATTGTCACTTTCTATGTAGCTGTGCCTCTTCCCGCTTTTTTGCGTTACCGTTGTCACACTATTATCTGCACATACAGAAACATCAGCCGTATAGTAAATATGTTGGTCATGAGCTGATTGGAGCTTCACATTATGGTGAACCTCAACGGACTCCACATGCCCGTCGCTCGCATGCTTTTCAGCCTTAAAATATGAAAAGTTTTCTTTTAAACCAGCCGTGGAAAGCTTGTACTTAAACGTACCATCCTTCATAAGGTTGCATATTTGAATGGAATATTTTTTCCGTCTGTAAAACTTAACCACATCGTTATAAACGGACATTTCAAAAAGATCACTCATCCGCTTTGAGTTTTGCTTAAAGAAGCCTCCATTTCGGGTAGTAAAGGATGATATGGCTTTTAGTAACTCAACCCTGTCTTTCCAAGGAGTTTTAGCCATCTCGACCACTCCTTATCTTGAGCCAGAACTCAACAAATTCGTTTATTGATGAGACATGTAGATGCTCGACCGATAACCCATACTCTTTTGTTATAGCGAAGAACTGTTTCGTTATTCGATCAGCATCGCTATAAAACTCTTTATCAAGGTGATACGAGGCCATCCGAACTCTTGTAACACCGTATTTTCTGGTGCCAGATGCGAAGTTTCTTGCGCCATGAATGGGGGTGATTACCTGCTGGTTAAAAATTGATAGCGCCAGCACATCCAGCAGAAACAGCTTCATTTCATTTGAGCATTGCTTATAGCTTTCACTCTTCTCAAGAAAGCTTTTTTTGTTGTAGTACGCGATTCTAATGGGCTTATACAACTCTACCCCAATGCCTTTTGTTAAAGCATTTATCATTTCATCCATAGATGGTACTGCCCCTGCTCAATTTACAGCCTGCTCAACAATGGCTTCGGCAAGTTGAACCTGGGTAACTTGGGCTTCTTGAAAATGCTCTTTCAAGTTATCACAAATCACCATCAACTCATCTACTTTGGCAACGATACGATATTGTTCATCAATAGGAGGTATCGTCACTACTAATGACCCAATATGTTTTTGGTTAACTGTTTTCTGCCCAGCTGTACTGATAAACATGTCTTCAATACGCCTTCTGATTAAATCAGATGCAGCTAGCAGGCTTAGATACTGTGTAGAAAAAACTAACACTGGGAATCTCATTCTTATGAAGTGATCGCAATAGATTGCATCTATATCTCTATCACAAAAAATGAAACGGCCAACAATGTCTGCGCTTCCATTTACCCGAATGATAAGAACATCATTTTTTTCTACTTTATAACGTGATATGGAATTCTCATGCATTACTAAACTTCGCGTATCGTCCAGTGATATTTTCCAGTTCTTAATATCTGCCAATCTTAAAACAACTGTTTCTTTTCCTTCTTTATCACCCCGGCTAGATGCGCCATTTTGAAATTTAGGTAACAGGTCAGCCAACCGCGAGCATTCCCACCCATGAGGTAATTCGAACGGTATTTCCTCTTCACTGATTGCAGGCAAAGGCTTTTGTTTTTTGATTTTCTTCTCTTTGATTAAGCGTTCTTTTTCGGTTGTGATTTTTTTTAGGAGTTCGCTGGCGGGTTCATCGGTTGGGTCTTGTGGGACAAGTTTGCCCATGACTGCTAACTGCAGAATAGTTTGTTTGAGTTGATCAATGCTGGCTTCGGTGGTGAAAAGGGTGTCGAAGTGTTCGGCCATGCGCTGCCATGCCGCTTCCAGTTCGGCGTTATCTTCTGCCTGCGTAAGTGTGCCAAGCAGCGTTTCCACCAACTGTTGATGCGCTTCCCCGCTTTCGGCCTGCTCCTGCTCCAACTTATCACACAACGTCATCAGCTCATCGACTCTAGCAACGATGCGATATTGTTCTGATTCGCTCACCATTGGAAACAACGCTAAGCGAGCTTTATCTGTACCCATTCTCGGAAGGTTCATGCCATGAGTAGATTCATTTGCGTATTTAATAAAATACGGCGATTTCATCACTAACCTAAGATAGTGAGGAGTTATATTTGCATAACCTCGCAATGGAATCATTTCGGTAGTGCAAACACCATCTTCATCAGCAATAATAACTTTGTCTAAATAGGGCCTCAGTTTCCCATAAATCACATCATTGATACTGAAACGATTTTTAGAGCTTCTGAAAGCTCTTTCAGATCTCCTAACCTTATTTAACAGTTTGGAAGAACTCTTCTCCACATCTTCTAACTCTAATACCCAAGTATCTTCATCCACATCTTTAAGCTCAGCTTTATCAAACATTCCATAACTGGTCACATTGCCTAGCCGTGCCCACTCCCATCCACGACGTAATTCAAATGGCTTTTCATCTTCACCAATTGGCGGAAGTGACTTTTGCTTTTTAATTTTGCCTTCTTTGATCAACCTATTTTTTTCAGTAGCAATTCTTTTCAACAGTTCGTTGGCGGGTTCATCATTCGGCTCTTGCGGGACAAGCTTGCCGCGCACGGCGAGTTCCAAAATCAGTTCTCGGAGTTTCTGAATCCCATGCAGCGATTTACTGCTTGCTGAACTTCTGCCACGGCCACCGGCTTTTTTCGGTTGCTGAGCTGTCGTCCAGATATCCAAGTTATCGGTAATCAAATGATGCATCAGGCGTTGCCGTTCAGTGCATCAGACAAAATACCTTTAAGCTGATCGCGCAGGCTGCCGATCTCTTGTTGTTGCTTGGCATACTTGGCCAACAGCTCATCTGGATCATGATTGATGAGTTCGCCGACATGCGGGTTCTTGATGTCCAGATTGTAGTTCCGACTTTGAATATCTTCGAAGCTCACTTTCCAGGCGAATTCATTTTCTATCCTTGCGGCAAAACCATCGGCCTCGGTTCCCCACCACTTGTTTTCCTGCTCTTCAAACTCTTTGAATTGCATGGGTTTGGTTTTGTTGTAGCTGGAAGCGCCATCGGGATATTGATGCTCATAGAACCAGACATGCTTGGTGGGCGTGCCTTTGGTGAAGAAAAGAATATTGGTTTTGATGCCTGTGTATGGCGCAAACACACCATTGGGCAAGCGCACGATGGTGTGCAGGTTGCACTCCTCCAACAGCATCTCTTTGAGGCGGGTTTTCATCCCTTCGCCAAACAGGAAGCCATCGGGGAGCACCACGGCTGCACGGCCATCCCTTTTCAGCAGCTTGATGATCAGCGCCACGAACAGATCGGCGGTTTCACGGGTGCGCAGATGGGAAGGGAAGTTGTTCTCAATACCATCCTCTTCCATGCCACCAAAGGGCGGGTTGGTGATGATCACGTCCACCCGATCCTTCTCGCCATAATCCTTATATGGGCGGCTCAGCGTATTGTCGTGCTTGATGTTGGTCGGCGTATCCAGCCCGTGCAGAATCATATTGGTGGTGCAAAGCATGTGCGGCAGCGTCTTTTTCTCCACACCGCGGATACTTGCTTGCAACACTTCTTCATCATCGGTGGTCTTCACATAGCGGCTGCGCTTGTGATCAATGGCGCAGCTTAAAAAACCACCCGTTCCGCAAGCCGGATCGAGCACTGTTTCATTCAGCTTCGGGTCAACCCGGTTAACGATGAATTGAGTGACGGCACGCGGAGTGTAGAACTCGCCAGCGTTACCGGCACTCTGCAAATCTTTAAGCAGCTGCTCATAGATGTTGCCGAAGGTGTGGCGATCTTCGGTATTGTTAAAATCAATCTCACAGATTTTGTTGATCACCTGACGCATCAGGGTGCCCGACTTCATGTAGTTGTAGGCATCTTCAAACACATTGCGAATCACCAAAGCGCGTTGACCATCTTTACCCTGAATCATCAGCTTCTCTTTCAGGGTTGGGAAAAGCTGCAAATTCACGAAGTCGGACAGGGCATCACCGGTCATCCCTTCCGGGTCTTTGGCCCATTTCCGCCAACGTAGATGCTCGGGCAAAGGTGACTTGTAATCATCTTCCAACAGCTCGATTTCAGCTTCGCGATCATCATAGATTTTAAGGAAGAACATCCACACCAATTGGCTGATGCGCTGTGCATCGCCATCCACGCCGACATCCTTTCGCATGATGTCCTGAATGGATTTGATTACTCCGCTTACATTGCTCATTTAATAATCCTTTGATCCGAGGCTGAACTATGCTCTTAAAAACTCTTCGATGTTTGGAGTAATCCCTGAGGTGTTCTGAAACCTTGTCTGATTGGACATGGGTAAATGATATTCACTAAAGCATTCAGCAACACAATCACCCCATGCTATGTCATCGTCATCAACCCAAGTAAAGAAATCCTCTCCTGGTCGGCCATCTGATGTATTTACAATCAGTGCATTCAGCCAGGGAAGATCATTCTCCACGCAGTAATCGCCGAGGAACCCGGCGTAATCACGCAAATCTTCAAGAGGGATACCGAACACCTTGTTCAGTTCGTTATATTCGACCAATCGTTTTTTCTCGGCTGCAACGATCATGAATCGCACGAGCACAATAAATTTATCCTTGTTGAGTCCTTCTTTTTCTAAATTCCTTCTTGCCACGTTTCCTCCCGGTTACCTGCTTGAGTTATAAAGCTGTTGCTCCAGCTCCAGGATCGCATCTTCGTAATTGCTGATGCCGCCAAATACACCATTGATGATCTCCACGGGCGTGCCGATCTCATTAAATGGATTGAGCTTCAATACCTGTCTGTTTTCCACCTTGCTGATGCCCTCATCGGCATACTTCTCTAGCAGCGCTTCCAGCACGGCTCTGGCCTGCTCGCCATACTTGGTGAAGTAGTTGCGCTTCTTCACATTGTTGGCACGCTCAGCGCGTGTGAGTGGCGGCTGGTCAAAAGCGATATGGCAGATCAGATCAAAATCGCCGTACTCCTTACCCACCTCTTCGGCCAGATTGTCCAAAATAATGCCGTGCTCTTCCAGCTCATCAATGATGGCCTGTTTCTTCTTCGCATCGTTCCAGCTTCTGAGGAACTCATCGAGCGATGAGAACTCGGAGAGAATCTGCTTACGCGAGAAATCGATGTATGACTCGGTAATCAGCTTTCCATCGGGATCAAGATACTCAACTCGCTCACGTAGAATCTTTACATCAACCCCGCTGACACGAACCTTGTAAACTCCTTCCGGCTCGGCCACTTCACCCTCATCTTCAGGGTCGAGCTCTGGATCGGGGGGCACAGGATCATCATCATCCCCCGGCTCATAAATCACGACCGGCTCGCCATCAAAATCAGCATCTTTGAATAGCTCAGTAGCCCTTTTGAAATCCATGATGGTGAAGAAGTATTTGTTCTGCTCTTCCTCAATACGGGTGCCACGGCCAATAATCTGTTTGAACGTGGTCATGGCGTTAATATTTTTATCCAGCACGATGAGCTTGCAGGTTTTGGCATCCACGCCGGTGGTGAGTAGTTCGGATGTCGTGGCAATCACCGGATAGCGGCTTTCAGGATCGTTGAAGTTATCCAGCTCCGCTTTGCCTTCCGGACTGTCGCCGGTGATTCGCATGACATACTTGGGATTCTCAATCGCCAAATCACCTGCCGCATTGACGATGGCTCTTCGCATGCGCTCGGCGTGATCGATGTCTTCACAGAAGATGATTGTCTTGGCATATGGGTCGGTGGCATTGAGCAGTTTCATGACACGCTCAGCTACAAGCTTGGTGCGCTTGTTGAGGACAAGGATGCGATCCATGTCAGCCTGATTGTATTCGCGGCCTTCGATGGCATTGCCAAGATCATCTTTCATGCCTGGCGGTGGCGTCCAGCCCAATACATCCTTATCGATATCGATACGGATCACTTTGTACGGCGCAAGGAAACCATCCTCAATGCCTTGCTTCAGACTGTAGGTGTAAACCGGCTCACCAAAATAAGTGATATTGGAGATATATTTGGTTTCTTTCGGTGTGGCTGTCATGCCCAGCTGAATCGCACCATCGAAATATTCGAGAATCTCGCGCCAGTTCGAATCATCGGCCGCACTGCCGCGATGGCACTCATCAATCACAATCAGATCAAAAAAGTCACGGGAGACGGTCTTAAATATTTTATCTTCTTCATCGGGGCCGGTAATGGCCTGGTAGAGACCGAGATGAATTTCATAAGCCGGATCGATTTTTCTGTTTTTGATTTTGGTCATCACAGAGCCGAATGGCTTGAAATCATTCACCAGCGTTTGATCAACCAGAATGTTGCGATCAGCGAGAAAGAGAACGCGTTTCACAGCCTTGGCTTTCCAAAGTCGCCAGATAATCTGAAAGGTTGTGTAGGTCTTTCCGGTGCCGGTCGCCATCACCAGCAGAATGCGATTCTGATTATTGGCAACAGCCTCTACAACGCGGTTGATCGCATCGACCTGATAATAGCGCGGCTCTTTACCTGAAGGGTCAAGATGGTATGGCTCCTCCACAAGCGAATCATCCTCGCCTTCAATGCCGCGATAGAGCTTGTAGCGCTTCCACAGCACTTCAGGAGATGGGAACGCCTCTAAAGCAAACTCGGTTTCAATATCTTCACCGGGAGCAGGCTTTTTATTGTGAGATGCAAAGGCATCACCGTTAGAACTAAATGCACTCGGCACTTCAAGAATATCTGCATAACCAAGCGCTTGCTGCATGCCGTGGCTAGCTGTGTGGTTGTTGTCCTTCGCTTCAACAATAGCAAGTGGAACACCCGGCTCCCAAGAAAGGACATAGTCGGCAAATTTTTTCTTCTTCTTGTTACGCGATGACATATTACCACGCACGATGACAGGGCCGGGCGTGAGCGTTACTTCACGGCGAATTTGAGTCAGCGGATCCCAGCCCGCTTCTTTAATGGCAGGAGTAATGAACAGATCGCAAATATCAATTTCGCTGAGAGATTTTTTCTCTTTGATATCCATTAATCAGTCAAACTCCCCTTCTCTCTTTCCCTGTCTGTGCAAGCTTACCAGACAAACCGAAATGTGTTGATGGGTAGACAATATCATCACTAGGGCATGAGTATAGAGAAAACAACCAAACTGACTGCCCCTATATTATCTATACAACGACAATGAGGATGGCCGGCCAGCGTCCGCTTCCGGCGGTCATTCAGCGACTCAAATTTTCCAAATAGCTTTTGTATCTTTTCCCTTCTGCTGTTTATAGTTGCATATGGCTGAAGACTACGAGTATTTCCAGAACAAGCGTAGTGATCGTGTTTATTTGAGTCGATCGCTCGAAAAACGGGTCCCCTATATTGATGATGAGGGCCAGGTTCGTGAGCTCGTTAAACCGTTCCGAATCATCTCGAAGGTTATTGATTCCTCTGAAAGTCACGAGTTTATCAGTGATGGCAAGGAGGTATCTCTACGTATTACCAATGGTCAACGCCAAGAGATTGTGGCCAAGTTTTATGAGGATGACCGGGGCATTTTTACTCTCCAAATTCAGCGGTATACCATCGATAGTGGCATGCCGCATAAAACGTATTTCTCATTCATTGGGCAAGAAATATCAACGCTCTATAATTTCATACGAAATGTCGCTGTTATTCCGTTGAATTCGGCGTCAAGCGCAAAACTCGATGATAGGTTCATCGAGGAGATCGTACTGACTCGGGAACAGCTATCACAGCTCATTTCAGATCATCCTGAACTCGTCGATGAGCTAATTAGGCATAACACTACTTCACAGGAAGTGGCTCTACTTGGATACCGGAAGCAGCAACTAGATCATTTTCGCAGCTTGCTGGAGAACTCTGACTACTTTGATGTCTCACTCCAAAGCCTAGGGGCTAATAAGCGCCCTGAGGATCTTTGGCAGCAATTCTTTGAACAAAACACATGGATTTTCGGAGTTGGCCTTAGCTACCAGTTCAACTCTCCGCTTAGTGGTAAGAAGTTGGAACAAGTCGTTAGCGGCTATGATTTCCAGAGCCCAGGAAAGAGAGTGGATGGCCTGTTAAAAACTCGTGGGTTCCTAAGTTCACTTGCTTTCGCTGAAATTAAGACACACAAAACGCCTCTCCTGACAGAGGCTAAAACACCATATCGTAGTGGCGCATGGAGTGTATCTCGTGAGGTGGCCGGTGGTGTTGCGCAAATTCAAAGAACAGTCCAAGAGTCGTTACGAAATATTCAAACCAAGACTCAGCTTGAAGATAGTGATGGTGCACCTACCGGTGAAGAGGTATTCCTCTACACGCCACGCTCATTCCTCGTTGTCGGAAGTCTCTCTGCGTTTGAAGAGGAACACGGCATAAACGAGCAGAAATATTCTTCATTCGAGATGTTTCGTAGAAACCTGACAAATCCTGAGATAGTCACCTTTGATGAATTGTATGAGCGGGCTAAGCACATCGTTATGGTAGGAACGAGCAAGTAATTACACGCATGGTGCCGCTGCACGCAAATTGCAAAATTTCTGAGGGGAAAAACTCCAAAGGTCGGGTTCCTGGCTGGTCATATGGAGCTTCAGTTCGAACAGTAATAGGAGAGGACTGTGACATGTATTAACGGTCGAATTCAACCATCAAATACCACCAAACTTCGATTGTTTGCAGATTCTGGTGGGTACTGTTCAAACCCATCCTGCTTGGCGGAATTGTTTGTCGATACTGATGATGAAGTTATTCATGTAGGCGAAATTGCTCATGTAATTAGCGCGGGCGATTCTGGCCCAAGAGCAGACACAAGAACTACGGCAGAAGATCGCAGTCAGTACGACAACCTGATTTTGTTGTGTCCAACATGCCATACAATTGTAGATAAGGCAGAGTCTTCCTATCCCGTTGATTTGCTTTTAACTTGGAAGCGAAACCATAAACAAGTGAAGGATGAAGCGTTTGGTTCACGTATGTATGAATCTAGGCAAGAGGCTCGAAAAGCATTGGACCCTATGCTGCGGGAGAATCAATTCATTTTCTCTACGTACGGACCAATGACAGATGAACGATTTAATCCTGAAAGCACTTTGCCTCGGCTTTGGCGTCGAAAAATTCGAACGAAGATCATCCCAAACAACCGCAAGATATTAAGTTTGTGCGATGCAAATAGAAGCCATCTATTGCCAGAAGAAGAAATGTTGCTGGAAGCATTTCGACAGCATGTTGATGATTTTGAGGCAAAACATTTACTCGGTGTGGAAGAACACGGTAGCAGGTTCCCCGAAGGTTTCGACGCGATTCTTGCTTGAGGAGGATATAGTATGGCGAGGGAAGATGTTTGGAGCGCAAAATGGTGTTCTGAAAGACTGTTAAAACATAGCGATATCCAGGAAGCAACTCCGGAGAGTTCAAACAGTATATTATTGTCCATTCGGGGTATGCCTAGCCCTGTTTTAGTAGCAACGATGTCGCAGGATCGTGTCGAATTAGATTCAGTTCCCAGCGAATTTCAGAACCCGGACACGCAATTTTTATTGAACATCCCAAAAGACGCTTTTTATGGTGGGGAATTTCTAATGGCCGCTGCTGATGTTCCTCTTGGAGTAGGAAGTGTGGGAGACCTCTATACTGCGGTTAATGAGAGAGAGCTTAGAAACTATATCCCAAAAGAGGTTCGCTTTATCCAACGAGGCCTAAATCAGCACACAGCTGTCGAGATGGTTATGCGTTTAAATGATCGAACTTATCAAGTTCAAAAACTTAACGGCGATGTTGTTAAGGTGCTTGCGTTAAATGAATATGATTTGTCTTGCGAAGCGCTCCGATCTGGGATTGAAAAATATGGCCTGCCCGATTTTGTATTGGCATCAAATCCGAATTGTAGACTCACTACAGACTTGAACAGTCTAGCCCGCCATGCTGGTACGAGAGTGTTAGCTTGGGGACAGCTATTAGGTGCTTTAAATGATGGATAAGGTGCTGCTAAGCCATGAAATATTTTCACAATTACGCGAGTCGTTTTCTGAATTGAGCTTGGTCGATTTGTACCTGTTTGGATCGATTATCAGTCATCACAATCATGTGAATGATGTGGACCTATTGGTCGTATATGAAAAAGAAAGTGACCTTCCTGTAGTGAAAAATGTACTCCACCGAATTGGATGGAAAATGCCTTTGGACATTACTTATATGAATCGAGAAGAAGAACGCGAGCTCGATTTTGTGAAGAGGCAAGGTGCCGTCAGAGTGCTCGAGACAGCTGATTTGAGTGCAGCCTGCATGCTGGCATGAGGCAATGATAACTTTCGACATTAGTGAAATTAGAAATAACACACAAATGATGGCGCCTTTTGTAGACTTCGATGGCACGTATACTTTTTACTATGATGAAACTAACAACATAAGAAAATTCTATGTAAAAGAGACAGGTTTCAATTCTTTCTTTACCAACAATTTCATTCTAGGTGGTTTGGCTCACGAAGGCCCTGTACCTAATGTTCAGCCGCTAATAGATGGGCTGAATCTGCAGAAATCTATTAACGAAATTAAGTTCAAACATATAGCAAAGGGCAGTTTCATTGAGTGTTTGAAATCAGGAAAACTAAAACTATTCTTGAAATATATTAGCGATAGCAATCTTAATATTCACTTCTCAAGCATAAACATTCTTTATTGGTCACTTGTGGATATTGTTGACTCAGCTATTTCTATTTCAGGTGTAGACCAGCAATTAAGTCTGCCAATGATTAATGTGTTGAAGAATGACCTGTATAAGCTGGCAAAAATTAAGATAGACTCTATAACCTCCCTTTTCTATAGGTATGGATACCCGAACATTAAGCAAAGTGAAGTTACGTCATTCATAGAAGAAATAAGTGAACTATTCAAAGATTACCTTGATGACATGGAGTTCCATTTTGGCTTGGAAACACTCAGACAGGTACTAAAGGTCGCAAAAAAGAAAGAATCGTTACCATTTGTTATGGATGGCGAAAAGCATCTTCTCATTAAGGATTTCTCCCACTTCTATTTAAGGCCAATATATCTGTTTAAGCATTCTAGGCATGTATTTGATAATGAAGACAGCATTGTGGATATTCTGTCGAAATACCAGATGATGGATGGTTCGCAAGAGCTCGAGAATTTCTCATTTGAAGATTCGAAATCAAACGAATTGATTCAGTTATCAGATGTAGTAGTTGGTCTAATTGGCAAATTCCACAGCTATCTGAATACCTCTACCAAGAATGCTATTCATTTTGATTGCTGTGGCTTGAACTCGCTACAAAGTGAAAACATTGATTTGCTCTTGAGCTTGATCGATCAGTCATTTGAAAAGAATATTGGGTTTCTACACTCGATAGATAGCATTGAAGAACTGTCGAAGATCGATGTGATTCGAGGATGTAGAGTATAAATCATATGTCCGCTTTTTGGCCGCACTTTGCCGGCCACCACAGGCGACCATCGGCCAACAGTGGTCATTCAACAGTTGTCCCATTAAGTTGCAGGGCTTCCTTTGCCTCTGGAACCCCGAGACTTGCGGCCTGTTTATAGAGTCTTGTGGCCATTTCAATATCTTCATCAGTTCCTACGCCCTGTTCATAACACCATGCCAACATATGTATCGCATTGGGAAACCCTCTTTTTGCTGAGAGTGAATAGCATTCAAAAGCTTTATTAGAGTCCTTCGGAACATCTTCTCCGATAAAGTATAATAGCCCTAAAAGATATGGTGCTTCGGCCTCTCCAGAAGCAATTGCTAGTTGATAATATCGTAGAGCTTCTTCTATGTTACCATCTAAATCATTACAGTATCCAAGACCTGTATATGCTCGGGGTTCACCCTTTTCAGCAGCCCTTTTGAGCCACTTCATCGCACTACTTGGATTTGATTTGTTAATGTAATGGCTTCCCAGAAACACCTGAGATTCTACATTCCCAAACGATGATTTGATTAGGTTAACCAAAAACTCAAACAAAGCCCCTCCTACGAGACAGGAGTATAGCCTAATAAGCTTTGAATGACCGATATTGGCCGATGGTCGCCTGTGGTGACCGGCAAAGTGCGGCCAAAAGAAGTCATTCGAAATTAAGTACTGTGACCCCAGAATACGTGGCAGATAGTTGGAAAAACATGATTCGAGACCAGACGCTGAATTTTCTATCCAACACTTCAATAGCGCCCGGAAAATAAACTGCTGCCCATGATTTACTTGCATATTATACCGAATGCCAAATTACCGATCGACAAATGCTAAACTTAACCGTATGCTTCGAGTATTTAAACGAGGCTTGAATGGTAAACGTAGTTGATTTGTTTTCGGGAGTCGGAGGCTTGAGCCTCGGCGCAGCTCGAGCTGGCTTCGATGTTGTCGGGGCGGTCGAAATTGATCCGCACGCCATCGGTTCGCATCACAGAAATTTCCCTACCACTAATCATTCAAACGTTAGCGTTGCCGACCACACTGCGGAGAGCATTGCAGATTTATGCGGAGTTCCCGTTCACGAAATTGATGGAATTATCGGCGGGCCGCCATGCCAAGGATTCAGCCGAATTGGCAGGCAGGATATCGACGATAGTCGCAATAATCTTTTTTCGGAATTTTTCCGCCTTGTCGGTGAGATTCAGCCTCGTTTTTTTCTGGCCGAAAACGTGCCCGGAATTTTGGATGAAAAATATGTCGATATTAGGGAGGCGGCGCTAAATCAAGTTGCGGACGATTATACTATTCTTCCGCCTTTCAAAGTGACCGCCAGCGACTACGGTGCTCCAACGACAAGAACCCGCGTATTGTTCATCGGGTATAAACCGGAACTAGTCGATGAGCTGACACCCGCCTCTTTTGCGCCAGATGAGAATGTACAGCAAGCCACTGTGGCAGACGCTTTATTCGGACTTCCAATCAATATTCAGCCGGATTGGTTGAGTGAAGAAGAAGGATGGCGACAAATTGATAGGATGCCAATTTCAGAATTTGCATCGAACATTCATGGCAATATTCCAGAAAACATAGGAAATGCCGAATGCATTCGACGGCTTAAGGATGACAATGTGGTCTCTGGTTGCTTAGGAACGCGCCACTCTCCAAATGTCGAAGAGCGTTACCGCGTTTTACTTCCGGGGAAATCAGATCAGACCTCAAAATCTAGGCGATTGGAGAATCATGCATTCTGTCCGACGTTACGCGCTGGAACAGGAAGCGATAAAGGTAGCTATCAGGCTGTTCGCCCTATTCATCCCACAGAGGCGAGGGTTATTACCCCTCGAGAGGCGGCCCGTTTACAAGGCTTCCCTGATTGGTTCCAGTTTCATAGTACGAAATGGCACAGCTTCCGCCAAATCGGAAATAGTGTCAGCCCAATATTAGCTGGGTCTATTCTGTCTCGCTTTTTAATGGATTAGCTGCTATAAACTAACATCTTAAAGCCTGTGGGAGGGATTGAATACCATGTCTGATGAAGTTGAAAAGCCTCATATCGATGCATCTCCAACAAAAGAGTTTTTTATTGATATTTTAGTCAGAGATATTTCGCTGACTGACGCCCTTTCCGACCTGGTCGATAATTGCATCGATGGAGCGTTGCGATTAAGGCCCAAGAAAAATTACGAAGGTCTATCTATTGAGATTGAACTCAGTGAAGGCCACCTAGTTATAGTCGACAACTGCGGCGGGATTCCGGCAGATGTTGCTATTAACTATGCTTTTAGGTTTGGGCGGCCTCTGGGCACTCCTGAAACAAAAGGCTCTATCGGTCAATTTGGTGTCGGAATGAAACGAGCCCTATTCAAAGTTGGCAACCACTTTAAAATCGAAACAAAAGCAGCGAATTCCACATTCACTCTAGATGTGGATGTAAATGAGTGGAAAAAACCTGTCATGGTTGAAGGGAAGTTAAAGGACTTGTGGAGATTTGATTTTGAAGATTTAGACCAAGAGTCCACAAACGCTCCCGAATCCTGCGGAACCACTTTAGAAGTTACAAATCTACACGAAAGTATTGTTAATGAGTTCAAAGATCAAAGTTTTTTCACACGGCTTTGTAATCGAATCAGAGAAGCAAATGAACTGAATCTTGAGAACGGCTTAAGCATTACTCTAAGGCATGCGGATACCGAAAAAGAAAGTCGACTGGAGCACAGTTATATCCGGCTTCTTAGATCATTCCAGTTAAAACCGATCTATTCCAATTATAAAATACAAAAAGAATCTGAAATTTCCGTTAAGCTATATGCTGGAGTTTCTAACATCAGTAGTGAAGAGATGGGGTGGTATGTTTTTTGCAATGGACGCCTTGTCCTGAGAGCAGATAAAACCAAGCTGACCGGTTGGGATGAGTCTGGAGATATAAACACTCCCAAACCCCACTATCAATTTGCTCGATTTAGAGGCTACGTTTTTTTCGATTGCGACAACG
>Ga0102953_1000640_pt1 | contig 23742 bp, 18 predicted proteins | sample SalPon2A_C_D2_MG_FD_78509 | JGI IMG/M metagenome (GOLD analysis project Ga0102953, IMG submission 78509) | Soil microbial communities from South San Francisco under conditions of wetland restoration - Salt Pond MetaG R2A_C_D2_MG | ecosystem: Environmental > Terrestrial > Soil > Wetlands | place... | reverse complement strand
CTGAAATAGGGCCGGCATTTTCCACGATGCGGCCGGGGCTTTTGCCCCGGTTTTCATTTACGGTGCGATAAGACGCATTTCAGCCAGCCAACCCGCTTGCAGCAATGAAGCGGGAGAAGAATCGCGGTATAATTCGCGCCCTTATGCTAATCCTGCGCGGACTCCATTCACCCGACCAGAAGCCGCTTGCGCTCACCATCGGCAACTTCGATGGCGTGCATCTCGGTCACCAGGCCTTGCTGCAACAGTTGCGGCAGGCTGCGCAGGCGCGCGGTCTGGAAACCTCCGTGGTGATCTTCGAGCCGCATCCGCGCGAGTTTTTCACGCCGCAGCAGGCGCCGACACGCCTGACCAACCTGCGCGAAAAGGTGGAAATGTTCCGCGCGCTGGGTCTGGACCGGGTGCAGGTATGCCGTTTCACCAAGGCTTTTGCGCAGATGCCGGCGGAGGATTTCATTCGTGCGCTGCACGAGAAGCTGGCAGCGGAGTATGTGCTGATCGGCGACGATTTCCGCTTCGGCAGCGGGCGCACCGGCGACTTTGCGTTGATGGAAAAAATCGGCAGCCAGCACGGTTTCTCGGTGGAGGCGATGCACAGTGTGCTACACCATGATGTGCGCATTTCCAGCACTGCGGTGCGTGAGGCGCTGGCGGACGGCAAACTGCACGTGGCCGAACAATACCTGGGACGCACCTACAGCATCAGCGGGCATGTGGAGCATGGCAACAAGATGGGGCAGCAACTCGGTTTCCCGACCGCGAACATCCAGTTGCGCCACAATCGGCCACCGGTTTCCGGCATCTTCGTGGTGCGGGCCAGCATCGAGGGTGGTGAATGGCTGCGCGGAGCGGCCAGCCTGGGCGTGCGTCCGACGGTGGCGGCCAACGGCAGGCCGGTGCTGGAAGTGCATTTGCTGGACTTTGACCGGGATATTTACGGCAGGCATTTGCATGTGGAGTTCCTGCACAAGCTGCGCGATGAAGCGAAGTTTTCCGATTTGCAGAATTTGACGAAACAGATAGCACTCGATGTCGAGCAGACAAGACAGTGGTTTGAGAAAGAACATGGCAGACAACAAGTATCCGCTTAACCTTCCGGAAACCAGCTTCCCGATGCGTGGCAACCTCGCCAAGCGCGAACCGCTGATGGTGCAGCAATGGCAGCAGCAAAAACGCTACGAGCGCATCCGCAAGGCTGCTTCCGGGCGCCCGCAGTTCATCCTGCACGACGGCCCGCCGTATGCCAACGGCGACATCCATCTCGGCCACTCGGTGAACAAGGTGCTGAAAGACATCATCGTCAAGTCGAAGACGCTGGCTGGGTTCGATGCGCCCTACGTGCCGGGCTGGGACTGTCACGGCCTGCCGATCGAGCTACAGGTGGAAAAAAAGCATGGCAAGGAAATCCCGCCCGCGCAGTTTCGCGAACTGTGCCGCGAATACGCGAAAGCACAGGTCGAGCGCCAGAAAAAGGATTTTATCCGGCTGGGTATCCTTGGCGACTGGGACAATCCCTATCTCACCATGGATTTCCGGACCGAGGCCGACATCATCCGCGCGTTAGGCCGGATCCAGGAAAACGGTTACCTGTACCAGGGACGCAAGCCGGTGAATTGGTGCCTGGACTGCGGTTCGGCGCTGGCCGAGGCCGAGGTCGAATACGAGGACAAGGTATCGCCGGCCATCGACGTCGGCTTCGAGGTGGCGGACAGGGAAGCACTGGCGCGCGCATTCGGTGTATCGCTGTCGGGCGAGGCGAAGGTGTATGCGGTGATCTGGACCACCACGCCGTGGACGCTGCCGGCAAACGAGGCGGTCAGCGTGCACCCGGAATTCGAATATCTTCTGCTGCATACCGCCAAAGGCTACCTCGTTCTGGCGGCCGATCTCGCGGACGACTGTCTGGCACGTTACAGCATGGCCGAGGGCGCGGCGGTGGCGGGTGCATGCAAGGGGGCGGCACTGGAAAACCTGCCGTTGCAGCATCCGTTCTACGAGCGCATCGTGCCGGTGATCTGTGGCGAGCACGTTACGCTGGAAGCCGGTACCGGCCTGGTGCATACCGCGCCGGCACATGGTTTGGACGACTATTTCGTCGGCCAGAAATACGGTCTGCCCAACGATAATCCGGTGGGTGACGACGGCAAGTTCATTTCGACCACCCTGCCGGTCGGCGGCATACCGCTGGCCGGCGTGCTGGTGTGGAAATCCAACGACATCGTGCTGAATGCGTTGCATGCGAGCGGTCACCTGCTGCACCAGGAAAAACTCAAGCACAGTTATCCGCATTGCTGGCGCCACAAGACGCCGATCATTTTCCGCTCCACGCCGCAGTGGTTCATTGGCATGGAGCAGGCACCGGCCGGGGCGGGAAGCGAAGCGCTGGTAGAGGCAAAGCGCCATAGCGAGCAGGCCGGCAAGGCAACGTTGCGGGAACTGGCCGACACGGCTGTGGCGGCGACCGAGTTTTTCCCGAAATGGGGTCGTGCGCGGCTGGAGGCAATGATCAAGAATCGCCCCGACTGGTGCGTATCCCGCCAGCGCAACTGGGGTGTGCCGATGCCATTCTTCGTGCACAAGGAAACCATGCAACTGCATCCGCGCACGCCGGAGCTGCTGGAAACAGTGGCGCAGCGCGTCGAACAGGACGGCATCGAGGCGTGGTTCTCGCTCAACAGCGTCGACCTGATTGGAGATGATGCCGAGCACTACCGCAAGCTCAGCGACACGCTGGATGTATGGTTCGATTCCGGGGTCACTCACTACACCGTGCTGCGCAAACGCTCCGAACTGGCCTATCCGGCCGACCTGTATCTGGAAGGTTCGGACCAGCACCGCGGCTGGTTCCAGTCGTCTCTGCTGACCGGCTGCGCCATCGATGGCCGTGCCCCGTACCGCCAGTTGCTGACCCATGGTTTCACCGTGGACGAGAAGGGCTACAAGATGTCGAAGTCGCGCGGCAACGGCATCGAGCCGCAGGATATCTGCAACAAGCTGGGTGCGGACATGCTGCGGCTGTGGATCGCTTCCACCGATTATTCCGGGGAGATTTCGCTGTCCGAGGAAATCCTCAAGCGCGTGACCGACAGCTACCGCCGTATCCGCAACACGCTGCGTTTCCTGCTGGCCAACGTGAGCGACTTCGACGTGGACAAGCACGCGATACCGGTCGAGCAGTGGTTGGAGATCGACCGCTATGCGCTGCAGCTGATGCTGGATTTACAGATCAAGGTACAGGCCGATTACGAGCGTTACGAATTCCACCTGGTGGTACAGAAGCTGCAGCAGTTCTGCTCGGAAGACCTTGGCGGGTTTTATCTCGATATTCTCAAGGATCGCTTGTATACCACCGCCGAGAATTCGGCGGCGCGTCGTTCCGCGCAGAATGCGCTGTACCACATTACCCATGGTCTGGTGCGACTGATGGCGCCGATCCTGAGCTTTACCAGCGAGGAAGTATGGGCCGTGTTGAGTGGCAGCGACGAGGCAAGTATATTCGAGCAGCAGTGGTATGCATTGCCGGAGGCCGGGCTGGATGCGGCGGCGAGCAATGCCTGGTTCGAGGTGCGCAATGTGCGCGAGATGGTCAACAAGAAGCTGGAAGAGCAGCGCGCGGCCGGCGTAATCGGCTCGGCGCTGGCGGCCGAAGTGGATGTCTATGCATCCGGTGAAGCCTGCGAATCGCTCGAGCGCTTGGGTGACGACCTGAAATTCGTGTTCATTACCTCGCGTGCGACCTTGCATCGCTGTGGCGAGGGACCGGTCGAGATTCAGGTGTCTGCAAGCGGCCATACCAAGTGCGGGCGCTGCTGGCATTACCGCGCCGATGTTGGCAGCAATGCGGAGCATCCGACACTGTGCGGGCGCTGCGTATCCAACCTGTTCGGCGAGGGCGAGGCGCGCCGCTATGCCTGATCTGCTGCGCTGGCTGGGGCTGGGCGCACTGGTGGTCGTGCTCGACCAGTGGAGCAAGTCCGCCGTCAGCAGTCATTTTGCCTATGGCGAAAGTATGGCGATCACCCCGTTTTTCAATATGGTGCTGGCACACAATCAAGGTGCGGCGTTCAGCATGCTGAACGATGCCGGTGGCTGGCAGCGCTGGCTGTTCAGCGCCATAGCCGTGGTGGCAGCGGCGTGGATTGCGGTACTGCTGCACAAGCATCGGCAGCAGAAACTGTTCTGTTTTGCGCTGGCCTTGATTTTGGGCGGTGCGCTGGGTAACCTGATCGACCGCATCGCCTATGGTTACGTGGTGGATTTCCTGGACTTCCACTGGAAGACCAGCCACTTCCCGGCTTTCAACCTGGCCGACTCGGCGATTACCTGCGGTGCGGCATTACTGTTGTGGGATGGATTCATGAACAAGGCGGAGAATAATTGATGGATGTGTTGCTGGCCAACCCGAGGGGCTTTTGCGCTGGGGTGGATCGCGCGATCGAGATCGTCGAACGCGCGCTGGCACTGCACGGTGCGCCGATCTATGTGCGCCACGAAGTGGTGCACAACAAGTTCGTGGTCGAGGGACTGCGTGCCAAAGGTGCGGTATTCATCGAGGATATTAACGACGTGCCCTCCGGCAGCATCCTGATTTTCAGCGCGCATGGTGTGCCGCAATCGGTGCGGCGCGAAGCCGAGGCGCGCGGTTTGACCGTGTTCGACGCTACTTGTCCGCTGGTGACCAAGGTGCATTTGCAGGTTACCCGGTTGCGCCAGCAGGGCAAGGAGATTGTGATGATCGGTCACAAGGGCCACCCCGAAGTGGAGGGCACCATGGGGCAGAGCGAGGGTGGCATGTATCTGGTGGAGTCGCCGGAAGACGTGCAGCATCTGCAGGTGAAGGACGAGAACAATCTTGCCTTCGTTACCCAGACCACGCTGTCGGTGGACGATGCCAGCAGCATTATCGCCGCGCTCAAGGCGCGCTTCCCGATGATTACCGGCCCGAAGAAGGACGATATCTGCTATGCCACGCAGAACCGCCAGGATGCGGTGAAGCTGCTGGCACAGCAATGCGATCTGGTGATCGTGGTCGGTTCTCCCAATAGTTCGAATTCCAACCGCCTGCGCGAAGTCGCGCGCAACGTCAACGTGCCGGCCTATCTGGTGGACAATGCCGGCGAGTTGCAGGCGGAATGGCTGGCAGGCAAGCAGCACGTCGGCATCAGCGCCGGCGCATCCGCGCCGGAAGTGCTGGTGCAGGAAGTCGTCGCCCGGCTCAAAACCTTGGGCGCGACCGGCGTACACGAGTTGGAAGGCATCAACGAAAACGTCATATTCCCCATCCCCAAGGCGCTCAATCCGGCCTGAAGTTCCCAATAGTCTTTCTGCCTCGTCGAGGCTGGCAATTTTCCGAACTCGATCAATAAAAAGCCCGCCTTGCGGCGGGCTTGAGGTTGAGTGGGCTGCTTACTGGCTGATCAGTTCGCGCCAGGAAGTATGACGCGTGCCCGCCGCACCGGAGCCGATTGGTACACTGGTGGTCAATGTGGTGCCGTCGGATAGCCGTACCAGCTGTACCACCGTGTTGTTCGGCAGACGCACATACACAGGTCGGGTGGCCAGCGCATTGCCGAGTTTCACGCCGAGCACGTCGGTAGTCGAAGTGGAGATCGGTCCGCCGTTGCGATAATCGAAGAAATAGGCGTAACTGGTGCCGCCCACGGTACAGGAGTCGGAGCTGGGAACGTTGGTGACAAAACCCAGTGTACCGAGCTGGAGTGTGGGATCGTTGGTGGCCCGTTCGCGAGTTGTCGGCAGGTCGACAAACCATCCGTCATTGGTGGAAAGATTGACGGTATTCTTGGTGCTCGTGATAACGGTCTGGCCGGTGGTACAGATCGAGGCCGGCGAACCGGTCGGGCAGGTGGTTATCGTCAGGGTTTGCTGCACGAACTTGTTATTGGTCGAGATGGCCTGGCTCGATGTGTTGGCCGTATCGACTACACCGAAGGTGGAACCCGAGGTGTAGGCTGTCGTAACGGTGTACAGGGTCGAGCCGTTGGTGTACATGTCGCCGACCGCGTAGGGAGTCAGCGCGGCCCAGGCCGGGAAGGTGATCGAGCGCGGATTGCTGTAGATCGCAGTGCCCGGCGTGGTACCCGTCGATAACGGATCCTTGATGCCGTAGATGCTTTGCGTGTCGGTGTTGCTCAGATCGGATGTTCCGAGATACTTGCCGGTACCCACGTAGACCATGTTGTTGCCGCTGACGATACCCACTTCCGGCCTGATGGTGATGGGTTGCGCTTTGCTGGTGCTTCCCTTGAGTGTTGCCAGCAACTGGGCATCGTAGCCGGTTGCGCCCACATCGCCGTTGACGTCAAAGCGCCACACATTGCCCAGCAGGTCGCCGCCATATACCTGCAGTATGGTTGCATCGGAAGAGGTGTTCGACACTTGGGCGATGATGCGCCCCAGACCGCTCGGCGTGGTCGTGTCGCCGACACCATCGCTGATGTCCCTGATCAGGGCGCCGGTGTATGCATTGATGACATACAGGTGGCCTACACCATCGCCAGGTGACACATTGTTGTAGCCGGAAGTCACCAGGACCACCCAGGTGCCATCACTCAGCTTGGCAATCTGCGGGTTGCCGTAGGTATAGCCCATATTGGTGTCGGTGAATTCCCACAACAATTTCGGATCCATGGGGTTGGTGACGTCCATCGCATAGTAGGCCCGGCCCCCGCCGTTCAGGCCACCGACCAGGATGGTTTTCCATGTGGCGGAGCTCAAGGTGCAGTTGCTGATGCAGATGTCTCCCTCCGTCGGCGTACCGTCCACATAGTATTCGTGCAGGGAAGCATAGTTCTTGTCCGCCAGCCGGAACAAATTGGGCATGACTGCGGTGGGGATGTATGCCCAGGCCTCGCCGCCGCCCGTCACGTTCGTGCCGCCGGTGGTGACGATGTTGCCGGTGGCAGTATCAACCATGTCGGTATCGGCATAGAAGGCATGCAGCATGCCATCGTTGCCACCCACATAAACCATGCCCTGGCGGGAAGTGGTGCTCGCCGCGTAGGTGTCGTAGCCGGAATCAGCGTAGCTGAACTGTGCACTCTTGATATACACCGCCTCGGCGTTGACGATGTCGCCCAGCACGTGGGCACGCAGGCGGAAATACTTGGTGTTGTCCGTCAAGGGGCCTTCTTTGGTGCGGTCTCCGGCCAGGAAGTTCACCAGGTTGGCTCCGGCAGCCAGCGTCTGGCTGGATGCGCTCAGGCAGGTGGCGCCGGTGGAGCAGAATTGCGACAGCGTGGCGATGTGCGTCAGGCTGAAGTTGGTGTCCGAGCCGAAGTTCGTGGCATTGAATGCCTGCAGGTGATTGCTCGCGGATGCGCTGTAGGCATAGATGTTGCGCGAGCTGTTCGCATCCAGCAGGGCTTGTGCCGCCCAGTCGATGGTGGACAGGGTCTGGCCGGTGGTCAGGTCGAGTTGCTGTCGTACCAGTTCACCGTACCAGTCCTGGGTGACGAAGGTGGAGCTGAACACGAAGTTGTCGCCCGAAGTGACGTTCGGGTTACTGGTGGTGGCCGCTGCCGAAGCGCCGGTACGTGCCGTCACGCCGGCCAAAGCCGAGGAAATGCCGCTGGACAGCGTAGCAGGGTCGGTGGCGCTGTAGTAGGTGCCGCGTCCATCCACTGCCGCGTGCCACAAGTCGTCGATCGTGGTCTGGCTGTTGCTGGACGGGGTGGGCCAGTTACACGTCGTACCGTCGGATTGCCAAGTACATATGCTGCTGGCTGCACTGGCCGTGCTACCGTTTTTCACCGCGTAAAAGTCGCCGCTGGTGTCGGTCGCATAAGTCGATGAATACACCATGTCGCCGCGCGCGCCGAGACCCAGGGAGAAAGCGGTCATATGCTGCCACGATGCGGAGTCGAGGCCGCTGCTGGGCACGTTGTTGGTGTCAACCTTGGTACCCAGCACGCCGGTATCATTGCCCAGTGCAGTGGTGCGCAGGTCGGTCACGTAATAGTATTCCGCCACGTCGGCCAGCGTGTTGTACGTTCCTCCCGAGCTCGATGAGGTCGTATGGGGGTTTGGGTTGCCGCCATAAGTGCTCGGCTGGGTGGTGGTGGGGCCGGACAGCGTGGTGAACGTTTGCGAGCTGTATGCAGTGGTAGACGTGCCGGCAACCGGTGTGCTGGTTCCGGCTGCGGGCGGACTGGCCATGCAGGTCGTGGTTGGTGTACCAGAGGTCCATGTAGTGCTGGCGGTCGGGGCGCCGGTGTCGCTGGCAACCGTAGCGCTCGTGCTGACATTGGTCACGGTCGGGCCGGTGGTGGTAACCACGGGCGTTTGCGATTGCCCGTTGACCGTCGTCACGGCTGTCGAGGTCACGGTGTTGTAGTCATCCACGGACGTCATGGAACCGGTAGTGACCTGACTGTAGGTTTGCGGTGTGGTAGTGACGTTATAGCCGCTGACGGCCGCCGTGCCGGGGCAGACACCCTTGGTGTCGCTGTAGTTGTGGTTGCTGAAGGCCGTATGGTCGCTGATACAGCCCGATGCATCGGCGCCGCTGCTCACCAGATACCAAGTGGTGCCAGCCGAGTCGGTGACCGAGGCGTTGCGGGCGGTCGAAACCGGGTTGCTGTTTCGGCCTCCGCGGCAGAACCATGCGTTGTTGCCCAGCGAATAACAGTGGTGGTGGGATGAGTCCGGATTCGAGCTTGCATAGCCCACGCCCATCCTATGGCTGTTGTCGCTCAGGTAGTAGCTGGTCGTATGCGGGGGTGGGTTTGCCGGCACGGAGCAGGTGCCGCCTATGCTCGTGGTGGTCTGCGTCCAGGGTGTGGTCGTGGAATAGGAGGAGTCAGTCTGTTTCTGCTCGTAGGTGAGCGTGACCGTGGTGGTCTGCGAAGTCGTGCTGGCACCATCGTACATCGCCCTGGGCTCGGTGCCATCCTGCTGTCCGATGTGGGTGGAATTATCCAGCTTGGTCGGGGTGGTGCTTCCGTTCCAGAAGCCGTCGGTCGCCAGGATGGTGAAGTTCTGCTGGCATGAATATTCGATCGGGTCGTTGGCGGTGACGCTATTCAGCGTGTTGCCGCTCAGCTTATGCGCATAGTATTTCCCGACCTTGGCCAGCGTATTACGCAAAGGCGTGGAACTGCCGGTGGTTATGCCATACAGCATGTTGTACCAGGAGGTACGCTGCGTGGCGTCGAACTGCGCAACATTGAGCATGTCGCTGCCGCTGTTGTTGTTCATGGTGGCAAGGCCGACCCGGTAATTGGTACCCAGCGTGTCGAATGCCAGGCCCGTTGCCGTCTTCATCATCAGGATGCGGGTGCGGTAATAGCTGTACCAGTTGGCGAAATTGGTGGTCTCGTCGGCCCCGCCGGGGCCGCTGCCCGCCAATGTCGTCGCACTGATGGTCATCGAGCCGGACTGGGTAATAGCCGGCGTGTAACCGATCACGTTTACTCCGTCAGGACCGATGATGGTTACAGTACTGCCGCTGGAAGAGGCGCTGTAGCCGGCGATGGTGCAGCTGCCGGTCGCGGACGTTGTGCAGCTATTGATCTTGCTGGCGATATAGCTGGCGACAGTGCTGGATGTCGAGGATGAACTGGTGCTGCCGGACAGAATTTCCTGTCCATTTACCGTGATGCTGCTCACACTGGTGCTCGAAGAGCCGCTGACCGTAAGCGTGGACGTGGTGCCGACGATCACCTTGGTGAATACTCCGCTGCCGGGAGAAGAGCCGATGTTGCTGTTACATTCCCTGTAGAACGTGCTCGACGAATTATAGTAGTCCCTTTGTGCCTCCGTGGTCTGGCTACCGGAATAGGTATAGTAATAGGCCCGTTGTGAGGAAAAGCTGCTGACACTGAAGCTGGTGCTGAGGTCGGTCGTGCTGGTGCTGGTGGTGCCGAAGCCATCCCTTGGTGCTGCAAGGAAATTGGAATTCGAATAGTTGACCCCGGCGGAATCGACCGGCGGCGTATAGGTGATGTTGGGGTTGTAGTAGACGCCGTTACACTGGCTGCTGACATAGCCATAGTTTCCGCCAAACGAGCTGACGTCGTCCGGCATGTAGTCCCGGCCCATACTGCCCGAGTCGTCCACCATCAGGAATACATTGGGCATCACCGTTGCCGACGAAGACGAGGAGACCACCAGTGGTGAAGTGGCCAGGTCGGTGGATGCGGCAAACGACTGCGCCGAAAAAGCGGCCAGCAGAAAGGCGATTCCGGAAATTTTGAGCAATTTAAGTAAGGTAGTCATGGCAGGGCTCCTTGCTACATGGCAACAATGGATTGGATATAGCTTATGGTGTTGCGTGGTCCGGCAATCCGGACGGTGATGCGGTAATAAACCTGGCTGGTGTATTGCAGGGCATGTTGGCCGGCTCCCTGGCTGCTGCTGGCGGCGGTTGAGGTGGTGGCGACCACCGATTCCGTGCAGCTGAGTCCCGGTATGCCTGGGGCGCCTGCTCCATCGCACATACGGTCGACGACATAGGATACGGTATTGCCCGCCGCATCAGCGGGTAGTGTTTGGGCGAAAGGAGCCAGCGAACTGGTCCAGTAGCTATCCCAGGATGTGCTGGAACTCGGATCAGCGCGTCGTGATTCGGAATAAAAGGGATAGGCCGGATTATTCTGCGTCAGGTCGACGCCGCTCGGAGGGTTCTCCAGCCAGGCGACGGCTGCCTCGACACCGGCATCGCCGGAATGGGTGGCAGCCTGATGAAAGGCGAGGTTGCCCGCGATCACATTGGTGGTGTCCACCGAGCGCACCAGGGAAATCGCGGCCAGGGTCATGGCTACCAGCACGATCAGCGTGATGAACAGCACCACCCCCTTTTGTTTGCCGGGTAGTGTGGAGTGGGGTATGTGACGACTGGTTAGCATCCTGATTGCACTCCCATCACAGTGATATTGCGCATCGGCGCCACGGTCTGGAATACCTTGTAGCGGTAATGTTGCCAGTTGGTATTGCCGGTCAGGTCGATCGGGGTGGATGCGCTGCCGAGCCAGGAAGGTGCGGCCGTGGTGACTGCAGTCTTATTATATTGGCCGTTGCGTGCCACCAAGGCGAGACGTATGGCTGGCGCCTTGATCCAGCCACAGGCGGTGGTCGGCGAGGTCTGGCCGTAACTGTCGACAATGCCATCCATTGGTGAACTGGTGTCCTGTCCGTACTGTGCGCGCAGGCTGACGATATCGCTGGCAATCGGAACCCAGACAGTGGTATCGGTTATCTTGGTTGCATCGCCGCAGTCACTGGTTAAAAAATCGCATACCGTCAGCTTGCCGCTGCGTACCGCATAGGCGCGTACCGTTGGCGATTGACCAAGGTTGTACAGCGTGCCGCCAGACATGGTCGATGCGCCGGTTGCCACAGTTACGGTGGAAGTGCCAGTGGTGATGCTGCTCACGGTATCCATGCTGAGATTGCACGGACTGGGTCGGGTCTGGGGCTCGGCGATGACCACATCGTTTGTGTTGAAGGCGGTGGGATCTTGTACCGCATAGACAGCGCCGCTCGGCTGGGAGGTGATGTTGTTCCCTTCGGTCGGTCCGTCGGTGTTGCCGTACGCCACCAGCAGCGTATCGGTGCCGGTATCTCCGGCCGGGATGTCGGCTGAATTGATGACGACCGGCGCAAAGGCGCTGTCGGTGTATGTGGAGGTTAGCGTCACGCTGCAGCCGATCAGGTCGAGCTGGCTGTTGCCGTAGCCGGCTTGCTGGATGTCGCGCTGCAGGCTGTAGAGTGCAATCGCGCCGGTGTTCTGGGCGCTGCCGGCGCCGGTGGTGGTGCGCTTCTGGCCTTCGAACATGGAAAATACCTGCATGATGACAATAATGGCAAGCATGCCGATGACCATGCCGACCAAGACTTCCACCAGGCTGAAGCCCTGGAGGTTGCGACGAATTGGCTGTGATTGAAGTAACACGTCAGTTTCCCTATTGTTCGATTTGCGCGACAGTCACATACTGGTGAGCCGTGCTTTCTGATGGCGATTGCCAGTAAATGGTGATGGTGGCAATGCTGCTCGGGGTGCTGGTGGTGCTGTCTGTTGTAAAGGTGACGGTGGGTTGCGTGGCGGAGGCGCCGGGCAGGGCGGCGGCCACATCGGTCAGCCAGGAAGTGTAGTCTGTGCCGCTCGGGTTGCTGAAGTTCGTTTGCAATGTGGTCGTAGTGCGGTCTGCCACCCGCATTTCCCCGATTAGTTGGTTGGCCAGCAGGCTGGCATCGGAGCGGTATTTTGCGTCGCCGGCACTTTTGATCGATGCCGCCTGCAAACCGACGATGGCCAGAATGCCCAGCGAAAAAATCAGGATGGCGATCAGTGCCTCCAGCAGCATGACGCCGGATTGTTTATGTAAGGATGTAGGTATCTTCATGTCAGCAGGCCTTGGGGTCAGAGCTGGAGAGCGCCGGATCGCACATGCGGATCTCCCCGCCCGGCATGCCGACGGTGATGACCAGCCGGCGTGCGCTGGCATTCACGGCGTTGGTTACGTCAATGCGCACAATGTTGCTGGAGCCGTCACTGACTGTCCGGCCCAGACCGTTGAATGTGACATGGGCCGGCAGCTCGTTTGCGGCCGAAATGACAGTCGTGTAGGTGGTGGCACTGTTGCCGTCACCGTTGTTGTAGACACCGACACGCGCATTGGTTGAACCTTCGGCGCTGGAGCGCTGCTGGATGATGTCGGAGCTTGCGCAGGGGGAGGTGGAAGTGGCACAGACTTCCCAGTCAACCAGGCCGCTGGCCGAAGTCAGGTTGAAGCGCAGCGTGGTATTGCGGCGCACAGCTTCGGCACGTGCAAGCTGTAGACCATCCGAAATGGATTCGGCAGCCGTGCGCACTTGTGAACTTTGTATCCAGTTGCTGAAGGAAGGCGCACCCATGACGGCCAGTATGCCTACCAGGGCGATGGCAACCAGCAGCTCGATCAGGCTGAAGCCATGCTGCCTGATTTTGCGTTGATTCAGCATGCGCCACCCTGTTTGGTGATCCAGCAACCGGAGGCGCTGGCTATCCAGTCGGAAGGAGCCGGCGCCACAATCGCTGTGGTTTTTACGTTGCTCTCGTTGATGGTGTAGGTAAATCCCGCCATGGGGCCGGGGCTGATACCGACAGCCCAGATTGCATAGGCGGTGGCGGTTTCGGTGGGGCAGGAAAACGTGAAATAATCAGTGGCTCCGGCCAAGCTGGCGCAGCCCCCCACGTAGGTATGATTGTCCTGAAAGTATTGTTCCATCTCCACCCGCATTGAAGCGAGATTGGAGGTGGCGTCAGGAACCTTTCCCCTGATGCTATAGTTTGTATAGGCTGGCACCGCGATGGCTGCTAGTATGCTGGCGATGACAACGACGATCATCAGTTCGATCAGGGTAAAACCATTCTGCGGTTTCATTGAGAGCTCCCAAATGTTGATTGCGCAGTTGCATTAAAATCAATTCAAGCTGAATTTTCCAGTAAAAACCGACGAGTGCGGGGGCTGTCCGATAAGTGGCTGGATTGTTGGAATAAACGGTAGAGCAAAATAATTATGGCGGAATCAATGCCTGAATTTCTGGTAATAGGCGGCGGTGCGGTAGGCCTGTCGACTGCTACGGCCCTGTTGCAGGAAGGGTGGCGCGTTACGGTGGTGGAGCGGCAGCTTGTCGGGCGGGAGGCTTCATGGGCCGGAGGCGGAATTCTGTCGCCGCTGTGTCCGTGGGATTATCCGGAGGAGGTGGCGCGCCTGGCCGGTCGCGGTGCCGCACTGTTTGCAGGCTGGGCGCAGGAACTGCACGAAACAACTGGCGTCGACACCGAATATGAGCAAAGCGGCATGCTGGTGCTGCCGCCCTGTGATGCGGCCGGGGCGCAACAGTGGTGCGCCGGCCATGACGTGCCGTTGCAGCAGGTGAGCGCGGCTGACTGCGAGGTGCAGACGTCAGGGGAAGCCCTGTTGTTGCCGCAGGTGGCCCAGGTGCGCAACCCGCGCCTGTTGCGCGCAATGCGCAACCGGGTGGAAATGCTGGGCGGTCATGTTGCCGAGAACTGTGCGGTACAGGAAATCATGACCACAGGCGGACGGGTAAGTGGCCTGAGAACTGCCTGTGGCGAATTTGTGGCGGACAGCTATGTGATAACGGCCGGCGCGTGGAGCAGGGAGGTGCTGGGGCCGTACGCGCTTCATTTCGATCTCAAGCCGGTGCGCGGCCAGATATTGCTGTTCAAGTTTGCGCAGCGTCCGTTGCAGCATATAGTCCTGCAGGAGGATCTCTATCTGATCCCGCGCCGCGACGGCCACTTGCTGGTCGGCAGTACGCTGGAAGACGTCGGTTTCGACAAGCGCACTACCATGGAGGCACGCGAGGAACTGCAACGGCGCGCACAAATCCTGCTGCCGCGACTGCGTGACATGCCGGTAGTGCAGCAATGGGCCGGTTTGCGGCCCGGTTCTCCGCACAATATTCCTACCATCGGGCGACACCCGCATCTGGAAAATCTCTTCCTCAATAGCGGGCATTTCCGTTATGGCGTGACCATGGCGCCGGCCAGTGCGGAAATTCTGCTCAACCAGATGACTGGCTCGCCGCAACCTTTCGATGTCACGCCCTACCTTGCCGGCTGGGGAAACTGAATCCGGTTTTCGGCGCGCTTCCTTGGTATAATTCGCGGCGCAGTGCTGATGTAGCTCAGTTGGTAGAGCAACTGATTCGTAATCAGTAGGTCGGAGGTTCGACTCCTCTCATCAGCACCAGAATCTTTCCCCCTATAGATTTTCTTCGCCATTGCCAGGCACATCGGGTGCGCCTGTTGCTTCCCGGCACATAAGTACGGCAGCTTTCCCGGTGTGGTTAATCATCTCAGCTAAGGTACGTGGCGGTACCTTTACTGCAACATTTCTTGCTCCTGAAAAATGTCAGTCCGATGGCGTATTTACGCTGTAATGGTATTGTGATAAGACTTGCATTGCGCAAGTGCGCCGGAAAGACGATCCCCCCAACCATATTCAGGAGAACATGATGAACAATGCCGTTTTGAAATTCCCACCAAGTGTCAACGAACGGTACGAACAACTTCGTACCCGTTTTGATGAAGAGTATGGCGTAGTCTGGCTGTTTATGCGTCCTGAACCCAGGCCATGTTTTACCCGGAAGATGCTGGAAGAAGGCCACTACTTTGCGCATCACAATTACCACGGTTTGCAGGGGAAAGTGATGGATATGGGAGTGGAGAAGCCGGTGAATTACATGGTCCTGGCATCCGATGTGCCGGGCGTGTTCAATCTGGGCGGCGATCTTCATAACTTCCAGCAGGCCATTCGCACCCGCAACAGCGAGGAACTGCGTACTTATGGAAGAATGTGCGTCGACATCGGCTGGATGTTTTACCAGATGGAGACGCCTGTCACGACCATTTCCCTCATTCAAGGCCAGGCATTGGGCGGCGGCTTCGAGTCCGCGCTTTCCACCAATGTCATGATTGCCGAGAAAAGCGCCAAGATGGGATTGCCGGAAGTATTGTTCAACCTGTTCCCCGGCATGGGGGCGCTCAGCTTCCTGTCACGCAAGATTGGTATGCGGGGGGCGGAGGCCATGGTGCGTTCAGGAAAGGTTCATGCGGCAGAGGAACTGTACGAAATGGGCGTGGTGGATGTGCTGGCTGAAGACGGTGAGGGCGAGAAGGTGCTGTATGACTGGATTCGCAAGAACCATCGTTCACTCAATTCGTCCCAGGCCATTGAGCGCGCCAAGCAGAAGGTGAATCCGCTCAGCCGCGAGGAGCTCTACGGGATTGTCGATGTCTGGGTAGATGCTGCATTGCGCCTGAGCGAGCGTGACCTGAAAGTCATGGAACGGCTGGTGCGGGCACAGAACCACAAGATGGCGCCAGTGGAAGGAACGGGAACCAGGGAGGTTGCCTGAGTTTTAGTGCGAGGCAGTTTGGCGGCGGGTCATGTAGTCATCAATGGCAGCACTGGTGGCTTCAAAGTCTGTGCGCAATGATTTGACCATGGCAGCTCCGCGAAAGCGCAGTTCTCCAAGATCGGCCCGGTCTATGGTTTCAGCACGTTCATATATGGAGAATGCGCCAATGCTCAGGCTGTTACCCTTGAGGGCATGGCAGTATTCGCGTACAGAGCCGTAATGTTTCTGTGCGATGGCCTGCTCGATCCTGGATAACAGTTCTTCCGCATCATGCAGGTAATTGCGTAGCAGGCGGTCCACAAAGAACATGTCTCCGGCCCCCAGAGTCTCCAGTTCCCTGAGTGTGGCGTCGTCCAGCAGGACGGCGGTTTTTGCGCGAGTGTCTGGAGCCGGAACCGAGGCGGGGGTATGCGTTTTCATGGCAGAGCTGAGCCAGTGCTCGGCAGTGGTGGCAGGCATGCCAAGCAGCTTGGCAATGGTGCTGAACAGAGTGGAAGCATTGACCGGCTTGCTGAGGAAGGCGTCGAAGCCCGCTTCCTTTGCTGCATGGCGTGCATTTACCGTGGCATCCGCGGTGAACAGAATGAAACGGGTGCGGCTGTCGTCCGGACGCGTGAAACGATACAGCTTCAGGGCATCGGTGCCGCTCATGCTAGCCATATTGAGATCGGCTATGACTAGATCGAAGCTGTTTTGCTCCAGCCGATCGAGCATTCCCTCACCATTGTCCGACAGCGTTACCTGGTGTCCGGCAAGTTCCAGCAGGCGCTTCAGTATGTTCTGGTTGGTGGTGTCATCTTCGCATATCAGTATATTCAGGCTGTTTGCAAATTCCGCGCCCTTGGGTTCCGTCGGCGAGACTGGTGCGGCTTTTTCCGGCTGGCCGGTAGTGGCAGCCCGCTCCAATGTCAGGTCAAACCAGAAGCGACTGCCCAGGTTTTCCACGCTTTCAAATGACAATTCGCCACCCATGGCTTCCACCAGGTGCTTGGCGATGGTCAGTCCGAGCCCGCTGCCGCCGTATCGTCGGGTGGTCGAAATATCCGCCTGGGCGAAACTCTCGAAAATTCTGTCCTGTGCCTCGGCGGGAATGCCCACCCCGGTATCGGCCACCTGGAAGCGGACGCGGCAATCCTGATCATCCTGGCGCAATACGGCAACGGAAAGGATGATGCTTCCCTGCCTGGTGAACTTCACCGAGTTGCCGAGCAGGTTGGCGAGAACTTGTTGCAGCCGGTGGGAGTCGCCGTGCAGTTGACCAATCGCCGAGGTGATCTGGACTTCCAGTTCGACACCCTTGGCTTCGACCTGTGGGCGGAAGACTCTGGCAGTATCTTCCAGCAGGGTATCGATCGAAAAGTCCGCCACTTCTATGGCGAGCTTGCCTTCCTCGATCTTGGCAAAATCCAGCACATTGTTAAGCAACGACATCAATAATCTGGAAGAGCTGTCCAGGGTGTCGATGAGTCGCTGTTGTTCCTCGTTGAGCGGAGTGGTCCGGAACAGGGTGCCGACGCCGATGATCCCATTCAGTGGGGTGCGGATTTCGTGGCTCATGTTGGCCACAAAACGGGTCTTCAGTGCGCTTGCTTCGTCGGCCTTCCTTCTGGCCGCCTCGATCCGGGCAATCAGTGCCGCCACGTAAATCGGCAGGGCAAGCAGCATCAGGAACATGCCGTAGATTACGGCTTCATGATGTTCCCAGTAGGTGTTGATCTGGATTGCCGCGAGGAAACCGGCAATGCTTAACAATTGGGCGTGGATCAGGTATTTCCGGCCGAAGCGGAAGCCGTTGCCGAAAATGACCCAGAGGTAGCCGCCGATCAGCATGATGCCGGTGTCGCCGGCAAATGTCATGAACATGGTGACTACACCAATATCCACCCATGCTCCGGCCAGGCGCCGGCCGACGGATTTCCTGCGTCCGAGAAGGATCAGGCTGGTCAATACGACGGAAGAGAACAGGTAGAAGGCGGTAATGGCGATGGCGCCGGAATCGTCCGGTTTCGGCGCCGCATAGAAGCGGTGGAGCAACAGCAGGACAAGAATGGTCACGCTGATCCCGACCCGAATATAGGACTGTTCGAGTTCAAACGTATCACGCCCGGCGGCACGATCAGCAAGCCATGTCTTGATTTTATCTAGCATGAGCAATGTGCCTTGCAGTGTTGGTCGGCAGCGGAATGTCTGCGGCTTTCCTCGAGCAGTGTTTTAGCCAGATCCGACAATTGGTTCAACGGAGCAGGCTTCACAAAGCAAGCGGTAACGCCTGCCGCAAGCAATTGTCGATGTATTCTTTCATCATTCAGTGCCGTCACCACGATGATTGGCTGTATTTTCCCATTGTTGGAAAGCCGGACTTCATGAACGAAACGGATGCCATCCATATCGTGCATCCGGTAGTCCATGATGATCAGGTCCACCTGTTTTTGCCGGATCCACTCCAGCGCGTCGATGGGACTGGTCATGGTGACGATGTGCAGCTTCGGTGTGACAGACCGTAGCATTGCGGCATGGATCGCCAGCACCATGGGCTGGTCATCCAGTACCAGCACGGTCTGGCGATAACGGGCAGCGCTGCGGATATCGTGTATTGACATGAGGCCCCGGTATTTATGGATGGGATGTGGCTGAAATTACAAAGCTATTCAAACATAATTTGCCATTACGCTCAAACATCGTCCGAGTCTTTCGGGGAGAGTTCGTCATATATCTGCTTGACGGACGGCTCGAGCGAAACCAGGGTGTTCACCAGCACCGGGTCAAACAGCCGGCCGCTCTCTTCGCGCAGATATTGCATGCTCGCTTCAAAGTCCCACGCGGGTTTATAGGGACGGACGGATGTCAGTGCATCGAAAACGTCGGCTATGGCAACGATGCGCGCCGGTAGCGGGATGGCATCGCCCGCAATACCGAACGGGTAGCCGGAGCCATCGTAGCGCTCGTGATGTGCCAGGGCGATTTCTCCGCCCATACGCAGATATTTTGACGGACTGCCTTCCAGAATGTCGTGGCCGATCTGGGGATGGCGGCGCATGATGACAATTTCTTCTTCCGTCAATGGACCTTCCTTGCGCAGGATATTGTCCGGAATGCCGATCTTGCCGATGTCGTGCAAGGGAGCGGCCAGTTCGATAATTTCCGCTTCGTCTTCCGGCATGCCGATTCCTTCCGCCAGCAGACGGCTGTAGCGGGCCATGCGCAGCAGATGCTTGGCAGTATCGAAGTCGCGATATTCGCCAGCACGGGCGAGCCGGAGCAGAGTTTCCTTTTCGCGCAGGCGCGTTTCCTCGGTGGCCTGGTTGACCATCAGCTGCAGCAGTCGGCTTTTGTCTTCCAGCACCAATTGCTGCCTGCGCAAGGTGAGCAGATTGCGACAACGCGCGAGGCATTCGTGGATGTCCACGGGCTTGGTCAGGAAATCGGTGACGCCTGCGTCAAGTGCCTCATAGCGTGTCTCCCTGTCCTGGCGGATGGTGATCATGATAACCGGAACGTGCTCATAGCCTGGCAATTGCCGCAGGCGCCGGACGAAATCGACCCCATTCATTTCCGGCATTAAATAATCCACCAATACCAGATCTGCGACGTGTCCTGCCGTCCAGGCAAGTGCGCTGGAAGGGGAAACTTCTTCCTGCAGCGTAATTTCGGGGCTGATGCCGCGAACAACCTGGGCAAGGATGGTGCGGCTTGTGAGCTGGTCGTCCAGGACCAGCACGGTATTGGCATCTGGAAGATTAAAGAATGTCATTTGTTGATTTACTTCCCCTTCGTTATGCACAAACCTGCCACTCCGCTGCTGTGCAACGGGATCAGATTTGTGCCGAGATGGAACTTGATATCTTTTATTTTCTTATTCTACTCCCAAGCGAGTTGTTGCATGGAGGCATCTGTTTTGAATGAAAATAATAAGGTGCTTTAATTTCGGTGCGAGGTCGTTAATGAAACGGGGAAAACCGTCAAAACCCTTTCCGCCTGGCGGGTTTCCTGCGCATCCGGCCGCACCGGCAGCGCCGGGTCGGCTATAATATTAGTGTTTTCTGAACAAGCTGAGGCATGACACCATGACATCGGGCAGCATTGCTTCCCTGCAAGACGGGTTCGGCAGAAAGATTACCTACCTGCGCCTGTCGCTGACCGACCGTTGCGATTTTCGCTGTACCTACTGCATGGCCGAGAAGATGCAATTCATGCCGCGCAGCGAAATCCTGTCACTGGAAGAGTGCCTGCTGGTGGCGCGAACCTTTGTCAACCTCGGAGTGGACAAGATTCGCCTGACCGGCGGCGAGCCGCTGGTCAGGAAGGATATGCCATGGCTGGCTGCGCGCCTGCGCGAGTTGCCCGGCCTGCGCGAACTGGCGATCACCACCAACGGCTCGCAGTTGGCGCAATTCGCTGTGCCGCTGGCGCAGGCAGGGGTGGACCGCATCAATATCAGCCTGGACAGTCTGGATCCCGACACCTTTCGCCGCATCACTCGCACCGGCAGCCTGCCGCAGGTATTGGCCGGCATTGAGGCCGCTGTTGCTGCTTTGGGTGCGCGGCGCATCAAGATGAATGTCGTGCCGCAACGCGGCGTCAACCAGCATGAACTGCCGGCAATGCTGGATTTTGCCCTGGCGCGCAACATCGACGTCAGCTTCATCGAGCAGATGCCGCTGGGCAGGACCGGGCAGCCCGTTGTGGATTCATTCTGCAGCAATCAACAATTGCTGGCCGAATTCAGGCAGCGTTACGAACTGATTCCCAGTGTGGAAAGTACCGGTGGTCCGGCGCATTACTGGCGTATTTCAGGACATGAAACGCGCATCGGCTTTATTTCGCCGCATACCCAGAATTTCTGCGCGTCGTGCAACCGCATGCGCGTTACGGCGCGCGGTGATCTGTATCCATGCCTGGGCAACGAGGGCAGGGTGGACCTGCTGCCGGCAGTCCGCACGGGAGATACGGTCGGACTGTGTGAACTGATTGCGCAGGCCGTGACGGCAAAGCCGCAGGCGCACCAGTTCGACCTGTCGCAACCCGAACCGCATATTGTGCGGTTCATGTCGCAAACCGGCGGCTGATGCATCCGGCGACCACTACGGTTATCCTCGCCGGCGGTCTCGGCTCGCGCATCGGTGGTGACAAGGCGCTGCAACGGCTGCAGGACAGGCCGCTGCTGGACTGGGTGCTGGATGTGGTCCGGCCGCAAAGCGATGAATTGCTGATTAGCGCCAACGGCTCTGCCGCAAGTTATGCGCGTCATGGTTGTCGTCTGGTTGCCGACCGGATAAGCGGCTATGCCGGCCCATTGGCAGGGTTGCAGGCAGCGATACAGGAGGCCTCTCATGAGTGGATCGCCAGTGTTCCGTGCGATGTACCGTTCCTGCCGCACAATTTGATCATTCGTCTACATAGGGCCGTTGATACTGGCGGGGCAGAAGCGGTCGTGGCTGTGGCCGGCGGCCGGCGGCAACCGGCCATTGCTTTATATCGCCGCAGTTTGCTGCAGAAACTGGATGCCTATCTGGCGGGGGGCGGACGCAAAGTGGCGACCTGGCTGGAAACCTTGCAGCCAGGCGAGGCAATATTTGAGTCTGTCTCGGATTTCGTCAATTTTAATTCGGCACGGGAATTGGCACTGGCCGAACAGATACTGCAAAACGGAGGAACCCATGACGATATCAGGCGAGCCATCGCTTAAACTCGGGCTGGTCTCGATCAGCGATCGCGCCAGCGGCGGCGGCTATCAGGATGCGGGCCTGCCTGCATTGCAGGAATGGTTCGGTTTGGCATTGGCCAGCCCCTGGCACAGCATGACGCGGCTGATTCCCGACGAGCGGGCGCTGATCGAGTTCACGCTGATCGAACTGGCGGATGTCGAGGGCTGTCACCTGATTCTCACCACCGGCGGCACCGGGCCCTCTCCGCGCGATGTAACACCGGAAGCGACGCTGGCCGTGGCGCACAAGGTTCTGCCGGGCTTTGGCGAACAGATGCGGGCGGTCAGTCTGAAATATGTTCCCACCGCGATCCTGTCGCGCCAGGTCGGCGTGGTGCGCGGATCGACGCTGATTCTCAACCTGCCGGGCCAGCCGAAAGCGATCAAGGAGACACTGGACGGCGTGTTTGCCGCCATTCCCTATTGCATCGACCTGATCGGCGGTCCCTACATCGAAACCAACCCGGAAATCGTCAGCGCCTTCCGTCCCAAGTCCGCGCAACGGCCCGGATAAACTGCAGGCAAGCTGTACGTGACAGCATGGGTACAGCGAGATAGACTACCTTCCATATGAATTCATAGTTGGCAGGGGAGTGTAGGAGGCTGTGACGCCATGCTGGACGAAAAGTTAGCGGAGGAAATGCGCGAATCGGGGGATCGCTACCGGGTACTGTTTACCAAGGCGAAAATCCCAATGTTGCTGATCGATCCGCAGGATGGCGCGATCGTCGAGGCCAATGAAGCAGCATGCCGCTATTACGGATATGATCCGGAACAGATCAGTGGCATGCATATTACCGACATCAATACCTTTACGCCGGAGCAGGTGGAGGAGGAAATGCGGCGTGCCGACCAGGAAAAGCGCAGCCATTTCTATTTTCGCCATCGCCTTGCCAATGGCGAGGTGCGCGACGTTGAGGTACATTCCGGCCCGCTCACCATCGACAGCCGCCATTTGCTCTACTCGGTAATTCACGATACTACCGAGCGGCGTCAGGCAGAGCAGCGATTGCAGGCGAGTGAGGCGCGCTTCCGCCATATCCTTGAGTATGCTCCGCTCGGTATCAGCATTACGGATATGAGTGGGCGATTCATCCAGGTCAATAAGGCATTCTGCGAAATCATCGGTTATCCGCGAGATGAATTGCTGGATATGGTTATCGACGACATCACTTATCCAGATGATCGAAACAACAAGAAACAAGGCTTGCACGACTTGCTGAATGGCGAGGAAAAGACAGTCAAGTATGAAAAACGGTATGTGCGCAAAAATGGTCAGCAGATATGGATACAGGTCAGTGTCAGTATCGAGCGCGACCAGGATCAGGCGCCGCTATATTTTATCAGGATGGTCGAGGATATAAGCAGACGCAAGCAGGTCGAGCAGCGGATCAGTTTCCTTGCGCAGCATGACCGTCTGACCGAGTTGCCAAATCGCGACCTGTTTATGGATCGTTTTTCCGGCTCGATTTCCCGTGCCAGGCGAAAGCACAAGAAGCTGGCGCTGTTTTTTCTCGATCTCGATGAATTCAAGGAGGTCAACGACAATTACGGGCATGAAGCAGGCGATGTCGTACTGAAAACCGTATCCCGGCGCCTGGTTGCCTGCGTGCGCGACGTGGATACCGTGGCACGTCTGGGCGGGGATGAATTTGCCATCATTTTTGACGAGGTCGAAAACACGGTGGACGTGGCACCAATTGCGGAAAAAATCATCAAGCAGCTATCCAGAACGGTTGTGGTACAGGGTACTTGCGAATGCAATATCGGGGTCAGTATCGGTATCGCCATCTATCCCGAGAATGGCGATGAAATCGACCGGCTGATGAGTGCCGCCGACGATGCAATGTATACCAGCAAACGGCACGGCAAGAACACCTATACCTACTTCAAGGGGCAGGCATATGGTTATGCCAGCAACCATCCGTGGATAGTCCTCGACGACGAGCGCCTGTTCGGCGAACCCGAAATCGATCGCCAGCATCAGGAAATGGTCGGAACGCTCAACAAGCTGAACGATGCGGTGAGGAATAACGCCCTGCCGGAAGAGGTTGGACGGTTATTCGATGAGCTGATTGCCTATACCGAATCGCATTTCGCCGTTGAAGAGCAGATGATGGATAAATACAACTATCCGGAAAGAGGTG